>RCNF010000024.1_pt1 | contig 56884 bp, 46 predicted proteins | sample 2041311 | NCBI WGS metagenome assembly RCNF01 (sample SAMN09708228, study PRJNA481090) | Marine sediment metagenome, whole genome shotgun sequencing project. | biome: marine sediment; feature: ocean; material: sediment; isolation source: Sewage treatment plant 2 marine sediment (STP2) ...
TGTTCCAATACAAATGACTGTCATTTCGACCGAGCGTTAGGCACGGCGAAGTCCGAAGGACGAAGCCGGCAGCGAGTGGAGAAATCTCTGCCGGCTCCCTTTCTCCCTTTCTCCCTTTCCCCCGTGCTTCCCTGCCCTGACTGGACGTACGCGGTGAAGCTCCGTAGAATGGTCGCGATCCTGACAGGAGGTCGAAGATGGCGGAAAAGAAGAAGAGCGTCGACGAAGCTATCGACGAGGTGGCGGCTGAGACCTCGGACGGTCTGAGCGGTGTCAAGGACTCGCTGGCCAAGGCACAGCAGTCGATGGAAAAGGCAAAGGTCACCATGCAGGACGCCTACGGCAAAGCCAAGGAAAAGGGCGGTGTTGCAGCCGAGCGCGCCAAGGTGTACCTCGACGATGCCAAAAAATATATGGGCGAGGCCCGGGAGAAAATGGGCGCACTCGCGGCAAAGTCGCGTGACCAGGCGGAGGTTCTCTACGGCAATGCCAAGGATCAGTACGAGTCGTTGTCCGTCAAGGCCAAGGATCTGTACGGCAAGGCGAAGACCCGTGTCTCCGAGGTCGACTTCAAAGGCAAGAGCGACGAGGTCGTCGACTACGTTCGAGCGAACCCCGGCAAGGCCGTTCTGATCGCCCTTGCCGTCGGCTTTGTCGTCGGGTACGCGACGCGACCACGCGACTGACGATCGGAGATGTGAACATGGACGATGAGATGATTGACGACCTCGACGACCTCGACGATTTGGACGGCGGGGATGTGATGATCGATGACAACAGCTCCAAGCGTATCGATGCCGACTCCATCCTCGACTCTCTGGTCCCAGAGTCGATCGACTGGAGAGAAACCGTGCGCAGGCATCCTGTCGGTTCGGTCGCCTGTGTCGGCCTGGTGGGTTATCTGGTGGGACGAACAAAAGGGGCTTCGATCATGGCCGGCGTGACGGCGGGTCTTTCTTCAGGCATCATGCGTCAATTGGCCGATGTTTTCGAGGGAGATTTCTTCGATTTTTAGCCCCCAGATCCCACCTCGTGCTCCGGTGAGTCATGCCGGCCGGGATTGCTGAAACGCCCGGTCCAAAGAGTTCGGTGGACGCCGTGACCACGCGGTCCCGCAACAGCACCATGACACTCGGGCGGAGCTTTCTCCTGTGGCTTCTCGGAGTGCTGGTCGTCACCCTGGTGCTGGTGAGCGCCCTCGTGCTGTGGCACGAACAACAGATTCTCGAGGACGAGCTCCGATCCAGATCCGAGTTGTTTGCCCACGTGCTCGGGCTCGCGGCAATTGACGGTAGTTCGGGCGAGTACGATGCGATCGTTCCCGCAACTGATGTCCGGGCTGGCGAAGTCAATGGGGCGGACGGTCGCGTGCTGTGGCGCTACGGGGTGTCGCTCGCCGAACTCGACGGGTTCGACTCAGCCTTGATGCGGGTCGAGCGTCGAGTGGAGGTCGAGGACGCGCCCGGAGGCGGACCACAAACCGTCGACGTCGTGCTGTTGGTGTCGCAGTCGCGAGTTCGCTCACACCTTGCTGCGGCCGCCGTGCGCTTGCTGGCCGGTCTCAGTCTGGCGTTGGCGCTTGCGCTGATGGCGGGTTTGGCTCTCGTTGGACGTGTCGTGAGGCCTCTCCACCACCTCGCCGAGTGGGCGGGGACCTTCGATGCCGGACGTGCGATTGAACCGCCCATTGAACCAAGCGCGCCGGCAGAGGTCCGGGACCTCGCAACCGCCTTCCGTGATATGGCGCGGCGTCTCGTTGAACAGCGGGGGTCGTTGGTGGCCAGCGAACAACGTTTCCGCGAGTTGTTCTCGGCTTCGCCGACCCCGCTGATTCGTCTCGACAGCGAAAGGCGAATCCGCGATGCCAATCCGGCGGCGGAGCCATTTCTGCATGGCAGGACCGTGCGAGCGGCGGGCCAATCGCTTGCTGGCTACCTGGATCGCCCCGACTCCGATGACCTCGCAGCCGTATTTGAAGCCCTGCAAGAAGGATGTGAAGCGGTTATCGAAGCTCACTGGCGAGTTGACGCTGATTCTGTGGCGGAGGTCGAGCTTCGGGTGGCTGGGGCGAGTGATGACCGGGGGCGGGGATACCTGGTGGCGATCCATGATCTGACGGATCGGTTGCGCAGAATGGGTGAGCATTGGAGGCGCACCTTCGACGCGATGGTGGATGGGGTCGCTTTGGTAGATGACGATGGACGGATCACCCTGGCCAACCGGGCATTGGAACCTCACGAAAGGGCGGTCGCTCGAGGTCTTGCGGACCGGTTGCAGGTGGGGTCGGCGAAACAGTGGCGAGTCGACCACGTCGGCCGTCTCCTCGATTGCACCTTGACCAGGCCGGAGGTTCTCGGACATGCGATTCTGGTGGTCCGCGACGTGACCGAGAGTGTGGACGCCGAGGAACGACTGCGGGCGGCCGAGAAGATGCAGGCGGTCGGAACCCTCGCCAGCGGCGTGGCCCACGACTTCAACAACCTGCTCGCGGCAATTCTGCTCCACGCAAGACTGCTGCAGCGTCAGCCTGAGGCCCTGGCCGATGCGGCCTCGGCGATTCGGGTCCTCGCGGAAGAGGGCAGCGAGGTGGTCCGCGAACTGCTCTTCTTCGCGCGTCGCGAGAGTTCGCCCCCGGCCACCTTTGACCTCGGAGAGCTGGTACAACAGCAGGAGAGCGTCCTCAGTCATGTGCTCGCAGACAACATCGAGTTGTTGCTGGAACTCGACCGCGAGACGGTGCCGGTGCGCGGTGATGCTGTAGGTCTCCGCCGCCTTCTGCTCAATCTGGTGCTGAACGCCAGAGATGCCGTCGGTGAGTCTGGAGGGCAGATCGTCGTCCGTGTGGTGCACGCCGCCGGGCGCGCCGTGCTCGAGGTCGAGGACGATGGGCCCGGTATCGATCCCGAGATTCGGGCCCGTTTGTTTGAGCCCTTTTTCACCCTCCGCCGTCAGGGACGTGGTTCGGGGCTCGGATTGGCGGTGGTCCACAGCATCGTGACCGCACACGAAGGCGAGGTGGATGTACGGTCGCAACCAGGAGAAGGGACCCGGTTCATCGTCCGGCTGCCGCTCGGCGAGATCGGGCGGCTGGAACCCGTGGAGGGTCGGCGTGCGGCTCCGGCAGCGGTGCCTCGCGTTCTCCTGGTGGAAAGCGACGGTCGGGCCGCCTCGCAAATTATCGAAGCACTGGCGGGTGCCGGTCTCGATGTGCGGCATGCGCCGTCCGTCGGTGTCGCGGACGATGTGGTTCAAGAGTGGCCGGCCCAGGTGGTCGTGGTTTCAGGAGACCCTGCACCGGCGGGCGCCGGCGCACGACTGCGTGAGCTCCAGCTGCCGGTCGTGGTGCTCTCGGACGCTGCGGAAAACGCCCTCGGAACGTGGGGCCCGAGGGTGGTGCGGCTCCAATCGTCGACCGGGCCCGAAGCCATCCTCGGTGCGCTGCGGGACCTCGGGATCCTCAACGCCTAGTTCTCAGTTTTGAGTTTTGGGTTTTGAGTTTTCCATCACAACCCCTACAGATAAGTTCACGTGCTTACAACTGTAGGGCTTTCGAACACGAGCCGCGTTCGGCGGAGGTGCCATTCTTTGCATTGTTCGAATATCCGAATTCACTTCGGCCCGATGCCTCGGGCGAACAATGCATAGGGTGGCTCCTCTCGGGCACTACAGCTGAGAGAATCGGGATGTCGACGCTGGAGAGGCGTTGTCGGAGCTTCGATGCAAATAGGATCAGCGGCTGAGAACCCAGGATTGAGGCTGACAGACCGGGTGCCCAGGTCTTCGCCTCTGCTAAGCTTCGAACATGATGTTCGGTCCGGGCTTGGTCCGTCGCTGCGCCCCGTGGTTGATCCTGCTTGTGGTGTCGTTGGGCCTCCATTTCTGGGATCTCGACGAACGTTCGTTTCATCACGATGAGTCCATCCACGCGCACGCCTCCTATCTCCTCCTTGAGAACGGCACCTACCAGTACGATCCGACCTATCACGGACCATTGCTCTACTACCTCACCGCGACCACCTTTGCCCTTGCCGGCGACTCGGATTTCACCGCGCGGCTGCCGATCGCCCTCGCCGGCGTCCTGATCATCGCCGTGGCTTGGGCATCGCGGCGAATTCTCGGTGTGCGGCCGGCCTGGTGGACCGCGTTGCTGGCAACGATCTCACCGATCTGGCTCTACTATGGACGCTTCATCCGGATGGACCTCCTCGAGGTGTTGGTGGCATCGTGCGCCTTTGTCGCGCTGTGGCGCGCGGTCCATGGGAGCCGACGCGCCTGGGCGTGGATCGGCGTGTGGACAGGCCTCGCCTTTGCCACCAAGGAAAACGCGTTTGTCACCGCCGCCCTCGTGGGAGCGGTTGCGGGGCTGTTGTTGCTGTCACAGGGCGTGCCACGGGCCTGGCGGTTGACGTCGGACTGGATCGTTCGCTACCGGTGGGGCATCCTTGCATCTATCGCGGCTGCAGTGGTCGTGACGGTGCCTCTTTTCACTTTCGGTTTTCGCCACAACGGCGATTGGTTCTTCCCCTACAAGGCGATCTCCTATTGGTGGGGGCAGCATTCGCTGGAACGGGTGGCCGGACCACCGTGGTATCACTTGCCGCGGCTGGCACTGTATGAATTCTTCCCGATCGCGGCAGGGTTGGTGTGGGCAGTCCGGCGCGGACGCCGGATGGGAGTTCTCGAGCGGTCGCTGGTGGCGTTTGCCATCGCTTCCGTAGCCATGTACGCCTACCTCGGCGAAAAGGTCCCATGGCTTGGCGTCCACCAGGTGTGGGCATTTCTTCCGCTGGCGGGTTTTCAGCTTGCGCGAACGTTCGGCCCGCACGGGGTGTGGTGGAGCCGGGCACTCGCCGGCATCGGTCTGGCGGCAATGCTCGTCACCACGGTGGTCGCCAATTTCGTACTGGACGAGATCACTCCCAACCGCGACCGGGTTGAGGCTCTGATCTATGTCCAGACATGCCCCGAACTGCTGCCGCCGGTCGCCGAGGCCTATGGGTTGGCTGCTGCCGGGGAGGACCCGGTGTCGGCTGTGGGAGGCGAAGTGGCGTGGCCTTACACCTGGTATTTCCGCGATACGCCGACCTGGTGGGCGGATCCAACCCGCGGCATGCGGCCACCCCTGGTATTTTGCGATCCGGAGAATGAGCGAGAAGTCCGCCGCGTTCTCGGTCCGGGTTACATTTCGGAGAAACTGCCGTTGCGCGGATGGTGGGTAATGGAGGACTTGGAGCCGACATTCGGTGATGTCGTGCGGTACATCTTCACTCGCCGACCGTGGGGCGTGATCGGCACGACCAACACGGTCGTCCTGCGTGACACCGGGGAGGCGGTGGACGGCGCGCGTGACGCTCCGGTGCCAGGCCCCCTGGCGGATGCCCTCGGTATCGAGTCGGCCTCCATCATCGGTGAAGGCTGGCTGATGGAGCCACGTGGCCTCGCGGTGGCACCGGACGGCGTATTGGCGGTGGCAGATGCCGCAGCCGGTGAGGTGAGTTTTTATTCTCCGGACGGGACGGTTCTCGAACATCCGATTTCAGAGGCCATGAACCAACCCGAATCACTGGCCTGGACACCCGATGCCGTTCTGGTGGTGGCCGACACCTGGAACCACCGGGTGCTGGTCTTCAGCCCCGCTTCGGGCGCCGCGCGGCCGCTACCGGAGCCGGAAGGAGGCTGGTACGGACCGCGATCGGTGGCGGTGGCGCCAGACGGGACGGTGGCGGTGAGCGACACCGGTCACAAGCAGGTGGCGCTCATCTCCTTCTCAGGCGGCGCGCCGACGATCGCAACCTTCGGTCGCGAGGGATCAGCGCCGGGAGAGTTCGTCGAACCGGTGGGTCTGACGTGGCTTGACAATCGACGTCTCCTGATCTGCGATACCGGCAACAAACGACTGCAGGTCGTGGACCGGGCCGGACGCAGCCTGGAAATCGTTGCCCTGCCCGACGCCTGGAGCGACTTCTACTCGCGACCGCAGGTCGTGGCGCTCGATGACGATCGCTGGTTGGTGACCGATGTGCCGGCACAGTCGCTGTGGCTGGTGGATGGCGACAGCGTGCGCAAGCTCGATCTCGCAATGGACGGCATCACGCCGTCGGGTCTCGCAGTCGGGGACGGGACGCTCTTCGTGGCGGATCTCGACGGCCGTGTCTGGGCGATGAGGCTGCCGACAAGACCGTAAATTGTCCAGCCGAGATGAATATCGAGTGTCAAAGGATCTTTAATGTTGCCTCGAGTACCTTGACGGTCGGGGGAGACCGACCGCATGCTAGGGATGATGGCGCCAACAGGCGTCGGATCACGATGCAGAACGGGACGTGGTCGGTTCTCGCCGCCTATTCAAGCTACAATTGGCGAGAGTGGATCGTCAACCCGAAGAATCTCCGGAGGTACTGATGACGGGCATCGAGACGACTTCGACAAAGAATTCTGGTGGCTTTTCTCTGATCGAAATCCTGGTGGCATTGGCGATCCTCTCCTTCGTTGCCCTGGGCATCGCCGGGCTGTTCACGCACGCCATCAAGAGCAACGCCTCGGGGCACGACTACGCCGTCCTCGCCTCAGAGGCTCGATTCGCGTTGGAAACGCTCCAGGCGTTGCCTTTCGACCACACAGACCTCCTGATGTCTGGATCGCCCCACACGATGGCGCCAGTCAATTTAAAATTTACTATTACCTACAACGTCGACGACTTTCGCATTGACAGTTGGCAGGAGGCCTCAGCTGGCGGCTGGACAACGTCAACCCCCCAAGATGCCAATCTCAAACGGATCACCATGACGGTGGCCTCTACCAATCAGGTTCTCGAAGGCCGGCGAGTTTTCACCGTCTCGAGTCTCAAGATTCCCTGATAGGAACCTGCATGCGGTCCGCGTTGCGGGAGACGACCGCAGAGGGAGGGTGCCGGCGACGATCAATATCAACGGTCTGTCGAGTGCTCTCGGACACCGCGTCGTGGAGGCACAAGATGTTAATTGAGCGTCATTTAGGTGGACTCTAGGAGCAAAATGGTACTATTGCGAGACTGCAGGCCGTTGATGTCAACGGCGGCTGTTTAATGGTATGGGCGAGCAGAGATCTTCGACACAGACGTAATGGCATGATGAACCGAACAAACGTGGCGACCGACCGACGACTGGAGTAAGCACGTGAATCGCACCCTCTGCGCCCTCGGGGCGGCGCTCGTGGCGGCTGGAATGGCGATGGCGATGGATGTACCGTTGCGCGATGGCACGATTATCGAGGCCGCCAACTACCGGGTCACCGGGTCATACGTGATGATCGAGCTGGCCGATGGATCTCAGGTGGCCTTTGATGTTGTCGATGTGGATTTGCCGGCGCTGCGGAGGGCGGAGGCTAGGGCCGCCGCCGAGGCTGGCGAACAGGTCGAAAACGAACCGCAGCAACAGACAGACACAATCTCCGGTGGGCGGTCGTTACAAAATGCCAGTCAAGCGGGTAACGACCAACCGGTTGGGCTCACCATCACCGATCGAGACGTAAAACACCTGCGTGGAAGCGGCGTGCAGGGTGAGGATGAGCAGGAACAGGCTGACACCGCCGGGGTCGGCGGTTCGGAGCAAGGCTATCAGGTGGGTGGCAATGTGGTTCTCAACAACATCAAGGTCAGCCCTGCCGAGGAAGGCCGGTGGCAGATCCGGGGCGAGGTGGTGAACCGCAGTCCGGGGCCGGTTTTGAATGTGACTGTTAAGCTCGAGACCTTGCCCGGTGATGCCGGTGGGGAGCCATGGAGTGGCGAGGTGCGGGTTGCCGCCGCCCTTGGACCGGACGAGAAGGCGGTGTTCGAACACAGGTTCGCGGCCGAGGTCCCCGAGGGTCAATCGCAACCCAGCGTTCGGGCGACCGTGGTGTGGATGCAAGAGGAGTCACGGCGCGAACCCGATTACACCAAGGTTGGCGGCGTTCCCGACCCCGCCAGCCTGCCGTTCCAGTACGGTGGAGTCACCGGCGCCGACGTGCGGCCAACCCCCATCGAGTAGTCGGCGAGACGTCGGTTTCCCTCTCGATTTACCGTTTGCAGCAGACAGCCTGTGAGTTGGTAGGCTGATCCTGGAATGGATGTCATGCCCGTCGGTCGAATGCCGCGGGAGCCTGCCTGCGCGGATCGGGTCGAGGGGGGCGGTCGTCGGTGCACAACGTGGTGGTCGTCGCCCGATTGGACAGATAGCACCGGTCTTTGGCGACCTACGATTCGTTTATCCCTTATTGTCAAAGGTATTTGAATTGAAGGGGAGGAGGGTTGACGGTCCGCCTCACCGTGCAACATGATGGTACAGACCTGAGAGATGAGATCGGAGCCTTTCTTCATGATGATGTGCCTTCAGAACCAGAATCAGCGCGCGGCCGGCAACGACTGGTATCGGCAGCGCGGCTTCAGTTTCATCGAGCTGATGGTGGTGATGGTCATTGTCGGGTTGATTGTCGTGATCGCCCTGCCGAATCTCCACCGCGCCGCAATCCGTGCTGATCTGTTGGAAGAGGTGAACGTGGTCCGTCAGAGCCTCGGCCTCGCCCGTATGCAGGCTCTCAAGACCAGCCGCAGGGTGGCGGTATCCTTGATTCCGGACGACAGCGCGCCCCAAGCCGGCCACACGGTGACGGCATGGGTCGATGACGCGGAGGATGGGCGCCTCGACCCGGGTGACGAAGTGGTCGGGCACTGGAACATGGGGTTCAAGACCCTGATAGGACCGGACGACACGGCGACTGGATGGTCGCTCGCCAATCTTTCAGGATCGCAAGCAGGCGTGATTTTCCTTCCCAGCGGCATCGCCATCGCCCACGGAACCGACATCGGCGTCGGTGTTGGTTCGGTGGTGGTTTCGGACCTCAAGAACAACCGGATCAGGCTGCTGATCAGCGCCGGCACAGGCACTGTGCGCGAGCAGATGTGGGACCCGGACGAGGGCGCGTGGTCTGATCAGATAAGGTTTTGGAGGTATTGATGGTTCGCGTTTCAAGCCTGTTTCCCGACCGAGGCAGGGGTTTCACTCTGATCGAGGTCGTTGTGGCCATGGCAGTGTTCGCCATTTTCATGGTTGGCATCCTCAACCTCCTGGATACGTCGACGAAGATTTCAGAGATCGAAAAGGCGTTGGCCGACACTCAGGAGAACGTGCGCTTCGCCACCTACCATGTGATGCGGACGGCCCGCATGACGGGCGGCTCAGGGATACCGTTCGCAGGCGCCGTGGCCGGCGTCGGAAGCTGGATCGCGGGAGAGTTGGATTCGAACCAGACCGGCAGTTTCACGACCCCATATCCTCTCGGAAACATCGACGTGCTGAACGGTTCGGATGTCTTAACTGTGCGAGGGTTTTTCGAGATCCCGCCGTTCTTCGTTGACAACAGCGACGTCAACACGTCACTCGGCCGAATCGAAATCGACGAGTCCTTTGCGGGCCGAATCGTCAACCCCGCGATCGACAGCGTCGAGGTCGCACAATTGGCCGGACGTGGGTTGGTTTTCATGGGCGAGCTGGACCGTGGTGAGTACGCCATGGGCGAGGTCGGGGACTCATCGACAATGGCGGACGCCGCTCCCGACCGGACGTTGACGATCATGATCAGCGACTCACCAGCAGCCTGGTGGACGGGGCTCAACCCGTCAGGCGCCGCCACGACACCCTCCTTCGAGGTCTTCCAGGTCGGAGTGATGGACGCCTACACCTACTTTGTGGATCCTGAGTTCCGCCTCATGAGGTTACGGGCTAACAGTTCGGCTCAGGGCGCCACCCTGCAGCCGGTCGCGGTCAACATCGGTGGCCTCCAGGTCGAACTGGGTGTCGATACCGACAACGACGGACAGGTGGACTCATGGCAGTCGACGCCAACCGCCGCCGGCATCACCGGCAATCGTGTGCTCTCGATGCGCATTGCGGTACTCGGCCGGTCGCCGGTCAGGATTCCAAATTGGGAGGAGCCGGCTGCGACTTTTGTCGTCGGCAGCGACACGCAGGCAGTGGACGCCGCTGGCCGTCAAGCCAAGTGGCGCCGTGTCGAAGTCGTGGCGACTCTGCGGAACTATCTGTTTTAACGGGGGAATGATGATGAACGAGCCCACAGCGAGAGAGCATGGCCGCGACAGCGAGCGCGGCGCGGCGCTGATCATGGCCCTTCTGGTGTCGGTGATCCTGATGTTTCTGGGGATGGGTCTGCTGTTGCAGACCTCTCTCGGTCTGCAGGCCTCGGGCACCGATCGCTGGTTAGCCAAAGCCATGTACGCCGCCGACGCGGGGATCATGCTGCAGATCCAGATGATCCAGAACGGCGCCCTCGGCGCCCCCGCCAGCTTCGTGCTCCAGGACTCCCCCGATCTGGCAGGCTTGCTCAAGGGCCAGTATACGGTCTCGGTCGGGGACTTTTGTGAGACCCGCCCGATGACGACGTTGTGGGGCGAAGACACCGCGTTTTCCTCGGAATTCAAGGTGCGCCACTTTCACATGCGTAGCGACGCAGTGCGAACCATCGGAGGCCTCGGAGGCCTGAGTCGGTCGGCGGTCTCGGCGGACGTCTCATCGTGGCCGTTTAACGCAGAGCAGTTGGTGACGGTGACCCAATGTCGTGGGGCCGCGTGGGGAGGCTGAAGATGAAACGGTATCAATTCTGGAAATGGCCCGCGGTGGTCGTAGCCATCCTGGCGGCGGTTCCCTTGTCTGCCGACGACAAAGACTTCCTGCGCGAACGCGCTGCACCGCCGGTGCTGGTCTTCATTCTCGACACCTCCGGTTCCATGGTGGGTTCCCCAGAAGAGCCGGGCAAAATGCGGGGCGCCCGCGTCGGTTACGGCATGGTGCCGGGTGCCGGCGACGATCCCTACTCGCGGATGGGCATCGCAAAAAGGGTCTTGCGGGACTTCCTGACCGAGGTCACGGATGCCACCTACGCCCTAGCCGGTTACGCTCAGGCGCAGCCCGCGGACGATTCCAACCCCATCCCGCGGAAACACTGGGTCTACGAAGCTCGCGATGGCGACCGGTTCAGCCTCGTCGAACCCAGCTTCGCCTATCGGCTCGGCTACGCTGAGACCTTTGCCGGGGTCCTGGTTGACAACCCCGCCGACATCCTCAAAGGAGAGATGATCGGCTACACCCCGTACTTCGAACCCGGATCTCCGCTCCTCGATCGTTATGGTCCCAGCAACGCCTACGACACCGGTTTGACGGAAGATTCGCTGCGACTGCCCTTCGATCTGATGCCGGTGTACTTCGGCAACTGCTTCGTTGACAACAAGGCGACGCCGCTCGACTCCTCCGACGACGAGACCATCTGCCGCGACAACGTTTTCCCGTTCTACGCTACGGGTGAGCGGGATATCGATGGCGACATGATCGCCGACGAGTACTACTACGGCGAGTCGGGAAGGTTCCCCAAATGCGACCCCAACCGGGTGCCTGACGCATCGAACCCCGATGACGGCTGCCTCTCCGAGTGGTTGATCCCGTTGGCCGGCACTACCATCGAGAACCGGCGGCGGGTGCAGTTGCGCATTCCATCCACCAACGCAGGGGGCGACCCGAACCACCTCCTGGCGGTCGACAGCTCGGGTGCATACGTTGGCAATGAGTTGGTGGCAGACCCGAGCGGCGATGATGATTACAACCTCGACGGAGACGATGAACCCGATTACGACGGTTCGGAATCCTCCGACTGGATCCTGTGGGTCGAGATGGTGGAGGAACAGTCGAGCCGCACCTGCCTCTATACCGTGCCGCCGACCAGTACGCCGACCGAGACCCCCACGATCACCCCCACCCCCTCCGTGACCCCGACGGCGACCCCCACCTGGACACCGACCCCGCTACCGCAGGTCGACTGCGACGAAATCACGCTGGAGATGCGGCCGCCCGCGAACGGTATCCTGCAGGCTTGGATCGGCAACGACACCACCTACGAGATCGAGATCGCGCGCACGGTGGTGACCTGGGACCCGCCGAACTCCAGCTACCGTTTGGACTGGTTCGGCGTGTTCTCGGGGACCTACACCCATACCCGTGGCTTCCACTACTGGGGTGACGGCACGCCGGCTGTCGATTACGGCCCCATCACTGATCAGGTGACCGATCAGCCGACCCTGGCGCGGATCCCCTCTGGTTTCGTATTCGGTTGGTACGCCGACCTGGACAACAACTTCACCCACAACAATTTCCACGAGGTGTGTATCGACGTCGACATCCGTGGCACCGGTCTGACCTGCGAGGGGATCTGCGGCGATTACGTGTTCGGTGCAACCCCGACCCCGACCCCGATCGGCACCTTCACTTTTTCGACCCCGACACCGACCCAGACTGCGACCGCAACCCACACCCCGACCCAGACTCACACCCCGACCCAGACTCACACCCCGACCCAGACTCACACCCCGACCAATACGCCGACCGTCACGCCTACCCCGACGATCACCCAGACGCCGACGATCACCCAGACGCCGACGATTACGCCGACACCGACCACAACCGGAACTTCGACCCGGACTCAGACCCCGTCGACAACTCCGACCAGAACTCAGACTCAGACCCCGTCACTGACGCCGACGATTACGCGGACGCCGACGATTACGCCGACGCCGACGATTACGCCGACACCGACCAGCACCGGAACTTCGACCCGGACTCAGACCCCGTCGACAACTCCGACCAGAACTCAGACTCAGACCCCGTCACTGACGCCGACCATCACCCAGACCCCGTCGTGGACGCCGACCAGACTTCCCACGGCGACCCTCACCCCGATGCCGGTGCCCACCAGTACACCGGCGCCGACGGCGACGGAGATCCAGTAATGGGCCGGCAGGAGGTAGTCATGAATCGTCATTTGCGACCCAACCGATCAGACCGGTTCTCCTGCGGGGTCTTCGCGTGCGGACTGTTTCTCGTTCTCGCGAGTGGGCCTGCGGTGTGGGCCCAGGGTTTTCCGTCGACGCCGCCGAACCCGGTGATGGCCGACGACTTCGAAACCACGACCCCACCGCGTCCCCCCGACGATCTGCTCGACGGCAGCGGCGCGATCTGGGACGAGTGGACGCCGTCGGGCAGCCGGGCCGACTTCAGGATCCGTGATAGCGTGCCGGCCCAGGTCCGGGGCGGTGTGTGGGGCGCCCGTTGCACCAGGGAGACCCGAGTCTGGAGCAACCAGGAGGGTTTCCTGGTGGCCAAACAATCCATGCCCGGCCATCCGGGCTACGATCCTTCGCAGTGGACCAACATCCGCGTCGAAGTCGATGTAAATCTGGACCGGACCGGCGACGGTTTCCCGGGTATCGTCTGGGGTGTCCACGACCCGGACAACGACGGGATCCCCGATTCGGGTTACCGGCTAACCTTCGAAGATTTTCCGAGAAGACTCAACGCCGCGACCAGGCGCGGCGATCGGGCGATCTGGAAGCTCAGCCGCATTGACGGCGAGGGCAGCTCGATCGTGGCCGATCTGGGAACCGTCGACCTGCCGTCGGCCGATGTCTATACCAAATACATGATCCCTTTCCGGGCCTACCGGTTGCGGCTGGAGTGGAACTGCGGCGACCTGCGGGTGCGGGTGCAGCGGATCATCAACACGCTGACTCAGCCCCTCGAGTTCTATGGCTGCGGCGGCCCCTCCTGCGGCACGGGCGAAACCGACCCTGAGGCCTGTTGGTGCACGCTCACCGAGTGGAGCGACAGCGGCGCGAGCCTGACGCCCGGCATCACCGGTCTCTATCACACCGGACGCAGAACCTCAGGAACTGAGAACACTACCGATTTCGACAACTTCAGTGTGTCGGCCTGGGACCCCGCCTGCAGTTCCGGCTGCGATCCATGGAGCCCGTGGACCGAGACATCGAGCGAGCTACTCCCCTTCAAGATGCTATATGAGAGCGGCCTGCTGGATTACTCGGCAGGGCGCAACGTAACGGGCCGCAAGATCGACGTCAACTCGTCGGCGCCCGACACCACCACGGCCAACAACTCTGCCACCACCAACTACTGCAACGGCTGGAACCTACTGGTTGACCTCCCGGCGCCGACGCTCAACACTGACATTGACGACATGCGGGCCTTCCTGCAGCCCATGGCAACCGCCGTGGACTATGTCGACGAGGGCAGCGGGTCGTTCACCTGGCAGGACAACTTCGACAACAACCCGGCAAGCGCGACTTACAACCCCGTGCCGTTGATCGCCGACGGTGCGACTCCGATCAACAACTCACTCCTTGACGCTTTCGACTGGTATGTCGATCAGGTGACAGTCGGTGAGTGGGCCAACGATCCGCTCAAGGAATGCCGCGAGTGGTACGTTGTGCTGATCACGGACGGCGCCGAAAGCTGTGCCTCGCCGGACCAATATGCCTGCGACCCCGGCCAGGCCGCCGCCAAATTCGCCAACCCCGGGATCGAAGGCGTGGATCCCTTGCCCGTCTTCACCATCGGGTTCTCGGAGTCGGTGGCCGACGCGCCGCCTGAGCTCACCTGCATCTCGGACGACACCGGCGGTTTGTACTATGGCGCCAAAAACGCTGCCGAGCTCAGCGACGCGCTGTACGAGGTCTTTTACCAGCTGCAGACCGAGGCCCGTTCTTTCACCCCCTTCAAGGTGTCGCCGCCGCCGTCTGTCAGTAGCTCGACCGGCCAGGCCAGGGACGCGCTGGTGGTCTATCCGATCTTTCAGGCGGCGCCGAAGAAGTCTGTTTGGAACGGAAACCTGTACGGTTTTCGTTTCAATAAGGACAACAGTTCAATCCCGAACACAGGCAGCTGCTCGATTGATTTCACCCAACTGGTGGTGGAGGAGGTCACCGGCCACACCTGGGACGCCAACCAACGGCTGACGGACCAGTTGGCGGCCTTTACCGAGGCCAATCCGACCCGCTACACTTTCATGGGCAGCGATCTCACGGGCGACTGGGCGAGGCACGACCTTGCGTCGATACCGACCAACACCGCCCTGCAGACCGAGTTCAAGGGATTGCTCGACGAAACCGCCGGCGTCACCAACCTCGAGGCCCAGGAGATCGTCAATTTCGTTCGTGACGTGTGGATGGATGATGATACGTCGGCCTCTCCCGATCCGAACCTCAGCCCGCGACCGGCCGGCTACTCCTCGCTGGGTGATATCTACCACTCGCAGCCGGTGATCGTGAGCCCCCCCAGCCGGTCCATGTTCTTCTTCGACTACGGCCTGAGCGCGGAGGGCGAACAGGGGGCGCACGACTATACGAATTTCATGCGCAAACACGCAAAGCGGCGTCGGGTGGTGTTCGCCGGCGCGAATGACGGACTGTTGCACGCCTTCAACGGCGGCATCTGGGACCGCGACCGGATCGGCACCGACGAGCTCTACGACGAGATCCACGACCTCGGCGACGGTACCGAGCTCTTCGCCTACCTGCCGCAGGTGGTGATGCCGAGCCTCTACGAGATGACCTACGGTTTAGAACAACAGTACATGGTGGACGGCCTCCTCGAGGTCAGTGATGCCTTTATCGACCATGACGGCGACTCCACGCGCGAGTGGCGGACGGTGGCCATCGCCACGATGCGTCGCGGCGGGCGCGGCATGGTGGCCCTCGACATCACGCAGCCAGACCCGATTTCGAGCTCGCCTGATTTCATCCCCGCGATCTCAGAGTTGCCGGGGTGTATCGACGGGACCACCACGGGATGTGGTGGCGACGAGTATCCGAAGGTGTTGTGGGAGTTCACCGACACCGACGACGCGGAGCCCAATTGCACCGTCGGCCTTTCGGGTGATGACTGTGCGCCGTGGTGGGACCTTGGGTGGACCTGGTCCAAACCCGCCATCGCCCGCATCGCGGTCTACAACTCGACGGAGCCGAGCGAACCCGACGACATCTTTGTGGCATTCTTCGGGGGTGGCTGGGACGAAAGCGGGCTCGACAGAACGGGTCGTCACTTTTACGGCGTCAACGTCGAGACCGGCGAGGTGATTTTCAAGGAACTCATCGGTGTCCCAATGCCGGGGAGCCCGACGGCGCTCGACACCGACGACGACGGCTTTCACGATCGAATCTACTTCGGCGATTCTGACGGCAGCCTGTGGCGTCTCCAGTACCCCGAGCCGACCTCGTCCAGCGCCACTGGTGCGGAGGCCGGCGGTGACTCGGATCCGGGCACTTTTACTAGGATCTGGGACTTCCGCACCAGTTTCCCGGACCGCCAAATGTTTTTCCACCGGCCGGTCGCGGTCGCGACGGTGGCGGAAAATGATCAGAAATACTGGGCAGTCACGTTGGGCAGCGGGAATCGCGCCAACCTAGGTGAGACCATCGACGCGGTCGATCATTTTTTCTTCGTGTTGGACGTCGGTGACGACGCGACTCGGGACGCCAGCGACCTGCTTCCCGTCGGATATGCGGAGCTTGTAGGCAGCTTCACCTGTGCAACCAGTGCGCTGGACCCAGTGGCAGGATTGTACGGCTGGTATCTCAGCCTGCGACCCAACGAAAAGGTGATGTGGGAAGCACCGGTGATCGATGGCTACGTTGAGTTTCCCACCTTCGATCCGACCGAAGGTGCGGTGGCTGTGCACAACGTCCCCGACCAATGCGGCAGCGATCCACCGCCGGACGATGGTGACGGTGACACGCCGGAGGTGATCTGCACGTCTTCCGGACTCGGTCGCGTCTACACGTTGTGGTACAAGTGCGGATTGGGTGACTACACCGAGACCCCCGAACCGATTATGGGGGGCGCAGTCTGGACCGACGGCAACACGACTAAGACCTACTATCCGTCGATCGATCCTGACAAGGAAGCGGAAGAACATGAGTACACTACAACCGGAAGCTTCGTGGTGACAAACTGGAGACAATACTGAGTATTGCATTCCGAAAGGGCCGGGTAGGGCGACCACCGTCGCCCTACGCGATCCGGTCGATAGACAACGCAGACCTTCTAGCCTGCATATCTCACTGCCTGTCATCGCGAAGGCGGCGAGGTACCGTACCCAGTGGAGGTTGCGACCTGGGGGGAGCGGACGCGCACGCTCCAGGACCTGGAGCACTCCAAGACGAGAAGACGCCGCGAGGTGGGGTGCATCGTGCCCCGCAGCAAGAAGTTGGTGAGATATGCAGGCTAGGCTAAAGTAGAAACCATGCTGGGACGCTATCGCTGGTTTGTGCTCGCCGCCGCCGTCATCGCGGTAGCAGTGGCCTTTGTGCTCTGGCGCGGGCGCCGATTGGAGCCGAGTGCCGACCCAGATGCCAAAACCACGTTTGCCGTCAACAATGTGCCGGTGGTGTCACCCGACCTCAACATCGATGTGGGCACCGTGAAATGGACGTACCACCCGGACTACACCGACTGGGCATGCCTGGTCGAGTGCCGTGAGGGTGACGGATGCCATGCCGAGGTCCAGCTGGTCATGGAATACATCTCGTTGGGCAAACCCCAACGGCTGATCCTCAGCGACCGCCTGGATGCTGTCTACGGCGAGACCGTACGCATCGGAAGGGCGCAGCGCCCCTCCGTGAAGGTGGACCGGATTGAGCGCGTGACGGTTGAAGTTCTCGCGGCCTTTTTCCGCGGCGACCCCACCCCCACACCCATGGAGTAACGGCCGATCCGGCGACCGCCGCCCTTCAATCTTGACGTGCTACCGTGCAAAAGATGGAGAGCGGATGAATCATGATTTCGAGGGAGTGGAGCGTGTCGGAGGTGTCGGCGAGTGGCGGCACCGCAGCAATGGACTGACGGCGCTGGTGTGTCCGACCCCGGTGGCGCCGGTGGTCGGCTTCGGGGTGGTTTACCGGGTGGGGTCGCGGCACGAGGTCTCGGGCCATACCGGGGCGACCCACATCCTCGAACACCTGATGTTCAAGGGGACCGATCGCTACAACCGGGACCGGGGATGCGAAATCGCTCGTGAGCTGCACCGCGTCGGCGCGATGTTCAACGCCTCGACCTGGCTCGACCGCACCAACTACTACGAGGTGCTGCCTCCGGAACATCTGGCGTTGGCCGTCGACATCGAGTCGGATCGCATGCGCGGCGCACTGGTCCGCGACGCGGACCTCGAGAGCGAACGCACGGTCGTTCTCAACGAGCTCGATGCCGGTGAAAACGAGCCATTCGACCTCCTCATGAAATCGTCCTTCGCCCACGCCTACCTCGAACACCCCTACCACCATCCGACCATCGGTTGGCGCAGCGACGTTGAAGGGATGAAAGGTGACGTGCTGCGTGGCTTCTATGACACCTTCTACCACCCCGACAACGCGACCGTCATCGTGGTCGGAGACATCGACGAGCCGACCGCGCTGGCGGAGGTCGAACGGGGATTCGGCGCCATTCAGCGGGCCACCCTGCCGTTCCCGCAGGTTTCGGCTCGGGAGGGCGCTCAGCGCGGCGAGCGGCGTTTCAAGGTCCACCGCGCGGGTGAACTGGCGTGCCTCGCCCTGACCTGGCACATTCCCCGCGGTCTCGATGCCGACCTGCCGGCCCTGTCGGTCCTCACTCAGATCCTCGGCGACGGCGTCACCTCCAGGCTGTATCAGCGATTGGTGGAGACCAACCTCTGCCTCGGCGTCCACGCCTATGCCATGGAGCTGCACGATCCCGGTGTTTTTCAGGTCTTTGCCACGGTGGCGCCGGGTGGCGACTGCGAGAAAGTGGAGGCGGCCATTCGCGCCGAGGTTGCGGCCCTCGCGGCGCAGCCCCCGTCGACTTCTGAGATGGCGCGGGCGCTGGTCCAGACCCGGACCGATCTCGCGTTTCATCGTGAGTCGCCGGGTCAGATCATGAGTGGGCTGACCGAAGCCGTGGCGATGGGGGACTGGCGGCGCTTCGTGAGCGAACTGGAGCTGGTGGAGGCTGTGACCGCGGCCGACCTGAGCCGGGTGGCCACGACCTATCTCAGCGAGCGCAACCTCACCGTCGGCTGGTTCATCCCCGACAACCCGGATGGACCACCGGGGGCCGTTCGAGCGCCGATCGATCCGGCGCCGAGACCGTGTTTTCTGCGGCGGCCCTTTGCAGAGAGGGTCCAGACCACGGAACTGCCGGGGGGCGCCAGGTTGGCCGTACTCGACAACCCTCACGCCCCGACGGTGACGGTAGCCGGGACGCTGAGGGCGGGGCCGGCGTTGGCGCTCGACGGGCGGTTCTCGGTCCCCGGCATCACGGCGGCGATGCTCGATCGTGGCACTGAAAGTCACGATCGAATGCAACTCGCCAGCGAGCTCGAGGATCACGGCCTGCAACTCAGTATTCGGGCCTCGGCCGCCATGCCTGCCGTCATTTCGTTTTCTGCACAAGGTCTGGTCGAGGAGTTGCCGCGGCTGGTGGCCCTGCTGATGGAGGTGTTGCGGAGACCGACCTTTCCGGCCGACGAACTGGAGAAGCTCCGGGAGCAGGTGTTGGGAGGGCTGGTCCGGGAACGCGAGGAAACCCACGCGAGCGCCTATGCCGCCTTGACCCGGGCCCTCTATCCGGAGGGTTACGCGCTCCGGCGGCGGCCCGTCACCGAGCGGGAGCGCGAGGTCGCACAGCTGACCGCAGCGGACCTCGCGGCTTTCCACGCCTCGGCCTACAGCCCCGTCGGCATGGTGGTCGCGGTGGTGGGGCAGGTGGATGAGATGTCCGCGACGTCGCTCCTGGAAGAGGCGATGCAGGGATGGGTCGGTGGTCAATCGATCGAGCTCCCGGCGCCGCACCTCGGCGACGAACCGCCGCCCGGGGAGGAGAGGGTCCAGATCGACGATCGCCCCAACCTGGATGTTTTTCTCGGCCACCGCGGTGAGCTGTGCCGTGGAGCACAGGACTTCGCGGCGGCGATGATCGCCAACTCGTGTCTCGGTCAATCCACCCTGACGTCGAGGCTCGGCCTCGCAGTTCGTGATGATGCCGGTCTGACCTACGGCATCTACAGCCGGTTCTTCGGGACCCTGCAGATGCCGGGGCCGTGGGCGACCGCCCTCGGGGTGGCTGCAGCCAACCTCGACCAGGCCGTCGAACTCAGCCGGTCAGTGATCACGCGTTACACCAACGAGGGGCCGACGGCGGATGAGTTGGCCGATGAACGCACGGCGTTGGCGGGGTCCTACAATGTCGGTCTCGCCACCAATGGCGGCGTTGCGCGTGAGTTGGTGACGACGCTCGCGGCCGGCGAAGAGATCAGCCGCCTCGACACCTATCCTGCGGATCTCCTGTCCGTCGACCGCGACCAGGTCATGGCGGCCATCGCTCGCTACCTCCACCCCGAGCGGCTGGTCGTGACTGCAGCCGGCGACTTCCGGGGAGATCATTGACCCCTTTTCTCATTGGGAGGAGAAAGTCAGTTTTGAGTTCTTAGTTCTTAGTTTTCCCGTCACCCCCCAGGTGGGCGCGTGGATCGCGATCAACTCAAAATTCAAACGTGCGTCTCCGGTTCGCTCAGGTTGTGCCTCTGCTGGTTCCGAAACGCCAGTGGTGGCGGGCCGTAAACGACCCGCCTACGGCCTTCAGATCCTGGCGCAGCCTTGCACTAACTGTAGGCGGGTCCTTCAGGGCCCGCCATCACCAATTTTCAGTTTCTCCCCGTTGTTCGGTCAGTCTGACTCAAACGGAGACGCAGGAATTCAAAATTCAAAACTCAAAACTGAGAACTGAGAAACGTGCTTCAGTCCCAATCGATCATCAGGTGATGCAGCGAGCACTCCAGGACGGGTTCGAGGCGCTCGTGGAGAAGCTCCTCGACCTCCCGGAGCCGGTGACGTCGCGACGCGTGGAGCAGGACCAGGTGTCGGCACCGCAGGCGTTCGATCCTTGCCAGGATGTCATCGAGGTGTAGGTGTCCAAAGCGAGTTGCGCGCTCGCGGTCGGTGGAACGAAAGAAAGAGCACTCCAGGAGCAGCACCTCGGACTCGAGGGCCGGTGAGTCTGCTGCCAGGACTCCGGGGCCGGAGTCGGCGCAGTAGGCCAACAAGTCGGTTTCGATCTCTGCGGTGACCCGTTCGCCGTCGCGGCGGCGGCGCGCGATCTCGTCCCCCGCGAGGCCGGAGAATTCCGGCAGCAGGTGGTGGCGCCGCCACACCAGGCGCGAACCCAAGGTGGGAACCCAGTGGTCGGTGGCGAAGAACTCAACGGTCATGTCCCTCCGCAGGGTGAGAGCCTGGCCGGAATCCACCGCCACCACCTCGATGTCGTAGGGCGAGCCGCCTTCGAGCCGTGCGTGGGTCGAGAGCAGGTCCTCGACATCGGGTGCGATCTGGTGGGGAACGGCCAGCCGGGCCGGTCCCATTGACTGCAGCTGCCGTTGGCTGGCCCAGAATCCCAGTCCGCCGAGGTGATCCATGTGACCGTGGCTGACCAGGACGGTTTTCATGGGTGGCAGCGAGCGGTGGGGGCGCCCGGCGTCGAGGGCGAGGTGCAGTTGGGGTAGCAGAATGAGAGTGCCCTCCCCGGCTCGTGAGCCACCGGCGAGTGTCAGCGGCCCCCAGGATGTCTCGAGTTGCAGTTGTCGAATCACCGGGCGGACTTCACGAGAAAGAAGTTTGGTTGGGCCTTTTCGGAGGGCAGGTCGACGCGAAGGGTCCACTCGCTGTCGGGTTCGAGGAGGCGGACGAATGTCGATGAGCCGAGGACGCCCCGCCGTTTGTCCCGCAGCTCCACGCCGATGGTGTGATTTCCGGAAGGCGTCAGAATCACCCGACGGACGGTGCCGCGGCCCTTCTTTTTGAATCCGAGAATGGCGCTGGTCGAAAAATCAAACGGCACGTCGGCCAGCGACTCGCCGTCGAACGTCACTGCCACCGTCCCTTCGCTGATTGGTGAGTCGAAGGAAAGGGTGATGCGGGAGACCCCTGACTTCGGCGTGACGGGTTGTGGGGGCTTGGCAGAATCCGGGGCCGGCCGGGCGGTCGCCGAGACGGCCGTTGCCGGCGAGGTTCGGATCGACCTCATGCGTTCCTCGGCGAGCTCCGAATACGACGCGGCGATCTCGTTTTTGGGATCGAGTTCGAGGGCCTGTCTGAAGTGAATCAATGCGTTGGCGTAGTCGCCGCCCCGGTAAAGGCTGCGTCCATCAGTCACCAGTTGACGTACCCGCTGCTGGTTTTCGGCGCTGGTGCGTTCGGCTTCGAGGCCGCGTCGAATATCGGCCGCAAGTCGGCGAGCTGCCGGCGACGTCGGGGCCTGGTCGAGGGCGGCGAGGATGGCGTCTTCCGCCGAAGCCAGATCGCCTTGCTGCAAGCGAACCTGCGCCGTATGCAGGGACTCGACCACGAGATGGAGGTTTCTGGTGGAGCCCGCGGTCGGGCTTGGAAACGGTCCACGGTCTATTTGGGACCGCAGTCCGATGATCGAGATGAGCGCTACCAGGAGCGCTGCGGCTATCACAGCCAGGGCCCACGATGTCCGGACCTCCCACTTCAGCCACTCGGGGAGTGCGAGTTCGGCGACGCGAGGAAGCCTCGTCTTCACCCAGAGCTTTGCCTGTGAGACCGCAGAGGTGGGTGGCGGGGAGGCGGAAGGCGGCACGCTCCCGGCGTGAATCCTGGTTTCGAGGCCGGGTTGAAAGACGCCGGTGCTTGCGTTGTCCGTCGGCTCGCGGTCGATCAGCGATCGCGCGAGGGCCGCAAGGACCCGCGCGACCTCGGCGCCGGTCTGGAAACGCCGGTCGGGACTTTTTTCGAGACACTTGAGGACGATCGGGTTGAATGCGGGTGGGAGCTGGTCTGAGAGGGTCGAAGGGATGGGGCACGGTTCCTGGACGATTCGAAGCGTGACCTCGTGCATGGTGCCGCCGTTAAAGGGCCTCTTCTCTGTCAGGAGGTTGAACAACACCACCCCGAGCGAAAAAATGTCGGATCGGCCGTCGACCGGGTTTCCGGTGATCTGTTCCGGCGACATGAAGTTGGGTGTGCCGATGAACTGACCGTCCACGGTGAGGTTGGACGTCTCGAGGCGGGCGATGCCGAAATCGGTGATTTTGGCCGTGCCGTCAGGGGTCAGGATGATATTCGCCGGTTTGATGTCGCGGTGGACGACACCGAGAGAGTGTGCATAGCCGAGCGCTGTCGCGACGTCGGCCGTGATGCGAGCGGCCTCGGAGGGTCGAAAACGGTGGCCGGAGGCGAGCATCTGCTTGAGGTCCCGGCCTTCCACGTACTCCATCGCGATATAGACGAGACCCGACTCGGGGTCTTCCCCAACATCGTGGACCGTGACGATACCGGGATGGTTGAGGCGGCCCGCGGCCTGAGCCTCGCGAACGAAGCGCTCGCGAAACTCTTCGGCGTGCTCGGCGTCGAGATCGACGCGCATGGTCTTCAACGCGACCTGACGATCGATGATTGGATCTCGGGCGCGGTACACCACACCCATGGCGCCCCGCCCCAGCGTTTCCTCGATCTGATAGCGGCCTATCCGCTGTATCGACATTAAAATATTGTAACGGACCGGGGTCCGAAAACGGGTTCTCCATGCCGATCTGGCGTTGTCCGGTCGTTTCGGCGCGCCGGCAGTGCCGTACGGGGGCATGAAACGTGGGCACGATCCTTGCTTTATTTGATTCAGGCCGAATGGCTTACGGGGGAAAAATGGAATCACGACCTGCAGATATTCAGATTGACCGTGCAGCGGCGCGCCTGGGCGAGATTCAGCGAGCGGTGTCCGAGGTCGTTGTCGGACAGGACCGCCTGGTGGAATCGCTGCTTGTGGCCATGCTGTGTCGCGGCCACGTCCTGCTCGAGGGTGTGCCGGGTCTTGCCAAGACACTCACGGTACGGACCCTCGCCGGCGTCATCGGTGGCGACTTCCAGCGCCTTCAGTTCACCCCTGATCTCTTGCCGGCCGACGTGACGGGGACCCAGATCTTCGATCCGCGGACCTCGCAGTTCGTGCCCCACCGGGGCCCGGTGTTCTGCAACCTGGTGCTCGCCGACGAAATCAACCGCGCGCCGGCAAAGGTCCAGTCCGCCCTTCTCGAAGCCATGGAGGAACGGCAGGTGACGATCGGCGATACAACCCACCCCCTGCCGAACCCGTTTGTGGTGTTGGCCACCCAGAACCCGATCGAGCAGGAAGGAACCTACCCTTTGCCGGAGGCGCAGCTCGATCGTTTCCTGTTCAAGGTGCTGGTGGGCTACCCGGCGCCGGAAGATGAACGCCGGGTTCTCGAATACCACCTTGCCGAGTCGTTTCCAAAACCGCAGAGGTTGAGTTCGGTCGAGGAGTTGTCGGAGCTCGAGGCGGTGGTGCGAGAGGTCTACCTCGACGAGCGGATCCGGGCCTACATCGTGGCTCTGGTGACGGCGAGCCGTCGTCCCGACGACGTGGGTCTCGGTGATCTCGTGCCGCTGCTCGAATTTGGCGCGTCACCTCGAGCCTCGATCGCGCTCGCGGTGGGATCCAGGGCTCTGGCGCTGGTTCGCGGCCGCTCATATGTGTCGCCCGAGGATGTCAAGGAGTTGGCGCCGGCCGTGCTGCGCCATCGTCTGGTGCTCACGTACGAGGCCGAAGCTGAGGGAGCGACGGCGGAGGAGATCATCGATCGCCTCCTGCTGGCGGTGGAAGTTCCGTGATCAACCCGTGCCCGTGTCCGTGCCCGACGACCGGGTGCGCGCCATGACGGGCGCATCCTTCGGCTGTGGTTGGCCGGTCGGTGTTTTCCGGGTCTGTGTCAACAGATGAGCCATGCGGTTTAAGAAGAAGCTCGCCGCCTACCTCGGCCGCCCCCGCCCGGTGCCACCGGTTCGTGAGGCCGGCGCAGAGCTGAGGGCCCAGGTTCGCCGGCTCGAAATCCGCGCCCGTCAGGCGATGGAAAGCGGTCTCGCCGGCCAGTATCAGAGTGCCTTTCGGGGGCTCGGGCTCGAGTTTGAGGAGGTGCGAGAGTACCAGGCGGGCGATGATGTCCGGACCATCGACTGGAACGTTACTGCGCGCTCCGGATTCCTCCACGTCAAACGCTACCGCGAAGAACGTGATCTCAACGTGCTGTTGCTGGTCGACCTCTCCTCCTCGACCCGATTCGGTTCGGGGGTGATGACGGTGCACGACCTCATCACCGAGGTGGCGGGGTTGTTCGCTCTCGCGGCCGCCCGGCGCGACCGCATCGGGGCGGTGTTGTTTGACGACGAAGTGCGGACGGTGATTCCTCCGAGACTCGGCTGGCGACACGGGCTTCGGGTGGTGCGTGAGGTGCTGGCCGCCGAACCGGGCGGTTCCGGCACCGCCCTCGCCGAGGCTGTTCGCGCGGCGGGACGGCTGCTGCGGCGAAGGGGTGTGGTGATTGTCCTGGTTGATGAGACCTGTGTCGTGCCGAGGCGTCAATTGGTGGCTCTGGCTGGGCGCCACGAAGTGGTCGTTGTGCGGGTCGGAGACAATCTTCTCGCTGATGGTCTCGCCGGAGCGGATCTACCGGTGGTGGATCCTGAAGGGGGCCGCCGCGGGGTGATCGGTGGTTCGGGCGCGGTGCGGCAGGAAGCTGTTGCGCCGGGAATCGATGTTGTCGAGCTCCACACCGGTGAGGACTACCTGCCCAAGGTGCGGGCGATGCTGGAGAAGAGGGAGCGGCGTCGTGCGCTTCATTGATGCCGTGGTGATCGCCGGCGTGCTGAGTCTCGCGGTCGGCCCGGCCGCTGCGGCCGGCCCCGCCACCCTCGACGTGACGGTGCCTGACGAGGCCGTTCGCGTCGGTGACCGGGTCCTTGTTCGGGTCACGGCGAGAGGCGGCGACGACCTCCTGTGGGGAGAGCTTCGGGTTGCTGTCGACCCGGAGGGTCCCTGGGTCATGGTCGAGGCGCCGCACGAGATAGCAGGCGCGCGGCCACCGGTGTGGGAGATGATGCTGGCACCGATGGAGGTTGCCGATCTCGATCTGCCGCCGATCACGGCGGTGGCGCGCGAACCGGCTGGCGCTGTTGCCGAGATCACGGTGGGGGAGGCGCGGTCAGTCGAGGTGGGTTCGGTACTCCCGGAAGGTGATGAGGTCGAGCCTGTGCCGCTGCGGGACCCGGTCGGAGTGAGCGGGTTTCCGTGGGAGTGGGTCGTTCCGCTGTCGGTGCCGGTGCTGATCGCTGCTGCTGCCCTCGGGTGGTGGAGCCGGCGACGGCGACCGGCGGGTGCACAGGGAGAGATCCCGACGCAGCCGCCGCTGGCGGAGATCGAGGTCCTGCTCGATCGGCTCGGGGAGCGTCTTGGCCGCGAGCCGGCCGAAGGCATGTGTGATCGCCTCGCGGCCGGGATGCGCCGCTACCTCGAACGGCAGAGCAACCAACCAGCCGAGGACATGACGTCATTCGAGCTTCGTCTCCTGGCGCGCCGGCTTGGGTGGCCGGAAAACGTGCAGCGGGGCATCCAGGAGGTCATGGCGATTGCCGACAGCGTGCGGTTCGGCCGTGTTCCCATCGATGAAGCGCGCCTGCGACGGATCCTGGATCTGGCACGCGAAGTGGCGCGCAAACTCAACGCGCGCGTGATCGCACAGGCGGCGGCGGATGAGGCTGTGGAGGCGGCGGGATGATCCGGTTGGCAGCACCGCTATGGCTGGCCCTGGGGGGAGTCGGTGTCCTCGCAGTGACCCTCTGGGTCATCCGGCGTCGATGGCAGCGCTACCCATTCCCGGTGGGGGCGCGGACGACGGCACCACGACGCCGGCTGCCGTCGTGGACGGCGATCGCAGGGATCCTTGCCGGTTTGGTCTTTGTTCCGTTGTCGATTTCCCTGGCGCGACCGCAGGAGTTGCTGGCACGCAACCTCGAGCATGCGGAAGGCGTTGACATGGTGATCGCTCTCGACGTCTCCGGTTCGATGGCCGCACTCGACTTCCAGCCCAGCGACCGGCTCGGCGTCGCCAAAGAGATGATCGGCCAGTTCATCGCCGGCCGGCCCCACGACCGAATCGGTCTCGTGGTCTTTGCCGGTGCCGCGGTGACGATCTGTCCCCTGACTCTTGACCACGATGTCGCGCTCCACCTGCTCGATCAGGTTCAGCTTCACACCCTGCCCGATGGGACCGCCATCGGCCTCGGCCTCGGCACCGCGGTCAATCGGCTTCGCACGTCGACCGCAGATTCCAAGGTGGCGGTGTTGGTCACCGACGGGTCGAACAACGCCGGCCAATTGGATCCCGCGACAGCCGCCGAGTTGGCGGCGGCTGAGGACGTCACCGTTCACACGGTCCTGGTGGGGCGTGGCGGCAAGGTGCCGATCCCGGTGCGCCTTCGCGACCCGCGCAGCGGCCGCGAGTACTCACAGATCCAGAACGTGGAGGTCGAGATCAATCCCGAACTGTTGGCGGAGATCGCGCGTGCCACGGGCGGCACCTCGTTCCGGGCGCGCGACGCCGAGGCGCTCGAAGAGGTGTTTTCGGAGATCGATCGCATGGAAACCACGGTCTTTACCTCAACCCGTCTGGTGCGGTACCGGGAGGAGTTCGAGCCCTGGGCCTTTGCCGCCCTGGCGCTGCTCCTGCTGGGAACCGGTTTGGAAGGCGTGGCGGGGAGGATGCCGTGGTGACGTTTGCTGAACCCTCCCGGTTGGCCCTCGTGGTGCTCCCGGCAGCGGCCGCCCTGCTCGCCCTGTACCGGCACCGGCGACGGCGGGGACAGCAGCGCCGATTGGCGTCGCCTGGAGTGTGGGTCCGGCTGCTCGGCGGCATTCCAGCGACGGGGCTGGCGCGTCTCCTCCTCTGGTGTGCTGCGGCGGCGATGATTGCGCTGGCTCTCGCCAGACCACAGTGGGGCGATCAACCACACGAGGAGTCGGTGCGGACGCGGGACCTGGTGGTGGCGCTGGACGTGTCGGCATCGATGCGGTGCGAAGACGTCCGCCCATCGCGGTTGACGCGCAGCATCGAGACCATTCTGCGTCTCTTGCCGCACCTCGAGGGGAACCGTGTGGCGGTCGTGGTCTTTGCCGGCGACGCCTACCCGCTGGTGCCCTTGACGACCGATCTGAGCGCGGTGGGAGTATTTCTCGAGGGCGTCGAGGCAGGCATGGTGGCCCTGCCCGGTTCAAACCTCCAGCGAGCTGTGAATGCGTCCCTCGAGTTGTTGCCGGACGAGGGTGAGGGGCGGGTATTGATGCTGTTCACCGACGGGGAAAACCTGCAGGGAGATGTCGCATCGGCCACCGAAATCCTCGCTGCCGCTGGAGTTGGTCTGGTCGGCATCGTGGCCGGGACCGAAGGCGGCGGCCCGATTCCGGAGCCGGGCCGGGACGGCGGGGTGCACTACAAGCGGGACTCGGGCGGTCAACCGGTCGTGACGCGGGCACACCCCGAGGTTCTCGAGGCAATCGCCGACGACCTGGAGGGCGAGGTCGTGAGCCTCTCAGACACCGATGTTGTTCACGAGGTAGCCGCCGCCATCGACCAGGTCCGGACCCGTGAGGTGATCGCGACCCAGACCGTTCGACGCATCGAGCGATTCCCGCTCTTTCTGGCGGCGTCCGCAGCAATGTTGTTCCTCGGTTTCGTGCTGTCGCCGTGGCGGCGATTGGCCGCTGCCTCCTTCGCGCTGGTGATCGCGCTGCCTGGAACTGTCGCCGCGCAGTCGGTGGTGCCGGCCGCCGGGGCCCCCGGGGCGCAGTCGTCGCAGCAGACTGGTGAGAGCGCGGAGGCGCCGTTGCCGAAGGCCCCGTGGTGGCAACGGTTGGTTCCAGGTGGTGTGAGGCGTCTCGCGCGCAGCGGAATCGCCCAATGGAGCGTTGGTGATACGGAGGGCGCGACGGCAGCTTTTGCCGGCGCTGCCGATCTCGACCCCGAAGCGCCGGACAGGTTGTACGATCTCGGTACGGCCCTGGCGACCACGGGGCAGCTCGAGACCGCACACGAACTGCTCGCCAAAGCGGCGGACGGGGGTGCGCGTGATGCCGCCTTCAACTCGGGCACGGCGGCACTGGAACAGGCCCAAGCGGAGGCGGCTCTCGAGTGGCTCAAAAGGGCGATGATTGCGAACCCTGAAGATCTCGACGCCAAGCATAACTACGAGCTCGCATTGAAGATGCTGGAGCAGCAGCAGAAGCAGCAAGAGCAGGAGCAACAACAAGAACAAGAGCAGCAGGACGAAGAGGATCAGCAAGACCAGCAGGATCAGCAGAAGAACGACGACCAGCAGCAGCCGACGCCGACCCCGTCGGCCGGCCAGGGTGCGATGCCGACGCCCACGCCCACCCCGAATCCCAACCAGCCCCTGTTTGCAGCACTCGATCGCGCCGAAGCCGACGCCCGCGAGGCGATGCGGTCGCCCACTCCACAGGCCGGCAAGGTGGAGAAGGACTGGTGAAGACCGTGCTTTGGTCGACTGCGATGCTGGGCCGGCTCCTCCCTGCGTTGGTAGTTGGTGTCGCCGCGTTGGCGTCGGCCTCTGACCCCGGTCTCGAAGTAACGCTCGAGCCGCGCCGGTTTGGTATCGAGGACGCGGCCAGGTTGGAGATCCGGGTTCTCGAGCCCACCGGCACTCCGAGCGTGGACCTCGGTCCTCTGACCAATCTCCAGGTCGCGGGCGCGCCGTCGACGGGGACCGAGCTTTCGTGGAGCAATGGTGCCGCGAGTCGAGCGACCACATTCAACTATATTGTGCAGGGCGTCGAGGTGGGTCCGGCCGCCATCGGGCCGGTCACAGTCCGCATGGGGACCGTCGAGTTGAGTTCGCAACGGATTGAAGCGGAGGTGGTTCCCGGCAGCGTCGTGTCGCGACAGCCTGCGGGTCGGCGATCGGCGTTTCCGGCGGATCCCTTTGGCGACTTCTTTCAGCGGCGGCAACCGACGCGGGCTGCCCGGGTCGAATTGCGGCAGCTGGTGGACAGTGACCGGATTGTTCTCGGGCAGCCCGTCCTCACTCGCGTGGTGTTGGACACCACGGCCGGCGGAATCGATGGTTTCGAGTGGATCGACACGCCTTCGTATCCGGGTTGGTGGGCGCAGCGGGTGGAGCCCCCGGAGCGGATCGCCGGTGAAGTGGTGGAGATCGAGGGCGTGCGCTATAACCGGTTCGTGGTCGCGCGGCACGTCCTGGTGCCGCTCAAGACCGGGTCGTTGGCAGTGCCCGCGGTCGGGGCGCGTATCGGTTTTCGGTCCGGGAGTCTCTTCGCACCACAACAGGTCGTGGAGAGAACGACCCGTGAGCAGGTGGTCGAGGTCGCACCGCGACCGCGGGCGCCGGAGGGTTTTGCGGGCGCCGTCGGTGATTTGCGATACAAGGCCAGTTTGCATCCAGAACGAGTCGAATTCGGTGAGTCGGCGGTGCTTTCGATCGAACTCAAGGGCAGCGGCAATCTTCCCCTGGTCGAGGCGCCTGCCCTGTGGCCCGTCTGTGAGGACTGCGAGGGCTATCCCCCCGAGGAGGAGAGTTCCTTCACAGTCGACGGTCGAGGCATCCACGGGACGCGCATCTGGCGGAAAACCCTGGTACCACGCAGCTCGGGTGAACTCGAACTGGCGCCGGTAGAACTCGCGGTGTTCGACCCGGCGGCCGGGACCTACCGCAAACAGATCCTCGGCCCGATGAAGTTGTTTGTGGAGCCGCCGCCGGTAACACCGACTCCGGTCGCAGAACCGGTGACGACGGTCGACGAGGGCGTACCACCAAAGATCGCCGAGAACTCCCCGGAGGCTTCGAATTCGAGGTTGCCGCAGTGGGTGTGGATCCTCGGTGCCCTGGCGGTTGGGCTTTTGGCCGGTGGTATCGCGACCTTCCTGGTGGCGCGCCGCCGTCACGTGGCATTGCCACCTCGACGAGATGGAGAAAGCCCCGCCGAACGCGCGCGCCACCTCCAGGTCGCCCTCGAGCGATGGTGGCTCGATGTTCGGACCAAACCCAGATCCGAAGCTCTCGAAGGCAAGATGCAGGCCCTGCGGCGGGAGCTCGAGGCTGTGCGCTTCGCTCCGGGTCGCGCCGACCACTCCGAAACGGTGAGCGGCCTCGAGGACCGTGTCAGGAGCCTGATGCGACGTGCGTGATAACATTATTTGATGGGCCCACCAGAGGTCTTCAGCCTTCCCGTCGGTGATCTCGAACCATTTCTTGATCGCAAACGCTATTCGGCGTTCGCTATGGCTCAGCTCCAGCTGCCGTCGTTCCTCGGTGAGGTTCTGAGAAAGGCGAACGACTTCGTTCCATCGGTCGCGGGTTCAATTCTCATGGACCGACCGGTCGAGCGCGGGGACACGCCGGCCGACACAAATCTCTACTTTTTGGCCGCCTTTGGCCCGTCGGCCTCCGCCCTGTTGGGGAAGAATCTTTGTGCCGACCGGGGGGTTGTCGGTCACGTGTATCGGACCGGCGAACCCTACCTGATGGCTGATCCCGAATCAGACCCCAATTTCTATCCCAAGTTCGATGAAGACCACGAGTTCCAGACGACCGGCGTGGTTGCGGTGCCGGTGCGGATCGAACGTACGGTGTGCGGTGTGCTCGAACTCCTCAACCGCTCGGACGGCAAACCCTACACCGAACGCAACATGCAGATGCTCGAGATCTTCGCGCGCTACACGTCGATCTCCATCGAGAACCTGCTCGACGCGCAGCGCGCAACCGAGATGGCGCGACGCGACGATCTCACCGGGTTGTACAACGACCGGTTCTTCCACCACCGGTTGAGTGAAGATCTGATCCGCGCAGACGTCACCCGCTCGACGGTCGCGCTTCTCTTTCTCGACATCGACAATTTCAAGAGTGTGAACGATACCCATGGCCATCTCGCGGGGTCGCAGGTGCTCAAGGAATTCGGCTACCTCCTGGCAACCGCCGTGACGGCCGAAGGAGCGACCCTCGCCCGGTATGGAGGCGACGAGTTCGTGATCATTCTGCCCGACCACGACCTCGAAATGGCGTGCGCGGTCGGCACCGCGATCCAAAAATCGCTTGCGGCCACGAGGTTCCTGCAGGGGAACTTCTCGTGGTCTGAGGGACCGGTCTACTGGCGTCAGCCGCTGACGACGTCGATCGGGGTCGCCGTGTATCCGCACCACCTGCCGCGGCAGGGCACGACGGACATGAAGAAGAACCTGTTGCTCCGTGCGGCCGACCTCGCCATGTACCGCGGCAAGGAGAACGGCAAGGACCAGATTCGTATCGCCGACTGATCCGGCGACCGTCACCACCACGCCAAAATGGCAGACGTGCCCGGAGATTCGCGGCGTCGTTTTTCAGGTGATTCGCAGAATCGTGCAATAAACTCGCCGAAATCGAGATTGAATGGGATGGTACGGGCCGCAGGTCCTCGGTAGTGACGGTGGTGAGTTGGCAGGCATCTTGCTACAGCCACCGCGTGTGACCGACGCCTGCGAGGCGCCGGCATTGGAGGTTGATCAATGAAGAACGATGCTCAGAAGATTTTTTCTCTCGCGGCCGTGATCGTCGCCGCGACTCTTTTCGGTATGGTGCTTTCCGGAGGTTTGAACATCACGCAGAGGGCTGATGCCGACCTTCCGGATCCGGCACCGGCGGCACAAGTCGGTGAGATGGTGCTGCCGGATTTCGTCGCCCTTGCGGACCACGTGGTGCCGTCGGTCGTATCGGTGTATTCCGATGACGTCCAGGACCCGTCGGAAAGAAGCCAGCGGATGCCCAATGATCCGTTCCACTTCTTTTTCGGCCCCCGAGATGACGGCGCGGAGCGTGAGCCACAGGTTCGCAGATCGTCAGGCTCCGGGTTCTTCATTAGTTCATCGGGAGAGATCCTCACCAACCACCACGTGATCGAAGACGCGGATAGCATCAAGGTTCGTCTGAGCGACGAAACAGAGTATCGAGTCGAGGTCGTCGGTATCGACCCGGCCACCGATATCGCGCTCCTGAGAGTCGTTGATCCGGATCGCGATTTCTCGGCTCTGGCCCTTGGCGACTCGGCGGCTGTCCGAGTCGGCCAGTGGGTGATGGCTGCGGGCAACCCACTCGATATGGCGCACTCCGTCACCGTGGGCGTGGTCTCCGCCAAGGGACGGTCGCTGGGTCTGTCGGCTGCGTCGTCATCATTCGAGAACTTCATCCAGACCGACGCGGCGATCAACTTCGGAAATTCCGGCGGTCCGCTGGTCAATCTCAAAGGCAATGTGATCGGCATCAACACGGCGATCAACGCAGCCGGACAGAATATCGGGTTTGCGGTTCCGATCGATGTGGCACGGCGCATCCTCCCGCAGCTGCGTGAGAACGGTCGCGTGGTGCGCGGGTATCTCGGAGTTTCGATCGGCAACCTCACCAAGGATGATGCGGAGGCCTTCGGTCTCGAAAACACCAATGGTGCCCTGGTCGAAGAGGTTGTCGAAGGCCACGCCGCGGCCAAAGCGGGCATTCGCCACGGCGATGTCCTCGTTTCGGTCGACGGTGCGAGCATTGAAGACACCCGCGAGTTGATCGACACAATTTCCGCCAAGCCGCCGGGTACCCGAGTCGAACTCGGCGTGATCCGCAACGGCAAGAAAACCACGATCGAGGTGACGCTCGAGGAGCGTGAGGCAGATGCCACACCGGAGGAAGCTGGAGATGATTCGAACTCCGAGGGTGACGTCTTCGAACGCGTCGGTGTGACGGTGATCGAGCTTTCACCGATGGTCCGCGAGAAATACCGAATTGAAACCGAGGTCGAAGGCGTGGTCGTGACCCGGGTGCGTCCATTGTCGCCGGCGAGTGAGGAAGGGATGGCGCCCGGTCTGCTGATCACCGAGGCCAACGGCCAGCCGATCGACAGTCCTGCAGAACTGCGAAAGGTGGTCGAGGAAATCGATGCCGGCGGCTATCTGCGGCTTTACGTCTACATCCCGCGCGCTGACCGCTACCGATTTGTCATTCTCAAGCTCGAGGAGTGACGGTTTTTGAAACCGAAATAGTGAGGCGCACCTTCGGGTGCGCCTTTTTTTTAGATATTCGAGTGCGCCCGCTTCTCTCCGCTCGCTTTCCGAGAGGAGCCACCCGTCGCATTGTCTGCCCGAAGCGCGGGGCCTATTGGTGAGTCGATCTCCGACAATGCGATAAATGGCACCTCCACCGCACGAGCCATTTCGTCAACCCGATCGCACCAGTCGTGAAGCCACGACCTTCGCTGAGGTTTGGGCGGTTGGGTGGGTGGTCCCCCTTTCTCCCTTTCCCCCCAGCTCCCTTTCCTCTCTGCTTTGGTTCAGTTCGTCTCGGAGGTTCCGGGTGCGGCGGCTTGTGGCGGGTCCGCGATCGGGCCGAAGCTCCGCTCATACATCTGGACGTTGTGGGTCAGTGCGCGGAGCAGCTGTTTTGCCTGGAAGGGGTTCATGATGATGCGTGCCACCACCGGTATGTCATCCCGGCCGGGCAGAGTCCTGCCGAAGTCGAGCAATACCTCGGAATAGTTGTGCGCGATGCTGACGAAGTTGGAGTACTCGCCCATGCCAACTTCCGCGTCGATGGTCAGACGGGGGGGCTTGACGGCTTTTCGGGGTTCATCGCTCATGCTGCCTCCCACCCACCGTTTCACGGCGGGTCGGGAGAACGTTAGCACGTCACCACCATGAGTGTCCGCAGGTGTGAGTCGTTCGACCGGTCTTGCGCAAGCAGACGTGGCAAAATCGTCAGATGGCTGATGAAGAGGTTCTCGAGGTCATCCGTCGTGCGGCCCGCGACCGGATACACGGCGCTACTGAAATCGAGGAGGGTCTGATCAAGGCTTTGCTCACCTTGCGGGCTTCATGGACTGCGACGCAGCTGTCGGTGGGCGCCCGATTGCTGGCAGGCGGGCAGCCCACGATGGCGCCACTGGCCCGGCTCGCTCAAAGCCTCGGCACCAGCGATCTCGACGACCTCCAGTCGTTGCTCGAAACTAGGTTGAGTGCCCTGAGGGACGCTCCCGAGATCCTCGTCGCCAATGCTCTGCCGTGGATCGAGCGCGCCGTGCGAGTCGTCAGTATTTCGCGTTCCTCCGCGGTGGCTGCGGCCGTGGAGGCCGCGTGGAGCAACGGCTGGAACGGAACTGCTGTGGTCCTTGATGGGTCCAGTGCCGGACGCGGCATGGATCAGACCGAGAGATTGAAGCGCCACGGTCAAGCGGTATCGCATCCGGACGCCTCCGCGCCGCGCTGGCTCGATCTCCCTGACACGATGGTCGCGGTGGGCGCGGACGCGGTCGCCCCCAGCCGCTTCGTCAACTGTATAGGCACGCTGATGTTGCTGGAACTGGCTGCTGCACGTAACGTTCCGGCGATTGTGATCGCTGACGGCGGCAAGGACGTTTCCGACGAGATTCTCGATCGGATCATCGAGACCATGCCGCTGCATCACGACAACTCCGGGCGCGAGTGGAGCTTGTTTGAAGTGGTCCCTATGGGCCTGGTCACAGCGCGAATCTCGGATTGAACATCGCGCAGCAACGATTGCGTGGGCGGCCTGTACGCCGCCCCCTTCTGTTTTGGTAGGGGCGGGCATGCCCCGCCCGATTGATTTCGACAGCTGCAACAGGCTCAACTCAGGGTTGAGTGCTCATAACTCGGCATTGCCTGGTCTGTTTTGTATGTTAGAGTTCACGCCGTGCGAGTACTGAAATCATTGCTGTTGTTCCTCTTGGTTGGGTGCGTCACCGTTGCGGTGGCCGGACCACCGCCGAAGGATTCCATCGACATGCTCGAAGGAAGCGCGAAGCTCGACGCTCTGATTGCACGGGTGGTCGAGCAACAGCACGCGCTTCGTTCTCTTCGAGCCGACTTCGTACAGCTCAAGAGGAGCGACCTGCTTCTCGAGGCTGTTGAATCGTCGGGTGAATTTCAATTCCAGGCCCCCGACAAGGTCCGATGGGACTACCGGCGGCCCGATCCCATGGTGGTGGTCTTCACCGACGACACCGTGACCACGTTCTTACCTCTCCAAGCACGAGCGGAGCGGGTCAAGGTGTCCAAAAAACAACAGCGGTTCGTGCGGGTGCTCGCAGGTACTCAACCGTTGGACGACCTCACCTCCAATTTCAGCGTAATGCTCGCCGATCCGGGCGGCAAGGCGCCCTACCGGCTGACCTTGCGACCGGTCGGCACCATGATGAAAAAGAGACTGCGCTCGGTCGAGATCGAGATCGACCGAACGATGTTTCTGCCGGTCATGGTCGAGTACAACGAGGCTGATGGCGATACCACCAGGTACGAGTTCAAGGATCTGGTGCTCAACCCGGATATCGACGCGGCCACCTTCCGACTCGAGCTTGGCGCGGACGTCAAACTGCAGACCATCGATGCCTCGGCGGGGGGCGGCTGATCCGGGCTTGTCGAGCCGCAAGAGCATGAAAAAGTCAGCCTTTTCAATCGTTTCTGAAGAACCGCAGAGCGCTGCGCGAGCCGGCGACCTCGGGACACCCCACGGCGTGGTGAGAACGCCGGCTTTCATGCCGGTCGGCACCGCCGGCACGGTCAAGGGCGTGGCGGCCTGGGAGCTCGAGCGGCTCGCCCCGGAAATAGTCCTCGCCAATACCTACCACCTCCTGTTGCGGCTGGGCGTCGATCGCATCTCCCGTCTCGGAGGGCTGCACCGGGTGATGGGCTGGAACGGCCCGATTCTCACCGATTCCGGCGGCTATCAGGTGTTTTCACTTTCCAAGCGCCGCCGTCTGGATGCGGACGGCGCGACCTTTCGTTCACATATCGACGGCAGCGAACACCGTCTGACGCCCGAGAACGTCATCGAGACCCAGGCGGCGTTCGGCGTCGATGTGGCGATGGTCCTCGATGAGTGCCTGCCCTATCCGGTGGAGCACGCCGAGGCCGAACGATCCACGATGTTGAGTATGGAGTGGGCCCGCCGCGGTCTCGCCCGTGCGCAGGAACTTTGGTCAGGTGACGGCAACTGGGAAGGCGCGGTATTCGGCATTCAACAAGGCTCTCTGGACGAAGGTCTTCGGCGACGTTCGAGTGACTCGCTGGCGGAGCTTGATTTTGACGGTTTCGCGATTGGCGGGATGGCGGTCGGCGAGCCCAGCCAGGCCCTCCACGATGGAGTGTCCATGGCCGCGCCCATGCTTCCGGGTGAACGACCCCGCTATCTGATGGGTGTCGGATATCCAGAGGACCTTTTGCACGCTATTGCCTGTGGGGTCGATCTCTTTGACTGCGTACTGCCGACTCGGTCGGCGCGGACCGGCAAGGTCTTCACATCACAGGGTGATTTCGCGATCAAAAACGCCTGTTTTGCGGATGACCCCGAGCCTCTCGACCCCGACTGTGGGTGTCCCACCTGCAGGGTGTACTCCCGGGCCGTGCTGCGACACCTCTTTGTGGCCAACGAGGCCACATCGGTGGTTTTGCTCACGATCCACAATCTCTCTTTCTTTTTGAGCTTGATGCGTCAGGCGCGGGAAGCTATCATGGCGGGCCGCTATTTGAGGTTCCGCAGCGCCGTCGAGAGCGCGCGGAAAACGCGGCAGTCGAAATTGTGAGGTGATTCATGGAAAGTGCAGCTGGAGGGGGCGGTCCCCTGTCAATGATGGTGATGTTCGCCCTGATCTTCGGGGTCTTCTATTTCCTCGTCATCATGCCGGCGAAGAAACAGCAGAAGAAGAAGGAAGCGATGATTGGCGCCCTCAAGAAGGGCGACAAGGTCGTGACCTCGGGTGGCATCTTCGGCACGGTCGCGACGGTCGAGGAGCAAACGTTGTTGCTCAAGATTTCTGAGAACACCAAGATCAGAATCACAAAGAGCGCGATCAGCGGACCGGTCGGTTCGGACGGAACACCGTCCGAGCCCGCATAGAGCGGAGGCGAGCGTGGATAAAAAGATCCTGTGGCGCGTAATTCTGATTGTGGTTGTGGTGGGGCTCAGCCTGTGGTCGTTGTACCCGCCGGGCGAGAAGATCCACTATGGACTCGACCTTTCGGGCGGAATCCACCTGGTGTTGCAGGTTCAGACCGATGACGCCATCAAGGCAGAGCTCGACGACTCTGCGCAGCGTTTGGTGAGCCGCGCCCGGGAAGAGGGCGTCGAGCTTACGCAGGGCGAGTCCAAAATCAAAGACCTGAGTTTCTCGGTCAACGTGCCGGCGGACACCGATACCGTCAAGTTGCGCGAGGTTGCCAGCAACTGGGTTCCGGGCTACACCGCAAACCCGGGAGCCGGCACCTGGACGTTCGAGCTGCCGCCCAATATGGACCGAACTGTTCGGGATATGGCGGTGCGTTCGTCGCTGGAGACCATCTGGAATCGCGTTGACCAGTTCGGTGTCGCCGAACCCGTCATTCAGCGTCAGGGCATCGACAGCGACCGCATTCTGGTCCAGCTGCCCGGAGTCGATGACCCGGCCCGGGTCAAAGATCTGATCTCCTCGACTGCGTTCCTCGAGTTCCAGGAGGTTGTCGGCGGCCCGATGCCGGATCGGCAAACCCTGCTGACCTCCATCGGCGGCATCGTTCCGTCGGACTCCGAGATTGTTGCGGGCGACCGCGAGGGGATCGATGGCGCGGTCATCGGCACCGACTATTACCTTCTCAAAAAAGCGGCCATCATCTCCGGCCAGGAGCTGCGCTCGGCGCGTCGGAGCCAGGATGAGTACGGCCAACCGGTGGTCAACTTTGCCACCCAGCCCCACGCCGCCGACAAGTTCGGTCAGTACACCGGTTCCCACATCGGTACCCGGATGGCCATCGTCCTCGACCAACGGGTGATCTCGGCGCCGGTGATCGAGTCGCGCATCCCGGGCGAAGGTCGCATCACCGGCAACTTCACCATCGAAGAAGCGGAAGACCTCGGCCTCAAGTTACGGGCCGGCGCTTTGCCCGCAACCATCACCTACCTCGAGGAACGCACGGTCGGCCCGTCATTGGGCCGTGACTCGGTGGTACGCGGCGTGCGCGCGGCAGTGGCGGGACTGCTGGTCGTGATGCTGTTCATGCTGGTCTACTACCGCATGTCGGGCCTCAATGCCAACGTCGCCCTGGTATTGAACATCGTCATCCTGCTCGGGGCCATGGCTTACTTCGGCGCCACCCTCACCTTGCCTGGAATCGCGGGCGTGATCCTCACGATCGGCATGGCCGTCGATGCCAACGTGCTCATCTTCGAGCGCATCCGTGAAGAGCTCAAGGTCGGGAAGACCGTACGCGCGGCCATCGATACCGGGTTCGCACGCGCCTTCGGCACCATCCTCGACGCCAACCTCACAACGCTCATCGCCGCCCTCTTCCTGTTCAACTTCGGGACCGGGCCGGTCAAGGGTTTTGCCGTCACGTTGTCCATCGGCATTCTGGCGAGCGTATTCACCGCCGTATTTGTCTCGCGAACCGTGTACATGATCGCGCTTGGCGGTCGTGACCGGGTCGAGTCGCTGAGTATCTGATTGGAAACAAGCATGCGAATTATCGGTGACACCAACATTCCGTTTCTTTCCTACCGGCGGATCGCCATGGTGCTTTCTGCGGTCGTCATTATCGCCGGTCTGGCCTATGAGTTTCTCGGCCCCGGTCTCAACCTCGGCATCGACTTCGTCGGCGGCACTCAGGTCACAGCCAAATTTACCGAAACGCCGGATCTCGGCGAACTGCGGTCGGCGATCTCCGAACTCAACGTCGGAACCCCGCTCATCCAGCGATTCGATGAGGCCGAAAAGAACGAGGTCTTGATCCGGGTGGAAAACCCGGGCGGTGAGGAGGGCGACTTTACGAGCCCGATCGTCGAGCTTTTGCGCGCGAGGTTCAATTCGGACCTCGGCGACCGGTTCGATCTCAACACCAGGGGCTCCATTGCCCTGGTGGACCTCCTCGCCTCGGCCGATCCTGACGGTGTCAGCGGTGACGTGGAGGGGCGCAGCGCCTACTACGAGCCGATGGCGGAGGCGGTTCTCGACTATCGCAAGGAACAGGGGATCTTCACCTCTCTCGACAACCTCGATTTGGTCGTCGAGTTGAGCGATCCGACCCGGGCCTACCTCCAGGACACCGCGGGGGTCGGTGCATTCGCCCTTCTCGGGGCAGAGAGTGTGGGGCCCGCGGTCGGCAAGGACCTGCAGCGCAAGGCACAACTGGCGATCCTCTTCTCGATCCTCGGGATGCTGATCTATATCTGGATCCGCTTCCAGCTGCCGTACGGTATCGGCGCGGTGGTGGCGATCTTCCACGACGTGCTGATCACCTTGACAGCCCTCGCCGTGACCCAACGGGAGTTCAATCTGCCCACGGTGGCGGCTCTTCTGACCCTGGTCGGCTACTCCGTCAACGACACGGTGGTGGTCTTCGATCGGGTACGTGAGAATCTGCGCCTCCACCGCGGTGAGGATCTCGAGCAGTTGATGAACACCTCGATCAACCAGACTCTGTCGCGGACCTTCATCACCTCCGGTACCACCTTGATGGTGGTCATCAGCCTGTTCATCTTCGGCGGTGATGTGATCAATACTTTCGCGTTCGTTCTGCTGATCGGCATCATCATCGGTACCTATTCATCGATCTTCATCGCGGCACCGGTGGCCCTCTTTGTCAACAAGCTGATGGTGCAGCGGCGCGCACGCCGGCGCGCAGCAGGAAAACGCTAATTAGGAATTAGGAATTAGGAATTTCATCCCGCCTGTCCCACTTTCCGGGGCGGGCGGGTTTTTTCTTTCATACCTCGACCAGACGTCGGTTTGCGAGAGCGTCGACGGGTAGGAAATGTGGTGCGGGTGCCGGCATTCCTAATTCCTAATTCCTAATTTGATCTAGTCAGCTCGTTCGTGGCTCGTGACGCCTGATCCAGAGATCCTCTCCGAAGTTCTCGCAGGGCCTCTTCCTTGACCCCGAAAGATAGAATAGATGGATGGTCGCGGGAACCGCCTCGGCGAAGATTCGTATTGAAGACATCCTCAACCGGATGGAGCGGTATCGTCCGGATCTCGATGAGGATCTGATTCGCCACGCCTATGTCTTCGCGGCCAACCGTCACCAGGGTCAGATTCGCCGTTCTGGTGAGCCCTACTTCACCCACCCGCTGGCCGTGGCCTGGATCCTCGCGGATATGGAACTCGACGAGGAAGCGGTCTCTGCCGGCCTTCTCCATGATCTCCTGGAGGACACGGACACCACGGTCGAAGAGATCGAGGAAGAGTTCGGGCCCGAAGTCGCGCGTCTGGTGGCTGCCCTGACCAAGATGGCGGATTTCGAAAGCTCGTACTCGAGCCGGGAGGCCAACGAAGCGGAGAACTTTCGTCGATTGCTGTTGGCCTCGATGGACGACGTCAGGGTCATTCTCGTCAAGCTGGCGGATCGCCTGCACAATATGCGAACCCTCGGCTTTCTCCGCCGCGAACGCCAGGTTGCGATTGCCCGGGAAACTCTCGAGATCTTTGCCCCAATCGCCAACCGTTTGGGCATCGGAAGTATCAAGACCGAGATGGAGGACCTCTGCTTTCGCTATCTCCACCCCAAGGATGCCGAGAAGCTCAATCACGAAATCGAGGAACGGAAGGAGGCGGCCGATCGGTGGTTTGCCGAAATCCAGGGGATTCTCGAGGGCCTCCTCGAACACAACGGTATCGAGGGCACCGTCCAGGGCCGGATCAAGCACCTCTACTCGATATTCGAGAAACTCAAACGTCAGGGCGTCGATGTCGCCAACGTGTTCGACTTCCTCGCCTTTAGGATCATCGTGTCGTCGGTGGCCGACTGCTACGCGACCCTGGGGCTCATCCACCAACAGTGGCCGCCGGTCCCGGGCCGTCTCAAGGACCACCTCGCTATCCCCAAACCAAACGCCTACCAATCGCTCCACACGACGGTCGTCGGGCCGGAGGGCCACCCGTTCGAGATCCAGATCCGAACCGAGGACATGCACAAGATCGCCGAGTACGGCATTGCCGCGCACTGGAGTTACAAGGAAAAGGGATCGAACGCGTCGGCGGAGGACTCCCGGGTTGCCTGGCTGCGGGCACTGCTCGATAACTCCGAAGGTACGTCGCCACGGGAATTCCTCGATTCGCTCAAGGTCGATCTCTACCCGGACGAGGTGTACTGTTTCACGCCTCGCGGTGATGTGTTCTCATTTCCCCGCGGAGCGACCGTCCTCGATTTCGCCTACCGCATCCACAGCCAGGTCGGACAGACCTGCGTCGGTGGACGTATCAACGGTCGTTGGGTGCCGCTGAAGACCGAAATCAAAAACGGTGACATCGTCGAGATCACCACCTCGAATCGGCAGCAGCCGCACCACGATTGGCTGTCCATTGTCGCCACGAACCGCGCGCGTTCGAGAATTCGAGCGTGGCTCAAGCGCGAGGAAAAGGAACGGGCGGTTGAAGTCGGGCGAAAGCTCCTCGATCGAGAGTTGCGCAAGATCGGCACCTCGCTCAAACAGGTCAGCGGCAGTGAGGAGTTTGCGGTCGTGCTGCAGGGCAGCGGCCTGTCCAAGGAAGAGGATCTGCTGGCGGCAATCGGTTTCGGGAAAACACCGGTATCTGTGGTGACCGGCCCGTTGCGGCAGGAGGCTGCCTCCGGCGACGACCCGGTCCCCGATGTCAGGACGCGGGTTGCCCCTCCTGCGCCGGCTGGGGGCCACGCCCTCGAGGTCACCGGAGACTCCGACTTCCTGGTCTATCTGGCCAAGTGTTGTAAGCCGCTGCCCGGCGAGGAGATCGTTGGTTTTGTGACCCGCGGCAAAGGGGTGGCGGTTCACGGAAGGTCATGCCCGAACGTCCGCAACCTCTTGTACCACCCCGAGAGAGAAATCGAAGTTCGGTGGGCGCCCAGTCAAGGGACGGCAGCAGCTCCGACATCACAGGTCGATTTGGATATGGCGTTTGACGACACCTCGGGCATGCTGGCTTCCATTTCACTCGCCATCTCGTCGGAAGGGAGCGACATCCTCAACTGCCAGCTCCGGTCCGAACCCAACGAGAGGGGATTCGCAGCCCTGACGATTCTGGTGCGGGACGCAGCCCAGTTATCCCGTGTCCTGACCCGGCTCAAGGCGTTGAAGGGGATGGCCCGGGTGGAGCGTCGCGGTTCATGACCACCGAGGGACGGGGACCGGGGTTGCGTGGCGTCACATGGCCTGCAGTTGTAACGACGCGGGGTGCAATCCCTCGTTCTCGCTCATCGGAAGTCACGCACCGCATAGTTGACCTGATCGCCCGAACGCCACAAGGCCGGCCTGCATGGCCGGCAAAGAGTGTTCTTCCTGAATCAGATTCAGATGCGGGGAGCCTTGGCGACCTTGCCCGAGCGGATGCATCGGGTGCAGACCCTGACGTACTTCGGTCGTCCGTCGACCATCGCGCGCACCCGCTGGAGGTTTGGCAACCAGCGTCGCTTCGTCACATTGTGAGCGTGGGAGATGTTGCTGCCGCTCATCGGCCCCTTGCCGCAGATTTCACATCGCTGCGCCATTTCAGAACTCCTTCTCGAAACCCCCGGATGGGGGTGAAATTTAATAGCACAGGTGGCCCTGATTATCAAGTCTTGGACCAAGATTGCGCGTCGATTTTTCAGCGATACCTGGCCGGAAACAGGCGCAGGGCTTCAAAAAGAACAGTAAATTATTTCACCGAAAGAAGAACCGGTTCGAAAATATTTACGGTCTATGAAATAAAAAATGATACGCTAATAAGACGGTATGGGCCGGACAGTGAATTGGAGAATCGCGGTACCGTGGACGGAGCGAGATTTTGAAAAAAAACTGTCAGCGTTGTTTGACTCGGGTTGCTGCGTCGATTCGCCTTTGTGATCCCTGTTCTTGACCTTAGAGGAGGCCTTTGGTAGCCTCAAAGTAGAGGGGTTTATGGTCCTGTCCAGAAAAACTTCTGCGATCAAGGTGTAAGCCGTGTTTGGAAAACCCAAAAAGCAAGTCGTCGGCTGTGATGTCGGTTCTTCGGCGATTAAGATCGTCGAGTTGAAGCCGTTGAAAAACGGAGAATTTCAACTTCTCCACGCCGCGATCGCCGATCTCTCGCCGGAGGCGATTGTCGATGGCGTCATCATGGATTCGTCACTCGTTGTCGAGGCATTGTCCCGATTGATTGCCGAAAACAGCATCAAGAATTCCAATTTTGGCGGCTCATTGTCCGGGCATTCCGTGATCATCAAAAAAATCCAGCTGCCGGCGATGACTGATGCGGAGCTCGCAGAGTCGATCCAGTGGGAAGCCGAGCAGTACATTCCATTTGACATCAACGACGTCAACCTCGATTACCTGGTTCTCGAGTCCGACGCCGGCGACAACCTGGATGTTCTGCTGGTTGCGGTCAAAAAAGACCGGATCGCCGATTACACGTCGGTGATTGTCGAGGCCGGGCGCGAGCCGGTGCTTGTCGATGTGGACGTCTTCGCCCTGCAAAACGCCTACGAAGCGAACTACGACATGGAGCAGGAGACGGTCGCATTGGTCAACGTGGGCGCCTCCGTGATGAATATCAATGTGCTCTACCACGGTGTTTCGATCTTCTGGCGCGATGTGGCCTTCGGGGGCAATCAATACACCGAGGCGATTCAGCGCGAGCTGAGCCTGTCCAGAGACGATGCCGAGAGGCTCAAGCTCGGCGAGACGGTCGGCGAGAACACGCTGCAACAGGTATTGAGCGTCCTCAACAGCGTGTCGGAGGACCTGACTGCGGAGCTTCAGAAGACCATCGATTTCTTTGTTGCCACGTCATCCGTTGATCATTTGGATCGCGTGGTGCTCGCCGGTGGGAGCGCACAGGTGCTCAATCTCGACGAGGTCATAAGGGAGCGTTTCCAGGTCACAGTCGAGGTCATGAACCCGTTCCGGAACATCCGCTACAGCGAATCTGACTTCGATCCTGAATGGATCAACCGGCATGCCCCGGCGATGGCGGTGGCGGTGGGCCTCGCGGTTCGCAAGGTCGGAGAATGACGCCATGATCAAGATTAATCTGGTTGCTGAAACTCCGGCGGCGGCTGCGACACAGACTTCGCGGCCCCAGTTTTCGTTGGGAGCGAAACAGGGCGACATCGTTCTGTTGATCGTGCTCGCGCTGGCCTGCATCGTGGTCGGTACCCAGTGGTATCTCCTGACGAGCAAGCGCGCGAACCTCCGCCAGATCGAGCAGGAGAGGCGCCAGGAACGTGATGAACTCCTGCAGTACATCAAGAAGGTTGAAGAGCTGGAGGCGAAGCGCGAGTCGCTGCGCCAGAAGATCGAGGTCATCGAAGAGTTGAAGCGGAACCAGCGTGGCCCGGTGAAGATCATGGACGAGGTCTCGCGGGCTCTGCCGGAGCTGGCGTGGCTCACCAAACTCACGTTGAAGGAAAACGAACTTATCCTCGCCGGAACAGCGATGGACGAAAATGCGGTTGCGAACTACATCGCCAATCTCGACGCGTCACCGTTCTTCGAAGAACCCGAATTGAAGAACCTGTCGCGTGGGCGGGAGGACACCTTCAATTTCTCCTTGAGGTGTATCTTCAACATTTCGCCGCCGGAGATCCAGGCGGCGGAGGGGTCGCAAGCCCCGGCGGCCGGACAGTGAGGACGGGGGGGCTGACTCGATGGCAATAGATCTCAACAGCAAGCCCTGGTACGTGGCGGCGATAGTCGGCCTGGCCCTCGGAGTAGCGCTCTTTGTGGTCATGCACCTCTATGTCTTCAAAGACGTCCAGACCCAGATCGAACGCCTCGAAAGCAATATTAATGATCTCGAGCGCGAAATCGAGAAGGGGCTGGCCGCAAAAGCCGACCTGCCGCGCCTCGAAGAGGACATTCGGAACTACGAGATCGAACTCGACCGCCTGCGCCGGATCCTGCCGACCCGTCGCGAAACGGACAACCTGATCAAGAGACTCAAACAGCTCACCGAGCGTGGGCGGTTCAAGCTCACGAGTTTCACCCCTGGGAACTTCGAGGACCGTGGTTTTTACCAGGCGTGGCCCATCAAGGTGGGGCTGGATGGCACCTACCATGAGCTCGGTCTGTTGTTCGATCGTCTGAGCAGGTTCTCCAGGATCATCAACGTCAACGCGTTGACGATAACCCCAATTCGATCGAGGACAGGCGGTAGCGGTCGATTCACCATTCACGCTGACTTTTCTCAGCAGACGTTCATCTTCAAAGACGATACCGCGGGGACCGAGGAATGAGCCGCAAAATATTGATTCCGTGTGGTTTGATTCTGTTTCTGGTGGGTTTCGGTCTGGCCGGTGCACAGGAGCCGCCAGCGGCGGAGCCGTCGCCCCTGATCGAGAGCGAAGTTGACGTGTCGGGAATTGAAGAGATTCTCCGGGGTGAGGAAGAGGTTATGCGGGGCGGGATTTTCGGCTACGATCCGGCCGGGCGTCGCGATCCGTTCCGATCCCTTCTCGGAGGATTCGAAGAGAGCGAAGAGGGGCCTGCAAAGGCACGGCCGCCCGGGCTTCCCGGGATGTTGGTGGAAGAACTGAAGGTCGAAGGAATCATCGAAATGCCGACAGGCATTCTCGCCTTCGTGCTCGGACGCGACAACGTGTCGTACATTATTCGACCGGGGACCAAGCTGTACAACGGCGAAGTGTCTGAAATCCACCCCAGCAAAGTGGTTTTCAAGCAGTACGTCAATGATCCCGGTCGACTCAAGCCATACGATGAAATTGTACGTGAACTCACGGACTAGCCGTTGATATGAGGGGAAAATGGGGGACGGCATGATGATGAAAAACGTCCGCATCCTGGTGGCGACAGCGGCCATTGTGCTGCTGGGGGCTGGTGTGCCGCTCCTCGCCGAGGAGTCCATTCCTGCGATTCAGGGGATGGGTGCGGAGGCGGGACCTTCCGGCCCCGTGCTTCACCTCCGGGCGACGGGAGAGATGGAGACCGTTCATTACTCACCGCAGCCGGGTGTGTGGGTGGTCGAGCTGCCCGAGGCCCAGTGGGATGATGAAGTGGGTCGTCTGGCCGGGACTGCGACCGGGATCGAGCGTGCGGAGCTCGACCACGTCGAAGAGTTCGGAAAGCGCGTCTCCCGCCTCACCGTTTGGTTGTCTGAGCCGGCACAGTTGACCTTGACGTCGGGCAAAGGAGGACTCGATCTCGAGTTCTACTCCTTCACCGATCAACCGTCAGAGCCGGCGCCTGTCATTCGCGAAGACCTGGTGGTTGTCGAGCAGTCGACACCGCCGCCGACCACGCAGCCGACTTTTTCTGGGCCTGCGAACCTTTTCGAAGTCGTTCCGGTGCGAACCGGAGACGGTGTGGTGGTCGAGCTCAAAGCCGATCGGACGCTGAACGTCAGCTCGTTCACCTTGCCCGAGCCGAAACGGCTGGTCGTAGATTTGAGGGGTGTCGTCAATCACGTCAACCGCCACCTCATGCCGGTCAACGCACCGCTTGTCAGCCAGGTGCGAGTGGCGCAGTTCCAGGCCACGCCGGAGCCGATCACGAGGGTCGTCATCGATCTTCGTTCGGATGCCGACTACCAGGTGAACGCGACTGCGGACGGTGCAATCATCTCGGTTGGCGTGGATCGCCAGGCGGCGTTGGCCGTGGCGAACTCGAGCGCCCGCGAGTCGGTCGACGTTGGCCAGTCGGGCACCATCGAAATTACACGCTCGCAACCCAGGACCGTTGCCGAGCCCGAGCCGGCGCAGGAAGTCGTCTCGGCCCTCTTCGATATGCCTGAGGAACCGTCGAAAACCGATAGCGCAACCGACCGGGCTTCTGAGTCGAATAGAAACCCCTGGGTGGCGAACGATGATCAACTCATCGAAAAGGCCACGGCGGCAAAGGTCGTGGGCTCGCCGACAATCGCTGGAGAAAGCTACGCAGCGACCCAGGTGGAAAACCAGGAGGAACAGTGGACGGGCGAGCCCATCACGCTGACCCTCAAGGATGCCGACGTCAAGGATGTCCTCAAGACCTTCTCGGTGCTCACCGAACTCAACATCGTTCTCGATCCCAGCGTGAGTGGATCGGTGACGGTTGAGCTGAGGGACGTGCCGTGGGACCAGGCCCTCGATCTGATCCTTAAGATCAATGGCCTCGACTATGTGCTTGAAAACAATGTCCTCAGGGTCGCGCCAATCAACAAATTGGCGGCAGAGAAGTCCGCCCGCGCCGCGTTCGACAAGGAACGTGAGCGGGCCACACCTCTGAGCACCTACCTGAAACCGCTGTCGTATGCGAAGGCGGAATACGTGGCCGGCTTGTTGTCGAGCGACAGCTATCTGTTGTCCGACCGTGGATCGGTGACCGTTGATCAGCGCACGAACACCCTCATCCTCCGCGATGTAAGCGATCGGGTGGAAGGCATTCTGCGGCTCATCGACTCGCTCGATCTGCCGACCCCGCAGGTGGTGATCGAAGGCCGCATCGTGGAGACTACTAAACGGTTCTCGCGCGATCTCGGGGTCAGCTGGGGCTTTACGGGCATCATGGATGCCGAGCACGGCAACGACACCGGCCTCAACTTCCCCAATTCAATCAGTGTCATCGGCGATGTCGATCTTCCCGCAGGCCCACCGGTGTTGGCCCTGACCTTTGGAGATATTCTCAACACCTTCAATCTCGACTTCCAGCTCACTGCGGCGGAATCATCCGGTTACGCCAGAGTTGTTTCAACACCACGCGTCACCACGCAAAACCTGCAGCGTGCCTCGATCCGTTCGGGTCTGCAGATTCCGGTTCAGACGGTGGCGAACAACACGGTGACCGTGCAGTATGTCGACGCGACCCTGAAACTCGAAGTGACGCCTCAGATCACTGCCGAAGGCACGGTCAACTGCGAAATCAGCATCAAGAAACAGCGGCCGGCGCCTGAGTTAGCAGTTGCCGGTTCCAGAAACGCGCCGATCTTTACCCGCGACGCGGAGACGACGCTCCTGATTCGCGACGGGGGGACCACAGTGATCGGCGGTATTTACGAGATCACCGATGGTCAGGGTGAGGATCGTATTCCTGGTCTCAGTAAGATCCCGATCTTCGGATGGTTGTTCAAGAACAAGGCGGTTCGCCTCGATCACGACGAGCTCTTGATCTTCATTACCCCGAGGATCGTCAAGTATTAGTCGGAGGATTTGATGAAGCGATTCCTGCAACTCTGCGTCGTTCTCGCTCTCGGGCTCGTTGTCGGGTCGTGCGGCGGCAGCAGCACGCTTGACAACACGTCGGCGACGATTTTTCTGACCGTTGACATCTCCGCCTACAACCCGGACGTTGACATCTGCTTCCAACAGATCGATCTCGCCATTGAGAACATGGAGATCACGTCGAACACCAAGGACCCGGGTGGGACGACCAGTAGCGCTCAGGACGTCAACCTCACTCGGTGGGTGATCGAACCATACCGGACCGATGGTGGAAGCACTGCCTCGCCCGAGTGGTCGTACGACCAGGCGGTTTTTGTTCCTGCGGGGGGTAGCGCCTCTCTCGAGAACTACCGCATCTACCCTCTCGAGTTCCTGAGTGAGGTCCCACTCGCCAGTCTGTGGCCGGCAAACGGCGGCTTCGATCCGGAGACCGGCAACACTAACATCCGAGAGAGCATGCAGCTCACCATTTTCGGCAAAACGGTGTCCGGCAAGAGTATTGCTACCACGCCGGTTCCGATCGCGTTCAACTTCTACTGTCTCGGCCAGTAAGTGGGGGTCTGAAGCCATGAAGAGATCCATTTCGTTTATCGCAATCCTGGCGCTCGTCGTCATGGTCGGATGCTCCGGGGACAGCCCGTCCGCCAAACCGGTGCCGACCGTGGTCCCGACGGCGTGGGGCATGCCCTCGTTCAGCGCCAGCAGCCTGTCTCCCCTTGTTGGAACCGTCATCCAGGTGGATGCGCAGATCACCAAGGATGGGTCTCCTGCGCCCGATGGAACGTCTGTGAACTTTCTTTCCACGGGACCTGGAACGGTGTTTGGATTCACCGGGGGCCTGATCACAAAAGGTGATCTCCTCCTCGAGGAGGACGTGACGGTTCTCACCGAAGGTGGATATGCAACGACGTTCTTCACCGTCGTCCCAGCAAATGAAACCGAGAACCCGGCCGGGAACTACCTGCTGCAAGCCCGTGCCGACAACGTGGTGAAACAACTGACCGTTCAGTATCGCGCCTCGGTCACCACCGACGGTCTGGCTCTTTTCAGTATTGATCCCCGACGCGGTTCCTACAGCGGCGGCGACCAGGCGGTCATCGTCGGCAAGGGGATTCAGATGCCGATCGAGGTCTACTTCGACCTCAACGGAGTCGCCTACCAGGCGATCATCGCCGGAGTGACCGAAAGCATCCCCCTCAGCGAGGATGGTTCGATCACCGTGGTGACGCCGGCCTTCACCGGGGCCAACAACTCGATTCAACAGACCGCCGATGTCCGGGTCATTGCCAATGCCGGCACAGGGTCTCAGGAGACGGCAATTCTGTCGAATGCCTTTGTGCTGCTGCCCGGCGGCGGGCCCCAGATCTTCGGTGTTTCGCCGAACTCGGGCCGCTCCTCCGGCGGCGAGATCGTCAATATCCTGGGTCAGAACTTCGGATCGGTGGCCTCCGACCTCAGCGTGAGCTTCACCGATCCGAACGGTGTGGTGCGTCTCGCTTCGGTTCTTTCGGTGGCCCCTGACGGCACCCAGATCCAGGCCGAGACTCCGCGTTTCAGCACCTTGCCTCTGACCGAGGACCAACCTCAGGATGTGGCGGTGTCGACAGTTGAAGGCGGCACCTCCCTCGAGGACGCCTTCATCGTCCTCGCCGACAACCCGAATCCCAATATCACATCGATTTCCCCCACCGCGGGCCCGCTTGAAGGCGGCACCCTGGTGACCATCTTCGGCAACGGTTTCCAGGCGCCGATGCAGGTCTTTTTCGGCAACCTGGCGGCCACCGATGTCAATATCTTCAACGACACCTCACCCGCCAACCAGGATCGCATCACCTGCGTCAGCCCAAACTACAGCCAGCAGAACGACGTGCCGCCGGTCGTGGTGGACGTGAAGGTGGTCGCCATCAACACCGGCGCCCAGTCGAGCTACTCCAACTTCACCTACGGCGACAATTTCTACATCAGCGGGAACAGCCCGCAGGAGGGTGGCCTCGGCGACCTGGTCATCATTTACGGGTCAGGGTTCCTCGACCCGCTCCAGGTGTTCTTGGCCGGCGAACAGATGCAGGTCATCAGCGTCTCCGGCACCGAAATCGTGGCACGGATTCCGGACGACCTCGGGACGGAGTGCGGGGCGAGGGGCGGAGCCTTCAGAGTGTTGCTCCTCGAATCGAACCTGGAGACCAGCGGTGGCGACTTCACCATCCGCGGCAACTCGCCGCAGGTGCTGAGGGTGACTCCGATCATCATTCCCGTAGCAGTCCTTGGAACTCCGTTGGCCGACATTGTGATCAACGGCCAGTATTTCTCTCCGGAAGTGCTGGTCCGGGTCGGCAACTACATCGCACCCAGCGCGGATGTGACCGTCAACAGTTCAACGTCGATCGATGTACGGGATTTGCCCGGTATCGACCAGCTCGGGATCGTGTTCAATCCCATACCGTGTATCACTGGCGGCGGCGAACCAGGCGTAAGTGCTGCGGCAACTCCCGTGGCGGTCACCGTCACCAACTTCCCTGGCGACTGTTCAGATACGCTGCCCGGCGCCATCGTTATCGAGCCTTCCGCCAGCGAATGCACCGCGTTGATGATGAGCGTGAGTCCGACCAACCTGGCGTTCGGGACGAATACGACGCCGCAGGCGTTCACAATTTTCAACGACGGCCCGGGTTCTATTGAATGGACTGCCACTGAAACGAGTGATTCCGATGGAGTGTTTTCGTTTTCGCCAAGTTCCGGTCTGCTGGATGTCGGAGGGACAGCGATCGTCTCTGTAACGTTTACGTTAGCGGCCGCGACTGAACCATCTCACACCGGCTCCATTGAAGTTGAATCTACGGTTAATGGTGTGGATATCCAGGGATCACCGGAGACGGTGAATTTGACGGCCTCGACCCCATAACGGAGAAATTTCACCCACCGGGCCACAGGGCCCGGCGGGGTCCAATTTCTATGGATTACAGACTCGAGCATTTCCGCTTCGAACTCCGGGAGGACCCTTCCTCCCGGATCTTCTTCAGGCTCGGCGAATCTCTGCGCCGTGAGGGTGAGCTTCAAGAAGCCATCGCGGTCCTCGAAAACGGGCTCGAACAACACCCGAAGTATGTTGCGGCGTGGGTGAGCCTGGGTCGCGCCCTCCTCGATGAGGGATCGACCCGGCAGGCGTCCGACGCGCTCAGTCGAGCGCTCGCTCTCGACCCCGAAAACGCAGTTGCTTCGCGCTACGCGGGCGAAGCGGCGATCGCCAACGGCGAGTGGATCGAAGCCATCAAGTCCCTCAAGCGTGCGCGGGCGTTGTCGGCACCCGATGAAGCGCTCGACGAGCGCATCCAGTTTGTCGAAGGCCATCTGGCGGAAATGGATCAACTCGAGGCCCCGGCCCCGGCCGCAAAGCTCGGCAGCGGGTGGATTTCGCCGCCTTCCACCGGACGGTCCCTGGATCAGGTGTTCGCCGAAACCGAGGAAGAGCAGGTCGCGGAATTACCCGGCGACGACGTCTTTGTCGGCGACAGCCCGGATGAACCGGGAGGAGATGACGAAGCCCCGGCGGGGTACGATTCCCGCGCAACCATGGCGATTCCGCTTGCAGAAATGTCCCTGCCGTCGCCTGAGAACCTCATCGATGTCGCCATCGAATCCGAGCCCTCTCCGACATTCGATGCCCCGACCGAAATCGATGTCGAAGCCGTCATAGACCCACCGGGTGGCGATGATCAGGTTTCCGAAATCGACGTCGCCTTTGACATCGATGACGGTGCTGCGGATGACCTGCCACCTCCTGTCGCTGTCATCTCGGAGCCGGTGTTTTCTGAAGAGGATGAGCCGGATGCAGGCGTCGTTCCCGCAGTGGAAAGTGTGGCAGCCTCTGATCTGGAATCCGGCACCGCCCCCCTCTCCGTTCCTGAAATCGTCACTCCGGAGGAGGACGAGGTCCAATTTGATTTAGACCTTCAGGAAGACGCCGAGGTGGACGTCCGCTCCGAAGAACTCCCGTTGCCAACCATGACCCTGGCCCGGCTGGCGCTGGATCAGGGGGACCTGGAGCTGGCCGAGCAGACGCTTCGAGGCGTCCTCGAGCGGGACCCGAACCACAGCGAGGCGAACGAGCTGTTGGCGGGTCTGGGGGCGGGTACTGGAGTCGACGCGCCCGACGGTCCGGTCGCCGACAAAACGGGCGACGCACGGGCGAGGGCGTTGCGGCGCTGGTTGGACGCGGTTAGATTGGCCTCGGAGAGGCTGAAATCGTGAATTTCGAAGAACCGATCCAGCAATTGCTGGAGAACTGCCCCGGCGCCCGCGGGGCCGCAATTTTTGATCCTGACGGCATTCCGGTCGTCGTAACTCCGCACGACGCGCCTCTGGAGACCCTTGGGGCGGAATTGGCGACGATCGTCCGCGATCTTGCCGAGGCGACTCGGGAATTTCGTCACGGAGATTTGCAGCAACTTGCGGTTTTTGCCGAAGATGCGGTTATTATCTTGACGACCATTGCGACCGGTTACTTCCTGATTCTGGTCATGAGCCGGGGTGGTCTCACGGGGAAGGGCAGATTTCTGAGCCGGCTGGTCCGCGCACGCCTGCACTCCGAATTTATCTGAGGTGACACGACGAATGTTCAAATTTGAAGAAATACGTGAGCTGATCGAATTGGTCGGCTCTTCGGGGGTTTCGAGCGTCGAGGTCGAGCACGCGGGCTCGCGTCTCCGAATCGAAGGACAAGCACCGTTGGTAGTTGCCGCACCGGCTGCGGTTGCGACGGATTCTGTCGCCGCGGCGCCGTCTCAGGCGGCGGCAGCGGCCCCGTCCGCGGCGGGGTCCTCACCCGGCGAGGCCGACGAAGAAGCCGGTCTGCACGAAGTCAGCTCACCAATCGTCGGCACCTTCTACCGGGCGCCGAACCCGGACGCCGAGCCGTATGCGAGGGTGGGGGATTTCGTGGAGCGTGGCCAGACCCTGTGCATCGTCGAGGCCATGAAGCTGATGAACGAGATCGAATGTGACGCCAGCGGAACCATCGTCAAGGTGCTGCCGGAGAACGCGCAGCCGGTTGAGTATGGCGAGCCGCTCTTTGTGATTCGTCCGACGTGACCGCGGTTGACCATATGTTTTCAAAGGTCCTGATCGCCAATCGTGGAGAAATTGCGGTGCGGATCATCGCCGCCTGCCGCGAACTCGGTGTGCAGACCGTGGCGGTGTTCTCAGAGGCCGATCGTGAATGCCTGCACGTCCAACTCGCCGATGAGGCAATGTGCATCGGTCCGTCGGACTCGGCGAGTTCCTATCTCAACACCACATCCGTGATGTCCGCCGCACAGATCACCGGTGCCGACGCGATCCATCCGGGCTATGGATTTCTCGCCGAAAATGCCCACTTCGCCGAAATCGTCGATGCGTGTGGTCTGACCTTTATCGGGCCGTCCCCTGAAGCCATGCGGCTCATGGGTAACAAGTCGCAGGCGCGAACGACGATGGCTGCCTCCGAAGTTCCGGTCCTCCCCGGGTCTGACGGCCCGCTGCGATCGTCGGCCGAGGCACTGAAGCTTGCCAAGGAGATCGGCTTTCCAGTCATTTTGAAGGCGTCGTCCGGCGGCGGTGGCCGCGGTATGAGATTGGCGTGGGACGCCGACGATCTTCAGAACGCGTACGACACCGCTCGCAACGAGGCCGAACGGGCGTTTGGCGACGCGACCCTCTATCTCGAAAAGTATCTCCAGCGACCTCGACACATCGAGTTCCAGATTCTGGCGGATTCCCATGGACGGGTCATCCATCTCGGCGAACGCGAGTGCTCGATCCAGAGGCGACACCAGAAGATCATCGAAGAGGCGCCTTCGGTGGCGCTCGACCCCGAGCTCCGGGCCGAGATGGGTCGGGCTGCCGTGGCCGCGGCCCGGGCCGCGAAGTACGAGAATGCCGGAACGGTTGAATTCCTGCTCGACGAGGACGGCAGCTTCTACTTCATGGAGATGAACACCCGCATCCAGGCGGAACACCCGGTGACCGAGCTTGTCACAGGGGTCGATCTCGTCATCGAGCAACTCAGGATTGCCGCCGGAGAACCAATTTCGGTGCCGAAGAGAAAACAGGTTCGGCCCAATGGCCACGCGATCGAATTCCGAATCAACGCCGAGGACCCGGTGACCTTTGCCCCCTCGCCGGGCCGGATCACTCATTTTTCACTGCCCAGCGGGCCCGGCGTGCGGTTGGACACGCACATCTACGGGGGCTATTTGGTGCCGCCGTATTACGACAGCCTGGTTGCAAAGCTACTGGTCCATGGCAAAGACCGTGCGGAAGCCATTGCGCGGGGCCGGAGGGCCCTCTCCATGCTCAAGATCGACGGGATCAAGACGTCGGTGACCCTCCACGAGCGCATCCTCCTTTCTGAAGAATTCAAAGCGGGCCATCTCGACACGCACTTCATGGAACGACTTCTCTCGGATTGACTTGGTCAATTTGAGTCATTCCTGCCCGGCGCCGCCGTGGGTTGGAGTGTGTCGGCCAGCCAGGTGATAAAATTGAGAGCGATGGTCAATATATACCTCGTGGGGTTTATGGGTGCCGGCAAGACCTCGGTGGGGCAGCGGCTGGCGAGGCACCTGGGTGCCCGTTTTCTCGACCTCGATCACGAGCTCAGCGAAGATTTCGATTGCTCGATTTCCGAGGTGTTCGAGAATTCGGGTGAGGCCGTCTTTCGCGCTGCCGAAGCGGACATGTTGAGGAAGCTGTCCGCGAAAGAAGGACTGGTTGTGGCCACCGGAGGCGGGGCGTTCTCGACGGATGGCAACCGGAGGATCATCGAAGAGAGCGGGGGCATCTCAGTCTTTCTAGAGCTGCCCTGGGATGTGCTGCAACGACGCCTCGAATGCGACAACAAAGATCGACCCGTCTACCAGAGCGCGGGACAAGCGCGCAATCTCCTTGAGGAGCGCCTGCCACACTACCGCCGTGCGACGTTGTCGTTCGCCCTCAACGGTGATGAGACTCCGGATGAAATCGTGGAGACCGTCGCTGACGCCGTCCAGGGGATGCCGTGCGGTACCTGATTCTGAGTGACGTCCATGCCAATTGGGAGGCACTGCAGGCGATTCGCGCCCATGTGCGACGCAAACGATTTGACCGCGTGATCTTTCTGGGTGATGCGGTCGGTTATGGCGCCTCGCCCAACCGCGTCCTCGATTGGATGCGGTCACTGGGGACGAATTTGTACGCCGTACGCGGCAATCACGACCGCGTGTGTTGCGGTATCGACAGCGCCGAGTACTTCAATCGGTACGCTCGGCAGGCCGCCATGTGGACGCTCGAACATCTCGACGACCGCAACCTCGAGTTCCTACGAACCCTGCCGGAAGGCCCGCTGGAGCTCAGCGACCAGCTCGCCATTTGCCACGGATCGAGCATCGACGAAGACGCTTACATTTTTTCGGCCTACGATGCCCAACTCGCTTTTGGCGGTCTCGACCACCACCTGGTTTTCTTTGGCCACACCCATGTGCCGTCGTTGTTTGTCCTGAAGGAGCACAACGGCAGCCAGACCCTCAAGGTGCGGCTGGTCACCGGCCGCCGGCTGGTGCTGGACCTCGAGCCTGAGAGCCGATACCTGATCAACCCGGGATCGGTGGGCCAGCCACGCGACCGCGACCCCCGCGGCGCATACGCCATTCTCGACACTGACCAACGTCGAATCTATTTCTACCGCGTCAGCTATCGCGCGTCGGTGGCGCGCCGCCGCATCCTGGCGGCAGGTCTGCCGCCGGTCCTCGGGGATCGGCTGCTCTACGGGGCGTAAATGGCCCGCTTGGGACTCTCTTTTGTGTTGTTGCTGTCAAGTGCCGTCGCATCGGCGCAGGGTTCGGCCGTTCCAGACGGGCAGATGGCCCACCTCTCGACCGCTCTCGACCAATGGGGAGTCGATCTCCCCATCGCGGTGATGATGCTCGAAGAGCCCTCTCCGCCGGTCAGGGAGCGGGTCGCGCAGGTCCTGGCATCCACCAGCGATCCAGCTCATCGGGCGATCCTCAGCAACTAC
>RCNF010000025.1_pt1 | contig 56682 bp, 52 predicted proteins | sample 2041311 | NCBI WGS metagenome assembly RCNF01 (sample SAMN09708228, study PRJNA481090) | Marine sediment metagenome, whole genome shotgun sequencing project. | biome: marine sediment; feature: ocean; material: sediment; isolation source: Sewage treatment plant 2 marine sediment (STP2) ...
CAATACAAATAAAAAATGTCATTTCGACCGAGCGTATGTCACGGCGAAGTCCGCAGGACGAAGCCGGCAGCGAGTGGAGAAATCTCCCTGGCGTTCGAGTGAACCCGCCTTTCAGAGCGCACTTCCCGAGAGGAGCCACCCATCGCATTGTTTGCCCGAGCGGTGTGGGCGGATTGATGTCGCGAGCCCAAACAATGCGACAAATGGCACCTCCGTCGCACGCGAGCATCTGCGTTCATCTGCGTGATCTGCGGTTTCTCCGGATGGGACGGTGGGATGGCTTCCCCGACGGTCGGTGAATGAGGTATTTCCTTGTGCGGTGACACGTCTCCCCCTCGCATCCTCTTACGAAAAAGGGGGTCGAAAGTTCGTGCTGGACGCAGGCACTCTGTAGAATGCCGAGAGCCGGGAAGGCCTGTTCACATTAGGAGGAACCATGTCGAGAAAGAGGTCCGCGGGTCGTTTGTGGGTGGTCGCAATCATCGCCGTCATCTTTTGTGTGGCGGTCCCAGTCGCGCCGGTTGGCGCCGAGGGGATGACGTTCGAGCAGTTGGGAGCGATCAGGACAGCGGGCAAGGCGGTCATGTCGCCAGACGGCAGCTCCATCGCCTACACCCTCACCGTGCCGCGCAGGCCCGGCGTCGATGACGATGGGCCCTCGTGGGTCGAGTTGCACGTAGTTGGAAAGGACGGTCGGGACCGGACTTTTGTTGGCGGCGAGGTGAAGGTCTCCGGGATCGCCTTCAGTCCTGATGGCTCGCTCATCACCTATCTCGCCACACGCGACGGCGACGACCACACCGCGTTGTGGGCCATCCCTGTAGGCGGAGGTGAGTCGAGGCGGATGGTTGCGTTCGAGACCGAGATCACCGATTACCGCGTGTCGCCCGACGGTTCCACCATTGCATTTGTCGCCAAAGAGGCGCCGAGCAAGGACCGTGTCGAAGCTGAAAAGGAAGGCTACTCGCAGGAAGTCTTCGAGGAGGACTGGCTGCCGAAGAGGGTCTGGCTGAAGTCCATGCCGCCGTTTCAACCGCCTGCCGTGAACCCCTCGGCCGCAGACACGGTTGCCGAAGAGGCACGCGCCCTGCCAATCGAAGGTTCGGTCTTTCACGTTCGTTGGAGCCCGGACGGAAAGATGTTGGCGGTGGATGTCGCTCCGACACCCCTGATCGACGATCGGTACATGGCCCGCCGGATCCACATCATCGACGCCGGGGGCGGTGAGGTCCGGACGGTGTTCGCCAACTCGGGCAAGCTCGGTGAATTCGGCTTCAGCCCCGACAGCCTCCGCCTGGCGATGCTTTCAGCCGCCGAACCCAACGATCCGGCCGTCGGCCGGTTGATGGTGGCGGCGGTAACGGGCGGTCCCGTGCGTGATGTGATGCCAAACCTCGAAGGCCATATCACGGCCTTTGCCTGGCAGGACCCCGATACCCTGATGTTCCTCTCTGACGAGCGCGAGGAGACCCAGTTCGGCGAGGTCGACATCACCACCGGGGCGCAGAAGACCCACGCCACCTCGGGTGAGGTGACGGGGAATGCCCGGGTCCCGATCATGACCGGTCTCGATCTATCGATTGACGGGCGACACGCTGTCCTGGTGGGCGACAGTCCGAGCCACCCGTCCGAGGTTTTCACGATGAGCCCCGGCGTCGCAGGGTTGAAACGGTTGACCGATAGCAACCCGTGGCTGGTCGATGTGGATCTCGCCGAACAGGCGGTGTTCCAGCATCGAGCACAGGACGGGCTCGATCTGGGTGGCGTGCTGATTCGGTCCCTTGGTGGTTCGGATGAACCGGCGCCCCTCCTACTCATGGTGCACGGCGGTCCCGAGGGTCACCGCCGCAACGGCTGGCTGACCCGCTACTCCTCTCCGGCCCAACTCGCCGCGGCGCGGGGCTATGCGGTGTTCTTCCCCAACTACCGGGGCAGCACCGGTCGTGGGGTGGCCTTTTCGAAGCTCGGACAGGCCGACGCCGCCGGCGCGGAATTCGACGATCTCGTGGACGCAGTCGACGCGTTGGTCGAGGCAGGTGTTGCCGATCCTGATCGTGTCGGCATCACCGGCGGATCCTACGGTGGGTATGCCACGGCGTGGTGTTCGACCCGCTACAGCGAGCGCTTTCGCGCCGGGGTCATGTTCGTCGGCATCAGCAACGACATCAGCAAGGGATTGACCACGGAGATTCCGGTCGAAGACCGTTTGGTCCACACGCTCGCAGACCCCTGGACCAAGCTTCAATTCAGGCTCGAACGGAGCCCGATTTCTTACGTCGAACAGTCCCGAACGCCGCTGCTGATCGCCGGTGGTACGGCGGACTCGAGGGTCCACCCGTCGCAGAGCCTCCAGCTGTATCGCGCTCTCAAGCTCCTGGGCAAGGTCCCGGTGCGCTATGTGCGGTACCCGGGAGAGAAGCACGGCAACTCGAGGGCCGCCTCGAGGGATGACTACTCGCGACGGCTCATGCGATGGATGGATCACTTCGTGGTCGAGGGCCGGACCGATCTCCCACCCTGGGCCCTGGAGCAAAGCTCCGCCGCCTCGATGTCCGCTGACGACTCCTGAGGGCGGGTCTGCGGAGGAAGTCGGAGAGCCCCAAGCGGTGCGCTCCGTGCGAACCCTGGCTGCAAAGCCAGGATCGAAAACGCCGCCGGTCCTCCTTTTGGAGGTGCTGATCGTGAGTAGCGTTCCCAATTCGAGGTAGCTTCTTGACATCCGTGGGTGTGAAACCCATCATGTATTAACACAACAGCAGAAAAAGACTGAACGGCGAACGCGTACGATCGGGGGTCGAGCGGTGCCGGGCACACCTGGAGACCGGGGCAAATCTGCCCTTCATCCGAAGGGGCTGCCTCTGCGTGTCGGTGACTTTGAAGTTGTCGAAGAAATCGGGCGCGGCGGTATGGGGATCGTCTACCGCGCCAGGGATCTCAAGCTCGAGCGTCACGTTGCCCTGAAGAGGCCCCTCGAGAAACACCTCGATCGACCTGGCTTTGATCGACGCTTTCTTGACGAGGCACGCGCCGCTTCCAAGCTGATGCACCCAAACATCGTCACGGTTTTCGAGGTCCTCGAGCATGGCGGGGTGCCGTGGATGGCGATGGAGATCGTGGAGGGTGCGAGTCTCCGTTCTCTGTTGTCCGGGGGAAGGTCCCTCCCTCTCGAGGATACTCTTCGATACGTCGAGGGGCTCACCGACGCCCTGCGCACCGCTCATCTCAATCAGATACTCCACCGAGATATCAATCCGAGCAACATCCTGATCGGGAGGGACGGGCAGGCCCGTCTCAGCGATTTCGGGCTCGCCCAAGCCATAGTCGGCGAGGACGTCCCCAGAGGGTCCCAGGAAACTACGGTCGAGGCCGACGCTGGAAAGGGTGCGGGCACCAGGGGATACATGTCACCCGAACAGGTCCTCGGAAAGCCCCTTGACGTGCGGAGCGATCTTTTTTCTCTCGGTGTTGTTCTCTACGAAATGTGCACAGGTCATGCCGCCTTTGGTGATACGAGGTCAGGCGAATGGCTTGACACGTTGCTCAACCGCGAACCCAAACCGGTCTCCGACTACAACCCGAAGATCCCCAGGGGCTGCCAGGACATCATTACCAAAGTGCTCTCGAAACGCCGTTTCCAACGATATCAGAGCGCCACCGAGATGCTCGTCGATATTCGGGCAGTGCGCCGCAAACTGGAGTCGGAAACCGGCCCGATCTCATCTCCGATTGCGCGGTATGGCAGGAGTCGGCGGTGGTGGTGGGCGGCGGTGGGAGGGTCGTGCGCTCTCCTTGCAGCCACCGGTTGGTGGTTTGGGCCGTGGGGCTCTCGCCAATCGTCCGGCCCGCCGCAACTCAATCCGAGGCAGGTCACGACCTCTCCGGGTTGGGAGGGCGAACCTGCGGTCTCTCCGGACGGTTCGATGGTCGCCTACACATCAGATGAAAGCGGCCAAATTGACATCTGGGTCACGGATGTCGGCGGAGGCGGCTCGTTGAGGCTCACCAACCATGCTGGCGCCGACCGTGATCCGACCTGGTTCCCCGATGGGACGGAGATCGCATTCGTATCCGATCGCAGCGGAGTGCTTTCGTTGTGGAAGGTCCCCAGACTCGGTGGCGAAGCGGTAATGCTCGTCGAAAACGCCACAAACCCGGCGGTTTCTCCCGACGGGCGACGGATCGCCTTCACGACTCCTCAGGCCTTTTGCAAACTCCGTGTCGCGGTTGCTTCGCTCCAGGGTCCGGAGAATGTCCGGGTTTTGACTGAGGCCAACCAGGGGTATTGGGATCACGAGAATCCTGCGTGGTCGCCTGACGGCGAGACGCTGTGCTTTTCCGATTTTCGCGATCTCTTTTTGGTCCCCTCCGACGGCAGCCTGCCGCCGACCCGTTTGACCACCGCTCACGCGATGGATCGCAATCCCGTATGGTCCCCGGATGGGCAGTGGATTTACTTCTCGTCGACCAGGGAGTCGACCGACGCGTTGTGGCGGGTGCGGACGTCTGACGGCACCGTCGAACGGGTGACGCTGGGTACCGGTCCGGAACGGGAACCGTCCCTGACGCGGGACGGGAAGCGTCTGGCGTACTCGACATATTCTGCGGATTCGGACATCAGGGTGGTTGACCGTACCACAGGTCAATCGACAGTCATCCCCGGTGACCGGGTGGACGATTCACCGGCGTTTGCACCCGACGGATCTCATCTCGTTTTCGTCTCGAATCGATCGGGTTCCTACGACCTCTGGCGCCAACAGTTGCTGGGCCACCATCTGGCCGGGCCTGCGACGAGATTGACTGATTTCGACGGTGACATCGCGACACCGACATACTCGCAGGACGGTCGTTGGCTGGCCTTTTTCTGGGTCCTGAATCAGCAACGCGACATCTGGATCCTCGATGCCGGCGGGGGAGTTCCCCATCAGATCACCAACGAACCGGCCTTCGACATCCATCCGTCGTTTTCGCCGGACGGGACAAAGCTTGTTTTCATTTCGGAACGTGGCGGACAGCAGGGAATCTGGGTCGTGCCGGTGGCTGATGGTCGGCGGAGTGATGAACCGGTCAAACTCAGTGCCCCAGGCGGGGAATGCGCCATGTTTCCAAGGTGGTCGCCCGATGGAAACCGGATCGCTTACATCTCGAATCTTGAGGTCTGGATCGCCGAGGTCGACAACCCGTCTGCGGCGCGGCCCGTGACAGCGGGTGCGCGGGCCACAGGAGTGGCGTGGGAGCCCGATGGTACAGCCCTCCTTGTGAGTGGCACCTGGGGCGGCGATCGTGTCGGACTTCGCAGCCTGGTGCTGACAACCGGTCGTACGGCTGATTTGCAGCCATTGATCGAGTTCGGGAACTCGGAAGTGTATGGATCCTTCGATACCAGCGCCGGTGGGCAGGTCATCGCCCACCATAGAAATACGAAACGAGGCAATATCTGGGTTGCAGATCTGGATTTCGGCCAGCAGTGATGAGGGGCGCAGGTTCTAGTTCGGCACAACGATCATTCACTGCAAGAAAAATGGAGGCTCGCAATGTCGTATGAAACGATCCAGGCCAATACGGAAGATGTTCGTCGAGCGCTGGAGGGGTTAAAGGGAAGTATCGATTCCTGGATACAGGTCATTCAAGACATCGAAGCATCAGGAGAAGTCGACGTCAGCATCGCCACGGGTCCATTTGAGATGGGGCGGATTCCCGGTCCTCCGCCACCCTTTTCAGGTTGTGAAGGCGACATCCTCAGTATCAAACCTCAAACCGGCTGCTTTATGTTTGATGTCGACATCTATGTCCAGCAGGTCACGGGGCTTTTGATGGGGGTCTATCACGGGCTTGCGCAGAGCCAGGATTCCACCGAATAACCATTGGTCTCCCGAAAGCCCGACTGGATCATGGCGGCCCATGAACACCCGCTTGATCGCCTCGACGGGGCGTTTGTCGAATTTTCGGAAAGTCTCGATCGCCTGGGACTCGTTCCCAGAACTCTGAAGTCGATCACGCTGGTCCTGACGACCGGATGCAACCTCCGATGCTCGTATTGCTACGCAGACCGCAAGGCGGGCAGGGACATGGCGTGGCCGGTGGCCCGGGCTGCCCTCGACCTGATTTACCGTCGCGGAGTCGCACAACCCAGAATCTACCTCTATGGCGGTGAACCGATGTTGCGGCCAGCGATGGTTCGGAGGGTGGTTGACCATGTGCGAAGGCGATGGCCGACAGAGACGCGGCCGGAGATCGTGGTGTGCAGTAACGGGACGTTGCTCGAGCGGAAGACGATCGGCTGGCTTGCTGACAATGGGATTCTGCTTCAGTTGAGTTCGGATGGGGTCGAGGCCGCACAGCAAATGCGCGGGGAGAAGGTATTCGGCACTCTGGATGACATCTTCAGAATGATGATTCGAGATTTCCCGGAATATTTTCATCGCCAGCTGACGATTAAGCTCACGCTCTCCGCAGCAAATCTGCCGTTCCTGGCGGCCTCGATCGGCTATCTCATCGATCTCGGAATTGTCAATATCGACGTCGTGCCCCTCAACACCCACGACTCGGAGTGGGTCGAACGCACCTCAATGCTCCTCGAGGAGCAGATGGCGGCTGTTCGGAAGATCTGCAGCAATCACTTTTTGCGAACCGGCACCCTGCCGTGCTCGATATTCAGATCGGGAGATACCAAGCAACGGAGACGGGGCAACGACCGGATGTGCGGTTTTGGTCAGGGTACGCAGTTGGTGGTGGACGTCGACGGGTCGTTGGTGGAATGCGCGGCCCTCGTGCCGTCGTTTCAATCGGTTCGCGGCGACCTTCACGGTCAATTGCTGGCGCATGCTCGAATCGGCGAAGTTTGGGACTTTGACGAATCAACGCGCGGCGCACTCCACCGTTATGGGCAGGGCGACGGTCCGGTTTTCCGCCAGAAAGACGGCAAGTGGTCGAACGCCGGGAGCTGTCGTGATTGCCGATATGTTTCACAGTGTTTTGTGTGTCCGGTGTCCATCGCGCATCTTCCAGGCAACACGGACCCTCACCGGATTCCCGCAAATCAGTGCGACTTCAACATGACTGTCGGTCGGCAACGCGAGCTTTTCAGACGCGACGTCAAACTTCCCCCCTGACCGGGAGCAGGGGTCCCGCTCTTTGGGCCCGATCGAACCGTCCTGAGGGAAAAGAAAAAACGGGGCCGGTATCCGGCCCCGTTGTTCGTGGCTCAGACTGATTCGCGATCAGTTCAACTGAACTCGGTGACTCTGCCGGCGAGGTATGTGATGATCTCGGCGGACTCGTGGTGAGGTGTCTCGCCGATCACGAGGCACGGCGCCTGGCCGTTTCCGGCGACGGCCACCAGATCGTTCATGGCCGCGTTGTCCTCGCTGACGTTGCGAACCGGAATGCCGTCGATGTGGAGGTTTTCGAGCACCGCGAGGGCGTTGGTCGAGAACATGCAGTTCGACCGGACGTAGAGCACGGTGGCCGGTTCGAGCCCCGGTGCCGGGTCGAACGCAGCGAGCTCGCCGGTGTAGTTCTGGTCGAGTTGTTCACACAGACCCGCCAGCTCGGCGATATCGCGCTTGCCGCCGGGCCCCACCGATGAGACGTGGCGCACCACACCATCGGCGTCGATGATGACCGTGGCGCGGTCGGTGATTCCGGCTCCGTCGAGGTAGAGGCCGTAGGCCTTCGCCACCTCGCCCTTGGGGTGAAAGTCTGCGAGCAATGGGAACGAGACCCCGCCGAGGCTCATGGCCCAGTTGGCGTGGCAGTAGGTCGAGTCAACGCTGACACCCAGAACCTGGGTGTTGGCGGCGAGGAAGCGGTCTTGGAGTGCTTCCACGCCGGGTACCTCGGTGCTTCACGTGGGGGTGAAATCGAGGGGGTAGAACAGCAGCATCACATGCCGTTTCCCCTTGAACGGTTCGAGGCTGATGGTCCGATCGAATTGATCTTTCAGGGCGAACCCGGGCGCATTGTTACCGACTGCAATCATGGTTCCTCCTTAGGCTCTGATCGGAGGGATAGTACACCACCCCGTGCGCGTTGCCGACTGACGCCGCAGAACTTTTCTCAAAACAGAGAACGGGTTTCTTTTTGAAGGTCACGCGGTCGCCGGTACGAACCGGAGAAACGGTTTCGATGCGAGTCGGTTTCCGTGGGGCGAACGTTATGCCTACCTGCCTGCGGTTGGTCTGGCGCTTGTGGCGGCCGCGGTTCTCAATCGTCTCCGGGGTCGCAGAACAACAGCTGTCAGGGTTGTGATCGTGGCAGTTCTCGTGATCTTCGCCATCGGCAGTATCCTGTCGGCGACGTTCTGGACTGTGCAGGTTGGTCGTTTTTAGAACCGGATCAGCATGGCCGCCCAGTGGAATCCGGCACCAAAGGCGGTGAGTAGCACCAGGTCGCCGCTTTTGACCCGCCCCTGTTGACGGGCCTCCCACAGGGCCAGCGGCACCGATGCCGAACCGGTGTTGCCGTAGTTTTGGACATTGATGAAGATTTGTTCATCCGAGATGGCGAGTGATTTCTGGAGGGCGTTGATGATTCGCAAATTCGCTTGGTGGGGCACGACGAGCGCGAGATCAGAGACCTCGACCCCAGCATCCGCGAGCACCTTGCGCGAGGCGGCGCTCATCCGGGCGACGGCTTCCTTGAAGACCTCGCGGCCCTTCATGACGAGGTTTTTGTGGTCGCCGCGCTGCGCTGCCTCGAGGCTGAAGGGCGACCTGGTCCCCCCCCGTCTCGAGGCTCAAAATATCAGCTCGGGAACCATCGGTTCCGGCCGTGAAGGTCAACAGCTCCGATGTGCCCTCGCTCGTTCCTATGACAGCTGCACCGGCGGCGTCGCCAAACAGAACTGCCGTTGTTCGGTCTCGCCAGTTCACCAGTCGCGTCAGCATTTCGACTCCGACCAGCAGGACTCTTTTTTCTCCAGTGATGACTCTGGAACGCGCCACATCCAGACCGAGGACGAAACCCGCGCAGCCGCTGCCTGCGAGATCGAAGGCCGGAATTTCCCGCGCTCCGAGCCTGGCCTGGAGGTACGAGGCGGTATCGGGGAGCTTGACCTCGGGGGTGTCGGTGGCGACGATGATCTCGTCGATGGCGTCGATTGTGATGCCGGCGTCCGCGATGGCGACGCGAGCTGCTGCTGCGGCGAGGTCGACCGTGGATTCATCTTCGGCGGCGATACGGCGGTTCTTGATTCCGGTACGGCTGGTGATCCACTCGTCCGAAGTGTCCACCCATTCCGCCCACTCTTCGTTGGGCATGACGCGCTCGGGCAGATAGGCGCCGAGCCCGAGAATGCCGATTTTGGGCTTCGTCATTGTCGATCCTTCTTCCAATTCCGGAGAGTTTACAACCAACCTATTTTTTGAACAAAAGAGTGACGGAAGACATTCTCGATTTTGGTCTTTGTGAGGCAATGGGGGTGCAGTCACCGCCTATGAGCACGCCCGGATTCGCGTTGAAGTTTGCAACGCTCGCATTCCTGGTCACCGTCTGGGGCACCACCTGGGCGGCGGTCAGGATCTCGCTGCGTGGTTTTCCGCCCCATACCGGAGTCGCGCTCCGTTTTGCGATTGCCGCGGTGATCCTGGTGATGATCGCGCGAGCCACGGGGACTCCCCTGGCTGCCATCAGCAGCAGGGATCGCCGTCTGAGATGGGTCCACGCGCTGCTCACATTCTGCGTCTCGTACGGCATAGTTTTCTGGGCGGAACAGTACATTCCCTCCGGTCTGACGTCGGTTCTGTTTGCGACCTTCCCCCTGATCGTGGCGGTGATGGCCCACTTTGCTCTGCCCGGTGAGAGGATGACTGTTCCGATTCTGGCCGGCACAGTTCTGGGCTTTACTGGAATCGCCGCGATCTTCTCAGAGGATCTCGACCGCGTTTGGGGAAACTCGATCGTTTTCGCGTCGCTGGTCATGTTGGTATCGCCCTTTGTCGCGGCCATCTCCACCGTCGCGTTCAAAAAATGGGGCGAGGGCATCCGGCCGGTCTCTTTCAATGCGGTGGCTTCGCACTCGCCTCGACGCGCTTGATTTCAGGGGGTTGATGGAATCCTGGGCACGTGAGAAGCGTTTCTCAGGCGATGGAGGCATGATGCAAACTCGCTCGTTGTTCTTTTTGGCAGGTGCTCTGATGACTCTTACGGGGTGTGGGGCGGCGCCCGGATCCTCTCAGGCAGAGGATTCCCAAGTCGCTTCGACCGGGCAGCCGGCATTGGCCGCCGAGAGGGTCATCAATCACTCGGTTCTCTCACTCCAGGGTGAGACTGTGGATCTCTCTGATTTCAGGGGCCGTCCGATCTTGATCGTCAACACCGCGTCGAAATGCGGCTACACGCCCCAGTACGACGGCCTGCAAAAGCTCCACGAGACCTACGGAGAGAGCGGGCTGGTGGTAATCGGTTTCCCAAGCAATGACTTCGGCAATCAGGAGCCTGGGACCGCGGAAGAGATCGGGAATTTCTGCCGCCTCAACTACGGCGTGACCTTCCCAATGATGGCGAAGATTCACACCAAGGGGCCTGACCAGGCGCCTCTGTATCAAACCTTGACCACGGAATCCGCGGCAGAGTTCCGCGGCGAAGTGCCCTGGAACTTCACCAAGTTCCTGGTGGACGGTGACGGGCAGGTCGTCGGACGATTTGATTCGAAGGTCAAACCGCTCGATCCGCAGATCACATCGGCGGTGGAAGCGCTGCTTGCCGATGGAGCTCTCAACCCGCCTCGGGGCTGAAATCGGCCGTATCGAACCAGAAACCTGACCCGGTGACGAGGTCCATCTCCGCCTGGACGATGGCCAGGTGGCCCTCTTCGATCTCGACGAAGCGCTCGAAAAGCTTCTTGCCGTCGGCATCGAGGGTGGCAACCATCTGTCGGTAGAAATCGCTGGTTTCTCGCTCCGCCTGGAGCGCTTTCCTCAGGCTCTCGAGTTCGGCGCCGGTACCTCCGGGGCTGCCGCCCTTCAGGGTTTCGCGCAATCTCGCCGCGCCCGCTTCGACCGCCGAACGCGGGCCGAGTTGGCCGTCAATTTCGACGAGGTTGATGCTGCCGTTCTCGCGCCACTCCTCGAGGCGTTGACGGAGGTAGGTGATGTGGCCCTTCTCCTCTTCGCTCAGGGTCGTGAATACCCGCCGTGCCACTGGATGTTCGGCGTTTGCGGCGGCCTCGCGATAAACGGCGTGGACCCGGGTCTCGTATTTTATGGCGGTCGTGATGGCGTGCTCGAGTTTCACTGTGTCCTCCGGCTCAGAGGCCGCCCGAGGGGGAAGCGGCCGTCTTCGTTGCCTCGGCGCAATGCTCCCCGCTTCACGACAGGCAACCGAAATCTTCTAGGCGCCCATTATGCGCCATCTCTCACCGGAGTGCCTCACCTCCAGGCGAGGCAGAGCACGTGGTATGTGCTAAGCCCGCAGGTTGCCTCGCCGAGGGCTATCCAACCAGCTGTTGTAAAGTCGATCCTGCCGAAACGTCCGTCGGATACGGCCGCGCCGTCGGTCCATTCGCTGCAGGTGTAGGGCGCCAATTTGTAGACTGTTCCGGATGGACCCGCGAGAATCAAATATCCGTTGCCGGAGGCGAGGAAGAACACCACACCGTTGTTCAGTGCAATGTTGTCGTCGCCGAGCACGACGTAGGCGTCCTGCAATGAGTTGGAGCCCGAACGAACCCAGAATGTGACGCCGGTCGCCTGGAAGTCCACGAGGTCGAACCACGAGGGAAACGGCCCTGCCGGGACTCGTGTTAGGCTGCGGCCGTAGAGCGATGGTCTCGTTTCAGCGCGCTGATGGGGAGGTCGATGTGTGGGTCAAAGCGTTGTGCCCGGTTATGTGTCTCGTGTTTTGCGCGTTCGCGGCTCCCTCGCTCGTGACAGCTGAAGGCGCTGAATCGACCTCACCCGCGCCACCAGAGTTTTCTGGGCCCGACTTCAAGGCGGTCTTGAGTCTCCAGGGCACCGGGGACCCGAAGATCTCGCCCGACGGCGGCTCCATCGTCTACACAACCTACCGGGCGGACTGGGAAGACAACCGCTTCGACGCCGAGCTCTGGTTGGCCCGCCGCGGCGAGGAGCCTTTTCAGCTGACGAGAACCGACGGCGAAAGCAGTTCGGATGCGAGCTGGTCGCCGGACGGTGAGTGGATCGCATTCACGGCCGACCGGGGTGATGGCGCGCAAATCTGGCTGATTTCGCCGAACGGCGGCGAGGCCCGGCCTTTAACTGCGGTCGAGGACGGAGTGTCGGCCTTCGAATGGTCGCCCGACGGCAACCACATGGCGGTTGCCATCACCGACCGCCGGGATCCCCAACGCAAGAAGCTCGAGGAGACCTATGGCGAGTTTGCGATCGAGGATCACGACTTCCGCAGCACGCACCTGTGGGTGTTGGATGTGAAGGCCTCGCTCGCCGCTGACGCCGCGAGCGAGCTCCCGGCCGAGGAGACCGGCGACGACGACGGTGAGGCGGAAGAAGGGGAGGGCAACAAAGAGGACAAAGCTATGGCTTTTCGGCGCCTCACCGTCGGCGGCAACTTCACCGTGGGCACCTTCCGCTGGTCGCCCGACGGGACGAAGATCGCCTTCGACCACCGGCCGGACCCACGCGTCGAGTCCCGCTCGAAAACGAACCTTTCAATCGTCGATATCGAAACCGCGGAGGTCACGGAGTTGGTGGCTCAACCGGGACCGGACAGCGACCCGCGCTGGTCGCCGGACGGTTCGTGGGTCCTGTTCTCGACCGGTGACGGCGATCCCGCCTACTACCTGAACTCGGAGCTCGCAAAGGTGCCGGTCGGCGGCGGCGCGCCGATCGTCCTGACCGAGGCCTTTGATGAGGACGTGTCGGCTGTGGCGTGGCTCGAGGACGGCATTCGATTCCTGGCCCTCGAGCGGACGACCCGCAAGCTCTACCGGCTCGACCCGGAGATAAGCGAGATCTCACCGATGATCTTTGAGGGCGCGCCGCGGATCATCTGGAGAGTGAGTTTTTCGAAGGACGGCCGGACGATGGCGTTCCAGGGGGAGGGCATCGACACCCTGGACGAAGTGTACCGGGTCGATCGCGGCGACAACGTGGCTCAACGGATCACTCATATGACCGACCAGACCGAGGGGTGGTCCGTGGGAGACCGCGAGGTCATCGAGTGGACGAGCCGCGACGGTGCGACCGTCGAGGGCATCCTGCTCAAACCCGACGGATTCGATCCTTCGGTCCAACACCCGCTGATGGTGATCATCCACGGCGGCCCGTCGTGGTTGTCCTTTCCGGTCCACGCCTACACCTATGTCTACCCGGTCCAGCAGTGGCTGGAAAAGGGGGCCGTGATCCTGATGCCCAACTACCGCGGCTCGGCGGGATACGGAGAGGCCTTCCGTTCGCTCAATGTCCGCAACCTCGGTGTCGGCGATGCCTGGGATGTGCTGTCGGGAGTGGATCACCTGGTCGATCAGGGATTCGTGGACAGCGACCGTATGGCTGCCATGGGCTGGAGCCAGGGTGGATACATCTCTGCCTTCCTGACGACTACCAGCGATCGATTTGCGGCGATCTCGGTGGGGGCGGGGATTTCCAATTGGATGACCTACTACGTCAACACCGACATTCACCCCTTCACACGGCACTACCTGGGGGGCACGCCGTGGAGCGATCCCGAGATCTATGCGACCACCTCGCCGATGACCTACATCAACGACGCCTCGACGCCGACCCTGATCCAACATGGAGAGTTCGACCGGCGGGTTCCAACACCGAACGCCTACGAGCTCTACCAGGGTTTGCAGGATGTCGGGGTGCCTGTGGAACTGGTGATCTATAAGGGCTTCGGGCACGGCATCTCCAAACCCAAGGAGCAGCTGGCTGCGGTATGGCACAACTGGCAGTTTTTTGCGAAGTGGATCTGGGGCGAGAAGCTAGTGATCCCTGTCGAGGAGTGACGGGGCGCACGGCCCATTGTCAGCCAGGCGGACATCATGGGCGGGGAGAGACCCATGCAACGACCGGCCCCCCGTGTCCTGATTGTGGCCCTCGTGTTCCTGGGAGGTCTCGCACCTCTTGGTAGGGCCCACGCCCAGGCGCCGTGCCCCTCGCTGGCGCCGCCTTCGGGACCGGTGATCGAGGTTCAGCCAACTCAGGTTGGCGAGTTGCCCGGCATCGTCGCCGGTGCCGCGAGCGGGACCACCATCCTCTTTCACGACGGAACCTATGATCTGAGTGGAGCGAACCTCCTCATTGTGACGCCCGGTCTGACCCTGCGATCGGCGAGCGGCAACCGCGATGGAGTGGTTCTGGACGGGGCCTACGCTTCCGGTGAGCTGATCAGCATCCAGGCTTCAAACACGGTCGTTGCCGACCTCACGTTGAAGAGGGCCTACTACCACCCGATCCACATCAGTGGGCCGAATGTGCCGATCAGCGGGGTGCTGATCCACAACGTCCATATCGTCGATCCCGGCGAGCAGGCGGTGAAGGTCAACCCGGTGGGGGAGGGGACAGTCGACGACAGCACCCTTCAGTGCTCGCATATCGAGCTCACCGATGCCGGTCGGGCGCACATCCGTAACAACTGTTACACCGGCGGGCTCGATGCCCACGCTGCGACCGGCTGGCTGGTGTGGCGAAATCGCATCGAGGGCTTCTGGTGTGACAAGGGCCTGTCCGAACACGGTATCCATCTGTGGCGCGCTTCGGCCGACACGGTGGTGGAAGAGAACATCGTCGTCGACTGCGCCCGCGGCATCGGATTCGGGCTCGGGCCCGGAAGCGACGGCCACACTGGCGGCATCATCCGCAACAACTTCGTGGCAGCGACGAACGCCGATCTCTTTGCCTCCGATTTCGGCTTTGATGCAGGTATCGCCCTGTGGGGTGCGGAGGGGGCCGTGGTCACCCACAACACCGTGGCCTCGACCCAGTTGCCGTTTTCTTCCATCGAGTGGCGGTTCATCTCGACCTCGGTGACCCTCGCCAACAACCTCACGACCGGTGTGATTCGGGACCGTGGCGGCACGGCCGTGCTGACCACCAACCTGGAGAACGTCCCCACCAGCCTGTTTGCCGATGTCGCTGCCGGCGATCTCCACCTCGTCGATCCGGAATCGAGCCCGGTCGATGCGGCGATGCCGCTCCCGGAGGGGCAGTGTGACGGTGACATCGACCGGCAGACCCGAGATGGCGTGCCAGACGTTGGAGCCGATGAACTCGGGTGGGGGATTTTTGTCGATGGTTTCGAATCCGGTGAGTGGCTCTGGTGGACATCCATAGCTGGCCCATAGAGTCACCCGAAGACTCCAAATTCTCTTTTATGGCCATGTAACCACTTACTCAGTCTTAAAATCACTCACATGACTGGCTGATACAATTGAATGTGTTCCAGGTCATCGATCCACAACAGGGCGGGAAAAAGGCGGTCTTGACTCCACGAAGGGGGTTCACCATGCGTATGAGAACGATGTCAAATCCATATCGGTACTTTGTAACGATCGCGGCAGTGATTGCGGTCATGATGTCTATTCGCCCGGTGGCGGCGGCGCTCGCTCCGGGTGACTGCGTCGATTTTGAGGACCTCCAGCTCGGAACGGTCTACACCGTTCCGGCCAACTTCTTGTCGTCAGGAACGACCATCACTACTTCCGCGTTCCAATGGACGAATGGGACCTGGACGTCCGCAGGATCTGCCCAGGTCCAAAACATTGGACTTTCGGGCGGCACGGGCTACGACCTCGCGGTAAACAACATCACCGTGAACTTCGACTTCGGCCGTCCGGTCGAGAATCTGCGCGTGTTCTTCCATGACTACGGCGGCAACGTCAACCTCACCGTCAACGGCGATTTCAACAACGTCCTCGATCTCGACGAACTCAACGAACAGATCGTGGGCGGGACCTTCGTCGAAGTCAGCCTGTCGCCGACCGGGTCGGGAATCATGGTCATCAACGGAACCGTCAATTCGTTTTCGATCGGCGGCCAGGAGTTGTGGATCGACGACATCTGCGAAGCGACGGTACAGACGGGCTGTATCGAATTCGAAGACCTCCCGTTGGCGGAGCAATACGAGTACGGACAGTTCTTTGTCGACTCGGGTGTCGGGATGTTGGTCGAGGAGTTCTTCTGGTTTCCGACAGGTTCGACCACGGACGAGTATGCGCTGGTCGACAACTCTCAAGACGCCGGTGGCACCGGCCAGGATCTTTATCCAAACAACACCAATATCTTCTTTGCCGTCGACGAACCGCTCGCCGAGATCTCGGTCCTTTACCACAACTTCGGTGGCAACGTGAATCTCATCGTCAACGACGTTCTTGCCAACGTCGAGAACTTCGCCGATCTTCACATGACCACCCTCGGTGGGGCCACGATCACGCTGCAACCTCCGACCGGAGAAGCCGGTACGCTCACCGTTTCCGGTCTTATCGAGAGCTTCGCGATTGGCGGCCAGGAGACCTGGATCGACCACGTGTGCAGGGTGCCTTCCCTGGTGTTCAGCGATGACTTCGAGTCCGGTGACACCAGTCAGTGGTCGAATACGGTTCCGTAATCGGGAGATCTCGCTCTTCCGGGTCGACCGCATCAGAAGAGCGGTGAATGGTGCGGGTCAGTTCCAGTGCCGCAGGTCGGGCCAGTGCTCGGCGAGCTGCGGCGCGTCGGGGCCCGGTAGGCCGAAGGCCGTCGGTCGTGCGAACGATGGCATGGTGTCTCCCAAGGGAACGCTATAAGGAAATTTAGGCCCTGGTTTCCACCGTTCGGACGCGCCGGATCTGCGCCTTGAGGATGCCTGACTCGGGATAGAACGTGTACTGCTTGTAACTCAAGAATCCGGTTTTGTTGGGAACCGTGGCGTCCCGGGTGCCGATGATGCGAACGTTGTTGACCCTGCGGTCGAGGTTGTCGTGGGTGTGGCCGTGGAGGATGGCCTTGACCCCGAAGACTCGCGCGAGCAGGCGCAAACCCCTCCGGTCGGCGCGGTCGAGCTGGAGGGCGGCCCGTTGCCAGAACGGCGTCGCCTGTTCACCCCGCCGTTTCGAGGTCGCCGACGCCGGGATGTTGGGAGAATGGTGGAGGGCGATGAGCTTGCACGGAACGTGGTCATGCTCGTCGAGCAGCCGGCCGAGACCTGCGAGTTGATCGAAACCGATCCTGCCGACCGCGTTGTCGATGAGGTTGAAGTTGCCGGCGTTGACACTGTCGATCGCGAACACGCCGATGTTGCCGTCTGCAAACAGCCTGGCGTAGGGCAGCTTTCTCCGCTGCCTCCCTTTTTCGAGCCCGGCCCGGACGATGGCCAGGTCCTCGGCGGTGGGGCGGGTTCGGCGCAGACCGAGGCACGCGGCGTCGTGGTTGCCGGGAATCACGAGGACCCGTCGGAGATCGAGCCCGGCCGCGCGAAGTGACGACCACAAGACGTTCCACGCCGCCAGTTCGCCGCGGTCGCTGACGTCGCCGGTGATCAACACGAGATCGGCCTCCCCGATCGGCTGGTGCTGGAGGAGACGCCCCAGGTTGGCGTTCATGCCGCGCGCCCGGTCCTCCTTCCGTCGTCCTCCGTCGGTGGCGGTGAGGTGGAGGTCGGAGAGGTGGGCAATGGAGAGTGACGTCTTCACGGTCGACTCCTGAGCAAGCGGTTTGCGAGGTGTTTTTCCCGGCACCCAGCCTACCGCAAACCTTTTGCCATTGACTGCGATTGCGTCTCACTCTACAATTGCGCGCAACAGCAGCGCACAAAGGAAAAGATCATGACTGAACGAACGTCGACCGCGGCGATTCCGGGAACGAATGTTGTCTGTCTGGCTCTCGGTCTCATCCTGAGCCTGTCGGCATTGCCGGCTGCCGCCCAGGAGAAGATGGGCTTCACCTTCTTTGGCGAGATGAACATGAACTGGCGCGATTCGGCTTTTGTCGAGCACCGGTTGAACGTCCCGTTCCCGCCGGAGTTCTGGGAAGCAGGGGATGACGCCGTCTACCTGCGGACGGTTGATCCCGGGTCCCACTTCGAAATGTCGGATGTGGAGCTGGGTCTTGATGCCCAGTTCACGGAGCGCTTCAGCGGCCGCGTGCTGGTGCACGTGATCGACCTCTACAACCGCAACCCGACGTCGATCGACGAAGAGGTCTTCGTCCGGGAATTCTGGCTGCGCTACGGCCAGGTGGATCGTCAGCACCGCAAACTCACACCATGGGCGTGGTACGTCGAGGCCGGGAAGGCGCCGCGTTTTGCCAAACAGGTGGTGCGCCACCTCGAGAGCTACGGTCTGTGGGGCACCGCCGTCAACCGGTTTGAGATCCCCCAACTTCAGGTCGGCGTCAACCTCGGCGGCAGTTTCTATTTTCGTGGCCAGTACGGCATCGGTGCTCCGCTTTTCATGCGCGACCCAAATGCGCTGGCCGGTGATAACGGCACCTTCGACAGGGTTCCCGGAGACGTGGATCCCACCTACAACTCGGGCTTCCCGATTCTGTATGACGCGCGACCGAAAAACTTCAGCCTCGACGGCGAGGTCGAGCTCGGCGCCGGTCTCGGTTGGCGGTGGGCGAACGACGAAGGCAAGAAATCAGTGGACGTCCTGGCGTGGTACTACTCTCGGACCCTGGAAGAGGCGCCGGACATCGAGGGCACCTTCTACCAGGGAGATCTCGAACTGTTGTGGGGCGCCGGATGGCCGCTTCCCTTCGAAGGCGACGAAAAATGGGAGGCGGGGCTCAACGTCGACTGGCGCCTCGGCCGCTGGGTGGGTTTCGCCCAGTTCGTCAAACAGGACATCGCCGCCCTTGAACGCCAGGGCTTGGAGATTGAAACCGCCTTCCACATCCCCGTGCCGGCCCTCTTTGCGGCCTGGGAGACACCGGTGTTCAACTGGATCCGGCCTGCGGTGCGCTACTCCCACATCGACAACGATTTCTGGGTGTCCGGGCCGTTTATCACGCCCTCGATGTTCTGGGACTGGCATAAGCTCGATCTGGGGCTGCGTATCGGCATCGTTCGCGCGTCGGACCTCACCATCGAATACACGTTCAACCAGGCCAAGCTCAACGACGGTTCTACCCTCAAGCCCAACGAATGGCTGGTCACGTGGCGGATCTTCTGGTAAATCCCTGAAGGTTTGGTTCATCTGGAATTGGATGAGTCAAAAGGGTTTTCGGATCCAGCCCCGGAGGGGCGAAAGGGCATAGCCCGGGGCGTGAGCCCCGGGAAGAGACGTAGAAAAACCCAAGAGCCCCGGAGGGGCGACAGGTTGTGCTCGCGACCGTAACCGCGGCCGTTGACGGCTGCTTTCTGTCGCCCCTGCGGGGCTTCACGAAAAGAAACATCTGATTCCTGGGGCTCACGCCCCAGGCTACACTCTGGCGCCCCTCCGGGACTCAAACCGAGTCGACATTTGTCGCATGATCCCGAATCCACCGATCGTTCGAACGTCATCGAGCTACCAGTCGGTGACGAGCACGTCCCTCAGGCTCTGATAGACCATGCTGGCCGACACCGGACGGCGTTCAGGGTCCTTGGCCAGACAGGCCATCACGATTTGTTCCAGTTCGGGCGGGATGTCGTCCCGCGCTCCTCGCAACGGTGGCGCGGCGGTGTTCAGCTGTTGTTGAATCAACGACCCGACCGTGGACCCGCTGAAGGGGATCTTGCCTGCGAACATCTCCCAGAGGACGATGCCGAGACTGTAGAGATCGCTGCGGAAGTCGAGGTCCTGGCCGCGGCACTGCTCGGGACTCATATAGGCGGGCGTACCGACCACCACGCCTTCGTTGGTTGCACCGGCGCTCTTGAGACCGCTCGAAATGCCAAAATCCATGAGCTTGACGACCCCGTTGGGAAGGACCATGACGTTCTGCGGTTTGAGGTCGCGGTGGACGATGCCCTCGGTGTGCACGGCGGTCAGACCGCGGCACAGTTGTTTTGCGACCTGCAGACCGGGCGCGAGGCGGAGACCACCGTGCTGTTTGAGGACCGCAAGCAGGCTGGTGCCGGGCACGAACTCCATCGAGAGACAACGCAAGCCTCCCGCCTCCACCAGATCGTGAACCCGAATCACATTCGGGTGCGAAATCTTCCGCGCCAGGCGGACTTCCTGTTTGAGTTTGGCGACACTATCCGTGGCCTCCTCAAAGGCCTCGGGTCGCATCACCTTGAGTGCCACATCCTCTTCCAGTTCGAGGTCCGAGGCCCGAAAGACGACGCCCATCCCGCCGCGGCCGAGTTCGCTGCGGATCTTGTAGCGTTCGCCGAAGACCTCGCCGGTCGCCGGCAATCTGACGTCCCGTGCGATCGCGGATGGCGGTGGAGCTGCCTGAGTGGCTCCGCCATCGGTATCGGCCGAACGCGAACGCATGTCGGCCACCAGCTGTTCGAGAGCTTCCTTCTCCCGTAGTTCCTCCACCATGGCGCCGAATGCTCCCGCCAGCACACCAACCTCACCGCTGCCGCCATCGGGAAGTTCGACATCGAGACGCCCGTCGCGAATGGCCTCCGCACCCCGCGCCAACTCTTGCAGCGGTTTGGCAATCCGGCGGCCGAGTAGATAGGATATAGGCAGCGAAAGCAGAAGCATGGCCACCCCGGCAAATATCAGGCCACGGCGAATGGCGTAGAAGGAGGCCATCTCCTCGGCCCGCGATCTCGCCACCAGGAGGGCGGCAAGGCTGTCGCCCGAAGAATTGAAGATCGGCACCGCGAGGACATCTCGGGCTTCGGCCGCTGTACCGACGGTCACGGGCCCAAACACCTGTCCTTCGAGAAAGACTGTCTCGGTGGCGAGGGCATTATTGGTAACGGCGTCGTCCAGCATTGTGCCTTCGATGCCCGGCGTCGATGCGGTGAGCTCCGGTTGTGGCGCCTCACCCCGGCGCGCCATGTCGGCCACGATCGCGACCTCTCCGCGGGTCAGGGTCTGTAGTTGGGCGAGGGCCTCGGCACCGATCGGGAAGGTCACTGCCAACACCCCCTGCAGCTGGGCTCCGTCGCCCTCACCGGCAATGACCGGTGCGGCGGCGACCATGGCGAGTTGATCGCGTTCGCGAAGAAACGCGGTTGTGCCCTGCCAAGTGTCGAGGACCGAGGCGACCCAACCGACGCCGGCAAAGGGCTGGCCGACACCGCTCCCGTCCGGGCGGTCGGATCGAGCGAGGACACCGCTGTAACGGTCGAAGAGGAAAACCGTACTTGCCTCCTGGAGCATTTGGGGCGCATCCTCGGTGGCGAAACTGAGCCGCGTCGAGAGATCGACCTCGTCGGCGAAGATCGCCAGAGTTCCGGGTTCGCGGGCGAGCGACTGGACCTGCTCGAGGGCCGCGCTCGAGCGCGATAATGTGTAGCCTTCCCAGACATCGGGCACACGGGCCAGGTCATCGCGGATGGTCCGTTCGGCGACCTGTCCGGACCGCCAGGCGGCAATTGCGACCGTGAGGCCGAGGGTGAGGGCCAGCAATGCAGCCGCGAGCACGAAAAACTGGACTGCGAGACCGAACCCCCGTTGTTTTTGGGTCTTTCTTCCCGCCCCCGTTCGGCGGTCCGGCACCCTCGCGGCGACCGTTTCGATGTGGTCCTCGGAGACCTCGCGGGTCACGTCAGTATCGGAAATCGTCATCATCGGGGGGGGGGTACTCCTTCCCGTACTTGTTGAGGTGCGAGGCATCCCGCCAGCTCGAGATATCGAGCTCGACCGCCAGCCTCGAAGTTCGTCCTGGACGAACCGAGACCTCACGCGACCACATGCCGCCGCGCACATTCCAGCCTTCGACCACGGTCGGTCCTGGCGGGATGTGGCGGAGAGTGATCCGACCCTCAGCATCGGCGACGCCGTGACGGCGGGACTCCACGACCATCAGGTAGGCGACCATGTGGGGGTGGATGTTGCAGTAGATCTGGATCAGGCCGGGTTGTTGGAAACGGACGGATTCGGACTTGCCCTTCCGGTACAACCCGAGGTCGAATGTTTTTGGTTTGGACAGGCTGAATACGTTATGAAAGACCCGATCATAATTCGGGAAATCGACCGTCGAGCCCACCGAGACCACGGCGATTCGCGGTTCGAATTGTTTCTTGTTCTGCGCGATTTTGACTCGGGCCGCCCTCTCATTCCGGCCCTTGAGGGCAGGGATCCAGGCCACCGAATCATCTCCGGGCAGCATTTTCTTCCCCGCCTTTACAGAGACTTCGATGATGATTGCACCGGGTGGCACAGGGGTTCGAGTCGGGGAGGCGGTGGGCGAGGGAAGCACCACAGCTGCGGGGCCCTGGGCGATCGCCGTGCTGGTGGTCTGAATCGTCACTCCGAGCAACAGGATGACCAAACGGCCTCCGATCGTCCGACGTCGCTCGCGCGTTTCACTCACTTCGTACCTCTCGATGCCGTTCTGCTCGTTTTTAAGAGACTGAGAATCTGTCTTGATAATACCCCATCCACAGCGCCGTGTCGTGGGTTCCCGTATCGTTCACTCTGCGTCAGCCGGCGCAAAAGGCGCTCGAACAGGGCAGCGCCGCCAACCCCTGCGTGTTCGAGGAGGAGTGCCGCGCCTCGGGGACCGGAGGTCTGCCGTTACCGGATCACCCGGCAGCGAGCCGGCGCAGAATCTCCGGAGCCTCGATCAGCCCTCGTCGTCTTCGGGCTCGAACACCCAGAGGCCCTCCTCTTGAAACAACGGGTCGGTCGCGAGGTCGTGCCCGCATCGCGGACACTCGGTTGCACTTTCTGCCGGGAGGGACAAGGAATGCCAGTCGGCGAACTCCTCGCCGCACCGCGGACAGACGATTTCGACCAATTCGGCGGTGGATCGCATGGAGGCTCCCTTCGCCAGGCTTGTCATCGTCTCCTTCCAATATAGGCCCTGAGATCCGATCGTAAAGTCCTGCAACGGGAAACCGTTCAGTTGATGTCAGTCGATCGGTGATTTTCGCCGGAATCGTTGGCGGATGTCGAACGTGTAGATCGCCAACGCGGTCCAGATGAGGCCGAAACTTACGGCGTGTGCGATGGAGAAGGGCTCGTCGTAGAGAAAGACGGCCAGCAGAAAGGTGCAGGTGGGCGCGATGTACTGAAGCAGACCCGCGGTCGACAGCGGAATGCGACGAACACCGAGGGTGAAGAGGATCAACGGAACGACGGTGACCGCGCCAGCAACCACCAGCAGGACGTCGACGGTCGATCCCTGGTGTCCGAAAGCGGCGACGCCCCGCTGTTTTTCAAACAGGAGAAACACGACAGCGAGGGGGGCCAGCGCCATGGTCTCGAAGGTGAGTCCGACCACCGCATCGGCGCGTACGGTCTTGCGCAGCAGGCCGTAGAAACCGAATGACACCGCCAACACCAGCGAGATCCACGGCAGGTGGCCCTGGCGAATCGTCAGGATGGAGACCGCGGCTGCGGCCAACGAGACCGCGACCCACTGCCGCCGGTTGAGTTTTTCGCCGAGCACGACGAGACCGAGCACCACGTTGACCAGGGGGTTGATGTAGTAGCCCAACGATGTCGCGAGGACACGATCGGCGTTGACGGCCCACACGAAGAGGCCCCAGTTCACTGCGATGAAAACGGTCGAAAGTGTCAGCGCGGCCACCGTTCGGGGTTGCTTGACGGCTGCCAGGAGATCGGGCCACCGTCCGCGAAGACTCATCCAACCGGCGACCACGACCAGGCCCCACACGATGCGGTGGGCGAGAATCTGAGCCGCCGGAACGTGCTGCAGCAGTTTCCAGTAGATCGGCGTCAGGCCCCAGATCAAAAAGGCCAGGGTCCCATACAGCAGTCCCAAACGGGTCTCACGGCTCACCGAGTCACCTTACTCGCAATCGGGCGCTGCCGCGACGGGAGGCTGGCACCTTCGCCCAACGCGACTCGGATCAGCGCGCGCTTCCCGAGAGGTGCCCCCCTATGCATTGTTTGCCCCGAACGGTGGGCCGACGACCGCGGGGATCCGTCAAACAATGCAAAGAACGGCACCTCCGCCGCACGTTACTGATCCGTGCGGGTTTCGGGGATCTCGAAGGTGCCGTCGAGTCGCTCCAGCATGTCGTCGTAGCGACGATCGAGATCGGCCAATTCGGTCTCATAGGCCTGCTCATCCAGTTCGCCCCGGTCGCGCCGCCCTTCGAGGGCGGCACGGTGGGACCCATACCATTGATCTGGGTCGAAGTTGTAGGTCATGTCACGAGCCTACCGACATCAACGGGTAGGGGCGGCATATATGCCGCCCATTTTTCCGGTTGACTCGTCTGTTAATTGCCGCCGTCCCCCGTTGGACGGAACGCGGGCTCGACGCCCATCTCTTCGAGCAGGTTCCACGCGTGATCGATGCGGTCCATCACCCACATGGTGTAGCGGAAGTCGACGTGAATGGATCTCGTGACCTCGGGCAGGAAGTCCCAATCGGCGATCATGCTCTCCCAGTTGCCGTCGAAAAGCAGTCCGATCAGACGGCCCCGGTTGTCGATGGTCGCCGACCCGGAGTTGCCGCCCGTCGTGTCGACGTCGGATAGAAAGTTTACCGGCAGCGTGCCGATCTCGTCAGATGCGTAGGGTCCGAAGTCGGCCGCTGCAATTGCCTCGAGAAGCGCCGGCGGGGCGTCGAACGGTTCCCTGCCGGTGGCCTTGGCAGCGATGCCTTCAGCGGTCGTGAAGGGAAGGTAGATCACCGCATCCTGGGGAACGTAGCCCTGGACGTTGCCGAAGGTCACCCGCAGGGTGCTGTTGGCGTCGGGGTAGATTTCGACGCCGCGGTCGGTCTGGAACGCAAGCAGGGCTTCCATGAATCGCGGACGCGCCTCGAGCAGTTGTCCATCGAGGGCTTCATCCTCGGCTTCGAGGGTGAGGTTGGTGTCATACATCGCCACAGCCAACCGCACGAAGGGATCGTCGCTGGCCTCCAACGCGGCCCGGTCCGCCGTGAGCAGCGCCATTCGGTCGTCGATACCGGTGAGGTCAGTGGCCATATACATGCTGTGGAGCGTTGAAGCAATGGCATCGGACGCCGGCACGTCGGTTCCGATACCGAACCACTCGTCGAGGACCAGCAGCCTTTCACTTTCCGGAAGGGAGGCGTAGGCCTCGAGCGTGCTCTGCATCAGAGCCATGTCGACCCGGGCGTCGAAGTTGCGCGCCGACCGGGCGATCCGGCTGCGGATCCGGGCCATGTCGCGTTCCTGGTATCCGGGTTGGCGATCGGCGTCGGGCTTTTCGCGTTCGCGGGAAAGGCGGTACGCCCTCATTGAAACGGACAATAGCTGGTTGTACTTGATGGACGAAAGCTCCTGGTCGCGTTCGCGGTGGGCCCGTTTCTCCTCCAGGATCTCCTCGACCTCCTCCAGGGCGCTGCCCCAGGCGGCTTCGCGCTCAGGGTCGGCGGCGATCCACGTCGTGAACTCGGCTTCGAGTTCCTTTTTGCGGGCAACTGAGTCCGAGTGCGCAAAACCGGCCAGCATGCCCTGGCCGTTCTTGAGGCTGTTGTTGAGATAGGACTGGGTGGCGGCATAGGCGATGGCGGCGTCGGGCCGGCCTGCCGTCTCGGCCGCGATGATGTCGAGACTCCGCTGGCGGCGTTCAACGCGTTGCGGGTAACTCCACTCGATGGCGTCTTCAACCTCCGATGCCAGCCGGTAACGGTTGGTGCGGCCTGGAAAACCCACCACCATCACGAAGTCTCCCGCCTCGACACCTTCGGTGCCGATCGCCAGCCAATGCTTCGGCTGATACGGGACGTTGTCCGGAGAGGGATCTGCAGGCTGACCGTCGGGGCCGACATACGCTCTGTAAAACGAGAAATCACCGGTGTGGCGGGGCCACATCCAGTTGTCGATATCACCACCGTACTTACCGATGGAGGAGGGCGGTGCGTAGGCCAACCGCACATCGCGGATCTCGAGTTGATCGTAAAGGCGATACGTGGAACCGCCGTGGAACGAGGCGACTTTGCAACGGTGGCCTGGTGTTGCCTCACACCCGGCGATGAGTTTCTTCTCCGCGTCCTCGATCGCGGTATAGCGGGCGGTGCCGTCGGCCCCGGCGGGGACGGCGGACACGATCTGTGGCGTCACATCCTGGACCGCGAGGGTCACGTAAACGCGTGATCCTGGCGCCGCAGCCAACTCGTCCGCCGGGCTGGCGGCCAGAAAACCGTCGGTCAGCAGGTTCCGATCCTCGGTCGAATTGAACTGGATGGTCCCGTAAGCGCAATGGTGGTTGGTCACCACGAGTCCCTGCGGCGAGACAAAGGACGCGGAGCATCCGCCGAGCGAGACGATCGCACCCATCGGATGGGCGGTGAGATCAGCAAAGGTTCCGGGCGAGGTGTCGAGGCCCGCGGCGGCGAGCGACTCGCCGATTTTTGGCAGTTGATCGGGCAGCCACATGCCTTCACCGGCATGGCCCGCGACGGTTGAAAATATTGCCAGGAGAATCGTCATTACGAATCGCATTTGTGAACCCCCCATACACCTGAGATGACGCCGTTGCGGCGCCGCCGGTATCCTAACAGAGAGGACGGTGACGGGGAATCTGCAGAGGTGGTCGTGCGTTGAGCTATTCAATCGTTTTAGGAGGATTCCATGGATTCGGTCGAACGCTATCTCGAGATCTTTGAAGGATTGAGGCGGAAGAAGCGCTGGAGCACCGATGCCAATATCCTGCGGTTTTGCGCTCTGACTCTCGCAGCCGCCGATGTGGCTGATACCGGGTTCGATCTCGAAGCGGCGGCGAAAGGTCTGGCCCTCGAGGCCGGGGGCTTTTCGCCCCTGAGTTCGTCGATTCGGTACGCCGTGGCGGCGATTCTCCTCCGGCGCGTTCTCGATCCGGCGGCGACGGTGCGCGAGGTCAAGAGAACGTTGACGCGTTTCAAGGACCACAAGCTCAGGAAGGGCGGAGCCCACCCGCTGTTGGCGGCGCTCCTGATGGTGCTGGACGCCGGCGGCAGCGCGCCGACTGACGCGACCATCGGCAGGCTCAAGGGCATCATCGATCGCTGGAACGAGGATCACTTCTTTCTGACCGGTGTTGACGACTACCCGATGGCGGCCATGCACGCGACCCGCGACCGGGGCGTTGAAGAACTCGCGCCGGAAGTCGAACAGATCTACCAGAGTCTCCGCGCCGCGAAGTACAGCCAAGGCAACCCTCTGCAGCTGGTATCCCACCTCCTGGTCTTCTCAGATCTCGGCCCGCAGGAGGCGGCCCATCGATTTGACCGGATGGCGCGTGCGCTCAAAGAGAGGGGGCAGCGCGTCTGGCAGGGCCAGTACGACGAGGTCGCCCTTCTGGTGCTTTCCGGCGCGCCGGTCGACGACGCGGCGGCTCGAGCAATCTCCTACCGTGATCGGTTGCGGGCAGTCAAGCCGCGCCCGTCGCCTGAAATCGCGTTCTCGATCGCGGCCGGCGTCGTCCTCGCCGAGCAGGTGCAGTCGATGCGTGGGATGGATAATGCAAGGACCGCGGCCAATCTCCGTTCGGTCCAGGCCATCATCGAAGCTCAACAGGCGGCGATGATCGCCTGCATGGCCGCGACGACCATCACTACCACCACCGCCGCCACCGCCGCCTCCTGATCGACCTCGGGAGGCGACTGGGCGGGGCTGCGCGGCAGGCGCGGCGTGCCGCACCGCGTCTTTCAGATACTGGGAATCGTTGGTACGCTCTCTCGCTTGCAGATTTTTTCGGCACCGAGAGGCACCCGTTCATGAAAAAACGCATCGGCATCTTCGGTTGGGGCGTCGTCGCACCCAAGTCGCCAAACGTCGAGGTCTTCGAGGCAAACCTAAAAAAAGCCACCACCTGGCTCGAGCCATTTGATGGATTTGGCCCCAGTAATTTTCTGGTCGGCAGACCGGAATTCGATTTCGAGATCTACAGACCCTGGATCGAGGCCCGTTTCGAACCGCGCCGGTACTCCCAGATCCAGGAGAAGATGGGCAACACGGTCAAGTACGCCATCGGCGCTTTTATCCAGGCACTGGATCAAAATCCCGGCATCGAAGATCTCCTCAAGGAGCTTGGTGGCCGAGCCCATGTCTACGTAGGGACCGGGCTTGGAGATTTTCCGCTCCAGTACGAGCTCGTCCAGCACTACCGCCGCGCCCAGTTGAAATGGAATAGATTCTGGTGCCAGGACGAGCACCACAGTGAGCTTCGCGACTATCGTCGAGCCGACGATCAGGAAAAGATCCGGATTCGCGAAGAGTCGGACGCACCTGCGGACCCCGACACCATTGATCGCTGGAGTGACGAGCACGACGAGGCGGCCGAGAGCTGGGACCGGTTCTGGGTCGCCGGATCGGATGGTCTGAAGACCTATCTCGAACGCCAGAAAGCCATCGAACGGGAAGGTATTTCGGGCGACATCGACGGCGGCAAGGGCCACCTGATCCGACGCAAGGCGACGACGCGCCGCAAGCTGAATCAGGAGTATGGCTGTCCGACGGAGCCCTGGAACGCCGTGGACCCGAAGCTGTTGTGGAACATCCCGAACATTCCGGCGGCGCAGATCTCGATGCTCGGGCGCATCACCGGGCCCGCCATCGCACCGGTCGCAGCGTGTTCGGGTTTCGGTGTCGCCCTCAAGATGGCGATCGACGCGATCCGCTCGGATCAGGCGAAGGTGGCGGTAATCGGCATGACCGACCCCGAGCCGCACGCTCTTTCGGTGGGTGCCTTCTACGGCGCCCGAGTGCTCTCGCACGACGGCGAGGTTTCCAAGCCTCTGACGGGATTCCGCGGCACCCATGTGTCGGGTGGCGCTTGCATATGGATCGTCGGCGACGCGGACTTTCTCGTGGACCGGGGCTTTCAACCGCTCGGTCTCGAGGTCCTCAGCGTCGCCCTGTCCTCGGACGCGGACCACATCATCACACCGTCCCAGGAGGGCCCCCGAACCGCGATGCGGCGGGCGCTCGAGGCGGCGGAGGTCGCGCCGGAGGAAGTTGCAACCTGGGACATGCACGCCACCGCCACTCCGGGCGACTGGAGCGAGCTGAAGAACGTCCTCTCCGTGGTGCCGGAGACCACCGCCCTGACTGCGCGCAAGGGCTCCTTCGGCCATGGCATGTCGGTCTCCGGAGGCTGGGAGCTGACCGCGCAGCATCTGGGCTTTTCAAAAGGTGAGCTGCATCCGGTCGATATCTCGATCGACGAGTTTCACGAACAGGTACGGCCTTACTTCTGCCGCCTGGTCTCCGATGAAACACGCCCGATTGAAGGTGACGTGGCCGGCAAGATCAACATGGGGGTTGGCGGGATCAACGCCTGTACGATCTGCCGTCGCTGGTGATGAGCGGCGAGTTTTTTTGTCAGATAGACTGAGCCGGTGATCACGCTCCTGCTTCTCGCCGATACTCACCTCGGCTTTGATCTGCCCGTACGTCCGCGGTCCGAGCGCCGGCGGCGCGGCCCGGATTTCTTTGCCAACACCCGAGCCGCCCTTGAGCCCGCCCTTCGAGGCGAGGTCGACGCGGTGGTGCACGGTGGCGACCTGCTCTACCGGTCCAAGGTCTCTCCGGGTCTGGTGGCTGCCGCGCTCGAACCTCTCCTCGAGGTCGCCGATCGCGGCGTCCCGGTCCTTCTGGTCCCGGGAAACCACGAGCGCTCGGCTCTGCCGTACCCTTTACTGGCAAGCCACGCCAATCTGCACGTCTTCGACCGGCCGAAGACCGTGGTCTTCGAGCTCAATGGAGTGCGCACCGCTTTCTCGGGCTTTCCCTGTGAGCCGGAGGTTATTCAATCGCGGTTCCGAGACCTGATGGAGGGCACCGGATGGCGGGAACAGGAAGCCGATATCCGACTCCTGTGCGCCCACCAGACCGTGGAAGGCGCCCAGGTCCACAACTACACCTTTCGCGGCGGGCCGGATGTCATTCGCGGCCGGGACATCCCGAGTCACTTCGCCGCCGTCCTGTGCGGACACATCCACCGCAGCCAGGTGCTCGAGCACGATCTCGCCCGTCGCAAGCTGGCGGCGCCGGTGTTCTACCCGGGCTCGGTAGAGCGCACCAGCCTTGCAGAGCGTCACGAAGGCAAGGGGTTCTACACGATCACCGTCGCGCCGGGCCCGGACCCGGGCGGCATAGTCGTCGACCAGGTTCTTCACGAACTCCCGGCGCGTCCGATGTGTTGTGTCGTAGTCGACGCTGGCGGTCTCGATGCCGAAACACTGTCTCGCCGTTTGGCTGACGAGTTTTCCGGTCTCGACCCCGACTCGGTGGTCCAGGTGAGGGTTGAAGGCGATCTCGTTCCAGATTCGGAGGCCGCCCTCCGCATTGCGAATCTCCGCAGCCTACACCCTCCAACCATGACCGTTGATCTTCGGATGCGCCGGCCGCGACGGTGAGGATCTGAGAGCCGATGCAAAGGATGCACCTGTTCGAGCTGCACGACCTGGCAGGGTTTCCGGCCGTGTGGCGGGATCTCCTCACCGATTTTCTGTCGTTCTACGCCGCGAGGTTCAAGCCGTACGCCGCCGTCGCACCTATCCTGGCCGAAGCGCTGCAACATCATGGATCGGGCCGGATTGTCGATCTTTGCTCGGGGGCCGGGCAACCGGTGCTCTCGCTCGGGCCTCCCCTCCGCGTGATCGGAGTGACTGAACTCGAGATCGTCCTGACCGACAGATTTCCAAATGTTGCGGCGTGGGTCGATCTCGAGCAGGACCCTGACGTTGCGGTGTCTTATGAGACGGAGCCGGTCGATGCGACGGATGTTCCCGCGCACCTTCTGGGATTCAGAACTCTCTTCACCTCGTTCCACCATTTCGCGCCGGAGGCGGCACGTGCGGTTCTCAGTGACTCGGTCAAGAAACAGCAGGGTATCGGCCTTTTCGAGTACACCGAACGCAACTGGCTGATTTGGACCGTTCCCGTTGTACTGATCCCGCTCTTTGTGTGGGTCTGCACGCCTTTCATCCGTCCCTTCAGCTTCCGGCGGCTGTTGTGGACCTATCTCCTGCCGGTGGTACCGATCGTGGCCATGTGGGACGGCTTGGTGTCGTGTCTGCGGACCTATTCCCTCGAGGAACTCCGCGATCTCGTCGGTGGGTTGGAGGACTCGACCTACCGGTGGGACGTCGGGATGGTGCGGTCAGTCGGATTCAGCCGCGTCACCTTTGCCGTTGGAGTTCCCTCCCGCGGCTAATTCCGAATCTTCAACCGCGCCTTGAGCTCTCCCGCCGAGATCTCCCCGGCATGGTGGACGGCCTCGACCTGGTCGATGTGGGAGATCTTGAAGCCTGAGTCTTTGAGCTCCTGCGGGGAGGGCAGTTCGATGTTTCGGGTTTCGGGCTGCAGAGCGCAGTATTTTGCAAAGGCAAGGTCGGTGCCGCTGATGTGATTCTGAATCCACCCGTGGATGAGTCTCTGCAGCGAATGCACGTTGCCGCTGGCATCGTCTCCGTTTGTGTTGATGGCCGCGCTCAACCTCGCGAGCTGCCGGCGCATCATGGCGTGTTCGCGGCTGTGCCTGGCGATCCCGTCGTAGCAGGTGGCCACCATGGCGTACTCCTCGGAATCGAAGTGATACGTGGCGTAGGCGATGAGGAACTGGGCGGCGCGCTTGACGATTCTGGGGCTTGCCCCGTTGGCGCTGACGTTGTTGATGGTCCTGGCCCAGCGGATCAGGGCCTGGTGCTGATGATCGATGCCGGGGATGCCCGTCGTGGCCTATTTTGGAAGATTGACGGTCACGATGAACTCCTTGAATGAACAAATGGATGTGAGATCATTTGTTCATATATTAAATATGCCATGGTTAGAAAGTAAATAGTTAAATCTAACTTAAAAATGAAATTGTAGCCCCGTGGCACGAATCACGGTGGGTGTGTTGGAGAATCCCCGCCGGGCGTTAGGAAAGTCCGAAGTGCTGGCGGATTGTCGACCGGCAGCTTCGCGTCAGCCGGTACTTCGGCTAACCCTCCTTGCCGTCGGGACGCGGAGTCAACAGGATCCGGGCGTTGCCGAGCACGTAGAGGGCGAAGGCGGCTGACCATAGGACGCCCGAAACCACGAGAGACTTCTGCGTCAGATCTGCACGGAGCCACGGGCCAAAGACCCGCAAGACCGCACCAGCTGTGACGGCGACAAAGGCGAGGGTCATCAGGGGTGTGGCCTTGATGATCCTGCCGGTGTGACCCAGGGTCACACGGGTCATCATTCCCAGCGTCAGAGTGCCGATCGCCCCCGCAGTCAGGGCGTGGGTGGCGACGCTCGTCGGTACCGGGAGACCTGCGGCGGCCGCTGCTTTGAGGGCGAGACCAAACCAGATCCAGGCGTGGCCGAGGTGGAGCACCCACAGCATCGGTTTGGAGATGGTCGAAGCCGTGCCCCAGGGGACGGATCTGGCAAGCACCAACACCGCCGAGACTCCGGCGGCGGCGGCCATCAGATATCCGTGAGGTGACACCACCTCGACGAGGGCCACGACGAGAACACTGACGATCGTCGCGGTGTTGACGGCGGGGTTCAAATGGATGCTCTCGTCACCAAGCGCGTTCTTTGTAAACAACGGCACGATGCGGCCGGTGACGATCACCAGGATCACGACAATCAGATCGACCGCAACCAGGTCTGGACGCAAAGACGACGGCGGCAATAGACCGGAGGTCTGCAGGTGGAGGACGGCATCGCACAGCCATAGTGCCGGCAGCAGGCCGAGCAGGAGGAAGTTTCTCTTGCTCTTGGTGAGAATAATGGGCAACCCGACCGCCACTCCCAGGACGGGGATGAACACCAGATCAGCCATCCCGGCGATCGTTGCCACGGGACCGCCGAGGCCGACCAGACGACCGATCATCCACAACCCGACCAGGGCGGCGAGAAACCAGCCTCTGGCTGTCGCCCGGCTCGTCCAGTTCTCGACCGCGGTCAGGAGAAAGCCGGCAATGATCGCCATGGCGAAACCGAAGATCATCTCGTGGCTGTGCCACGAGACGCTCTCGAGACCGGGCTCGCCGGTCATGGGTTCCTGATAGTTCAGCGCCCACCATGGCACTGCAAACGCCGCCCACAAACCGCCGAGAAGAAAGAAAGGGCGAAATCCCTTCTGAAACACAACCCACTTTGTCATACGGTGCCTCCTGTAGAGTGACCGTCGTGATGATAGCGGATCCTGAAAAACCCGCGAACGAAGGCGTCTGCCCCAACTGTTCAGCCGACCTGGTCGGGCCGTACTGTGCCGAGTGCGGCCAGCCTCAGGTCGACCTCGACAGGCCGTTCCGGGAGATCGGTTCCGAGGCCATGGAGACCTTTCTCTCCTTTGATACGCGGATCGTGCGCACCCTCTGGCCGCTGATCTCGCGCCCGGGTTTTCTGACCGTCGAGTTCATGGCGGGCCGGCGGGCGCGTTACGTCCACCCGTTCAAACTGTATTTTGCGATCTGCGTCACGTTTTTTGTGGTCGTGGCCCTCTCGGGCCGGTCGATTGTCACTCTCAGTGATACGAGCGACAACCCCCCCGCCATCGCTGCAACTGAAGGGGTGGACCCAACGAAGAGCGGCGGCATAGACGTGGAGGGTGAGATCGGGGTGCCTGACGACTCGGGATCCGTTGCATCAAACGGAATTACCCTCGCGGAATCGGATGATGATTCTCTCCTCTCCAGGGTGTTCACGCCGCTTGTGGAAGTGGCGGTTAACAATCCCGATCGCCTCAACAGGATGTTCTCCGATCGCCTCGCGAAAACCGTCATCATCCTGGTACCGGTCTTTGCCCTGCTGCTGAGAATCCTCTACAGACGCAGCAGCTACATCACCGAACTCGTCTTTTCGCTGAACCTCCACAGCTTTGGCTTGCTCGCCCTGCTTGCGGGAGTCCTTTTCGATCTGGCGATCGGCGCCTCGGAGAAGAACGGCCCAGGAGGTGTTGCGGCGATCATTGCGATCGCCATCTACACCTTCCTCGCCCTGCGCAGAGTTCAGGGACAGGGCCGCCTGCTGACCATTGCCAAAATGGTCCTCCTGCTCGCCGGCTATGTTGTCGCCTTGATCATCACCATGATCCTGACACTGGCCATCACCGCGCTCTTGCTGTGACCGTCCCGGCTCGAGCCGGTGGTCGTAGAACCGTCGTCAGTTTTCCGGTTTGTTACCGACGTCGTTGACGACCACGACGATCGACGTGTCGGCGAGCGTTCCTGGTTCTCCCGGCGCCGCCACGGCCCAACCGAGAACCGTCTTTGCGGTGGTATCGAAATAAGCACCGTCGGTGGTTGAAACGCGAACAGCCACCCTCCCCGCGCCCTCGTCGAGAACAATGGGCATGAAGAGGTAGGTCCGCTGGCTGTCCTGGTACTTTCCAGCTCGGGTCGATCCTTCGCTGCCCTGCATTTCAAAAGGGCCATAGCCGTCGCGCTCTACCCGAAAGCTGATCTCGCGGTCGGAGATCCGGAAGTCCGGCCGTCGCTGGCGCTCCTCGGCCGGGAGTTGGAAGTAGATTTCCTCGACGACCCACCGGGTATAAGTGACGAGGTCGCCTTCCGATGACCAGTGCTGGCGATCGAAAGCCACACACCCGTAGCCGCTGGCGGCGAGAAAGGGATAGCGTGCTCCCCACAGCGGCGACTGACCGGCGTCCGAGCCCGCACGGTCGAGCTTCCATGAGACGCCGCCTGGGAGGTTCACTGCCATTTCACCACCACGCGCGTCGCCGATCACGTGGCCACCGGGGAATGGCGCGCCCGAAAGGATGAGGATGCCTCGTCCGGGGTCGAGCAGGACCACAAAAGCGCCTGCTACCGAGGGACAGTGGGCGGCTGCATCCGAGACAACGATTTCGGGCCGCAATCCGTCCTCCGCAGCAACCGGCTGAACGAGGGCCAGCATAAGAGCTGCACCCGAGACGGCGAACACAGACCGTACAAGTGGATTCAGAGTCATATGTGTTTCCTCGCCGGAAGGCTACCGGAGATCGCGCTACCCCGAGTGTGGTGTGGGTCACCTCTTTCACCAGTACCCACCTCGAGGTTCGTCTGCCTATGCTGTAAACTCACAGTCGAATATCTCCGGGCAGGAGGGCAGCATGCGGGTGACCTCGTTGATCGAAAACAATCGGCTCGAAACCGAAGACCTGGTGCCCGAGTTCGGCTTGTCGATGCTTGTTGAACACGGAGAATCGATGGTGCTCTTCGACATGGGTGCGTCGTCGACATTTGCCGACAACGCTGCGAGACTCGAGATCGATTTGGCCGCTGTTGACGCTGCGGTGGTTTCTCATCAGCACTTCGATCATGGTGGAGGGCTCGAGCACTTTCTCGGCGTCAACACCGCCGCGACGGTCTACCTTCGCGAAGCCCCTCTGGAAGATCGCCGTTTCAAGGCATTTTTGGTTCTCAACCGGCCGATTGGGCTCGACCTCGACCTCATCGAACGCCATCGCGATCGATTCGTCTTCGTCAACGGTACGCGTGAAATTGCGCCCGGCGTGTTCCTCGTGACCGCGATCGGCGCGACCCACCAACGCCCCCGCGGCAACCGCAAACTCTACGTTCGGCAAGGCGCCGGACTGACTCGCGACCCCTTCGACCACGAGCTCCTGATGGTCGTGCGTGACGACGACGGTATGGCGGTCTTTACGGGGTGTTCGCACAGCGGCGTCCTCAACCTGATTGATGCGGCGATCGAAGCATTCCCCGAAACACCGATCAAGGCCGTGTTCGGGGGCTTCCACCTCATCGGTCTGCCCTTCTACGACTCCATGGCCGCCAGCCGGCGCGAGGTGGAGACACTGGGGCGCCAGATCCTCGAACGGGTGTCGGGGCCGGTCTTTACCGGCCATTGCACGGGACGCAAGGCGTTTCCAATTCTCGAAGGTGTCATGGGAGACCGGTTGCACACCTTTCCGACCGGGGCACAAGCCGAGGTGTAACGCTCGGCCCGGCTCCGACTGGGTCTCAGCGGCCGCCGGCAAAAGGGTCCGGGGCGAACGCAAAATCCTCGAAACCCCGTGCGCGTTCGCGCCGATCCAGCGCCTCGACTTCCTCGGGGCTTGGGAGCACCCCGAGGTGGACGAGCTGTGGTCGGTATTCGTAGCGGACGCGGAGTCGGGTCGCGGGCTGGTGCTCGAGCTCGAGGTGGACCCGCCGGACGCGGTGGTCGATCTCGCGCCCGATGCCGGTGGCGGCAAGGTCATCGGTGTCGGACTTTTCTGCGGACTTCGATCTCGACTCTGTTGACGGCCGCGTTGCGCCGGCCGACTGAGGGGCGGGGGCAGCACGGCCACTCAACCACTCTCTGACCGTTCTGCGCGGCAGCTTCTCTTTGAACACCACCGCCTCGATGACGCCGAGATTCTCGGTCAGGCCGAGCCACTCACCGTAGGAGTGCTCTTCGGTTGTAAAGAAGAACTTTCTGGCTGTACCGGCGCTCATCTGCCAGCCCTCGATGGTGGTGGTTTCGTGCGGACCCAGGACCCACTTGCTCGCAGATCTCGCGTCTGTGGTCTTGGCGTCGATCGAGTTGAGTCCATCGACCGCCAGCGCAACGGCGATCCTCCGGTCGGTGCGATTGCTCAGTCGCACCCCGTACTCCCGCCCACGCAGGGCCTCGATATAGGTCGTGCCACGGGACGCGTACTCGGTGATGGGCTTCCCGTCGATCAGAATCTCGATGTCGCAGATCTCGGTCTCCAGAGCCACGCCAGGCGGAGCAACGAGGATCACCACGGCGGCAATGCACAAAAGACCGGCTATTGTCCTTCGTTCAGTTTCCTGGCTTCGGTTTTTCGCGTTCATTGTGGTCTCCCTTCGGTCCGCCCATCCACAGCAGTGAGAGAGCGGTGGCATTCCGAAGTTCCATCTCGAGATGATTCTGGCGATGGGGGAGGCGATTGTGGACATTATGAAAATGCAAGTATAATGCTTACCATTAGTGAAACCGCACGAGGATCTTTTTCGAGCATTGGCCGATCCGACCCGGCGAACAGTCTTCGAGATCTTGCGGAAAGGACCGCAGTCGGTGGGCGAGTTGGCGGAGGAACTACCGGTGAGCCGCCCGGCGGTGTCGCAACATCTGAAGGCCCTCAAGGCGGCGGGTCTGGTCCGGGAAACACCCAGTGGAACACGACGATACTATGAGATCGACCCGAAAGGCCTGGAGCCGCTTCGGCACTATCTGGAAGAATTCTGGGGAGAGGTCTTGACGGCCTTTTCTCTTCGCGCTGAATCGAGAATCGGAGGACACGATGAACGCTGAGTCGACACTCGAGCCGGTTCGAAGATCGATCGAGGTGACGTGCGGACCGGCCGATGCCTTTCGGTTGTTTACCGATGAGATCGACAGCTGGTGGCCGCTTGCGACCCATTCGGTCGGCGAAGCTGACGCGGTCTCGTGCCATTTCGAGGGTCGCGACGGCGGCAAAATCTACGAGACCCACGGCGATGGGACGACCCACCTGTGGGGCATGATCACAGCCTGGGAACCGTCTGCCAGAGTGGTCTTTTCGTGGCACCCGGGGCGCGACGCCACCGCAGCACAGGAAGTCGAGTTGCGCTTCATCGGCGTCTCCTTGGGCACCAGGATCGAGCTCGAACACCGGGGATGGGAGATTCTCGGCGATCAGGCGGTGAAGGTGCGAGCCGGGTACGAAACGGGTTGGGTCCCGGTTCTTGAAAAATACATCGCGCGGTGTGGTGTCTGACCAAAAATGAAACGCGGCCGGCGAACCGGCCGCGACCTCAGGATAAACGAATACAGGCGCTACATCTTGATCATGAGTAGGGCTCCCATCAGCGCTGCCCCGCCCAGAGCGAAGGCTCCGCCCGCGATGACAATGGCAAGTGTGATGACGCGGTTGGCGATTTGGCGTTTGGCCTCTGAATAGGCGAGGGCCTGGGCGTCCGGGTTGACGGGCGGCGGCGGCGGACCGCTCAGCCGTGCACGGCCCGCCTCCGCCAGACGGGCGAGTTCGGAATCCCGCTGGAGGTGTTCCTCCACCAGGACCCGGGTGTCGGGGCTGGCCTCGTCCGAGTAATAAAGCGGCAAGAGATCGAGAATGACATCTTTGGTCACGTTCATTTTTCACCTCCGGTGGAATGGAATGTGTCGGCCAGAAGCCGGCGACGCGTGCGGTGGACCTTGACCCGGGCCGCGCCCTCCGAGATCTCGAGGATGCGTGCAATCTCGGCGTACGACAGGGAATGTTCGGATCTCAGGACCAGCGCCGTGCGATCGGGCTCCGGGAACCGTGCCAGTGATCGGGTGACACGGTCGAGCTCGAGGCGCGACGCAGCGCGCTGTTGAGGGTCTGGGGCACCGTCTGGCAGATCCATCGAGATCTCGTCGTGGCTGCCGGCCCGGTGTCGGTGGTTGAGATACAGGTTGCGGGCGATCGCCAACAGATAGCCTTTGAGGCTCTCGGTGCGAATTCGTTCACGCTGGGCCCAGGCGCGGACGAAGGTCTCAGACGTCACGTCATCGGCGACGTGGTGGTCGCGGCTGAGCCACAGCGAAAAGCGGTAGACGTCCTGGAAGTAGCTCTGGTAGATGTCTTCAAAGGTCAGCATTCGGTGTGGCTCCCGGTAAGACTACCGTCGCGGGAGGTATTCGTTACACGGTCAGTCAGTCGCGCGACATCCGCTGCCGGCGATTGCGGTCGATTTCACGCGAGGCCTTGATGCCCCGGTGGCGGAGCGAGAACCAGACCAGTCGTTTGCGATCCATCACCGAAAACCTCTGCCCGTAACGCGCCAATGCTCGTCGGTCAATCTCGAATCCGAGTCCCGGCGTTGTCGGCGTCTGGAGGGTGCCGCCGGCGTTTTCAAATGGGTCCTCGAGGATGCCGTCACGGGCGGCCACGGTCCACCCGGGTGGCGCGAGGGGGTACTCGAGCTCGCGCTCGCCGGCAAAACCGCTGGCCGCAAAGAGCTGGAGGTTGACGGCAAAACCGATGCCGTTGGTCCAGGTGTGGGGGGAGTATCCGAGGCCGTGTTCGCGGCACAAACGCGCCACCTCGTGTGTCTGGGCGATACCGCCGGTGAAAATGGCGTCGGGTTGGAAAATGTCGTAACACCTGCGGTCGATCATCATCCTGAGTTCGGCGAGACCGGAGCTGTGCAGCTCGCCGCCGGCGATCGGTACTCGGCTGGAGGCCGTGAGTTCGGTGAGATCGTCGTAGGCGTCCATGGCCAGCGGCTCTTCGATCCACGCCACACCGGCTTCGGCGCAGGCGTCGGCAAATCTTTTTGCGCGGCCGAGGTCCCACGCAGGCGCATCGCCGACGATGGTCACCCGCCACCCCTGGTTGGCGTCGACTGCGATCTTCATGCGGTCGCCCACCGCCGCCGCCGTCTCGGTCACGTGGCGAATATCAACCTGCTCGTCCTCGTCGTGAACCCGTAGTTTGACGGTGCGGAAACCCTCTGCATAACGCGCTTCAACCTCTTCGATGCGGGCCGCCGGGTCCTTGACCTCACCGGTCGAGGCGTAGAGGCGGATGGTTCCGGGCGCGCCGCCGAGCAGCTCGAATACCGGCTTGCCCTCGATCTTGCCTTTGATGTCCCAGAAGGCGGGCTCGATCCACCAATTGCGCCACCCGAGGTAGGCGATCTCGCGCAAACGCTGTTGCACCAGACCGATGTCGGTGGCGTCCTCTCCCAGGAGGTAGGGGCCGAGCAGATCGCCGAGACCGGCGCGTTCGCGGCCGATGGCGGGTCCGGCGCTGAAACCCTCGACGCCGTCCTCGGTTGTGATCTTGACCAGAGTGAAGCGGTTCTCATTGGCCGGCATGCCTGGGATCCAGGCCGGCCGGAAGGTCGCCGGCAGCGGGATCGCGACGTGATAAAGCTCGACCCTGGCGACGCGGTGTGGTGTGCTCATGGCGGTACCTTAGCACCCGGTAACGGCGTGGGAAACATAGCGGCTGACCTACAATGGGCCGGACGTCGAACGAGTCAGCAAAGGGGTGATCAATGACCCAGGTCTTCAGCCGATTCTCGGGTACGCCGAGCTATATCTCGTCGCCCGAGTTGCGCCACGCGGTCAATGTCGCACTGGCCATCGAACGCCCGTTGCTGGTGCGTGGCGAACCCGGCACCGGCAAGACCCTGCTGGCGCAGGCGGTCGCCGAAGATCTGGGCATGGAGCTTCTCGCCTGGAACGTCAAGTCGACGTCCAAGGCGGCGGAGGGGCTCTACGTCTATGACACGGTGCAGCGGCTCCAGGACAGCCGTTTCGGCGACCACGACGTGTCGGACATCCGCCAGTACATCAAGCTCGGTCCGTTGGGCCGCGCTCTCACCAGCAAACAGCAGGTGGTCCTTTTGATCGACGAAATCGACAAGGCCGATCTCGAGTTCCCAAACGATCTCCTGCACGAACTCGACGTCATGGAGTTCTCTGTCACCGAGACCGGCGACAGTCACACGGCGGCACAGCGTCCGCTGGTGGTGATCACCTCGAATGCCGAGAAGGAGCTGCCCGATCCATTCCTGCGGCGCTGCATCTTTCACTACATCGAGTTTCCGGCAGAGGGCCTGATGACCGAGATCGTTCGCGTCCACTTTCCGGACATTGGTGAGGCGTTGCTCGAACAGTGCCTGGCCAAGTTCTACTGGCTGCGCGAGGTCAAGGGCCTGCGAAAACGGCCGTCGACTTCGGAGCTCGTGGACTGGATCGGCGCGCTGTTGGCGGCCGGTGTGCAGCCGGGCCAAATGGCGGAGACAATCCCCTTCCTCGGCGCCCTCATCAAAAAGGAGGAGGACGCCGAGGCGGTAGCGAAGGCCGGCGCCGCGGGCCGTTGGCCGAAAGATAATGGCTGAGTCCGATCCAGCGCCCGACCACAGCGGGATCTTCCTGCCGTTCTTCTACAGGTTGCGGTCGCACGGTCTCAAGGTCACGCCGCAGCAGTGGCTGACGCTGATCGAGGGTCTGGCGCGGGGTCTCCACGCCTCGTCGCTGGTCGGATTCTACTCGTTGGCCCGGGGCATCATGGTGCGCGACGAGTCCGAGCTCGACGACTTCGACCTCTGCTTTGCCGCCCACTTCGAGGGCGGCACCTTCGAGGTGGCGGCCATCGAAAGAGAAGTCTGGGAGTGGCTCGAAAACCCCACAGCTCCGCTGGCCATCGATCCCAGGTGGCGGGAAGTGCTCGAGGCGGTCGATGTGGACCTGCTGCGGGCGGAGTTTGAAAAGAGACTGGCCGAACAGACAGAGCGGCATGACGGCGGGAATTATTGGATCGGTACCGGCGGCACCTCGGCCTTTGGTCATTCGGGCGACCACCCCGGCGGGATCCGTGTCGGCGGCGACCACGGCGCCGGAACCGCCGTTCAAGTGGCGGCCGAGCGGCGTTTTCAGGAGCACCGCAAAGACCTGGTCCTCGACACCCGCCAGCTCGGGGTGGCCCTGAAGAAGCTGCGCGCCCTCGAGCGGACGGGCCCGGTGGATGAGCTTGACGTCGAAGACACCATCGATCGGACTGCCCGCGAGGGCGGTGAGCTCGAGTTGGTGTTCAAACGGCCCCGAGAAAACCGGCTCGGGCTCGTTCTGGCCATGGACATCGGCGGCTCGATGTGGCCCTTCAAGGAAATGGTCGATACCCTTTTTTCGGCCGCCCATCAGGCGCGCCATTTCAAACACTTCGACCACGTTTACTTCCACAATTGCATCTACGAACGGGTGTACGGCAACGCCCGGTTTTCGGAGAAGATCCCACTCGCCGATTTCTTCCGTCGCTTTGATCGCGAGACGCGGCTGGTTCTGGTCGGCGACGCCTACATGTACCCGGGCGAGATCACCGACCGCTACGGTGCGGTCGACTGGACCGAGCGCAACGAGAGGCCGGGCGAGGATTACCTGAAGCGCGTCTGCGAGCATTTCAAACATGTGGCGTGGCTCAACCCGATGCAGAAGGAATCCTGGTCGGCGCCTTCCATTCGCCTCATCAAACGGATCTTTCCGATGTACGCGCTCACGGTCCAGGGTGTGGAAGAACTGGCGAGGGATCTCTCCAGGGGATGATCACGATCTCTGGAATATTTGAACAAATTCGCAGGACTTCGCTATATTGGGGCTGGAAAATTCCAAAAGCATGAGAGTCCTCGTCCTGCAGTCCCGCTTCGCGTCTGATCCGATGCTCGAACACGAGCGCGGGTGCTTCCTCGCTGCCACCGGTCGTGACGAGAGTGAGCTGCACTTTCGTAACGTCACGGCGGGGATGCCGACCCCCGATGAGATCACTTCATATGACGCGCTGATCATCGGCGGATCAGGCGATTTTTCCGTCGTCGAACGGGACCAACCGTTCTTTGACCCGTTGGCCGATCTTCTCCACTCGGTGGTGGATCGGAGCTTTCCGACCTTCGGCTGCTGTTTCGGTTATCAGGTCCTTGTGGACGCCATGGGGGGAACAGTCGTGCGCGACCCGGCGCGTGCCGAATTGGGTTCGATTTACGTCGAACTCACCGATGAGGGTCTCGAAGATCCGTTGTTCCGCGAACTCCCTCGGCGTTTTGTCGCCCAGATGGGTCACTTCGACCGGGCGACGGTGTTGCCGGACGGCATCCAGAATCTGGTATCGAGCGATGATTGTCTGAACCAGGCTCTTCGGGTGCCGGGCGCGCCAATATGGGCGACCCAGTTCCACCCGGAACTCAATGAGCAGGGCAACCGCGACCGCTGCGTGGCGTATTTGAAGGATTTTGAATCGATCGAAGGTTACCGGACGCTTCCCAGCCCCCACACCCTGAAGATCCTGCCGCGGTTCCTGGACTTTGTCACGAGCTCATAGTTTCAGGGCACGGCGTTCCACCATGAAAGATCGGCCTACTTAAAACCGTCGAGCAGGATGGGGTGGGATCGGACGCCAATTTGTGCGAAATGCTGTTGGCGGCGTATACTCTTCGAGATCAATTCTCAACTGCGGCTGAAGGGTCGCCCGGATCATGGAGGTTCACGATGCATCAACGGTGGAATGGACTCATAGGGTGGCGCACCATTGTGGTGGGCTGTTTTGTTGTCGGGTGGGGCGTGCTGATGCTTGCAGCGTGCGCGCCGACCGAGGCGCCGGTCGTGGCTGAAGAAGAGATCGTTGTCGCGGCCGAACCAGCTTCGGACGGTGTGCGGATGATTCCGATCGAGACCCCGAAGGGCACCTTCGAAGTGTGGACCCGGAAGATCGGCGATAGCCCGACCATGAAGGTGCTCCTGCTCCACGGCGGCCCGGGCGCGACCCACGAATATCTCGAGGTGTTTGCGGACTTCCTCCCGGAGGCGGGCATCGAAATCTACCTCTACGACCAACTGGGGTCGTTCTATTCGGACCAGCCGGACGAACCGGAGTTGTTGCAGATTCCGCGGTTTGTCGACGAGGTGGAGCAGGTACGGCAGGCCCTCGGTCTCGGGCCCGACGACTTCTACCTCTACGGCAGTTCCTGGGGTGGGTTGCTGGCGATGGAGTACGCGCTGGCGCACGGCGACCAGCTCAAGGGGCTGATCATCTCCAACATGATGGCCTCCGGCCCGGCCTACAACCGCTATGCCGAAGAGGTCCTGATGCCGCAGATCGACCCCACGGTGCTGGCGGAAATCAAGGCCTTCGAGGCGGCCGGGGACTATGCCAACCCGCGCTACATGGAACTCTTGATGGAGCATCACTACGTCAACCATCTTTTGCGTAGACCGGCCGATCAATGGCCCGAGGCCGTGAACAAGACGTTTGAACATCTCAACCCCGATGTGTACGTGCCCATGCAGGGGCCGAGCGAGCTCGGCGCCGGAGGCGTCCTGGCGGAATGGGATCGCACCGCCGATCTGCCGCGGATCGAGGTGCCGACCCTGGTCATCGGCGCCCGCCACGACACCATGGACCCGGCTCACATGGAGTGGATGGCCGGCGAGTTCCCGAACGGTGAATACCTCTTCTGTCCCGACGGGAGCCATATGGCCATGTTCGACGACCAGGAGGTCTACATGGACGGGTTGACTCGGTTCATTCTCGAAGTGGACTCGGCCTCACGCTGATCAGATCGGTACGGGCGGTGCATGCGGGTCGCGTTTGACCTGGGTCAATGTGTTTCGCGAGATCATGCCCTAACTTGAACTATAGTGAGTGGCAGCGAAACAGACCTGGATACTGCGAACGCGACTGGTGCGGCCGGACTGTGGCAGTCTGTGAGGTTTGATGGATCACCTTGACACGCCGAACGACGATGGGCCTGAGAGCCGGAAGCTGTTGCCGGGTTCGTCGTCGCTGGCATTGTTGCTGATTGTTTTCCTTGCCCTGTCGCTGCTGACGCTGTTGACGATCATGAAGGGCGGGGCAGGTCAGGTGGCGGACGATGCCGGTGGCACGCAGGCCTTTTCACCGGCTGACTTCCCGGATATCGAATTTGATCGTGAGCTCCTGCCCGAGGTGGTTGCTGCAGGCACCTCGGACCCCGAGGGCATCTTTCGCGTGCGGCAGCCCCTGGCCTATGAGGACTATTTCCCGTGCACCGACTGCCATGCCGATATGGAGGTCAATCGGGAACGCCGTGAGCTCGAAGAGATGCACGACGATATCGTGCTCGACCACGGCCCCAAGGAACGCTGGTGCTTTGACTGCCACAACCCTGACGACCGCGACACCTTACGGCTCGCCAACGGAACGCTGATCGGTTTCGACGAGTCGTATCGCCTGTGCGGGCAATGCCACGGCACCATCTATCGCGATTGGCGGCAGGGCATCCACGGGCGCCGTGAGGGCTACTGGAACGGAGCCAAAAGCTATCTTCTGTGTGCCCATTGCCACAACCCCCATGCGCCGCGGTTCCAACCGATCAAACCACTGCCGCCGCCGGTTCGGCCGCAGTTTCTCGGCGTTTCCAAGGAAGCGGAGGCTCACGATGAGTGACGATCCCAAACGACCGCCGACTGGAGAAGGTGAGTTCGACCGCCGCTCGCTTTTGATCAGTGGCGGTCTGACCACCATGGCCGCGGTTTCAGCTGCTGCTGCGGGGTCCTCGACTGGCTTTATCGAGCGGATGCTGAGAAAGAGATTCGTCGAGCTGAGCCCCGAACGGAAGGCGGAGATCCTCGCCGACCTCGAGCGCGAGTACAGCGAACAGTACGACCGCGATGTGACGGTCACCGACACGCCGCCCCTCGACGGTGTGGAATTCGGCTACGGCCTCGACATTGCCCGTTGCATCGGTTGCCGGCGCTGCGTCTACGGGTGTGTCCACGAAAACAACCAGAGCCGCGACCCGCAGATCCATTGGATCCGGGTTTTGCGCATGGAGAAGGAACAGGGCATCGAGTTGACGAAGTCCAACGCCTACTACGAGCCCGAAGAGGTCCCCGAAGCGGACGCGTTCTACCTGCCCGTGGCGTGCCAGCAGTGCCGCAAACCGGCCTGCGTCAAAGTGTGTCCGGTCAAGGCCACCTGGCAGGAGCCCGACGGCATTGTCGTGATCGATTCCGACTGGTGCATCGGCTGCCGCTGCTGCATGTCGGCGTGCCCTTACGGTGCCCGCCACTTCAACTGGAGAGACCCCTCGATCGCCTCCGAAGCGCTCAACCCCGATACCGACTATCTGGGGAACAGGCCGCGCCCACGAGGCGTCGTGGAGAAGTGCACCTTCTGCATTCAAAGAACCCGGAAAGGCAGGTATCCCGCCTGTGTCGAGATCTGCCCGGTGGGTGCGAGGAAGTTTGGCAATCTGCTCGACGAGGATTCAGAGATGCGCTATCTCCTGCGCGAGAAACGGGTGTTCGTGCTCAAGGAAGAGCTCAATACGAGGCCGCGCTTTTACTACTTCTACGCGACGTGATCTGATGCTGAAAAACACCATCGACTTCGTCACCGGATCGGCCCGTCTCGCCCTGCGCGGCAACCGCTGGTATTTTGCGTGGATCGGCCTGCTCGGCGTTTTAATCCTGTGGGGCGCCACCTCCTGGTGGCAGCAGGTCACCAACGGGCTGATCGTCACCAATATGCGCGACCAGGTGTCGTGGGCCTTCTACATCGGCAATTTCACCTTCCTGGTTGGCGTCGCTGCCGCGGCGGTCATGCTGGTGATCCCGGCCTACATCTACGATTGGAAGCCGATCAAAGAGATCGCGATCTTTGGCGAGCTGCTGGCGGTTTCCGCGATCGTGATGTGCATGCTCTTCGTCCTGGTGGACGTCGGGCGGCCGGATCGCGTGTGGCACCTGATGCCGTTTGTCGGCAGCCTCAATTTGCCAAGCTCGCTGCTCGGGTGGGATGTGCTGGTGCTCAACCTGTATCTCGTGCTGAACCTGGTGATCGTCGTTCACCTGCTCTATACGGCCTATCACCGCCGTCCCTATCGGCGGGGCTTCGTTGTTCCGCTCCTGTTGCTTTCGATCCCGGCAGCGGTGGGAATCCACACCGTCACGGCCTTCGTGTATGCGGGCACCGCGGCGCGACCATTTTGGAACGCGGCCATCCTTGCGCCCCGCTTTCTCGCCTCGGCCTTCTGCTCCGGTCCGGCGATTCTGTTGATTCTCTTTCAAATTCTGAGGAAGACGACCTCGATCAAAATCAAGGACGAGGCGATTTGGAAGATCGCCGAGCTCATGGCGTACGCCATGTTCCTCAACCTCTTCCTGTTCGGTGCCGAGATCTTCAAGGAGTACTACTCGGACACCCACCACCTCATCCACACCCAGTACCTCTACAGTGGGATCCACGGCCACGACGCGCTGGTGCCCTACGCCTGGGGGTCGCTCGCCTGTAGCGTGATCGCGTTTTTGCTGTTCTTGTTTCCGGCGACCCGCCGCAATTTCGTGACCCTCAATCTCGGCTGCCTCTTGATCTACACGGGGGTCTACATCGAGAAGGGGATGGCGCTGGTCATTCCGGGCATGACGCCGGACACTCTCGGCGAGTTTTACGAGTATGTTCCGACCCTGTCTGAGGTAGGGGTCGGGGCCGGGATTTTTGCAACCGGCTTTCTCATCTTTACGGTGCTGTGCAAGATCGCGATCCCGATCATCCAGGAATCACAGTCTCCAGGTGTGGAGGCGACTCAAGAGGACGCTTTGCGTTCCTGAGAAAGGGCGCGAAGCGCATCCACCGGCCGTCGATCGGGGGCCATCGGTTTCAGGGAGCGTTTGAGAAAGACCTCCGCCTCGTCCAACCGACCCGCGCGGCGCAGAATCTCACCCGTGTAGAAAAGGGCCGGCCCGCACTGCGGATCGAGACGGATCGCATCTCCCAGTTCTACCGCTGCTTTGGTTGCGTTGTTTTCCGGATCGATCCTGAAACGGCAAAAGGCGAGCTCTGTTCGATAGAGGGCGTTTTGCGGGTTGAGGTCGACGGCGAACTCGAGCTGGTTGATCGCTCGTTCGAGATCGTCCGCCTGGGTCAACCTGAGGCCCTCTTGAAACTGCTTTTCAGCGTCCAGGAGATCGGGCTCAAATTTGAACCCGTCGGTGACGGTCGCCTGCGGTGTCGTCCTCGAGTCCATCTGGTGCTGTTCGAGAAGGGCGTTGCGTCGGTCGGGGTCGCACAGATGGGCATATGCGCGCGCGCCGGCTAAAAAGACGTCCTGGGCCTTTTCGGCCAGATCGTCCCCAAACCGCCACGGTGCAAACTTTTCGGCAAAGAGGAGGAAGCGTGTGTGGGCCGTCGTGGTCACTCGGTCCGGATCGACGCCGAGGAGATCGAATGGATCCTTGCGACGGTGGTTGAGAGCCAACTCCATGAGTTCGTTCCTGATCTCGATCGGGACCTCGGAGACTTGCGGTAGGGTGGGGGCCTCTGCGGGTTGTTGGGATGGGCTTTGGCGTGGTTGCGGCGCCTGTTTCGGGAGCTGATCTACAGGCACGACGAGCTCGATGAGGGTCAGGGCGTATAAGGCCCTGGTGAGATCCTCGTAGGGGATTCCAGTCGCGGAGGCGAGTTCGTCGATCCTCATCGGGTTCGACTCGAGGGCCTCGACCAGCGGTTTGTGGCTTGCCGGGAGCTTGATTTCATCGACATCAAAAGCGGGCGCATGGTTGACCGCCAATTGCGTGCCGATCAGCGGTCCGATGGAACCGTCGATCTGCTCCTGGGTCGCGAATCGGCTGACGCCGATCAGGATAAGCTGGATAACGTTGACCTTGAGAGACGAATCCAGAAGCGCCGCCGATGCTTTCAGTCGAAATGACCCGTTGCGCCACGAAAACCCATCCAGGAGTTTGTGGGCGAGATTCTGCTGGAGGATTTTGATGAGCTCTTCGGCACTGACGAGGCCTCTCTCGATGAGTACGTCGCCAAAACGAACCGATCGCGCGACCGACTCCCTGAATGCGTCGGTTGCGGCGGCCTCGTCGAGGCGGCCGGAACTGACCATGAACCGGCTCAGCGTTTCGTGGACGAGGTTGGAACGGCAGTCGACCGGAATACCATCCTCGAGGAAGATCTCCTTGACGAGCGGTCCGCGGCGAATCTCGATGGAAACTGTACGGTGGGCGCATGCCAGCGAATACAGGAGCACGGCAAATGGGGTCTCGGCGAGGTCGCCCTCGTGGAGCGTGGCGATGCGGTCGGGTGCGTCGGTTTGAAGCGTCATGGGTTCCTGCCGGCTGACCCCCGAGTGCCAAGGATCACCGACCTTTCTACTATAGTATGACAACCCGTTGACGGGAGGGGAGTTGGTGATGCGTGGGCGGACCCGGCCACCGGTTACGCCGTGGTCCCGCCTCCACTGATCTGATGGCGATTGGTTGGGCCCTCGCTCGAATTTTCTTCAATTGTCGTTGAAAAATTTTCATTCGAGACTTTTTCTCAACTATGATGGCTTCGCGTTTGCGGGCGCCCTTGACGGGTGTTCCGGGAAAAGGAGATTTTGTGGCGGATGAGAGAGTCGCTGAATACCGTCGGGCCACGGAAGCGTTGCGCGATGGGCACTACGATATCGAGATATCCACCGGTGCGCACGACGAGATAGCAGAGCTTGGCGAAGCCCTCAAAGTGTTGGCAATCGCCATGAAGACTCAGTCCGAGCAAGCCGCCAAGCTCGCTGAGATCAACCGCAAAATCAACGAGGGCCTGCTCCTGGAGGACGTGCTCGATCAGGTCTACGATTCCTTCTTTGCGCTCATTCCATACGACCGGATCGGGTTCGCGCTGTTGGATGCCGATAAACAGTCTGTGCGCGCCCACTGGGCTCGTTCGGAGGCAACCGAAATCCAGATATTGAAGGGGTACACGGCGGCTCTGGCGGGGAGCAGCCTCGAGGAGGTGGTGCGTTCCCGCCGTCCACGGATCCTCAACGATCTGGAAGCCTATCTCGAGGCCCACCCGGACTCCGACTCGACCAGCAAGATCGTGGCCGAAGGCATGCGGTCGAGCCTGACCTGCCCTCTCCTGATCAAGGGCCAACCGGTGGGTTTTCTGTTCTTTTCGAGCATGCAGAAGCATGCATACAACCAAGAGCATCAGGACCTCTTTCTCCAGATCGCAGGCCAGCTGGCCTTGACCCTCGAGAGGAGCCGCCTCTACGAAGAGCTCCTCAGTCTGACCGAGGGCCTCCAGCAGGCCCAACAGCTCCTGGAGCGAGAGGCCACGCGGGACAGTCTCACGGATCTCTGGAATCGTCGTGCCATTCTCGATCTCTTGAAGCGGGAGATGGCCCGATCCTCCCGCGAAAATTGGCCTGTCGCGGCGGTGATGATTGACGTTGACCATTTCAAGAAGATCAATGATCGCGTCGGGCACCTTGCCGGCGATCAGGTGCTGCTAGAGGTGACGAGGAGGGTGGGCTCGACCCTGCGCTCTGCGGATGTCCTCGGTCGGATCGGTGGGGAGGAGTTTTTAATGATTATTTCCCCGTGCGACGAGAAGACCGCGATGGACGTCATGGAACGCGCCCGACGCGCGTGCGCCTCCAGCCCGGTGAGCATCGAGGGCGGCGACTTTGACGTTACGGTGAGTCTCGGTGCGGCGGTGGCTTCCGGAGCGGACATCGATCTCTCGACCCTGCTCAAGTCGGCCGATGCCGCGCTCTACCGCGCGAAGAACGGTGGCAGGAACCGCTCCGAGATGGCGGAAATCTGATCACCCCGGAACGCTGATCAGAATCTGAATCCGTAGCCGATGATTGGCGAGAACTCGGCGTAGTTGCCCTCCGTACCGAAGGCGAAACCAAAGGCGCCACCGACGAACCAGGGGTTTTCGATCGTCGTCTTCGTCGTCGTTGGCGGCGCCTGCGGCTGCTGTTCCTGCGCGTGGGCGACAAAAGGCATCGAGAGGGCAAGGCACCAAACGAAACATAATCGTGGGAGTCGAAACATCGAACGATCGTAGCGCATCGGAAAGAATGAAATGGGGAGCGCGGCTGACCGCGCCCCCCGATTGATTGAAAGATCTCTCTCCGACTATTCCTGCGGCATACCACCGAGGTGGACGATCAGCAACACCTGGTCCTTGTGGCTGCTCCAGTCCATCACTGACATGGCCTCGGTCATCTGGTCCTCGGTGAACGAGCTTTCAAACGCCTGGTTGACGGCATCGGTCGCTCCGAGGTCGACAGATGTATACCAGCCGATGTGAGTCCAGCCGGGCTCCCCGTGGAGCTCCTGGGTGTACATGCCGTAGCCCGCGATGGCGCCGTCGTTCAGGAGTTTTTCGTAGACCGGAGCAATGTTCTTCTTGTAGTAGGCGGTCAGGTCCTGCCCGGGTTTGGCCGTATAGTAGCTGACGTTGATGTAGCGGGGCATCACTTCGGTGGACTGCCGCATCACCTGATAGCGAACGATCCAGTCGTGGTGGGCCCCTTCGACGGTTGCCTCCCTGGCAGCCATCTGCATGGCTGCCATCTTTTCCGGGGTCCGGGTCGCGAACATCTTTTCAAAACCCGCCTGGAGTTCGCCGATCTTGCTCCAGTCGGCCATGTTGGCCCAGAGAACGAAGTTCCATTGGTCATCGAGACGGTGGGTGATGGGGATGGCGATGCCCCACGCGAGCAGGGTGCCGTCTTTCATCAGGCCGTCATACATCGGACCGTCTTCCTCGATCGTCATCCCGATCAGATCACGGCTCTTGCCCGGCATGGATTTGTTGAAGGCGATCCACGAAATCGGTCCCGGCCCATCCTGGGCGGCCACTGGCAGAACCGCCGCCACACAGAGCAACGCAACGCACGCGATCACTCGTCTCATCGTCATACCTCCTGAGGTTGCCGAAAGCGCAGGGGCTTTCGATTGGTGGACGAACCGCTTGATGGGGTCGTCCGATATAAATTTTAATGAAATCAATTCTCAGAATTTGTATCAGGATTGAAATACAAAATCAAGAGCGCGAGGGCGCGGCGAAGCACTATGCTCGACCGGAACGGAGCTGCTGATCCCGCTGCAATCCTGCGAAGCTGGTGATTCTCCTCGGTGCAACGAGTCTTTACGGGCCGGGTTTCGCACCGATCGCCGGGCACCCTCACCTTCAATCCACTGATACCATTGAAACGAGGTGGAATGTGCCCCTGGATCTCGTGCTGTTCGGCGTCATCGTTTTGGCCTTCTTTGTGATCGGTCTCCCGGTGATCACCCGAAGGGTTTCGGTGCCACGAAAAGTCGAGTTCGAGGATGTCTCGGAAGGTGATCTCTCGGACGCGCAGGCGGGGTACTTTGCAGACCTCGACGGCGAGCTTCTCGAGATGGGCTACCAGCCTGTTGGAGACCGCCGCGCCACCAACATGCAGGGAAAGGCGCTCGTCCGAATCTACATGAGCTCCGCAGACCCTGCGATCATCATGATGACCTTTCTGACATCCGAGGTCCAGGGCTCCGGCGCGCACCCCATGAACTACCTCGAGATCGTCACCAGATACGGTGACGGCTCCATCCTGTCGACCCGGAACGCCGAGATTTCGGATGTTCTGAAGCCATTGCCGGGCCACATCATCCAGGACCAAAAGGGGTGCCGAGATCCTGCGAAACTGAAACTGGCCCACGACACAAAGGCACGCGAACTGCTGCTGTACGGTCCGGTTTTTTCGCAGCCCGAGGAGTTCGAGCGGGTGTTCGACGAATTTCACGAACGCTGGTGTTTGCATCAGATGGAATGTGGGCTGCTCGTGCCTCGCACGGAAGACCCGCAGCGCCTCCGCCCCACAGTCAAAGCCGGGCTCCGAGGCATCGCGAATTTTTTGAATCCCCTGGCCGACAATTTCACGGTGCCGCGGTTCGTCCTTGTCCTGATGATGGGACTCGCCGCGCCCGCCGCCGTCTTGGTGTGGCTCGAAGGGCCGGGCTGGTGGTTGGTCGCGCGAATTGCGTCTGCGATAGGTGTTTCACCGACAACCTGCACGGTGGCCGCAATGGCCGTCGTGATGACAGGAGTTGGCGCACTCGTGGGTCTGCTCTTTGTCGGCAAGGCCTTTATCTGGAGTTTCTTGCTCACGTATCTTGTGTTTCGTTTGCTGGGGCCCCAGACCATGACCGCCACGGTGATCCTGAGCCTGTGGACCGGAGCGGTCTCCAACTGGGCCGCCGCCCTTCGCGAGAGGCGTCAGAGACTCGCGTGACGGCAGCGCAGGTCGCCATGGTGGGAAACGGTTCGGAGTGGTCTTGCGGGCCACGGGAAGCACCGGTTCGACTCCCGTCCAGCGATCGATGATCGCGATTGCCGCGTCGCGGTCTTCCGGGTCGAGGGTGGTGATGCGAGCACCGTGTGTGCCTCCCGGATCGACAAAGATGAAAGCGTCCTCGGCGTCGCCGAGCTCGAAGGCCCCCGCCGTCCACGGATCGTACTGGCCGTAGATGAACATCAGGCGTTCGCCCTCGCTTTCAACCCACTCGTCGATGTCGGGCATGGTGGAGAGATCGAACACCGGGTTCGAGCCCGGTGGCGGCACCCAATAAGTTTCGGCGGACACAATTGCCGTGCTCGCACACATCACACACAGAGCTACAAGTCGATGCATCGAGGCCTCCATTGCCCTGCCAGCGTACAAGGGTCTACGAATTTGGGAGTCGCTTGTTGCCTGGATTGCGGGTCGCGTGATCGCAGTCGACCGGTCTGTGAATCAAAACGAAAACAGGTACACTGAATTCAGAAGGAGACGCCCCGAAGTAAAAGATAATGAGTGAGAGCAAACCGAACCGCGGTGGCCGCAAGGCGCTCGACGCTATCGTCGAGCGGATGGCCGAACCGGGTTTTGCAGCCGACCACCCGCGTGCACCTTTGAAGCGGCGGACCGGGGCCCATGTCAATCCCGAAATGCTGGCATTGTCATCACCGAGGTCCCGCTACGTGCGGCGGTGGCGTCGCCACGCCAAGCACTGCCAGGATTGCAGGAACGTTTTTCGATATCTCGGCCTCGGCCTGAACTAGCCCGGACGACCGAGGTTTCGGCGCCGTCCGGCGATCACCACACCTGCGCACAGAACCAATCCGATCAAAAACATGGTGTTCCCTGCAAGAACGGTCGGGTCGCTGTAGTCGAGCTCGACGACGTGGCGTCCCGGGCTGATCCATAGACCACTGAGGTTGATTTCGCAGCGTTCCAGGTCAGCGGGCTGGCCGTCCACCCGCGCCCGCCAGTAGCGGTCCCAGGTCTGCGTGAGGACGACAAACGACTGTTCGGGGCCGATCCCCTCGACCCGGAAGCGCCACCGATCCGGTGTAATTTCGAGGGCCTCGACTCGACACGGTGCGGCGGCGACGGCCGGCTTCGCGGAGAGATTGATGACGATCGCGGTCCTTTGCACATCCTCGGGACCCAGGGTGCGAACGAGGGGAGCCCACGCGCTGTCATCGCCGATGGTCGCGACCCGATCGACACACGACACCTGCGGGGTTGGTGATTGGACGGGGACCAGCGCTGGAATCCGCAAAGCGGTCTTGTCGGGTGGGCAGGTGAGGACAGCATCGACACTGCGGCGGGCCAGCACCACCGGCAGCAGATCCGGCCGACTCGCACCGAGGCCTGCGACCGCGTCGACTGCGTGGGCTGTGGCCTGGAGCTGGGTGAGATCGTAGGTGTGGTCGAGCACGAGAGGGATGCCCCATTGAATGGGACGGGGCTGCAGGGCCGGATGCTGCGGACGACAATCAGGTTGCCAGGACGCGAGGTCAAAGAGACGCTGCGCGCCCCCCGGCGTGACAAGCGGCGCGAGGGTCCGAGGAAGTCTGTCGAGGTCTTCGGCCGGCTGTGTCTCGACGATGGAGTGTCCCGAGAGACCGAGATCAGCTGCGAGGGCCGCTCCCATCACCACAACACCCCAGCGCCATCCCAATCGCAATGCCAGAGTCCACGCGAGGAAGACGACGAGGGTCATCGCCGCAAAGAGCACGACCGACTTCACGAAGAGATGCGAACTCGCCGTGTTCTCGAGATCAACCAGAACGCCCCCGGCCGGGGTGTGCAGACCTACCAGGAGTGCCAGGAGGAGGCCCGTCAGGGTAGTCGCCACGAGCATGAACGAGACCAGTCGCCGGGATCGGCGGTCCCCGGTCCGTATGCCGTCGAGGGCCGATGCCGCGAGGACAATCGCGGCGATTGCAGGGAGGATGACCCACTTTTCGGGGTAGCGCACCCCACCGACAAGGGGCAGCCGGCTCAGGATTGCGCCCCACAATGGGGTCGCCGTTCCCAGCGAGGCGATCGCCCCGAAAACCGCGACGACGATCCACGGCAGCGATGTCCTCCGCCGGGCCACGACCGCGGCCAGAGCGAGTACCGTGATGAACACTCCGGGATAGACCGATGCCACGAGGGGATCACCGGCTTGAGTTTGATACGTGGTGTCTGACCAGGCCCACCGCACGTTCTGAGTGCTGCCGGCTACGGTGGGGAGCCACGGCTCGATGAGTCGCACCGTTGGCAGAGACCACTCGTTGGATTTTTCGAGCGCCATCTCTTCGGCGCGAATTGATCTTTCGGAAAGGGCTGCTCCTGGAATCAGCACCGGTGCAGCCAGGGCTGCCGAGAGGAACGCAACGGCTGCAAGCTGCAACATCTGGGTTCGCCCGGAGATCCCCGGTGCGGTCCTCGAGGTTTCTGTGATCTTCCGATCAACGATGGCGGCGACGACCAATACTCCCGTCGCAACAATCGAGATCGGCGATCCACCGGCGACGCAGAGAGCCAGACCAGCCGCCGCGAGGACCACCGAACCCGCCGACGGCAATACGACAGACCGCACGACGAGGGCGATGGCCCCGGGCGCCAACATCGCCGTCCACGCCATCGGAGGCATGGCGACTGTGGAGAGGGCGAAACCGCCCAGACCCCAGGCGGCAGCCATCAGAACTGCAGTGTCGCGGCTCCGCCCGAGTTGGCGCAACAGGAGGTACATCCCGGCTGCGCCTGCCGGCAAAGGCAGCAGCACCCAGATCAGGAACGCCGCATTGAACGGCAAGAGGCGAAACAGTAGTGCACTCGGGTGGGCGGCGCCGAAATGTGGGTTTGCGCGAAACGGTTGGCCCGAGGAGAGGTAGGGCGTCCATTCGGGGGTGGGCCCGTCGTTTTCAGCCCACAGGCGGGTCAACATCGACTTGACCGGTCGGTGATACCTCGTGAGATCGCCTTCACTCGGTGTCTCGCTGTGAAAAACCACCCCGGGAAAGATGGCCATTGTGGCGAGAGACAGGATCGCCGCGGCCACCACCGGGCGCGCCGCTCGTCGCCAGATCACGCTGTTATCCACCGTGCAAGGCTAGCACGCGAGGCGGGTCCGTTGGTCCGGCTTGAGTGTCGAACCCCGGTCAGGCACACACGGTGCCCGAACCCCGCGATATGCGGGCCTACGACTTCCGGACGGTCGCTGTTTCGGCAAGGAGTGTCTGGTTTGCGAACACGATCTCTTCACCCTCATGTTCGAGGATCGTTGAGGTCGTGGAGACCGCGCTGACGATGCCCCGCCGGCCATCGATCTCGACCTCGCTTCCGGGGGCAAAGAGACGCTTGACATAGAACCCGGCGAGAATGTTGCTCACCATCGAGCGGCTGCCGAGACCAAACGAGAGCCCGAATGCGAGGGCCGCTCCTGCCAGGCTCAGCGCTGTGACCAGGCGGACGATATCGGTGTCGATTCGCAGCTGTGTGATGGCCATGATGACCGCGACAAACAAGATCCCCCCAGAGAGCATCCGACCCAGGGCCGGGCCGAACTCCAGCCCGCTGGCTTCAGCGGAGCGGGCGACGGCAGCGCCGCCGAAACGGCCCAGCGCCGTGCCGACCAGCAGGATCAGCACAGCGGCAACGATGTTGGGCACGTAGCTGAGGAAGGCGCCGATGGCGTCCGAAATCGCCTGGAGCCCCAGGGTATCGGCCAAGCTTCGGGCAAAAAGGAAGAGCAGTAGGAAGTACACCACCCTCGGGACAACAGTGCTCAAGGACTGCCGCAGGCCGAGCTGTTGGAGAGCGGTATCGACCCCGACCTTGCCGAGCACGCTGTCAAACTTCGCCCGCACCATGAGGAGACGGACCCCCTTCTCGACAAGCTTGGCCACCAGCCAGGCAATGAGGATCAGGATGATGCCGGAGATGATCTTCGGTGCCGCCCCCACCAGATCGCCGACAAGGTTGTGGTAGGTCTGGATCAGTTGGGTCTTGATCAACTCGGTGAATGTCATGGCTGTCACTCCTTCTCTTGATCGGGGCCGCCAGCCCCAATCAGTTCAAAGATCAATTTGAAAAACTCAATGATGACCAGGATCGGGCCGCTCCACGTCAGCCGACTCACGTCCTTCACCAGCAGCCGCCGCTGGATGCGGCGGTTTAAAGTGTCCATAAAGTTGTCGCTCGCCGGCTCCTCGAGCTCGCGCAGGGCCGTAATCGGTTCACCTGTGTCGATCTCTTC
>RCNF010000026.1_pt1 | contig 56245 bp, 47 predicted proteins | sample 2041311 | NCBI WGS metagenome assembly RCNF01 (sample SAMN09708228, study PRJNA481090) | Marine sediment metagenome, whole genome shotgun sequencing project. | biome: marine sediment; feature: ocean; material: sediment; isolation source: Sewage treatment plant 2 marine sediment (STP2) ...
GCTTTGCGCGGACAGAAGGATGAGCTCCGGATGGAGATCCAGGATCTGGAAAAACGCACCGAGTCGTCATCAGGGCGCCACCGCGACGTCGCCGAGCGACTGGATCACCACTCTGCCGAGCTCGCCACCCTCGACGCGGATCTCGTCCTCGCCGAACAGGTGCGGGCGCGCGCTGTGGCCGTCGAAGAAAGCCTGGCACAGGATCTGGGACGGGTGGAGCGCGAGCTCGAATCACAGGGCGAGGAGGAGGAACGCAGCCGCAAACAGGACACGGATCTCTCGGAACGCCACACCAGGCTCGGTGACGAAGTGGTCGCGTTCGAGACCCGGGGGCGTGAATTCGAGCAGGCCGTCGAGGACGCCGCTGTCCACCTTGCCCAGCGCCGAGAGGAGACTTCCGAGGCCCTGCGCGGGCTCGATCGGAAACGCTCGGAGCAACGGCTGGCGGAGGAGCGTGTGGAGGCGGCACGCGCCGAGACCACACGGCTTGCCGGCGAGGCCCGCGCTCTCGAGGAGAGGATCGGCTCGCTCGACGGCGAGGCGCAACGCATGCTGGCCGAGCTCGCGTCCACCGAGGATGAAGTGGTGCGCTCGCGCACCCGCCTCGCCGAGGAGCAGGGGCTGTTGGCGGCGGCCAGGGAACGTGAACGGCGGCTGGCGGAGAAGATGGAAGCCACCAACGCCAGGGTGACCGCCCTCGAAAAAGAGGTTCGTGAACGCCGCGAGGCCCACGAGGGCCAACGCGATGCCCTGCACGCAATCGAGGTCGAGCAGACCCGCACGGAGGCCGAGTGGGAGCGCCTCCGTGAGCACGCCGCCGAGGAACTGGGTCTCGCGATCGAAGCGCTGTTGGAAAACGAGACCGACCCCGAAGACCAGCCCGAAGCGCTGCGGGAGGCGATCGAGGGACTGCGCACCAAGATCGAACGCCTCGGCCCGGTCAACCTGCTCGCACTGAGGGAGCTCGATGAGCTCGAAGAGAGGTCGACCTTCCTGACGGCCCAGCGAAAGGACCTGGTGGAGGCCCTGCGAGCGCTGGACACCACGATAAGAGAGATCGACGAAACCTGCACCGAGCGGTTTGTGGACACCTTCCAGCAGGTCAACGCGGTCTTTACCGAGACCTTTTCAAACCTCTTCGGCGGCGGCACCGCGCGTCTCGATCTGGTGGACGAGGACGACCCGCTGGAATCGGGAATCGACATCACCGCCCAACCCCCCGGCAAAAAGAACCAGTCGGTCCAGCTGTTGTCGGGCGGTGAGAAAGCCCTGACGGCGCTGTCGCTCCTGCTGGCTCTGTTCCGCATCAAGCCCTCGCCGTTCTGCATCCTCGACGAGGTCGACGCGCCCCTCGACGACGCCAACGTCGAGCGTCTGGCCGATCTCGTCCAGGCGATGACCGAACACACCCAGTTCGTGATGGTGACCCACAACCGGCGCACCATGGCGCGTGCCGACCTCCTCTACGGCGTCACCATGGAGGAGCCGGGGGTCTCGAAGGTGGTCTCGGTGCGAATGGAAGACTGACGGATCGAATTTTTAATTCTCAATTTTGAATTTTGAATTTCGTCAACCGCCCGGAGAAACCGCAGATCACGCAGATGGACGCAGATGCTGGATGCTGGATGCTGGATTCTACCGACCAGTCGGCGACGCCGGGACACATCTCCAACTCGCGCGCCAGGAAACGGACCGCATGCGGCGGAGGTGCCATTTTCAATATTGTTGGTCACACGAACATTGACGTCGGCAGGGTGACACGGGCCGACAATGTTGAAGGTGGCTCCTCTCGGGAAGCGCATTCTGAAGGGCGGGCTCACCCGAACGCACGGTGCCTACACAATCTTGATTCCGGAGAGTGGGGGCTTTCCCTCCACGAGATTTCTCCACTCGCTTCCGGCTACGTCCTACGGACTTCGCAGGTACAGTTCGCTCGGTCGAAATGACAGGTAGTGGGTATTTGCATAGCCTGCGCATGCGGCGGAGGTGCCATCTTTTGCATTGTTTGACGCCTCGATCTTGAGCCGACCCGTGGCGCGTCTCAGGCAAACAATGCTAAAGGTGGCGCCTCCCGGGTGGCGCGCCCTGAAAGGCGGGTTCACTCGAACCCTTGACAACTGGAATTCCCATCGGCTAGCCTTCGTTAGTGCCTTGTATGAGCGCGTGCCGCCACCATCATCACGTCGATATCCCCGTTGGGGCCAGGTGATGGTGTAGGCGAAACTCACGACCGACACCACAACGCCGGCCCCGCCGGCGTTTTTCTTTTGCAGAAAACCGTCGGCTGATCGGCACAGGAGGAATTATGACTCGAACACTCGACGAACCGACCTTACGACTGGCTGTCCCCAAGGGCCGGATGTACGACGGCGTGACCCGGCTGCTCGCGGACTCCGGCATCCATCTCACGCAGACGGTACGCAGCTACCGTCCCCACATCAGCCTCGCCGGCTGCGAAGTCAAGATCCTCAAACCGCAGTCGATCGTCGAGATGCTCCACGCCGGTTCGCGGGACGTCGGCTTTGCCGGCGCCGACTGGGTGGCCGAACTCGACGGCACGTTGGTGGAACTCGCCGACACCGGTCTCGACCCGGTTCGGGTCGTGGCTGCGGCGCCCGCCGAGCTGGTACCCAACGGCAGTCTGCCGGAAAGCCCATTGGTCGTGGCGTCGGAGTACCAAAACCTCACCCGTCACTGGATCGCGGCGAAGTGCCCGCAGGCGACCTTCGTACGCTCCTATGGCGCCACCGAGGTCTTTCCTCCCGAAGATGCCGATCTCATCGTCGACAACACCGCCACCGGCTCCACGCTCGAGGCCAACAACCTTCGCATCGTCGACGAACTCATGACCTCGTCAACGCGGTTCTACGCCAACCCCAGGGCGCTCGAAAACCCCGACCGACGGGCCATCATCGAGAACATTGTCCTTCTGGTGCAGTCGGTGCTCGAGGCCAGGCGGCGGGTCATGGTGGAGGTCAACGTCGCCCCCGACCGCCTCGAGGCCCTGCTCGCCGTGCTGCCGTGCATGCGGCAACCAACTGTTTCCCAACTCGCCGGCGGCGATGGTTTCGCGGTCAAAGCTGCGGTCCCTCGAAAGGACCTGCCGGAGGTGATTCCACAGCTCAAGGCGGCGGGCGGTGAAGACGTGGTGGTCACGCGAATCGCTCAGATCGTGCCGTAACAGGAATGGAGTCTCAATGAACGAGAAACCTCTCCTCGTGGATCCAGTCCCGGTGCTCGCCGAGCTCACCACCTATTCGACCGGCCGGCCGGGCGGCGGTATCGATCTGGTGCTCGATTTCAACGAACGGCTGGCACCACCGGACGCTCTTACCGGCATCCCTGGCCTGGACATGTGGCACATCAACCGCTACCCCGAGCTGGGCGCGCTCGAGCCTCTCATCGCCAAGCGTCTCGGCATCCCTAAATCGTCGGTTCTCGTCACCGGCGGCGCCGACGACGCCCTCGAACGCTGCGTGCGTTCGGTGTGCGGCCCCGACCGCACGGCAATCATGACCACACCGAGTTACGGGATGATCCGCCGATTCATCAAAATCACCGGCGCCGATCTGGTCGAGTTGCCGTGGTGGCGAGATGACTTTCCGGTCGACGCGGTCCTCGAGCGGGCGGGCAACACCACCACCCTGGTCTGCGTCGTCAGCCCCAACAATCCCACCGGGTCGGTGGCCTCGCGTGACGTGTTCCGCCGCCTCCTGGAGAGCCTGCCAAAAGCCCTCGTTCTCCTCGACCAGGCCTACGTCGACTTCACCGACCCCGAGTACGACCTCTCGCCCGTGGCCCTCGAGTACCCCAATGCCATCGTGGTGCGCACCCTCTCCAAGGCGTGGGGGGCCGCCGGTTTGCGGGTCGGCTACGCCTTTGGCGATCCAAGAGTCGTGGACTGGCTGCGCCGCATCGGTCTCCCATTCCCGGTGTCGGCGCCATCACAGGCCCTCGCGGAATCGATGCTCTCGGACGCCGATGGCCCCGGGACGCGCCGCATCGCAGCCATTCGGAAGCAACGGGAAGACCTCTCGGTCCTGCTGGCGGAACTCGGCGCCGAGGTCCTGCCGTCGCAGGGTAGTTTTGTCTTTGCACGCTTTGCCGATGCCGGGAGGGTCTGGAGCTCGCTCCACGCCCTCGGTATAGCCATCCGCGCCTTTCACGGCCGACCCGACGTCGAGGGCTGGCTGAGGATCACCTTGCCTGGCGACGAGAAGACATTCGACCGCCTCACACACGCCCTGCGCACGGTGCTTGCCCCCGAGGCACTGCTTCTCGACATGGACGGGGTGCTCGCCGATGTCTCCGGCTCCTACCGCGAGGCCACCCTCCAAACCGCCGCCACTTTTGGGGTCACGATCAGCATCGAGGACATCGAGGCGGCCACAGCCGAAGGCAACGCCAATGACTGTTGGCAGCTCACCCGGCGTCTGATGGCTGCACGGGGCGTGGATCGCCCGCTCGCAGACGTCACGACGCGATTCGAGGAGATCTACCAGGGCACCGAGGCCAAACCCGGTCTGCGGCGCACCGAGCGCCTCCTCCTCGAGCCCGGCGAGCTGCAGCGACTCGCCGGCCGCAGGCCCCTGGCGGTGGTGACAGGCCGGCCCCGCACAGATGCCTGCCGATTCCTGGTGGAGCACGGCATTGCTGAGTTCTTCCAGACCGTCGTCACCATGGAGGACGGACCGCTCAAACCCGACCCGGCGCCGGTCCGGCTCGCCCTCGAGCGGCTCGGCGCTGCCACCGCCTGGATGGTAGGCGACACCCCCGACGATCTGCGCGCCGCGCGCGGAGCAGGCGTGCTTCCGATTGGGGTGGTGGCGCCCGGCGACGACCCCGACCCGACCACTGCATCACTGCAGCGGGCGGGTGCAGCCGCCGTGCTCAGAGACATCAAGGAGATCCTGGAGGTCCTGCCGTGAATCCGACAAGCCGCACCACTACGAGAGAACGATCTACCAAAGAAACCACGATCACGTGCCGTCTGAACCTCGACGGCACCGGCAAGATCGCCGTCGCCACCGGGATCGGCTTTCTCGACCACATGCTGACGGCCCTCGCCTTCCACGCCGGTTGGGACCTGGATCTTCAGTGTTCCGGCGATCTCGAGGTGGACGACCACCACACCGCAGAAGACTGTGCCCTGACCCTCGGCGAGGCCCTCGACACGGCCCTCGGCGACCGCGCCGGGATCCAACGTTTTGGGTCGGCCTACGCCCCGCTCGACGAGGCCCTGGCACGCACCGTGGTCGATCTTTCCGGCCGCCCGTGGCCGCAGGTGGAACTCGGGCTCCAGCGCGAGATGCTGGGAGGGCTCGCCTGCGAAAACGTTGACCACTTCCTTCGGTCTCTCGCGATCGCGGCCCGCTGTGCCCTCCACGTCGACGTTCTGCGCGGCGACAACGACCACCACCGCGCCGAGGCCGCCTTCAAAGCCACCGCCTTTGCCTTGCGCCAGGCGACGGCTCTGACGGCCGGCGGTGTTCGCAGCACAAAGGGCACGTTGGGCGGTACACCGTGAACGAGGTTGTGGTGATCCGTACCGGCACCGCCAACACCGCGTCGGTGGCGGCGGCCCTCGAGCGCGCGCGCCGCGCCGTTCGGCTGTCGAGTGACCCGGCCGACGCGGCGGGCGCCCGAGTCCTGGTGCTGCCGGGTGTCGGCACCTTTGGGCAAGTGGCTTCACGCCTCGACGAACTGCGGCTGCGTGAGGCCCTGACCGATCGGATCAACGCCGGCAGACCGACCCTCGCCATCTGTCTCGGGCTGCAGCTGCTGGCCGAAGCGAGCGATGAGAACCCCGGTGCCTGCGGGCTCGGCCTGGTGCCGGCGACCGCCACCGCCTTTGGCAAGGATCTCCGGGTACCGCACCTCGGGTGGAATCGCGTCGTGCCGGGCGACGGCTGTTCGCTGCTCTCGGACGGCGATGCTTACTTTGCCAACTCCTACAAAATCGACGACGTCCCCGCCGGTTGGGCCGGGGCGCTGACCGATCACGGCGGAGAATTTGTGGCCGCCCTCGAGCGCGGGCCGGTGCTCGCCTGTCAGTTCCACCCGGAGCTTTCCGGGTCCTGGGGCCAGGCGTTGATCGAACGCTGGCTTTCCGCTGCGGAGGCGAACTGATGCTGCTACCGCGAGTCATCCCGTGTCTCGATGTTGATGGCGGACGGGTGGTCAAGGGCATTCGTTTCCAGGGTCTGCGCGATGCCGGCGACCCGGTCGAGCGCGCCGAGGCCTACGCCCTCCAGGGCGCCGACGAACTGGTCCTGCTCGACGTCTCGGCGACCCCCGAGGACCGCGGCAACGCCCTCGAGGTGGTGCGGGCGGTGCGCCGGGTCCTGCCTCTACCCTTGACCGTCGGGGGCGGAGTGCGGAGAGCCGTGGACGCCGAAATCCTGCTCGAGGCCGGCGCCGACAAGGTGGCGGTCAACACAGCCGCGGTGACCCGCCCCGAGCTGCTCAATGAACTCGCCGGCACCTTCGGCTGCCAGTGCACGATCCTCGCCCTCGATGCGGCCCGCAACGGCTCCGGGTGGGAAACTGTCATCCGCTCGGGTCGCGAACGCACCGGCCTCGATGCGGTTGAGTGGGCGCGTTCTGCAGTCGACCGCGGCGCCGGCGAGATCCTGCTCACATCGTGGGACCGCGACGGAACCGGCGATGGTTATGACCTTGAACTGATTGCCGCCGTCCGCGCGGCGGTGAGAGTCCCGATCATCGCTTCCGGCGGCGCGGCCGGACCGGCCCACATGGCCGAGGCCCTGGCGGTGGGCGCCGACGCGGTGCTCGCCGCCTCGATCCTGCACGACGGCCACACCACGGTTGGCGATCTCAAACGGGAGCTCTCGGCCCTCGGAGTGGAGGTGCGGCAATGATTGTCCCATCCATCGATCTCATGGAAGGCAACGCAGTGCAGCTGGTGGGCGGCCGCGACAAGGCGCTCGACGCCGGCGATCCACTGGCCGTTGCCAAGAAATTCGCCGTCGTCGGCGAGCTCGCCGTGATCGATCTCGATGCTGCTCTTGGACGCGGCTCCAACCGCAACATCATGCTCGAACTGGTGCGGCGCTTCCCGTGCCGCGTCGGCGGCGGGATCCGCACGGTAGAGCAGGCCCTGGAGTGGCTCGACGCCGGCGCACAAAAGGTCATCCTCGGTACCGCGGCCACCCCGGAGGTGCTTGCCGAACTGCCTCGAGATCGGGTCATCGCCGCCCTCGACGGCGTCGACGGCGAGGTCGTTGTGCGCGGTTGGACCGAACGTACAGGCGCGTCGGTCCTCGACCGCCTAGCTGAACTTCATGAACTGGTCGGCGGCTTTCTCGTCACCTTCGTCGAACGCGAAGGGCGGCTCGGAGGAATCGATCTCGACGCCGCCAAACGGGTCGTGGACGCCGCGGCTGGAACCAGGGTCACCATCGCCGGCGGTATCACAACCCCCGACGACGTCGCGGCCCTCGACCGGCTGGGCGCCGACGCCCAGGTTGGGATGGCCATCTACACCGGCCGCCTCGATCTCGCCGACGCATTTGCCGCTCCGTTGGTTTCGGATCGTCCCGACGATCTGTGGCCGACCGTCGTCTGTGACGAGCACGGGACCGCCCTCGGGCTGGTCTACTCGTCGGCCGACAGTCTGCGCGCAGCGGTGGCGGAACGCCGCGGCGTCTACTGGTCGCGGTCACGCTCCGAGCTGTGGCGCAAGGGCGAGACCTCGGGTGCGGTCCAGGAGCTGCTCCGCGTGGAGGCCGACTGCGACCGCGACGCCCTGCGCTTTACCGTCCGGCAGCAGGGCGGCTTTTGCCACCTCGAAACCCGCAGCTGCTGGGGCGCCGACCGGGGTCTCGGAGAGCTGGAACGGCGGCTCATTCAACGCCTCGCCGACGCCGAATCCGAGTCCTATACGGCCCGTCTGGCCACCGATCCCGACCTCCTGGCGGCCAAACTGAGGGAAGAAGCGCGGGAGCTGGCCGAGGCCGAAACCCACGACGAGGTGGTGTGGGAGGCGGCCGATGTCGTGTATTTCACGCTGGTGAAGCTGGCGGCCAACGGATTGCGACTCGAAGAGGTAACGAGAGAGCTGGCCCGCCGTGCGCTGGCCGCGCGCAGGCGCGACGGCTCGAGGACCTTCGATACCGGGGAGGTCGAAAAATGACCCTGCGGAGACTCCAACCCCATCAGGTCGAAGAGCTGAGGCGTGAGGCGGTGGACGACGCCACACTGGCGCGCGCTGCGGAGATCGTCCGCGAAGTGCGCGAGGGAGGCATCGGCACACTGCGAGGTTTCGCCGAGACCTTCGGTGAACGAACAATTGAACAGCCATTGGTGATCGAACAGAGCGAACTACGGCGTGCCCTCGACGATTTGGCCTTCGAACAACGGGCCCTTCTCGAGCGGACGGCACGCCGGATCGACACCTTCGCCCTCGCTCAGAAGGCGGCGCTGAAGGACCTCACGGTACCGGTTCCCGGCGGCGAGGCCGGACATAACATCACCCCTGTTGAACGCGCCGGTTGCTACGCCCCGGGCGGTCGCTATCCCCTACCGTCATCGGTCCTGATGACCGCGGTCACGGCCCGTGCCGCGGGGGTTGACGAAGTCTGGGTGGCCTCGCCCCGACCTGCCCCGATCACCCTCGCCGCCGCAGCCGTGGCCGGTGCTGATGGGCTGCTGGCGGTCGGAGGCGCCCACGCCATCGCCGCCCTGGCCTACGGTGTCGGAGGCCCGCCGCCCTGCGAAGTTGTCGTGGGTCCCGGCAACCGATGGGTCACCGCCGCCAAAAAGGTGGTGGCGGGCGACGTCGGGATCGACATGCTGGCCGGGCCCTCGGAGCTGGTGGTTCTGGCCGACCATACCGCCGACGCCGACGTGGTTGCCGCCGACCTCATCGCCCAGGCCGAGCACGATCCCGACGCGCTGCCGGTGCTGGTGACCACCGACACCACCCTCGCGGGCGCCGTTGATCGGGCGCTCGAGCGACAGCTTATCGACCTGCCCACCCGCGAGATCGCCGCCGCAGCCCTCAACAACGGTTTCACGGTCATCGTCAGCGATCTCGATGAAGCTGCAGGGGTCTGCGACAGGCTCGCACCCGAGCACCTCCAGGTCCTGACGGAGGACGCCGAAGAGGTGGCCGGGCGCGTCACCCACTACGGCGGGCTCTTTATCGGCAGCATGAGCGCCGAGGTCTTCGGCGACTACGGCATCGGACCCAACCACACCCTGCCCACCGGCGGCGTCGCCCGCTTCAAGGGCGGCCTCAGCGTCTTCGATTTCCTCAGGGTTCGTACCTGGCTGCGGATGGACGGCGGTCCGGGCGCCGCGACTGCGGTGGCCGATGCGGCCGCCCTCGCCCGGCTCGAAGGCCTCGAGGCCCACGCACGCGCCGCCGAGCGGCGTCGCACGGTGCTACCCTCCGATTGATGGAGCAACCCACGGTCTGGCGGTTTGTCAAAGATGGCGCCCTTCCAGGTGCGCGCAACATGGCACGCGACATGGCGGTGCTCGAGGCCGTCTCCACCGGACAGGCCTCTCCGACGCTGCGCCTCTACGGTTGGGACCCGCCGTGTCTGACCCTCGGCCGCCACCAGGGCCTTGATGCAGCGGACCTCGAGTTCTGCCGCCGCGAGGGCATCGACGTGGTGCGGCGGCCCACCGGCGGCCGGGCTTTGCTCCACCACCACGAGCTCACCTATTCGATCGTGGCGCCCCTCGGCGAGGGTCCGCTGCCGCGCGCCCTTCAGGACGCCTACCGGCTGATCTGCGGCGCTCTGGTGCAGGCGATGCGGTCGCTCGGCGTCGATGCCGAGCTCACCGGCGGCGAGGTCAACCTCGAACTGCCGGGCCCGCGGACCACCGTTCCCTGTTTTGAAGCACCGGCCGGCGGCGAGGTGGTGGTGGGAGGCCGTAAGCTGGTCGGCTCGGCCATGCGCGCCCATGCCGGCGCCATCCTCCAGCACGGCGCCATCGTCCTCGACTGGGACGGGCGTTTGCAGGCAGGGTCGATGGGTCTCGCCGACGACAGCAGCCTCCGGCCCCACATCACGACCCTCGCCGACGAGCTCGGCCGGGCGCCCGATCCAACCGAGGTAGGCGAAGCCGTTGTCGCCGGCTGTTCCGAGGCGCTCGAGGTCATTTTGGAAGCCGGAGCCCTCACGCCCGTGGAAAAGGCCCGGGCCAGGGCCCTGGCCCCGTCATTCCTCATTCCCGGCTGACTCACCAGCGTTCTCTCGGATCCGCGGCTTGATCAACGGCAGGAGGGCGAGGGCCGGCAGGGCGAGAGCCGCAGTGATGGCAAAGAACACCGCGTACCCGAGCTGTTCGACCCCGATCCCGGTGAAGGCGCCGGCGACGTCGCGGGTCAGGGCAAAGAGCGCCGATAGCATGGCGTACTGGGTGGCGGCGTGTTCCTTGTCGCAGAGGTTCATGAGAAAGGACAGGAAGGCCGCGGTGCCGAGACCCTGGGTGAAGCTCTCGATCATCGAAGCGGCGTAGATCGTCTCGCGCGGCAGAGCGACGGCCGCGACCACGACGTAGCCGAGATTTGACACCAGTTGGGCGAGACCGAGCCACAGGAGCGACCGGAAGATCCCGATGCGGTCGACGATCCAACCTCCAGCCAACGCGCCGAGGATGGTCAGGATGACGCCCAGGGTCACCGAGATGGCGCCGATTTCGGTCAGGGAATAGCCGCGGTCGACCCAGAAGGGCTTGACCATCCGGCCCAGCGTCGAATCGCCGACCTTGAAGAGCAGGACGAAGAGCAGGACCGGCACCATCTGCCAACGAAAAGTCCACCGCAGGACGGGTTTGATGGCGTGGCGCCGCGCCGAAGGGTCGAGAGTCACGCGCGGGCTCATCCAGGCGACCACTGCCAGAGCAAAGAAGATCACGGCCAAGGCGACCCACAGTGCCTGCCAGCCGGTGGCATCGGCCAGGATCAGAAAGCCGCCGCCGCCCACGAACATGGCGACCCGTGCGGCGGAGACCCGGGTGCCGTTGATGCTGCCCAGGCTTTCGGGCGTCGACACGTCCACCGCGTAGGCATCGATGGCGATGTCCTGAGTGGCGGAAGCGGTTGTGAAGAGCAGGAGCAGGCCCCACATCACCCATGACGGGCTGGAAGCATCCTGGGGGACGATCGCCAGGGTGGTGGCACCGAGCACGAAGAGACAGGCGGTGATCCACTGCTGACGACAACCGTAACGATCGACCAACGGTGCCCACAGGAGTTTCCAGGTCCAGGGCAGGGAGAGCAAGCTCATGAGCCCGATCTCCCGAAGGGACACTCCGTGAACACGGAAGAACACCGGCCACACATCGTAGGCGATGCCGAAGGGCAGGCCTTCGGCAAAATAGAGGACGGCGATCCAGAAGAGGACTTTCCGTTTCGTCACCGCGTCATCTTACAGATGCCACATCGACGCAACTAAATTATGAGTTTTGAATTTTTAATTGTGAATTATTCGTCACCCATCCCAATCGACAGGGAAGGGCGGATGAAAATTAAAAATTGAGAATTAAAAATTCATAATTCAAAATTCTGCCCTGTCGAGGGCATCAGCCCTCGGCAGGGATCGTCCCGATATCGTTGCGGCGCAGGAAGATCGCCATGAAGATGCCGATCACGATGGTGATGGTGCCGATCCACACCAGCGAAATCAGCGGTTTGGTCGATACATCCAACACCAGGCTCGCAGAGCTCGGCGCCTCCGGCGCCAAGAGCGGATCGAAGATCTGGACCTGCACCGTACCGCCCTCGGCATCGATGCGCCCGGGCGTCAAGGTGATACCACCGCTCCCCGGGACCGTGGCCGAGGAAACCTGCGGTTCGCCGCCCATTCCGCCGCGGTAGGTCGGCATGACCTCGTAGCTCTCCCCGCCGTGCTCAACGGTAAAGACGACGCCGAAGTTGATCTTCCCCGCTTCCGGGTCGAAGTCCGACAGATCGAAGTCGTCAAAGGTGACGGCCAGTTCCTTGTAGGCCAGGGTCTCACCCTTGGTGAGCACCGCAGTACGGCCGATACCGCCGCCGAGACCGAGAAGCTCGACGCGGACCACACCCTGATCGACGCTCATCCCGGTGGCGCGAATCCTGGCGCCCCCGACACCCGGAATCTCGACGGCAATCGGTTGGACGCCGTCGTCGGTCGACACCATCGAGGGCTCGAGCACAACAGGCTCCGAGCCAGGTCGTTGGATCTCGATCACCACGCCGACCGTCAGGGCACCCGGCACCGCGTTCTGCTTGGTCAGGTCAAAGCCCTGGAAGGTCAATGTCCAGTCGCGGAACGACACGGGCTCATCCTTGGTCAGCATCATACGGCCCGACACCGGTGCGTCCTTGCCCGGGGCGAACTCGACCGGCGCCAGATAGAGGTCCTTGGTGAGGAATGACTTGATGTCGGGATTGGCGATCATCTGGTTGGTCTTCTGATTGACCCACATCTTCGGTTTGAGCACGAAATTCTTACCGCGCGGAGAAGTCACCTCCACCACCATGGCGTCGCGCGACTGGGGAGTCGGCTTTTCGACACCGCGGAAGGTCATGGTGTAGCCCAGGACTTCTTTGGGTTCGCCCTCCGCGAGTCGAACCTTCTGCTCGCGGTCAAACCACCCGGTGGTGAGAAAGGCCAGCATCATGAGGCCGAGGCCGATATGGGCCACCGGCCCGCCGGCCAGCCGCCAACGACCGTTCCTTCCAAAGTCGATGGTTGCCCACACGTTGGTGACCACACAAAAGACCGCAGCCGCGACGTAGATGAACGCCGACACACCGCGCAGACCAGCGACCACTGCCAGCACCATCACGACGGCGGTGATCGCCGACGTCAGACCCAGAATCCGGGCCCAACCCTCGCGCGCACGACTCCAACCGAGAAGCGGCGAGCCGGCGAGAAACAGCGAAAACACCACCGCGAGCCAGAAGCCCATGCGGTTGTAGAAATCCGGGCCAACCTGGGCCGGTGCGCCCCAGATCCGCGAGATCAACGGCGCCGAGGTGCCGAAGAGCACGACCACTCCGATGAGAATTGTGAGCAGGATGCCGACGACAAAGAAGATCGTCCGCGACATGAAGGGCTCGTCGCCGACTTCGGCCGGGATTTCCGACCAACGGTAGACCAGAAACCCGACCGACACGACGAGGAAAAAGCCCATATTGAAGACCAGCAGACCTGTGATGCCGAGGTCGACAAAGGAGTGGACCGAGAAATCAGCCAGGACCCCGGAACGGGTCAGGAAGGTGGCGTAGACCACCAACAGGAAGGCCGAAATCGCCAACACCAGGTTGAGGCGCCGGAACCGTCCGCGACCGCGCTGCAGCAGCATGCCGTGGGTCAGGGCGAGGGTCGCCAGCCAGGGCACCAGGGAGGCGTTCTCGACCGGGTCCCAACCCCAATAGCCGCCCCAACCGAGGGTCTCGTAGGCCCAGTAGCCGCCAAGCATGATGGCGGTGCCCAGGGACGCGAGGGAGAGCAGTACCCAGGGCATGGAGACCTTGGTCCATTCGTCGTACTTTTTCATCCACAAAGCCGCGATGGCAAAGGCGAATGGGATGCCGAGCGAGGCGTAGCCGATAAACATGATCGGCGGGTGGATCACCATCCAATAGTTCTGCAAGAGCGGGTTCAGGCCCTGCCCATCCATTGGAATCAAGGCGGCTGTCAGACCCTCGTGGAAGCGGAAGGGGTCCTGTTTGACCAACAGCAGGATCAGGGAAAGCAAAGTCAGGTTGTAGACCACCATGACCCGCGGCTCATACGACCGTGCAAACCGCATCAGAGGCAACCCCAGGATCACACCCCAGAAGACCCACAACAAGAAGCTGCCCTCCTGACCGCCCCAGAAGGTGGAGATCAGATAGTGCAGCGGCAAGATATTGTCGGAATAGGCCCACACGTAGTGCAGACGGTAGTCGTGGGTGACCAGCAGGTACATGAGCAGCGCCGAGCCGGCGACGATCGCCGCCGTCATCACGACGTAGCTCTGGCGGGCCGGCGCGCGCCACTTTTCAGGGTTCTTGATCGACAGCCAGTAGGTGATGGTTGAAGCAATGCCGGCGAGAAACGCCAACCACATCAGGATAGTTCCTGGGATATACATGGACTCTCCTATTCGATCGCGAGAGAAAGAGACGGGACGTTCGAGGCGCCCCGGATCAGGTCTCGGAGCTGTAGCTCTTGACGTCGTCCTCGAGGCCCTGGTATTTCGAGGGACACTTCACCAGCAGCTGCTCGGCCTCGAAGACACCGCTTTCATAGCTGCCGATGGCGACGATCTGGATCGCCTCCTCGAAGTTGCCGGGCTTCACGCCTTTGTAGTGCACTTCCATGGTGTTGCCGTCGTCGTCCACAAGCGCAAACTGCAGTTCCTCGGCATCGTCGACGTATGCCGTCGAATTCTCCACCAGTCCGCCGGCCACCTGCACCTTGCGGGCGGTCGCGGACGCTTCTTCGAACGACACATAGGGTGTCAGGTTCGATTTAAACGAGGTCGTTCCATAGGCCAGAAAGGCCACAACCAACACTCCGCCCACCGCATACCAAATCCGTCGTTGGCGTCGTGAATCATTCATCTAGTCCTCCAGACGGCTCACTTTCCGATCGAGCCGGTATACGTATCCAAAAAGCCCCACCCAGATCATCAGGGTGACGACCGCGATGCCCATGAGATCAGACATCAAGCACCTCCTGTCGGCGCCGCTGCCGGATAGTCTCGATCCGGCAGCCGATAGTATATAACCATACATACAATCCCGTAAATCCTAATACAGAAGCAAAGAGCACCTGCGTGTAGCGCGAGTCGAACTCGTTGGCCCCACGCGTGTTGATGATCGTGTCAGGATGCAGTGACCAGTAGATCCGGGGCACCACGAAGACCAGAAATGGCACAGTCACAAAGGCGAGAATGGCGTATACCGCCGACAGGCTCGCCCGCCGCTCGGGATCGTCAACCGCTCCCCGAAGGGCCAGATAGGCCGCGTAGATCAGCAACAAAATGGTGATCGAGGTCTGACGGGGGTCCCAGTTCCAGTAGGCGCCCCACATGATCTTGGCAAATACGGCACCGGTGGTGGTGGCGAGCACGGCAAACAACAAGCCGAGCCCGGCGCTGACCGAGGCGCGAATGTCGTCTTTGGGGTCTCTCCGCCTCAGATACATCACCGACGCGATGCACGAAACCAGAAACGCGAGCACCGCAATCCAGGCCATCGGTACGTGGAAGAAGACAATCCTCGACGACTCGCCGATAAAGCCCTCTGCCGCGTGGACGTAGAAAAAGGCCGCCACGATGACCACCGCCAACCACACCAACAACGCGATTTTCGTTATATCTGCCACTCTCATCCGTCGACCAACTCCACAATGATCTCCCCGTATAACCGCGGCAAAGCATACCTTATTGCCGTTTTGGTCATTCGTTCCACACCACCGGAAAGAGCACCGCCGAAACGATGGTCATGATGCCGCCCATTGAAAACACCGCCCGGATGGTGTTGGTCACGGTCTCGGCCGATCCCTCGGCGGCGCCGGTCGTCCCCTGAATGAGGAAGATCATCAGGGGCAGCAAGAGCGGCAGGGACAACACTGAAAAGAGAGCGCCACGAGTCATCGCGCGCGCGATTATCGCGGCGATGATGGTGGTGACCACCGCCAACGTGAAGCCTCCCAGGACCAGGATGACCACGAACGCCTGCAGCAAAACGATTTTGTAACCCATCAAGATGCAGTACAGGGGCACCAAAATCGCCATCAGGGCATAGATCAAACAAAGGTTATAGACCAGCTTGCCGAACCACACCGCCAGCGGTGAGGCTGCCAGCCGCAGCAGCGGTGCCGTGTGGCTCTCCTCCTCTTTGACGAATGACCTATCGAGACCGGCGAGGGCGGCAAAAAAGACAATGATCCACAGGAGCACCGCCAGCAGAAAGGGCCGATCTTCGGCCGCGATCCGGTACGGCCCCACCGTATAGGAGACGGCTGCCAGCACGGTGAGGGCGAACAGCCCGAGAGAGTTCAAGGCCACCCGGGTGCGGAACTCGGCTCGAAGGTCCTTGGCGGCCACCGCCAGGGCTTCAGACAGCCAGCGCCACATGGCGGCTCCCCCACTCCATTTCGCGCGGGTCGTTGGTGGCCAATAGGATGGTCTTGCCGGCCCTCGCCAGGGCACGGACGTGCTCCTCGAGCCAGTCCTTGCCCGCCGGGTCGAGGTTTGACCCCGGTTCGTCGAGCACCAGCACCACCGGTTCGTGGAGCAGGGCCTGGGCAATCTTCAATCGTTGCGCCATGCCGGTGGAGAACCCCCTCACAAGGGTACGGCGATCGGGGTCGAGGCCAACTGCCAGGAGACCCTCGCGACACCGCTCTTCGGATGGACCCATCCCCCGAACCCGGGCAAAAAAGCCGAGATTTTCCATCGCATCAAGTTCCTCGTAGACCGCCATCGACGGCGCCACCACACCGAGGTGGAACCGCCAATCCTGACGACCAACCTCTTTGTCTCCATCCAGATAGCGAATATTTCCGCGAGTCGGTCTGAGCAGACCGCAGAGGATCGAAAGTAACGTCGATTTGCCCGAGCCGTTGGGCCCGGTGATGACCAGAACTTCGCCCGGGACAGCCTCGCCGGAAACCGACTTGAAAATGACCCGCAGATCGTAACGCTTGGCCACATCGGAGAATGAGATTCGGGTGCCGTTCGCCATCGCGGAGAAAGATAGCATGCACCGCCCTCCTGACCTTTCGGGCAGGAGGGCGCGGATGCAGGTCTCAGGATCCAGGATTCAGGAGCCGTATCCTGCATCCTGCATCCTGTATCCGGGCGCTTGAGTGGGAAATGGAATAGTTATAATTTCCACCAACGTTCGCTCACCTTGCACGTGGAGGCACGCTTGATCATGTCGAACCCAATCCTCGAGTTCACCATCGCCCTCGTCATCGGTCTGCTGGTCGGTTCGTTTGTCGAGTACACCGTCCACCGACTCATGCACAAGGGCAAATTTATGGGCAAACGACACGCCCTCCACCACCGCCGCTTCGAGGCTCAGGGTTGGTGGGGCGAGTTCACCGACTACTCCCTCCCGGGTCTGCTCATCGCATGGGCGGGTTTCCTGGTATCGGTGCCGGCAGGTTTGGGATTTGCCCTCGGGATCGTCGGCTACGCGGCCTTTGCGGCCTACGCCCACCAGGTCCAGCACGAAAAACCCGACCTCGCCTTCTGGCTCGGCGCCCCGATCCACTACCTCCACCACCGCGAAAACATGTGGCACCACAATTTTGGAATCGGCGTCAGCCTCTGGGACCGTATTCTGGGCACTTACAAGGCGGCGGATTGGCAGCCAGAGATACCGCTCCGGAATTATCCCGTTCGCGAGTTCGTCAATATCCGCTGGCGCTGACGGCGGCCCGCGGCGACGACCCTCCTGAACTCCAGCAGCATCAGCTATAGTTGCGATCTCAGGAGGTGTCGATGCGAGCTGTGATCACCGGAACCGGCATGTACATTCCCGACACCTCGGTTGACAACCACGCCCTGGCCAAGCTCATGGACACCTCCGACGAGTGGATCCAGGTGCGAACCGGGATCGCCAAACGACAGTACGCAGCGCCGGACCAGGCAACCTCCGATCTGGCGGTGCCGGCGGCTCGCCAGGCGATCGAGAATGCCGGTCTGACGCCGTCCGACATCGACTACCTGGTGGTTGCCACCATGACCCCGGACTATTTCTTTCCGGGCTCGGCACCCTTTCTCCAGCGCAAGCTCGGCCTCGAGCACATCCCCTGTCTCGACATTCGCCAACAGTGTGCAGGGTTCGTCTACGGACTTCAGCTCGCCGATGCCCTGATCCGTTCCGGCCAGAGCAAACGGGTCCTGGTGGTCGGTGCCGAAGCCCACGCATCCCTGATCCCGTGGAGCCCGGAGAGCTGGCAGATCGCGCTCGGCGAGTCCGACGGCCCCGTTTCACCCGAGGATTTCGAACGCAACACCACTACCCGCGACAGGGTGGTTCTGTTTGGTGACGGTGCCGGCGCGGTCGTGGTGGAAGCGATGGAGGACACCGACCGCGGTGTCATCGACTGTCTGCTCCACACCAACGGTGATGAAGCCGAACGGCTGTGGACCAAGGCGTGTGGCAGCGCCTTTCGCCCCTATATCCGCCACGAGATGATTGACTCCGGCGACGTGGTGCCCATCGTCGAAGGACGCAAGGTCTACGCCCTCGCTGTGACCTTCATGCCACAGGTGACCCTGGAGATCCTCGAACGCAACGGCCTGACAACCGACGACCTCGATCTCATGATCATGCACCAGGCCAATTTGCGGATCAACGAAGGCGTCCAGAAGCGTCTCGAGCTGCCCGACGACAAGGTCTTCAACAATATCCAGAACTACGGCAACACCACCGCCGGCACCATCCCCATCGCCTACCACGAGGCCCTCGAGCAGGGTCGCGCCAAACCGGGCGACCTCGTGTGTTTTGTCGGTCTCGGCAGCGGGCTCAACTGGGGAGCGATTCTTTATAAGTGCTGATCGCAGGGCTTGGGGCTTGGCGGCGACGGTCGTCGCACCGCTGTCACTAAGGGCTTCCCGGTAAGAGATTTCTCCACTCGTTCGCTACGCTCTCTCGGTCGAAATGACAGGCTGTGGGGGTGAAATGAGATTTTCAGGAAACCCACCCGTGCGGCGGAGGTGCCATCTTCAATATTGTCTGATCCACGTGCATCCACGAAGGAGAGATGAATTGGGCAGACAACGATGAAGGTGGCTCCTCACGGGTAGCTCGTTCCAACAGGTGGGTTCTCTCGAACGCTCGGCCACGGTGCGACGTTCGCTTCCACCGGACGTGCCGTCTCCGAACGATTTTGCGATCGCCTGTTCTCGACACGAGCGGGTGCTTTGGGCGCAAACATCTTCGGAGGGGGCACTCACGGGCAATGCAGCGGTGAGAATCGGGATGTGCACTCCGGGAGAGCGTGCGGTATCGAGCGCGTGCGGCGGAGGTGCCATTTGTCGCATTGTTCGAGCTTCATCCCTCCGGGATACGAAAAACCCGCGGGCGAACAACGTGACGGGTGGCTCCTCTCGGGGATCGCGTACTGAAAGACGGGTTCACTCGAACGCCCGGGAACGGTGCGACGGCGACGGGCACGGGACTGAGCGAAACCTATCAAAAATCTGAACTTATGCTAACCTGTGCCGGTGAGCGGGAAGATCGCCCAACTCTTGCGCGCCCCGCACAATCCTTTCTGTGAAATGGAGACGTCGTGACACGACGCATGCTCATAAACGCCCAGCGCCCCGAAGAGGTGCGCATCGCAATCATCACCGACGGCATCCTCGACCACTTCGAGGTGGCCGCCACCGAATCAGGCCTTCTCCGCGGCAACATCTACCGGGGCGCTGTCGCCAATGTGCAACCGTCGCTCGATGCGGCATTTGTCAACTTCGGCGCGGACAAGGACGGTCTCCTCCGCGCCGACGATGTGGTCCCCCAGGCGTACGGCAAAAAGGCGGAGGGCGTCGGCAAACACCCCCGTGTCGACCGAATCCTGGAGCGCGGCCAGCCGGTCCTGGTCCAGGTTGTGCGCGACGGCGTCGGCCACAAGGGCGCCCTCGTCACAACCAACGTCAGCATCGCGGGCCGGTACCTGGTCCTGATGCCCTATGACGAAGTCCGCGGCGTGTCGCGCAAAGCCGAAGACGAAGAGCGGCAGGCGGTCAAGGACCGGGTTGCCAGGCTCGACCTACCGGAGGGCTTCGGGGTAATCCTGCGCACCAATGCCCTCGACCAACCGCAGAAGACCCTCAACCGAGATCTCAGCGCCCTGTTGCGGCTATGGAAGAAGATTCGGTCCGAGGCCAACGCCGGCACGGGGTCAAAGCTCCTTTACAGCGATCAGGACCTCATCGTTCAGGCCCTGAGGGACTCGGTCGACAACACGATTTCGGAGGTCATGGTCGATGACGACGGGGCCTTTGCCAAGGCGCAGAGCTATATGCGGACCTTCATGCCCCGTTCGGGCAGCCGTCTCTCTCACTACTCGGAACGCATGCCGCTGTTCAGCAAATACGAGCTCGAGGAGCAGATCGACCGCATCTACCAGCGCAAGGTCGGCCTGCCCTCCGGCGGATCGATCGTCATCGACGGCACCGAGGCCCTGACCGCGATCGACGTCAACTCGGGCCGTGCCACCCGCGGCAGCAGCCAGGAGGAAACCGCCTACCGGACCAATCTCGAGTCGGCGGTGGAGGTGGCGCGCCAGCTCAAGCTGCGCGATATCGGCGGTCTGATCGTCGTCGACTTTATCGACATGCGACTCGCGAAACACCGCGCCACGGTCGAAAAGACCATGCGCGATGCCATGAAGCCCGACAAGGCCCGCTCGAACGCCTCACGGCTGTCGCCAAACGGTTTGCTCGAGATCAACCGGCAGCGTCTGAAAAAGGCTCTCCAGCTGCGGACCTATCGGCCCTGCCCAACTTGCACCGGCACCGGCAGCATCGCCAGCCCAGAACTGGTGAGCTTGAATATCATTCGTCGCATCGAAACCCGGGCCGTCACCGGACAGCTCGGAAGCGTCCGAGTCGAACTCCACCCCGAACTCGCCGACGCTCTGCAGAACGACTGCAGGCAAGAGCTCGCAGCCCTCGAGCGGGAGTTCGATATTCAGGTCCAGATCGTCGCCGCCGCGGGTCTGCACCGCGCCGAAGAACGGATCGAATGGCAAAAGCGCGTCAAACACGAGGAAAAAGTGAGCACCGCCGCCGTCAGCGCGGCCGATCTTGCCGATGGAATGGGCGATCAGCCACCACAAATGGACGGCGAGACACCGATCGAGAGTGACGGGCCGGCCGAACAGGAAGGCCCGCTGAAGACCGCGCCCGCAAGCGACAAGCCAAAGCCCCGGCGGCGCCGACGCGGCGGACGCCGCCGCAAAAAGACCGGCACGAGCGACGACGGGCCGGAGGCGGTCAGCGCAGACGCGCCCGCCGCAGAGGAGAATCTGGTCGACGACGAGGCCGTACAGCCGAGCGAAGACGAGAGCAAAGAGACACCTGCCAAAAAGAGTCGCAGGCGTCGGCCCCGGCGGTCCCGCAAAAAAACCGGGACGAGCGACGACGGTGCGAACGCGGTCAGCGCAGACGCGCCGGCAGCAGAGGAGATTCAGGTCGACGACGAGGCCGGACATACAAGCGACGACGACACCAGCGAGATACCCGCCAAAAAGAGCCGCAGGCGTCGGCCCCGGCGGTCCCGCAAGAAACCGGCCGCCGCGGCCTCTCAAGCCGACGACGAAGCCCCACCGGAGCCGGCCTCGCCCGAGCCAACATCATCGGATCCTGATCCCTTCGCATACTGAGCAACAAATTTTGAATTCTAAATTTTGAATTCTGAATTCCCACACGACCTCAGCGGCGTGTGATGAACAATTCAAAATTAAAAACTAAAAATTGAGAATTTACTTTTGGTCAACGTGGGGAAAGACCTTGGCCTCGACGCCCAACTCGTCGGCGATGAATGCGAGAGCCTCGCGAAGATCCGAGATCTCGAGTTGAGGAGGCACCCGGACCACCGACGACATGGTGAAGAGCGGTGTCCCGCTCATGGGTGCGGCCACCACTTCGGTGGTCATGGTCTCCATGTTGATCCCCTGCTCCGCGAGATACCGTGCAACCTGGTGAATGATCCCCATGTGGTCCGCCCCGAGCACGGTAATGGCACACGGAATCGCCGCCGACTCCTCGACCACCTCGACCTCACTCAATCGGGTGTGGACGTCGAACTTGGCGTAGTGAACCTCGGCGAGGGCGGCCCGCAGGCTCTCGATCTTGTCCTCGGGTGCGGTCACGAACATGAGCATCGCGAAATCGCCTCCGAGGCGGACCATGCGACTCGCCTCGACATTGCCCTCCCACCGCACGAGAAGCTCGGTCATCTCATCCACGACACCGACCTGGTCGCGGCCTGAGGCGGTGAGCACCAGTTGCTTGCGCACGATAGAACCCCTCCCCTCATTCAATGAGGGCACCCTTCCATGGTACCCCACAGACGGAACCGCGGGCGGCGGAGGTGCCATTTGAGCCACCTTCGACAATCCCGATTCTGTCATCCTGAGCGAGCGAAGGCTCTGATGGTGGGCTAAAGCCCACCCTACGGCTCGCCCTAACAGCCCGCTCGGTTTGTGGGCAGGGTGGGCCTCGGCCCACCTTCAGTCTCGATTCTCAACTGTCGACAATCGTTTTGTCGTTTCGGGTGGCTCCTCTCGCGGGCAAGCGCGACGGCAACGACACGAAAAAAGGCGCGGCCGGGCCGCGCCTTCAATAATGGAAAGTCCCTCGAATCAACGAGTCATCAGCTTGATGGTTCCGCTGAAACTGCTCAGGGAGATGCTCGGACCGCCCGTCCCGGTGTTAAAGCGCAGTTCTTTCTCCGGAGTGTATTTGCTGGTTTTTTTCGGCTCCGGTCCGAACTGGTTGACGATGCTGCCGGAAAAGGTCTCGATATCGTAGGAGGCCGCCGCACCAGGCTCCACCAACAACGTGATGGTGCCGCTCATCGTCTCCATGTCAATATCACCCTGTGATCCGGGAACGGCGTTACAGGTAATGTCACCCGACACCGTTTCGAAATCCGCTCCGAAGAGGGTTCCGCCGTCGATGAGAATCGACCCGCTCACGTTCTCGGCGCTCAGCCCACCCTGGGCCGTTCCGACGCGGATCGCGCCGCTGACCGACTCGAGATCGGTATCGTGGGGCGCACTGTCCACCGAGATCCCGCCACTGACGTTCTCGACGTCGAGCGATGCGGGCATATCCGCCACGTGAACCTTGCCGCTGACCGTTTCCAGGCTGACATCCGCCCGTACGCCGCTCACCTCGATGGAGGAGCTGATGGTCTCTACGCTCACCGGTGACGACGCGGGAAGTCGAATGACGAGATCGGTAGATGTCACCTGCCGCCCGTGGTAATCCTCGTCGTAATCGACCTCGATGCTGACGCCGTCGTCATACACATCGACATCGAGTCCCTCCACTCCGTCGCCCAACGTCCCTTCCACCTGGACCTCGGCCGCATCCCAACCGATGATCGTCAGGCTCCCGGCGATGTTCTCGATATCGATTTCAGCCCCCGCGGGCACAGGGTGGCTCTCGTTGACCGTCGTCGCACTCCACGCGAAACCCACGGCCGCGATCATCAGAGCCAAAGTGATGACAACCTTCTTCGTCTTCATAGTTCCTCCTACCTGTTTCATCTCAGATCTCTCGCGGCAGGATTGCCGCACGTTCCAGCAAATTGACCTGTTGGCGATACGTCGTCACGAGTTGCCGCATCAAGAGCTCGTTTCCGGGGTCCTCGCCCAACGCCGTCGCAATCTCACCCATCGCCTCGTCAATGAGGCGAAGATTATTCAACACGACCTCCAGCGTCGCCGGCGAAAACTCGTTCCGGCGAGCTTCGAGCACGTTCAGCAGCTGCTGCCGCGTTGCCTGGTAGTCATGCACCCCGATCCCGGCGAACGAAACAGCAAGCACCTCGGGCGAAACCGACCGCGAAACGGGTGCCACAACTGCTACCGATGTGGCCTGTTGTCGACCCACCACATAGGCTGCGATGACCGAGGAAAGCATCAACACCGCAGCCGCAGCGGCCATCAGTGCTCTCCTCCCGAAGCGAGCCCGCACGACCTTGGTTGCGTCGATCCGCGCCTCGATTCCCGGCCACAGGTCCAGCGGGGGCTCGACGGACCGGGGCAAGGTCGCCACCCGGTCGCGCAGGGCCATCATCGACTCGTGGGCCTCGGCACAGGCGGAGCATTCTTCGACGTGAGCCCGCACCAAAGATCCGGCGGCATCATCGAGCCGTCGTTCCGGGTCCTCTTCGAAAAAGATCATCACTTCTTCGCATTTCATGGCGACAAGGCCTTTCGTAAGAGCTTTCGAGCTCGGTGAAGTTGAGCCTTCGAGGTGCCGACGGCAACACCGATGAGCCCCGAGATTTCGCGGTGACGGAACCCCTCGACATCGTGCAGGATGAACACCGTCCTCGCGCCGTCCGGTAGCCCCGAGATCGCCCGTTCGAGGTCGATGGTCTGACCTGGGTGGGCCACTCGAGCCGTCTGATCGGGAACGCTATCCTCAAAATGAACCGAGATCCGCGCCTCACGACGATCGGTACTGCGTTGATGGCCGAGGACGACATTGACGGTCACGCGGTGAAGCCAGGTCGAAAATGCGCTCGATCCCCGGAACGAGCCGAGCTTCTGCCACGCCCGCACGAAGGACTCCTGAACCAGCTCTTCCGCGAGGGTCGGGTTCCCCGACATCCGCAGACAGAGCGCATAGACTCGACCGACGTTGAGCCGATACAGTTCTTCGAACGCCGCAACATCACCACGGGCGGCTCGCGCCACCAAACGCGATGGATCGCGCTCGACACCCGGTTCCGAGGCCCTCACCATCGGAGGGCTTGCCGGCGCTGCATAGAGATTCGCCACTGTTTCCACATCCTATGAGATACCGATTTCCCGCAAAAGGTTGCATCGGGCCGCCATCGTCGCGGAGGGCGGTGGGAATCTCTGATCGCCAAACGCGGTTTGCGGCAAAGGGGAGGGACTGCATGTACGACTCTGAGGCGACGACCCGCGGGATCAAAATTGCGGTCAAGGCGAGCTACGTGGAAGAGCGATCGCAGCCCCTCGAGGGGCGGTGGTTTTTCGCCTACCGCATCCGCATTCACAACCGCGGGCAGGTGCCGGTCCAACTGATCAATCGTCACTGGGTCATCACCGACGCCCATGGTAACGTCGAAGAGGTTCGGGGCCCCGGCGTGGTCGGTGAACAACCGCATCTGGCGCCGGGGGAGTCTTTCGAATACACTTCCTTCTGTCCGCTGGAAACGCCGTTCGGCACCATGGAGGGCAGCTACGAGATGACGACCGAGGACGGCGAGCTGTTCTGGGCGAAGATCGGTCAATTCACCCTCAGCCAACCTCTGGCGGTGAACTGAAGGCCGCAGCGACGACCGCCTCGACGTCGTCCGCAGTCATCCACTGGATGGGCACGCCCCGACGTTCCATACCGCAAAACCAGGTCTGTTGCCGTTTGGCGAAACGTCCTATGGCCGACTCGAGATCGGAGATCATCCCATCGAGGTCTTTCTCTCCCTCGAGAAATGCCGCCACCTCACGGTATTCGAGCCCGAGCTCGTCGAGCCGCCGCCGCGACACGCCGCGATCGAGTAACTGGCGCACCTCGTCGATCATGCCTTCCTCGAGACGTTGACGCAGCCGCCGACCGATTCGCGTCCGCAGCTCACCGCGCTCCTCTGTCACCCCGACGACCGTCCAACGCCGTGGCGCCGCGGGTGGCGCGCTGTAGCGCACCGGCGACAGCTTCGAATAGGCGGCGATCTCGAGACCCCGGATGACGCGGCGTGAAATCGATAGATCGGTGGTCTCGGCGATCTCCGGCGCCTCACGTTGCAGGCGTTCAACCAGTTCGGCGGGAGGGAGTTGTTCGAGAGCCGCCCTCGCCTCGCGATCCATCGGCACATCGGCGAGGCGGTAGCCGCGGACAACTGCTTCGACGTACAGGCCGCTCCCACCCACCATGAGGAGCGGGACCTCGCCGCCGGCAAACGGCGCCCTCTCGGCGAGGTCACCCAGGACACGGTAGCAATCCTCCTGATACCGGAAGAGGGTATAGACCTCCTCCGGGTCCGCAATGTCGATCAGATGGTATGGCACCGGGGGATCGACCCTGGCGTACTCCTCGAGGTCCTTGCCGGTACCGATATCGAGTCCCCGATACACCTGCCTCGAATCGGCTGAGACGATCTCCGAACCGAGCCGGTGCGCCACCTCGACCCCGAGTCGGGTCTTTCCGCTCGCCGTCGGCCCAACGATGACCAGAACGTGCAGGTTCATGTTTCGAACCGTCCCCGGAAACTCCGGTCCAATTCGAGAACCGACGTTCGATCTCTGCCTGTGAGCAACACGCCCAGCCGCCGCGGACGGCGGCCCTCAACCTCCAGGGGGGACGTGATCAGGATGCCGCACCGCGTGGTGGGACGGAAGGAGGCGTCTCCCAATGTCATCTCAAGCTCCTCGAAGGTCCCGGGCAACCGCAGTTTTCGGCTCGAGAACAGACGCCAATACACCACTCGATCACCACCCCAGGTTCGCCACAACCGTTCTGCGGCCGCCGCCATGAAGAGCCGAGCATTCAGATCGACCACCGGTCGCAGACGTTCGGTTCCACGGTCGTTCCAAACAAAGGAGTCGACACACACGGGACCGAAGTAGCCGGCATCGGAAAGTTCTCGAGCCACGATCTCAGACATCGATACGAGTTCGGACCTCCAGCGTTCGATCGCAGGCGAATCGCGGTCGAAAACGTCTCCGATCAACGCACCCTCCGAAGTATTGACGACCTCGTAGGCGCGAAAGCACCCGGCATCACCCTTCTGGTTGACGTCAAAGACGGATGCGAGGTCGAGAACCCTCTTGCGCCATGGTTCCAGGGCCGCACGTTCGTCCTCGTTGAAAAGCCTGGCAAGTGCCTTGCGATCAGCGGGGCTCAGCTCGCGGGACCGAAGACGCCGGTTGCCGAAAGCGCCGTTGCCGTGTTCGGACTTCACCACCCAACCATCCTCGTCGTCCGCGCGGCCGGCTAGAGCGTCGACGAGCTCTTTGCTCGAGCTCACCAATCCAAGGAAGTCTTCGTCGCCCCAGTGCCGCTGCTCGACTTCCGCCGAGAAGGCGCGACCGTTGACCCGGCGCACAACCTCCAGGCCCGGGTGCTGCGATGGGTCCTCATACAGCAGGTTGATGCCGTTGGCCTCCTCGTTCCACCCGAAGGGCGTGCACTGGGCGCGCCTCGTCACCGAGGGCATGACGCGCACCTCCGGAACCGGGATATGCAGGCGTTCAAGATAATCAAAAAAATTCTTAGGCGGTTCCTCAGAAACCAGGATTGAGTCACCATCCACGCCCAGAAGCAGCATGTGCATGCCCAGTTCACGAGCCTGTCGAGCCCGCGCGTCGTCGGTCCCAGGAGCCCGGCGCCGGCGGAGCGAGAGGTCGAAATCGGCATTGATGAAGTACTCGCTCATCTGCGAAAGAGTATACGGCGCTGCCCGCCGGCGAGGCATTGTGTACAATGCCTCTGTCGCATCTCGAACAATCAGAAAACCTGAGTCGCCGCTACGGCCCGAATGAGGAGAGTTTCAAAAATCTCGATGCGGCGGCCGGGGCGTTGGAAGGCCCATATTTGGGGGACGGAGAGCTTGTGATCGGTCGCACGGTTTCCCACTACCAGATCGTCGAACGGCTCGGCGGGGGCGGGATGGGCCTCGTCTACAAGGCGCGGGACACCCGCCTCGACCGCGACGTCGCCCTCAAGTTCCTCCCCAAGGAGTGGGGCCACGAACCCCTCCTGCGCGAACGTTTCTCTCGCGAGGCCCGCGCCGCATCAGCTCTCGATCACCCCAATATCTGCACCATTTTCGACATTGGCGAAACCGACGACGGACAGCTTTTTATTGCGATGGCCTACTGTACCGGCCCGACGCTCAAACACCGTATTCACGAGGGCCCCATGCCGGTGCATCAGGCTGTGGAGATTGCGATCCAGATCGGCTCTGCGCTCGAGAGCGCACACGATGCCGGCATCGTCCACCGCGATATCAAACCGGCCAACATCCTCCTGACCGACCGCAACCACGTCAAAATCGTGGACTTTGGCCTCGCCAAGCTCGCGGGAGAGGCCGCCGTCACTCGAGAGGGCTCGGTCATCGGCACACCCGCCTACATGTCTCCCGAACAGGCCACCGGCGAAGATGTCGATGGGCGCAGCGATCTCTGGGCCCTCGGTGCGGTCCTCTACGAGATGCTCACCGGGCGGCGCGCATTTGCCGCGGACCACGAGCGAGCCATTCTTCACTCCATCCTGTCCAGCGATCCGACCCCCATCGCCTCCATGCGCCCGGATGTTCCTGCGGAGCTCCTCCGCATCACTCGCCGTCTCCTCAAACGAGATCCAAAAGACCGGTACCAGACCGCCGGCGAGCTCCTCGGCGATCTGCGCGAGTTCAGCGGCGACCCGACCCCGGCCGAGATCGTCACCCAGAGCATGCCGTCGATGCCCCGGTTCCGTCCCCGGCAATTCGTGCGACACCGACTCCTGCCCGCGGCAGCGGCCGTTCTCGCGGTGGTGCTGGTCGCGATCCTCTGGCCGACATTCGTCTCCCCGAAGGCGACCCGCCACGTTTTGGTCCTGCCGTTCTCGTGTCACTCCGATAACGACGAGGAGAAGCTACTCTGCGAAGGCCTGCTCGAAACCGTCACCGCCCGGTTATCCGAGGTTCGCCAGTTCAGCGCTTCGTTGTCGGTGGTGCCGACCTCCGAGGTTCGCGGACAGCGCATCGCGACCGCCGGCGAGGCGCGCCGCGTCTTCGGCGTCGACCTGGTCATCGACGGTGGCGTGCAGTGGGACGGCAACAACCTTCGCGTCCCGTTGGAGCTGGTGGACGCAGAACGCCTACGACAGCTTCGCACACGGCTGCTGACGGTCGAGTCCTCCTCGTCCTTCGTATTGCAGGACCAGGTGGTGGCAGCGGTCCTCGAAATGCTCGAGCTCGAGCTCGATCCGCAGGCCGAACGCAGCCTCTCGGCAGGCGGCACCGCCAACGTGGAGGCCGCGCAGCTCTTCCTCGAAGCTCGAGGCACCGTCAGCGACCGCGCTTCCCAGGAACAGCTGACCCACGCCATGGACCTCTACCGCAGGGCCGTTGACCTCGATCCGACCTACGCCGATGCCCTGGTCCAGCTGGCCGACGCCTGCCACCGCCAATACGAGCTTGCGGTCGATCCCATCTGGTTGGATCACGGCCTGTCCTACGCCCACCGCGCCGTCGATCTCGGCCCGGACCTGCCCGGCGCCCACCTCGCGGCCGGACGGTGTGAGCTTGCGCGTCACGCCTATCCCGAGGCCGTCGACCGCCTGCAGAGAACCATCGAGCTCGATCCCCTCAACCTCAAGGCCTACACCTCACTCACGGTCGCCTACGAGGAACTCGGAAAGACAGCGTTGGCACAAGAGACCATCGACCGCGCGATTCGCACACGCCCCGAAGACTGGGTCACACATTACGACATCGGTCGATTCTTCTACTACGAACGGTACGACTCCGCTCGCGCCATCCCCTACTTCCGCAAGGTCGTGGAACTGCTGCCGGAAAGCAGCATCGGCTACAGCGCGCTCGGCAGCTGTCTGTTCTACGCGGGCGAAACGGCAGAAGCACGCACATTGCTCGAAAAAGCTGCCGCGATCGGCTCGCGTTACGACGCCTTTGCCAACCTCGCCACTCTCGTGTTCTACGAGGGCCAATATGACAGGGCCGCAGAGCTCTATGAGCGGGCGCTGGAGATGGATGCCAGCGACTACCAGCTCTGGAACAATTTCGGCGAGGCATCACGATTCCGATACCCCGCCGATCTTGAACGAGCGCGGGCCGCATACGAGCAGGCAGCAGCTCTGATGCAACCCCGCCTCGACGCCGACCCCGATGACCAGGCTCTGCTCATCGAAATGGCGTCCTTCCGGGCTCTTCTCGAAGATTCGGCTGGTGCGCGGGCCCTGGTTGATCGCGCTCTCGTCTCTGCCGTTGACGACCCCAACCTGATGTTCTCCCTGGCTACCATCTCCGAGGAATTGGGCGACCGTGACGAAGCCCTGCGCTGGATACAACTTTCGGTCGACTCGGGCTTCCCGATCCAGGTCATCAAGGACTACCCCGGTTTCGCCGACCTGATGACGGACCCACAGTTCCAACGGCTCGACGACGAATCATCGGGCGATCGGCCGCCCGAAAACCAACAACCCGATAATGAAGGGAGCGCCTCATGACGCCACACCATCACATCGTTGAAAAGGCACAACACACGACCCGGAGATCAAAACCCAGGTGGTCCCTGGTGACCAGGGCCGTCGTCTCCGCCATGGTCCTTTCGGTTGCGCTGCTGGGAGCCACATTGGCATGTCGCGCTGAGGACCCGGCGAAGGTCGAATCTACCAACACGACAACCGAGGAACCGCTGCTGGACGGTGAGATCGATCTTGAAGAGGGAATAGCTTCGCCACCAAAGATCAAGGCTAAATACGTCAAGCGTGGCGCTGAGGTCCAGATCAACGCCAGGTCGAATACGGTGTGGGTCGTGATTCCCAGCCGATATTTCTCCAAAGTAGACGGCGGCAGCGACTGGGCCATCGGCGAGGAAATGATCGCCTTCAAGATCGACCACGGCATCGCCCGGGTGAAACTTTCAAAAGACTTTCCTGCCTCAAACGAGGACCAGTCGGTCTACTATTCGATTCTCTTCTTCGATGGCAAGAACTATGCGTATCAGGAGGGTCAGAGCCCGCCACGGATGATCATTCCTCCCGGCGGGTTCTGAGAAACGGCGGTCTCACGGCAGATCGAGAGCGCGCTCCACGGCGGGGCGGGCGCTGATGATGTCGAGCCAGCGGGCGACATTCGGAAACTCCCCGATTTCGAGGCCAAAACGGCCGTAGTTGCGCATCCACGGGAAGCACGCCATATCGGCGATCGAGTAGTCGCCGCCGAGAAAGGCGGATTCGGCGAGACGGCCATCCACCACGCGGTAGAGCCGCTCGGCCTCGAGGGTGAAGCGTTCGACGGCCGCCGGCACCGGTTCCGGGGCGCGATGGATGAAGTAGCCCGCCTGGCCGAGCATCGGCCCGACACCTCCCGTTTGAAACATCAACCACGAGATGGTCCGCCAGCGGTCGGTCGGGTCTTCGGGGAGGAACCGGCCGATCTTCTCCGCCAGATAGAGGAGGATGGCCCCCGATTCGAAGATCGTCAGCCGGGTGCCGCCGGGACCATCCATGTCGACCAGGGCCGGGATCTTGCCGTTGGGGTTGACGGCCAGGAACTCGCGAGAATTTTGTTCGTCCCGGCCGAGATCGACAGGGTGCAACCGGTAGTCGAGCCCGGTCTCCTCGAGCATGATCTGGACCTTGTAACCATTCGGCGTGGACCACGAGTAGAGATCAATCACGACGTACCTCCTGGAGAGATAACATTTCGTCGCCCGTTGTCGTTCCCGCCCGAATCCTCCGAGCGACCAACGGCTGGTGTCGGCACCGTGGAAGGCGGTCGAAAACACGGCTGAAAAGGACTCTGTGGTAGTTTTGCACCGGGTAGAGATCCGTGAAACTCATCATTCAGATCCCCGCGTGGAACGAGGAGAAACACCTCGCCGGCACCATCGCCGCCCTGCCGCAGCAGGTCGAGGGCTTTGACGAGATCGAGGTGCTTGTCGTCGACGACGGTTCCGACGACCGCACCGCCGAGGTCGCGGAAGGGGCGGGCGCGACAGTCATCCGTCTCCCGGTCCACCGCGGTCTGGCCGTGGCGTTCACCACCGGTATCCGGCACAGTGTCGCGCGCGGCGCCGACGTCATCGTCAACACCGACGCGGACAATCAATATGATGCCGGCGACATTCCGGCCCTGGTGCGGCCGATCCTCGACCAATCGGCGCAACTGGTCATCGGCGACCGCCAGGTGGCCACCCTGCCGCATTTTTCGGCTGTCAAAAGGCTCCTGCAAAAACTCGGGTCGGGAGTCGTCCGCCGTCTCTCGGGGACCGACGTGCGCGATGCGACCTCGGGTTTTCGCGCCCTGTCCCGTGCCGCGGCCTTCAGGCTGCACGTCTTCACCCGCTTTACCTACACCCTCGAGACCATCCTCCAGGCCGGCGAAGCGGGCCTCAAAGTGGCCTCGGTACCGATCCGGGTCAACCCCGGAGTCGCGAGGCCGTCCCGGCTCTTCAGTTCCAACCTCGATTACATCGTGCGTTCGTTGGCGAGCATGGCGAGGATCGTTATCCTCTACAACCCCCTCCGTATCTTCCTGATCCTCGGCTCGCTGCCGGTGAGCCTCGGTGCGGCGCTCCTCGTTCGTTTTCTGTGGTTCTATGCGACCGGCAACTCACCCGCCGGCCACGTCCAGTCGCTCATCCTCGCGGTCATTCTGGTCGTCATCGGCGCGCTGATCTGGCTGGCAGGCATCATGGCCGATCTCACTGCGGTCAACCGCCGTCTCCTCGAGGAGGTGGTCGAGCGGCAGCGGGCCAATGGCGTCGACCCATACATCTGACGCCATGACTAAGAGCTCCACGGGCCGCGTGACCTGGAGGATCGCGGGCGCCGTGATCGCGATCCTCCTGTTGGCCATCGTCGCCAGGATGGCCGGTCCATCCGCGGTGTGGCACCTGCTTCGATCCACCGACGGCCGGCTCCTGGCAGCGGCCCTCGGAATGTCGGCGGCATTTCTGACCCTGCGGGGCCTCAGGCTGCGGCTCCTGCTCGAGAGCGGCGGTCTCAGCTGGTTGACGGCGATTCTGGTGGCGGCTGCCGCCCAGGCCGCCGCCCTCTTTGCACCGGCACGGCTGGGCGAGCTGGCCCTACCCTGGCTCCTGACCCGTACAACCGGAAGGTCATTTTCTGCGAACGTCGGCACCCTGCTGGCCGCCAGAGTGCTCGACCTCGCCACGCTGGGCGTCTGGTGCGGGGCGGCGATCCTCTTGATCCGGGGGCTCGACGAGCCGATGGCGCTGGCTCTCGCCCTTCTTCTGCTCGCCCCGACTCTCCTGCTCCCAATCACGTTGCGGGCGGCCGATTGGCTCGCCATCCGGTGGCTGGCGCCGCGAGGGCTGGCGGGCCGCCGCTGGGCGCGTCGCCTGCGGAGAGTGCGGAAGGAAATCGACACATTGCGCGCCCGGCCGGCCAGGCTGTGGGGAGCACTGATCACGTCGTTTCTGATGTGGGGACTGCAGTGGAGCGTCGCGTGGATTCTGCTGGCGGCCATGGGCCACACCTGGCCCATTATGAAGGTCGCGGCAGGGGCCTCCGCCGCGGCAGTCGCCAACCTGTTGCCCTTCAATATGATCGGCAACCTCGGCACCCTCGAGGCCGGTTGGACCGCCGCATTTGTCGCCCTCGGTGTTCCTTTGCAGGTGGCCGCCGCCTCAGGTCTGGCGGCTCACTTGTGGGGGCTCATCTTCGCCGCATTCTTCGGTGCCATCGGTTGGACGGCACTCACCCTGAAGGGATCACGACTCAACGCTTGAGTTCAGAACCCGGACGTTCGTCGCCCTCATCGGCCTTGACCTCGTTCCACAGTGCATCCTGTTCCGCGAGGTCCATCTGTCGAAAATCGCGACCGGTCTGCCGGGCGCGGTCTTCCATCGCCTGAAAACGTCGTAAAAACGTCGTGTTTGTCTGCTGGAGGGCGGTTTCGGGTTCGACGCCGAGGTGGCGGGCGAGATTTGCCATGACAAAAAGGACATCGCCCATTTCGGCTCGAACCCGGTCATCAACGACGCCGTCGTCGGCGTCGAGTTCGGCCTCGAGCTCCCCCATCTCCTCACGCATCTTGTCCATGACATCGATCGGTTTGCGCCAGTCAAAACCGACCGCTGCAGCCTTTTCGGTCATCCGGAATGCCTTGAGCAGGGCGGGCAGCGAGCCGGGTACGCCGTCGAGCACCGATGCGTCGGGCTTACCCGAACGCTCCTCCTTTTTGATGTCCTCCCAATTTCGCATGACTTCGGCCGAGCCCTCGACCTGTCGATCTCCAAAGACATGTGGGTGGCGGCGGACCATTTTTTCGGAGATGCCCTCGCTCACCCCATCGATATCGAACCACCCGTTTTCACGCGCGATCCGGGCGACGAAGACGATCTGCAGCAGAAGATCGCCGAGCTCCTCGCGAAGTTTCTCCGGGTCTCCGGAGGCGATGGCATCGACAACCTCGTAGGCCTCCTCGAGAAAGTACGGCGCAAGACTGTGAATGGTCTGCTCGCGATCCCAGGGGCAACCCCCGGGATCGCGCAACCGGTCCATGATGGCAACGAGTCGGTCAAAAGACGAAGACATGGTGAGAGATTCTACATGGGCGGAGGAGCAGAGGGGCGGAGGGGCAGGGGGGAAAGGGAGAAAGGGAGAAAGGGGTAAGAGGGACAAAAGGGCCAGCATTGACGACTGGTGCCCGGGCCGGTTACGGTCTCGGGCGATGAACTCGACTCAAAACATCACCGTCGTGGCAGCCGTCATCCGCGACGAGGAGGGCCGGTTTTTGCTGTCTCGCAGGCCGGACCACAAACACATGGGAGGTCTGTGGGAGTTTCCGGGCGGTAAGATCCACGACGGCGAAAGCCCGGCGGCGGCTCTCCTTCGAGAATTGCAGGAGGAGCTCGGCGTCGAGGCGTCGATCGAGCGGCCCATCACCTTTGCCGTCCACGAAGAACCGGCGTTGAGGATTCTCCTGCTCTTCTTTTCAGTGCGGTTGCTCAGTGGTCATCCGATCGGCCGCGAGGGCCAGGACCTGCGATGGGTTGAGCCGTCTGAACTACCCCAATATCCGGTCCCCCCAGCGGACGCCGAGCTGGTCGCCCTCCTTGCCAATGGCAGCCTGCCTTGACCTCAGGGGCCACAACAATCTAACGTGGTTGGTGGAGTCTTTGAAGGGGGGGTGCCATGGAGCTCGGTCCTCGAGAGCCTATCGTTGCGGGTACCTTCTATCCGCGTGCCGCAGCGGCGTTGGAGGACGATCTCCTCCGCCTGATCGATCTCCAGGACGCCCGCCACCAACTGCTCGCCTGTATCGCACCACATGCCGGCTTCGTCTATTCGGGTGGCGTCGCCGGAAAAATCTACGGCCACCTCGATCTGCCACAAACCGTGATCGTCCTCGGTCCCAATCACACCGGCGCCGGCGCCCCGGTCGCGGTCGCGCCGCACGAAAGGTGGCGAACCCCTCTTGGCAATCTGCCGATTGCCACCGGTCTCGGCCGCCGACTGGTCGACCGGGCTTATATGGCGACCTTCGATCCCCAGGCGCACATGCGAGAGCATTCGTTGGAGGTTCAGCTGCCCTTTCTCCTCGCCCGCCGGCCGGACATCGAGGTCCTTCCCGTGTGTCTGGCCCACCTCCCCCTCGAAGACTGCCTCGACCTGGGACGCATCCTGGCGAGGGTCGTAAGCGATTTTGCCGAACCCATCGGAATCGTCGCGTCTTCGGACATGAGCCACTATCTGCCCGAGGATGACGCGAAGAGACTCGACCATCTGGCGATTGATGCCGCACTCACACGCGACCCGGCCACGCTGTATGAAACGGTCCACCGCCACGGCATCACCATGTGTGGTGTCGTCCCGGCCACCGTCGCCCTCGCTGCCGCCAACGAGCTCGGCGCCCGGGATGCGCATCTGGTGGCCTACGCGACATCGGGTGACGCGAGTGGTGACCACAGCGCGGTCGTTGGCTACGCCGGTATCTGTTTCCACGCATGAAGAGACCCTCACGGCGGAGGTGCCATCTTCAACATTGTTCGACTCCCCTGCCACCACGCCGGCAAATCGTATCAGTCGAACAATGATGAAGGTGGCTCCTCTCGGATCGAATGTCCGGAAGGGCGGTCTACCACTGCGGCCCCTCAAAGAAATGGTGACCATCCACCGATCGGTGGCCGCTGCCCATGCGCGGGTATGCGCCTGTGTCATTGAATTGCCTCAGTGTCGCCATACCGACCGTCGACGACGCGTCTATAATCCGCAGCCATGAAGAACGATCTCCGCGTCTACAACCGAATCTCCGAGGCCGTCGGCTGGACACCCCTGGTGAGGTTGGGCCCGACCGTCGACGACCTCGAGTGTGAGGTCTTTGCCAAGATCGAGTTTCTCAACCCCATGGGCAGCGTCAAAGATCGAATCGCTCGCTTCATGGTGGAAAAGGCGATGACCGAGGGCCGGTTGCACGCCGGTGACATGGTGGTGGAAAACTCGTCGGGAAACACCGCGATGGGTCTGGCCATGATGTCGGTCCTGGAAGATCTTCGATGCACCATGGTGGTTCGAAAGCAGACATCGAAAGAAAAGCTCGACTGTTTGCGCGCGATGGGCGTCGACCTCGTGCTGGTGGACGGGGACCTGCCGCCCGATGACCCCGAGAGCTACAACCGCAAGGCGCGGGAGATCGTTGCCCACAATGACGACGCCTTCTTCCCCGACCAACACAACAACCGGGAGAATTCAGAAGCGCACTACCGAACGACGGGGCCCGAGATCTGGCAACAGATGGACGGCCGTATCGACTACCTGGTCGCCGGTATCGGGACAGGGGGCACCATCTGCGGTGTCGCCCGCTACCTCAAGGAACAGGATTCGACGATCCGGGTCGTGGCCGTCGACCCCGAGGGCTCGGTCTTCCACGATTGGTTCCATCATCAAAAACTTGATCGCCCGGCGCCCTATCTGGTCGAAGGACTCGGTGACGAGGAATTGATCGGCTGCCCCGATTTCTCCCTCCTCGACGACGTGTATCGCGTCAGCGACCGCCAGGCCTTTCGGGCGACCCGGGCCCTCGCCAGGCGTGAAGCCATCCTCGGCGGAGGTTCGTCCGGAGCAGCTCTGTGGGCAGTGCGCAATCTTGCCCACAAGCTGGACCGACCGGCACGGATCGTAACGATTTTCCCCGATTCGGGCACCCGATATATGAGCACCATCTTCAACGACGAGTGGATGAAGGCGCGCGGCTTTCTCTGAACCCGTCTTGGCAATCCCAGCTTACAGTTTTGAGTTTTGAGTTTTGAGTTCTCAGTTTTGAGTTATGCCCCTTAAGCGGCTCTGGTGAGGCGAGTGAACTGAGCTGGGAGCTTAAAACTTAAAACTCAGCCCTCAAAACTCAACACTGCTCAGGGTATCGACGACTGCTGCGTGAGCGCAGCGCGGTAGACCGAGTCGCCGGTCACGTTGTCGATCACCGTTGCGTAGGCATACCAGATGGCCGTCGGGTCGCTGCAGCGGATCTCGATCCAACCGTCGAGCAGCGCGCCATCGACCCCAAAGAAATCGAGGTTCTTCTGTCGCATTCCGGCCTCGTCAAAGATCAGTGACCCGGAACCTACTTCAACGCCAGCAGCGTCGAAAATACTTACGGTAAAAATGAGGGACTGTCCCACCTGTGGATTGATCGGGGTGAACACCCCCACGTTGGTGCGGAAAAAACCGTCGTGCTCGACATTCGCGATCCAGGCCGTGTCGGCGACCAGAACGCCATTGACGTTCAAGCCGAAACTTCCTCCAGTGGGGCCGGGAGTGAAGGTTCTTGATGCCAGGACCAGCGGGGACCCGTCGGTGGAGAACACCGAAATGGCACCGTTTTTGCCCCGTTCATTAAACAGACTCGTAAGGATGCTCGAAATCGTGAGCTGGGCATTGCCCTCGATCGTGATCGGATCGGACTGCTGCACTTCGAATACCGGACCGCTGTTCTTGATTTCGGGAAACAGGACAAACACGACCGATGTCGCTGCCGAACCCAGGTTGAGGACGCTGACATCCGAACGCCAGACGGTACCGTTTTCGCCGTTGACGCTGCCCGATACGGCGGGAATCGTCCCTCCGGGCGCCACGAACTGCGCTGCCGCAGTTGATGCCGCGATCATCACGACCAGCGTCAGATAGATCACTTTCCGCATCGAAACCTCCGGTCTTCAGTGTACCCGATAGGACGACCCGCACCTCCACTGCACTTTGCTCGTTTCCAAGCGTTCATCCCGAGAGGAGCCACCCTGAACATTGTCTGCCCGAAACGCATTGCCGGCGTGGAGGCCTGAGAGGCAGACAATGTTCAAAATGGCACCTCCACCGCACGCGGTGCCAACCGCCCTGAACACCCTCGTGCTATTTGTCGTCTGGGGGTGGGTGGGAAATTCCGAAATCCGAAATCCGAAATCAACGAATGATCACTGTACTAAAATATAGAAATCATGCCTGACCCGCCCCCGAACCGCGAGTCCTTCCCGGGAGGCCTCTTCCCCCCCTTGCTCGAAGCTGCTGTGCGTCTCGCTGCCCGGGGTCATTACAACCAGTTCCGCAAAAGCGTCGAGGACCCGGCAGGCGACAACCCCAGCGGTAGCTTTCTGCCCGAGAGGGTCCCATATATCACTCATTTGATGGGCACGATGTGCATCCTCGCTCGACTCGGTGTTCGCGATGAGATCCTGGCCGCAGCCGTCCTCCACGACTATCTCGAAGACGTGCCCGACCCGAACGGCCGCGAGAACATCCGGCTGGTCCTCGGCGACGAGGTCCTGTCACTGGTTCTCGAGGTCACCGAAGACAAGCGCCGCGACCTCGACCAGGCTGACACCTGGGAGATCCGCAAGCAGGAACAACTCGGCCACCTGGACCGGATGCCGGTGGAGGCCGTCCTCATCAAGGCTGCTGACGTCTTGCACAACGCGCAGTCGTTGGTTTTGGACCTCGAAGCGGCGACAGACGTCGGTGAGGTCTGGCATCACTTCAACGCCGGCCCGGGACAACAGCTGTGGTACTTCGAGAGCGTGGCAGAGGCGGTCGAGAGCCGCCTTGGGAACCACCCCCTCGTCTCTGACCTGGCCGCCGCCGTTGACGACCTGCGCGCCGCACTCAAGCTGTAATATCGACGCCCCAGGCGCCCATTTACATGCGGTCGAGGCCAAGGTTCTTGAGACCCGAATCCTCGAAGTCAGCCACCATCACCGGATTGACCGACCGGACCTTCGAAAGCAGGCTGTGTGCCTCGGCGTCCTGTTGATCGGCAAGCAGGACCTCGGCCAGGATCATCCGATTGAAGAGCTTGTACATACCGACCCCTGCCTCGACATAGGTCAGGCCTTTATCGGCGGCCCGCAGCTTGTCCTCGGCCCCGGCATAATCACCCTGAAGCGCCAGACGCACCCCCTGCATGTGGAGAAAGGCACCATTCAAGGTCATGAGATCCTTTTCGTTGCCGCTCTTCTCGACCTCCTCAATGAGATTGGCGGCCTCGACCTCCAGCTCCATGGCCTTCTCCCAGTCGCCCAACTTGCACGCAGCAAAATGGGTCGTGACCGCAGAGTAACGCTCTTCGAAGCCCTCAACACACTTAGAATCGGCCTCGACCATGATCTGCTGCCAGTCCTCGGCGTTGCGCAGCGTCGTGTAGCGTTCGAGACAGGCCATCGACGTCACCATGCTCTCCGGACCACCCGCCGCTGTGATTCTCTCGATGGTCTCGCGGGAGCCTTCCAGATCGCCATTGAAGCTCTGCATGAGGACGAGGTGTTGGTACGCGGCCCAGAAATCCGGCTTGATCTCGAGAGCCATCTGGAGCGACTCCTCGGCCTCCGCATAGCGGCCCTGGGTAATAAAGAGCTCACCGAGGGAGTCGTGGGGGTTGGCCTGATCGGGGGCGATGAAGCGGTAGCTCTTGAAATATTCTTCGGCTTCCGCAAAACGGCCCTTCATCATGTTGATGTAACCCAGTTGGTTGTAAGCGATCACCCAGTTCGGAGCCATCTCGACCAGGCGTTGGTAGAGACGTTCTGCGTCCTCGAGTTCGCCACGGCTCCATGTTTCCATCGCCTTCTGGTTCAGGATGTGGGGATCACTGGGGTACTTTGCGAGGGCCTCGTCGAGCAACCGATCTGCCTCTTCGGGCTGCTTTGCGTGGCGCGCCTTCGCCCGTTCGACATAGAACTTCTCCCGAGGCGTCAGCAGCGAGAGGTCGGCGTTTCCCACCTTCGACCACATGGCCGCGACTTTTTCCTCGTCATCGCTGTAGTCGTCGATGGCGAAGAGGTTGGCGATCACGAAGTCCGGATCGAGTTCGACGGCACGCTGGTAGTGGAGTCTGGCGTCCTCGTAGTAGATCTTCATCGAGGCGTCCATCCCGGTCTGGAACTCGGCCACCGCCTCCGGCGAACTCGACGTCCATTCGGGGGCCTTTGGCAGCGCAACCAGCGTCACAGCGGCAGTCACAACCACCAACGCCGCAACAGTCAACCACATCCATCGCTTCATGTCGCCTCCATCCCGCTCGGAGCTCTTGTCGCACACCGCGTGCAGAAACACGCTCCTCGGTTGATTGTACGCAAATCCTGCGAATTGGTTTCACCCGCACTCAGAACCTTGTCCAGCCTGGGTTTCGGCCCCGTCATCGGTGCCACGAAGGACGCGAACCCGGCCGAGCAGCAGCTGCGCTTTGCGCGCGGTCGGCCACGTGAGCGCGATCATGACGCCTCCGAGCAGCGTGAGCGATACACCAATCGCGGGGCCCAACCCCCAGAGCGCGACGACAACACCACCGACAACAAGCATCTCGAGCCGCAGCAGGATCACGACATAAACCAACCAATGGTCGCGGAGGAGGCGGGCGTGGTTGCCGTGCACTGCGCCGGCCCGCTTGATCCGCTCGAGCCGATTTCCGGCGTCCCGGTTTGCGGTAAAGCCGATCCACAGGCTGGCGGCAACCGCGACCAGGGTGATCGTGGCCGGCGACACCGTTGCCGTCCCCCGGTGGGGAACGAGAAATATGACCGCCATCGCCGCCGGAATCGTGGCGAGGAATGCGCCGGTAGTGAGCCGCATCCGTCGGAGGTGTCTCTCGAGGGTCTCGGGGGCCAGTTTTTCAGGGTCCATGCTGACCTCCAGGCTCCGCCAAACCATCGTCCAATTCGTGCACCAGCTCGATGTGCGCTTCCTCGACCTCCCGTGGAGCGGGCGGCAGCGGACGCGATCGCCCCTCCTCCACCCGATTCCAGACTCCCCAGACCAGACCCACCCAAACGGCAACGAGGTACCGGTTGAGAGGTGTCTGCGCGCCAAAGCCGACCACTTCATGGAGACCTGTGGCCACGAGGGCGGCCGCGGCTCCAGCCAGGGGGTACCGCAGCTCGAACCGGAGGTGCCGCACACGCCGCGGCCGAAGCCTGGCCACCAACGACGCCAGTACGAGGAGGAGGACCGCGGCCCCGACCACACCTGTCGTCGACAACCACTCCAACCAGTCGTTGTGGGCCTGTTCGAGGATCGCAGTCCCGGTTGCCGGTTTGTCGAGGCCAATGACGTAGCGGTAGGTGCCGAGCCCGGAGCCAAGAACCGGCGACCGGGCGAACGAGCGAACGGTCCCGGCCCACACATCCCAGCGCGTGTTGCCATCAACACCCTCGACCACAAACAGCTGGGCAAATCCGTCCCGCAGTTCCGGTATCCGGGTCCAGGCCAGAGCGGTGGCAACGACTAACAGGGCCACAATTGCGGCGATCCATGGCCACCGCCGGGCGCGCCACGGCCGCATCCACAAAGGCAACGTCAGCACAACACCGGCGGCGAGGAAGAGAACGCCGCCGCGGGAGCCGCACCGCATCATGGCGCCGACCGCGACCACCACCGTGACCCCCGCCGCCAGCGCCACCACCGCAGCGCGTTGTCTGGCGGCGCCCGGGCGCGCGAGGTTGCGCACGGCAACCACAAAGAGGACCAGCGCCGCCGGCACCGTGAGTTCCACTGCCGTCGCGTAGTGGTTCGAGTTGACAAAGGGCCCGTAGGTATCGCCACCACCGGTGTTGGCCCTCAGCAACAGTACTTTTTCAGGGGCCCCGCTTTCGCTCCCGAGACCGAGGACCCCGAGCAGACCGCACGTCACACCCAGCAGGGCCAACAGGACTGGAAGCCCGCTGCGGGTGCCCGCCATTCGGGTCGCGATCAGAGCGATGCCGAACACGACCACGATCGACGCCGCAGCCATCACCGTCGACCACGGCGCCAACGAAAGCGGCGCCCAGCCTGAAGAAAAGACCTCCGAAAACCCGGGCTGCACAAACCTCCGCACGATTTCCGGCAGCGGGACCAGCTGGGCAACCACCAAAGCCGACAGAGCCGACGCCGACCACAACGCCGCTGGAGGTACGGCCGGTAGGCGCCGAAGATCGATCATCAACACCATCACAACCACGGCGGTCGCCAGCCTGATCACCGGGTCGACCCCTGCAAACGCCACGGTGTTGCCCACCAGCAAAACGGCGAGCAGGGCGCGGTGAAGAACGGGCATGGTGGTCGTCAGTCCGGGACCGTAAATCGATATCCGACCCCACGCACGGAGTGGATGTACTGAGGAGATTTGGGGTCGGGTTCGAAGTAACGCCGCAGACGGACGATGAAGTTGTCGATGGTTCGGGAGGACGTGGAGAAGCGGTAGCCCCACACCCTTTCCAAAATCTCCTCGCGAGAGACCACCTGGTTCCGGCGTTCCACCAGGAGCTTCATCAGCATGCACTCTTTTTCGGTCAAGCGAACCGTCCGCCCGTCGTTTGATGCTTCAAAGGTCTGGAAGTTCACCTCGTTGGGACCGAACCTGAAGACTTCCTGTTCGTCTGGCGCGGTGCTGTACCACTCCTGCCGTCGAAAGATCCCGTGGATTCGCAGGATGAGTTCCTCGAGCAGGAAGGGCTTTGCAACGTAGTCATCGGCCCCGACCTTGAGCCCGAGTAGACGGTCCGCATCGGCCGATTTGGCGGTGAGAAAGAGAATCGGCACCTTGCTGCCGGTGGCGCGGAGGCGCCGGCAGACCTCGAGACCATCGAGCTTGGGCATCATGATGTCGAGGATCACGAGGTCGAACTGAATGGTGCGTGCGAGGTGCAGCCCCTCTTCACCGTCGTAGGCGATGGTAGTGGAAAAGCCCTCGAACTGGAGATTGTGGGCGAGCGCATCGGCGAGATGTTCCTCGTCGTCGACAATGAGGATGTGTTTCTTCACGTCACCTCCCCGGGCCCTAGGGGTGTGTAGCGCACAGAATTGGCGGCGCCTTTCGGGTGTCGTTTGGCCCATTTTTCGGCAACTTCTTGGTCCGTACTTCCAGTATGAACCTGCGAATTTGTCGAAAAATGACCTCAAACGCCTCGCCGAAATCCATCCACCATCTATGCACTACACACCCCTAGCCCGTCACTTCTCATACCCCGGTACGGTCACTCGAAAAACCGTCCCCTCGTCGCCGGTGGACTCGATCGCGACCGAGCCCCGGTGGGCGTCGACTATCTGTTGTACCAGATACAGACCGAGACCGGTGCCCCGGGTCTTCCGGGTCATCTCGTCACCGCTGCGGAAAAAGCGATCAAACACCCGTTGAACATCTTCCTCCAGAATGCCATCCCCATTGTCGCTGATCTCGAGGATCGCGTGGTGTCCATTCAGAGTCAGACTCACCCCGACTCTCGGCGGTTCGCCGCCATACTTGATGGCGTTCTCGAGGAGATTCGAAATCGCGATCGACATCGCCTCCTCATCCACGTCACTGTAGATATCGGGCTCGACGGCCAGATCCAGGCTGGCGCCCGCAGCGGCAGCCCGGCGCTCGAAGTTTTCGGTCACTTCCTCGACGACCCGACTCAAGTGGACGTCTTTTCGCGCGATCACCGAGCTGCCCTCACTGTACCGGGTTGCCTCCAGGACTTTCTGGACGAGATCCTCGAGCCGCCCCGCGTCATCGAGGGCATTCCCCAGGAACCGGTCGGCGGCGCCACCGGTGGCCCGACCGGCGGTGACGGTCTCGAGAGAAAGACGGATCGCAGCCAGCGGCGACTTGAGTTCATGCGTCACAGCAGAAAGGAAGTTGCGGTGTTGACGCTCGAGCTCCACTTCTCGTCGAAATGTTCTCCACAAAATCCCAAGGAGCACGAGGAGCAACAGCGCAAAGAAGCTGCCCTCCGACACCATCATCACGATCCGCCGCCGGTAGTTTTCGAGCAAGCCGTCCCAGACGGCGGAACGGGGCCGAACCGTCAGCCCCTCGAACGGGGACTTGAGCGCAGCACCAGCCGGACCGTCGTCAACGGATGACACGACCTCCAGGTCGTCGCCGACCTCGAGCACCCTCTGCCGCCACTCACCACTCAAGACACCGGTGTAGCAGGTGAGACCCGACGACACCCCGATCTCGATCACCCCCGATGAATTGAGGAAGGCCGCCGGACAACTTCCAACCATCGCCTGGGACCGCCACCCGGCAAACGGCACCGGGGCGGCGTCGCGACCGGGCTGGTCCCCCATCAGAACAGCCGCTTCGAGGGCCATCCGCGCGGTCGCCAGTTCCACTTCGACCTGAGCCGCTTCCACCCGCGCCGACCCGACCAGGAACTGTCGCTCGAGCTTCAAGTAGTCCCGGTTCAGTCGGAGCACGAAGACGATCCACCATGTGAGCTGTGCGTTGATCACCACGACCACAAGCACCGCAACGATCATGTGGCGCATGGTGATGGGACCCTGTCGGCGCATGCCAATCAGTATAGCCACCTTTACCGGTAAGGGGGACAGGGGGGCGGGGAGCGTGGAAACGGCCCACGTGCGGCGGAGGTGCCATTTTCAATATTGTTGGACTCCCCGACATTCACGTCGGCAACGTGATCCGGGCCAACAATGTTGAAGGTGGCTCCTCCCGGGAACCGCGTTCCGAAAGGCGGGTTCGTTCGAACGCTTTCACTCAAGTGACGGGCTCTTCCTACAGGAGATTCCTCCACTCGCTTCCGGCTTCGTCCTACGGACTACGCCGCGACTTTCGCTCGGTCGAAATGACAGGGATTGGGGCAGTAGGTTACCCAGACGAGTACGAAAAACACCCCCGCCGAAGCGGGGGTGTCGAGGTCTTCAATCTTCGGAGGGTCTACAAGGTCGTGAGCACCTTGGCGATGCGCTCCACGGCCCAGTCGATCTCCTCACGCCCGATGGTCAGGGGCGGTGCGATCCGAATCACGGTGGAGTGGGTCTCCTTGCACAGCATCCCCGCCTCCTGCAGCGCCTCGCAAAAGCGCCGCGCGCCGCCGGCCTCGTCATTGAGCTCAATGGCGATCCATAAACCACGACCGCGGATCTCCTTGACGTGTGGTGATTGGACCGTCTGCAGCCGCTCGAGGAAGTAGGCACCGTTGTCGGCCGATTTCTCGATCAAATCCTCATCTACGAGAACCTTGAGCGCCTCGCGGGCCACAGCCGCACCGAGCGGGTTGCCGCCATAGGTGGAACCATGCTCGCCGGGGTGAAAAACACCCATCACCTCGTCGTCGGCGAGGATTGCCGACACCGGGTACATGCCGCCCGAAAGCGCCTTGCCGATGATCACGATATCGGGGCGGATTCCCTCGTGCTCGTATGCGAAGAGCTTGCCGGTGCGCCCGAGGCCGGACTGGATCTCGTCCATGACCAACAGCGCTTTGTGCTCGGTTGTGATCTCACGGAGACGGCGCAAGAACCCCTCGGGTGGGATCACGATCCCGGCCTCGCCCTGGATAGGCTCCACCAGAATGGCGGCCACGTTGGGATTCATGGCCGCTTCCACGGCTTCGATATCGCCATACGGCAGAATCCGGAAGCCCGGGGTAAACGGTCCGAAGCCGAATCGATACTCCTCATCCGACGAGAAACCGACAATGGTCGTGGTGCGGCCATGGAAGTTGCCACTGAAGACCAGGATCTCGGCCTTGTCGGCGGGAATGCCCTTGACGGTGTAACCCCACTTGCGGGCCGCCTTGATCGCGGTCTCGACCGCCTCGGCACCGGTGTTCATTGGCAAGACGCGGTGAAAGCCCGTCATCTTGGTCAGCTCTTCGCAGAAGGGCCCGAGCTGATCGTTCCGGAAGGCGCGCGAAGTCAAAGTGACCCGAGTGGCCTGCTCCTGAACAACCTTGACCAGCCGCGGGTGGCAGTGACCCTGGTTGACCGCGGAATAGGCGGCCAGAAAATCCATGTACTTATTGCCATCGACGTCCCACACCCAGGCGCCTTCGGCCCGCGCGATGACAACGTCGAGGGGGTGGTAGTTGTGGGCGCCGTAGCGCTCCTCGAGCTCGATATAACCGGCAGATCCAGTCAACTCAGCCGTCTGTTTCATGACGCATCCCTCCCGTGTGTCGCTTTTGGGGGAAAACGAGCAGGGACCAGGTCGACCTGCCGCGGCTATGCCGCCTCCCACAAATTGAACGTTACACCGCAACCCTCGCCCACGCAACACCCCACATCGCAGGGAGTTCTTAGTTTCCAGTTTTCAGTTTTTAGTTTTCAGTCCTCACCGACAACGTCGTCCTCGCGGGCAGGCGGGGATCAACTCAAAACTAAAAACTCAAAACTACGAACTCAAGACTCTCCTAGTGTTGTTGAGCATCCCAGTGGAGAAAAGCCTCGATAAAGCTGTCGATATCGCCGTCGAGCACGCGGTCGGCGTTGCCGACCTCGTGGGCGGTCCGCAGATCCTTGACCATGCGGTAGGGCTGGAGCACATACGAACGGATCTGGTTGCCCCAGGAGATGTCCTTCTTCGGGCCCTTGATCTTGTCGAGGGCCTCTTCGCGCTTTTCCATCTCGAGCTCGTAGAGCCGAGCCTTGAGCACCTTCATGGCGCTGGCAAGGTTTTTGATCTGCGAGCGCTCGTTCTGGCAGGTAACAATCACACCGGTTGGCTCGTGGACCACACGCACCGCCGAGTAGGTGGTGTTCACCCCCTGCCCGCCGGGGCCGGAGGAACAGTAGCGGTCAACCCGGATGTCCTTCTCGGGGATCTCGAGATCGACGTCGTCGTCGATTTCCGGGTAGACGTGGGCCGAGGCGAAGGAAGTATGGCGCCGCGATTGGGAGTCGAAGGGCGAGATCCGCACCAGCCGATGGACGCCGTTCTCCGAACGCAGGTTGCCGTACGCGTAAGGACCTTTGATGAGCAGTGTGGCGCCCTTGATACCGGCCTCGTCACCCGGCTGTTCGTCTATGACCTCGACGTCGAAGCCGCGCCGTTCAGCCCACCGCAGATACAGCCTCTCGAGCATTTCGGCCCAGTCCTGGGACTCAGTCCCACCGGCACCGGGATGGACCTCGAGAAAGGCATTTGCAGCGTCGTGCTCGCCGGTCATCTGGGCGGTGAGCTCGACCCTGTCGAGGGTCGGTGAGATCCGTTTGAGGGCCGCGGCAAGCTCTTCTTTCGCGCCTTCTTCGCCCTCTCGCGCCATCTCGAGCAGGATCTCGAGCTCTTCGTGGGCTTCGACCAACGACTCGGCCGTCGAGACCTGCTGTTGCAGCTGCGCCCGCCGGCTCATGACCTGCCGGGCTCGATCCTGATCCGACCAGATATCCGGGTCCTGGGCCTCGGCATCCGCCTCGGCCAGTTGTTCCTTCAACGACTCTTCGTCAAAGGTACCCCCGCAAGCGCAGGATGCGCCCCATTTCGGATTCGCCGGTCTGCATCAGTTCTTCGAACATGGTGTCCTCACAGAGTGGATCGCCCGCCGTCGCGGGCAGCACATTGTACTCAACAACGGGTCACCGCGCCATCTTCCATCGCTTCAGTTTTTCGACTTTGCGGCTTTGGAACGTTTTGAACCCAGAGCGGCGGAGCGTCGACTCCATACGACTGCAACCAGAGCACCGACCGCGCACAGGACCGCCCACCAGTCGCCCCAGCGGGCTCGAAGGGTCAAACCCTGCATCGGCTGGACTTTCTCCACCAATACTCCGCTCTGGCCGACCTCCAGGTGAGACGTCACCCTCCCGGTCGGATCGACAAAGGCGGAGATACCGGTCAGCGCCGCGCGCGCGAACCACCGCTGGTTCTCGGCGGAGCGGAGGCGGACCTGGGCGAAGTGTTGCAGCGGGGCCCACGAAAAACCGTACCACCCGTCGTTGGTCAGGGTCGTGAGTAATTGAGCACCGGCGCGCACCTCTCGTGCCACCAGGTCCGGGAAGACCACTTCGAAGCAGATCGCCACCCCCAGTGGGACCGAAGCCGGCAAAACCACCGGTGCGGACCCGGGCGTAAAGGCACCGACCTCACGCACCAGGCTCTCGGTGAAGGCAAGACGGGCCCATGGAGGAACGTACTCGCCAAAAGGCACGAGTTGAACCTTGTCGTAGCGCGCCGGCGACAGCCCGACCGGGGTCACGAGGTAGGCCGAGTTGGCATAGCCGCCGCCGTCGACCGGCCCGATCGCATTGAGCACGATTTCGACGTCGAATTCGCGGGCGAAATTTTCGACCATTTCCCGGTAGGTGGGATCGTTCTCGAGGCTGTAGGGCATCGCGCTCTCAGGCCACAGAACGATGTCGGCGCCGAGAAGCGCAGCTTCTGCGGTCATCGACCAGACCCGATCGGCGATCTCGCGGCTCTGCGACGGGTCCCACTTCTCTTCGAGGGTCGTGCCCGGCTGCACCACCGCCACCATCACATCCGGTCCCGCGGGGACCGGCAGCGGCGATACCGCCACGGCGCCGGCGAGCGCTACCCCGGACGTGGCCATCGCCAAGGCGCCGGCGTTGCGATTTCCTGATCGCGCAAGACCCCACGCGCCTGCACCAATGGCGACGATGCTCCAGCTGAGTCCCGTGGCTCCCCACACCGGCAGAGACTGTATGAGCCACGGCCAGTCGGCAAAGGCCGAAGCAACACCCGTCCAGGTGAATCCGTACGGCTGGAAGCGTTGCACCACCGTGATCGCGATCCAGGCTGCAGGAAACAGCCAGATTCTTCGACGGCTTTGAACGGCGGCACAAACCACCGCCGCAATCGCCCACAGCACACCAAGATAGGCGCCCATGCCGATGAGACAGCCCACCGCCAGGATCTGGGACAACCCGCCGTAGTGGTGCATCACCGCCAACACCCAGTTGGCGGTGATCGACCAGAACACCGCGCCTGCGAGCCACCCCAGGAACCACGGCCGCCACCGGCCTTCGACCCGGTGCAGAGCCTCGAGGAAGAAGACCGGAAAAAGCAGGGCCAGCGGTGCAAAACCGGGCCCCGGCATGGCGAGGGCCAGGACGAGACCGGAGAGGGCAGCGAGGAGCCAGGGAAGAGCGGTCTTCATGAGGAGGAGTATAGAGGGGACGGCGTTCCAGGCCGCCTTTCCAGAAGTCATCCCCGAGCGGAGCCACCCTTGACATTGTTTGACCGAATCGGATTGGCCGCTTGGACGGTCCGTGATTCAAACAATGTCAAAAATGGCACCGCCGCCGCGCGGGGTCCGTATCAGCGCGAGCTTCCCGAGAGGAGCCACCTTCATCATTGTTGGCTCGTATCAATCTACCGACTTGAATGATCGCGGGTCCAACAATATTGAAGATGGCACCTCCGCTGCACGCCGTCCCACCCACCCTGAGCACCCCACCGCCCACCCTGAGTGAGAGGGTGAAGCGGCATTCAAAACTAAGAACTCAAAACTGAGAACTCCTTGAGGATGGCCTCCGTGTGTTCACCGAGCTTCGGGGCGGGTCGATCCGGTGTGGCGCCAACGCCGACGTTCCACGGCCCGACGCCGGGAGCGGTCGTGCCTCCCGGCAACGGTGTTTTTTCGACCACTCCGGCGGCGGCATATGTCGAATCCGCCATCGCCTCGTCGAGTCCGTGGACCGGGCCCAACGGCAACCCGCATTGTTTCGCGGCCTGCAACCAATAATCCCGGGGATGGGAGGCCAACGCCTTCTCAACGGCGGACGCGGTTCGCGAGCCGTCTTCGCCGAGTGCAAAAGCGGAGTTCCCCAGGTCTTCGGCACCGATGAGCTCGACAAAGGCCGTCCAGAACTTGGGTTCGAGTGCCGCCAGTGACACGCTGTCGCCGTCACCACAACGGTAGATTCGATAGCACGGACAGCTTCCACCGAGGAGGGTATCCAATATCCCCCCACCGCCGGACGCCCTCTCCAACCAACTCCAGGTTAGAAAGGGCAGGGGCCCCGCCGCCAAAGGCTGCTCCAACCGCCGCCCCGACCCTCCCCGCTCGCGCGCCAGCAGGGCCGCGATAATCGATGAGGCTGCGAGCATCCCGGAAGTGACATCGGCGATCTGGAGTCTGGGCACGCGGCCGCCCACCAGGTCCAACACGCCGGCCATGGCGCTCAGGTTGAGATCATGGGCGACCCGGTCGCGAACCTCGGGAGCCGACCCGAAGGACGACAACGAACACCACACCAGGCGGGGATTCACCCGGCTCAGATCGTCCCAGCCCAACCCCCAGCACTCGAGGGTTCCGGGTCGAAAGCTCTCCACCAAAACGTCGGCGCGGCCGGCCAGGCCACGCAGGTGCTGTGCTCCCTCGTCTCTCCGGAGGTCGAATGCAACCGACTCGGCGCCGCGCAGGAATGCTGAAAAACCGATGCCCACGCCATCCACCTGCGGCGGCACCTGGCGCATGGGATCGCCGCCGGCGGGGTCTTCGACCTTGATCAGCCGCGCGCCGAGATCGAGAAGCTGCCGCGCCAGAACTGCGCCAGGCAGCATTCTGCTCAGGTCAACCACCACCAAGCCATCGAGCGGGAGCGGCGTTCGTGCTGTCATGGGCAACTCCGTGAATTCTCAATTCTCAATTTTGAATTTTGAATGACACGCAGCCAGCAGGTCTTGAAGGGTTGCGATGGCGAGAATTCAAAATTCAAAATTCATAATTAAAAATTTCTATTTGTAGAACTTCCCCCTGTTTTCGACGACTTCGGCGAGCAGACCGGCGGGTCGGAACCGCTCCCCGTGGGCTGCGGCGAGGGCCTCGAGACGGGCGACGATCTTGCCCCGACCGACCGCGTCGACGTAGCGGAAGGGCCCCCCCCGGAACGGCGGAAAACCGAGACCCAGGATGGCGCCGAGATCGCCGTCGCGAGCCGACGCGATGATGCCATCCTGGAGACAGTAGATGGCCTCGTTGACCATCAACAGGGCCAGGCGATCCTGGATCTCGGCGGCCGCGATCTGCCGCCGTTTGCCGCTCCCGAGCAATGTGTATACTTCGCGGTTGACCGGCCTTGGTCCCTTTTTTTTACCGGCCGGGTAGAGGTAGAAGCCGCGACCGTTCTTTCGGCCCTCGAGACCCGCCTCGAGCAGGCGCGGCATGGCACCCGAGCCCTCGAGACCGCGGTGTGCAAAAGCGCTCCCGAGATCGCGCGCGACATGCGCGCCGACATCGATGCCGACCTCGTCGATCAGCGCCAGCGGGCCCACCGGATAGCCGAAGTCCTTCATCGCCCGGTCTACGGCCTGGATCGCCGCCCCCTCCTCGACCAGCAGGACCGCCTCGTTGAGGTACGGGGCCAGAATCCTCGTTGTGTAAAAGCCCGGGCCGTCCTTGACCACGATGCAGGTCTTGCCCTGGGCGGTGCCGAAGGCGCGCGCGGTGTCCACAGCCCACCGCGCCGTCTTTTCAGCCACCACGATCTCGAGCAGCGGCATCTTTGGCACCGGCGAAAAATAGTGCATGCCGACCACGCGCTCGGGGTAATGGGCTTGAGCAGCAATCTCGCCGATGGGCAACGCCGAAGTGTTGGAAGCAAAGACCGTCGAGGTCGCCACCCGTTCCTCGATTCCGGCCAACACCCTCTTTTTGAGTTCGAGGTCTTCGAACACTGCCTCGATCACCAGGTCGGCCCCTTCGACATCCTCCAGTTCGGTCGTCAGAAGGAGACGCGACCGGCGACGGTCCGCCTCCACCGACCGGATGGCGCCCGACCGCACCTGCCGCTTGAGGCCGTCGTCGACGGTCTTTGCCGCGCTGCCCAGGACCTCGTCCGAGAGATCGCGCACCACCACCTGGCACAGACCCAGGGAAACCGACGCCACGCCGGCGCCCATAAAACCTCCACCGAGGACCGCCAACCGCGACACGTCCTTCGGCTGCTCACCGGCGACAGGCTTCTTGGCCTCGTTCATCGCGTGGAAGAGCCGCACCAGATTCCGGCTTTCCGGGGTCACGGCCAGTTTCCCGAAGTAGTCGCTCTCCTTTGCCAAACCTGCGACGCGGCCCTGTTTCAGACCGGTCTCCACGCAGTCGAGGATCGCAGGTGGTGCCGGGTAGAGACCCCGGGTCTGTCGGGCGACTTTTTTGCGGGCGGTTCTGAGGACCATGGCGCGGCCCGGCGGCGTGGCCGCCAGCCGATCCATCAGGCTCTTCTTCCGCACCGGGCGTTTGAGGCTGCCCTCGGCAAATGCGAGGGCGGCCCGGGCGCCGGTCTCGGCAATGCCTCCGGGCGTCGTGATGGCGTCAACCAGACCGATTTTTTTGGCGCGCCGCGCGCGGACTCGTTTGCCGGTGAGCAACATCGGCAACGCCGCCACCAGACCCACCCGCTCCATCAGACGCTGGGTGCCGCCGCCCGCGGGCAGCAGACCGAGCATGACTTCGGATTGGGCGAGCACCGTTTTGGGGTCGTCGGTGGCGAGGATGTAGTGGCAGGCCAGCGCCACTTCGAGACCACCGCCGAGGGCCGCACCGTGGACCGCCGCCACCACCGGTTTCTGGCTCGTGAAGATGCGCTCCAATAGGGCATTGCCCTCTCTCGACATGGTGCTGATATCCGCCTCGCCCAGCCCTTCGATCACATCGAGGTCTGCACCGGCGATAAAGGTGTCGTGTTTGGCCGAAACCACGACCATGCCGCGGACGCTGGAGTCATCGAGCAGCGGCGCCACCTTGTCTTCGAACTCCTTGACGACGGACGGCGACAACGTGTTGACGGGTTTTGAGGGGTGGTCGAGGGTGATGATGACGATGCCGTCGGGACGCTTCTCGAGGCGGATCATGCCCATGTCGATACCCCCCGCCGGCTGACTCTAAGGTCAATTTCGGATTTCGGATTTCGGATTTCGGAATTCCAGCACCACCGCTTATTCCGGCTGCCGTGGACGGCATTACATTCCGCGATTTCAGAAATCATCGTGTACCTCATTCGATTTTTTCGAAGACCATGCCGATACCGATGGCGCCCGCTGCGCACGCCGTCACCAGCCCGTAGCGAGCGTTCTCCGCTTCCAGACGCTGACAACAGTTGGTGATCAGCCGCGCGCCGGTGGCACCGAAAGGGTGACCCAGAGACAGCGACCCGCCCCAGGTATTGAGGCGATCGCGATCCACCGAGCCCACCGGTCGATCACGCCCCAGGCGTTCACGGCAAAAAGTCTCGTCGGCGAGCGCGTCCAGCACGGCGAGGACCTGCGCGGCAAACGCCTCGTGCAGTTCCACCACCGCGACCTCGTCGAGTTCCAGCCCGGCGGCATCCAGTGCTCGCGGGAGGGTCAGAGCGGGGCCCATAAGAAGCTCCTCGAGGGGATCGAGGGCGGCCACAGCCGATGATCTGAGGGCGGCCAGGGGCTCGAGGCCGAGTCTCTCTGCAGCCTCTTCCGACGCCAACAGGACGGCGGCGCCGCCATCGGAGAGATAGGACGAGTTGCCGGCGGTGATGGTGCCGAACTTGCGGTCGAAGACCGGCCGCAGTTTGCCGAGTTTTTCCATGGTGGTGTCACCGCGCACTCCGTTGTCCGCAGCCACACCGGGATAACGGGGCGGTGGAAAGGCCGGTACGATCTGCCGTTTGAACCGACCCCCGGCAGTGGCCGCAGCGGCGCGGTGGTTTGACGACAGGGCGTATTCGTCCTGGGCCTCTCGGGTAATCCCGAATCGCTTGGCCAGCCGTTCGCAGTTTTCACCCATGATCTCACCGGTGGAGAACTCGGCGAGAGCGACCGGCTCCGGCAGGAGGTCCATGAGGCCGAGACCGCGCAGCAGTTTGAGGTAATCACCTGGACCGCGAGCCTTCTGGGCTGCGATCAGACGTTTGCGAATCGACCTGCGATATCGAATCGGTGCGTCCGACAAGGTTTCCGCGCCGGCAGCGATGGCGACATCGGCGTCACCGGTCTGGATCGCCCTGGCACATTCGAGAAAGGCCTGAAGCGACGACACGCAGGCGACCGAGCAGGTGAAGGCCGGGCAGCTGTCGGGGAGTTGGGATCCCAGCACGACCTCGCGACCCAGGTTAGAGGTGGCCGGATCGGCAATCACCGTCCCCATCACCAGGAGATCGACCAGGGAGGGATCGATCCGGCTCCGGTTGAGGAGTCCCGAGACCGCCATCCGGCCGAGGTCGTAGGAGCGGAGATCATTGAAGGCGGTTCCCGATCGGCAGAATGGCGTACGGGCGCCGTCGATGACCACCACCCGGCGCTTCCCAGAGGCTGTGTCCATGGAGAATCTCCCTGCTCGAGTTTTGCAGATCCCGCCTGCACGCGCCACTTTCGCGGCGCGACGGGGTGGGCAGAGGGGAAAGGGAGAAAGGGGGAAAGGGAGCCCGCCCCACCGTCCCAGCCGGAGAAACCGCAGATCACGCAGATGAACGCAGATGTTCGCGTGCGACGGAGGTGCCATTTATCGCATTGTTTGGGCTCGCCTCATCAATCCGCCCACACCGCTCGGGCAAACAATGCGATGAGTGGCTCCTCCCGGGAACCGCGCTCTAAAAGGCGGGTTCACTCGAACGCCCAAGAGATTTCTCCGCTCGCTTCCGGCTTCGTCCTCCGGACTTCGCCGTGTCTATCGCTCGGTCGAAATGACATTCATAAAAATCCGAACGTGAAAAGGCACGCGTCTCCCCGGCCCCTCCGCTCCTTTGCTCCTCTGCCCCTCCGCTCCTCTGCATTCCGGCTCTCCTGTTAAGATCCCAGAACCGGTGGCGCCCGCCGCCGTAGATATGTCCGGGAGGAAACCCATCATGCGCTACCGCTTGATCACGGCCGTTCTGATCTTCACAGCCGCCGCTTCGGTCGCCTTCGTGGCGGACGAAGACCCCTACCTCTGGCTCGAGGAGGTCGAGAATGCAGAGGCGCTCGAATGGGCGGAGGCCAAGAGTGCCGCCGACACCGCCGTTTTCGAAGCCACTCCCGAATATACCGAGATCTACGACACGTTGATCGAGATCTACAACTCGCGCGACCGGATCCCGAGACCCGCGATCCGCAGCACCTGGATCTATAATTTCTGGCAGGATGCCGAACACGTCCGCGGCATCTGGCGGCGCACTTTTCTCGATGAGTACGTCAAGGAAGAGCCGGCGTGGGAGATCGTGCTCGATCTCGATGCTCTGGCCGAAGCCGAGGGCGAAAACTGGGTTTGGGGGGGCGTGAGCTGTCTTTCTCCCGAATACCGGCACTGCATGATCAGCCTTTCCCGGGGTGGCGCCGACGCCTCGGTGGAACGCGAGTTTGACGCCGCCGCAAAGTCGTTTGTGGAAGACGGTTTCTATGTCTCAGAGGCCAAATCGCGAGTGGGGTGGAAGGACGAGAACACCCTCTGGATCGGCACCGACTTCGGCGAGGGCTCGCTTACGGAATCCGGCTACCCCCGCTTCGTCAAGGAGTGGAAACGCGGCACCAGGATCGAGCAGGCAACCACGGTGTACGAGGGCTCGGTCGACGACGTCGCGGTCGGGGCCTACTCGATCCACACACCCGAAGGCCGCTACGACATCGTCTACAAGACCCCCGAGTTTTTCCGCGGCACCTACTTCATGGTGCTCGGTGGGCGGTTGGTCAAGCTCGACGTGCCCGAGGATGCGAGCCCGCAGGGGATCTTCAAGGACCAGATGCTGCTCAGTCTGCGCTCCGACTGGACCATCGGCGACACCACCTACCCTCAGGATGCTCTGCTGGCGATCGATCTCGACGCCTTTCTTGGAGGCGACCGCTCTTTCGAGGTTCTCTTCGAGCCTTCGGAAAGGGTCTCGCTGGGCAGCGTCACCCACACGCTCAACCACCTCCTGATGACGACGCTCGACAACGTGCGCAGCCGGATGTACCGCCTCACCCCCGGTGAGTCCGGGTGGGCCACGGAAGAAATCGAGCTGCCCGGGCTCGGCTCCGCAGGCATCGGCAGCACCGGCGATGTGGATGACAACTTCTTTTTCACCTACACCGACTTCCTCACCCCTTCGAGTCTGTACCTGGTGCGGCCGGACGACCAACCCCTGAGCATCAAGTCGACGCCGGCGTGGTTCGACAGCGATGGGATGGCGACGGTTCAGTACGAGGCCACCTCCAAGGACGGCACCAAGATCCCGTACTTCGTGGTCACACCAAACGGCTTCGAGGCCAACGGCGCCAACCCCACCCTGCTCAACGCCTACGGTGGTTTCGAAGTGTCGCGGGTGCCGCGGTACTCCGCCGGCCTCGGAACCGCCTGGGTCGGACGGGGCGGTGTCTACGTGCTTGCCAACATCCGCGGCGGCGGCGAGTTCGGTCCCAAATGGCACCAGGCCGCGGTGCAGGAGAAGCACCAGACCAACTTCGACGATTTCATTGCGGTCGCCGAGGACCTGATCGCGCGCAAGATCACCTCGCCCGAGCACCTCGGCATCATGGGCGGCTCCCAGGGCGGTCTTTTGGTGGGTGGCGCCCTTGTCCAGCGGCCGGAGCTTTTCAAGGCCGTGGTCTGCCAGGTCCCGCTGCTCGACATGAAGCGCTACAACAAGCTGCTCGCCGGGGCGAGCTGGATGGGAGAGTACGGCAACCCCGACACCGACGACTGGGACTACATGAAACTCTGGTCGCCCTACCAGAATCTCG
>RCNF010000028.1_pt1 | contig 54785 bp, 40 predicted proteins | sample 2041311 | NCBI WGS metagenome assembly RCNF01 (sample SAMN09708228, study PRJNA481090) | Marine sediment metagenome, whole genome shotgun sequencing project. | biome: marine sediment; feature: ocean; material: sediment; isolation source: Sewage treatment plant 2 marine sediment (STP2) ...
AGGCGTACAGCTCGACGGGTCGGTGAGACTTTCGGTACCCACGCATCCGTCAGCGAGCACCGGCGTATCGTTCAACATGCAGGCCGGGTTCTCGACGATGGGATCGATGTCGCCGTTGGAACAGCTTGCGATCTCTGGCAAACATGCCGGCACCCCACCACCCGAGCCGCCGGTGCCGCCGTCGCCCGTGCCGCAACGCACCTCGACCTCCCAGGTGTCGAGGCAAGATCCGAAATCATCGTCGGTAACCGCCGCGAAGATGGTTTGTGTTCCGACGGACGCGCAGGTGTAGCGGGTGACGGCCGCTTGCGAATCGTCGATGAAGCCGCCGGTCGCATTCCAAAAATAGCTGATGAAATCACCTTCCGCGTCGGCGCCTTGCATCGACAGATTGATGCTCGATCCAACTGAGGTTTCGAGCGGCGCCACTACGACCTTCACCAGCTGTGCGCAGACGTTGAGCTTGCCGTTGACGCGCACGCTGCCAAGCCGCTCTTGGGGCTTGCAGTTGAGCATCACCGCCACCGGCGTGGCGCGGCCGGCGGTTACGCCGAACGGCGCGGACCCCTCGCACACGGCGCCGCCATTGGCGACTGCCCGAAGCTCGATCAGGTAGCCACCGCCCTCGGGAAGCCCAAAGACTTCCACTGAAGCGGTTGCGCCGGGGGCACTGGTATCGATGATACCGCCCATCGGCTGCATCCCTCCGCCGGTGATTTGGTACAGAACCTCATCGATTTGGGCCCCGCCGGCAAGTTGGAGATTCAATTCCAGTGCGCCGGTCGGTTCATCGCCGCTGTCGCTGGTGCATCCCGCCATCGCGAGAGCGCCCACGAGACAGACACCTAACCAAGTCATCAAGTCGTTCTTCAACATCGCGTCCTCCTTAGCCCCTAGGACCGCGGACGCCTCAGAATTGGCAGAAACGCCCGTTGAGCTCGGGTGGCGCGACCCTAACACGGTCGATTGACCGCTCGGTCTACATTCTCGTTCATCAACTGACCGTTGCCGCGTGCGACGAGCCTGAGACGGCGTCGTATTGCCGGGTGTGGGCTACTTCGAGGTGTGGCGGGCGAAGAAGTCGAGGAGCTTGGACCAGGCTTTGGCTTCGGTGTCGGCGTCGTAGAAGGCGCGCATTGGAGTGTGGCGGCCGAGTGCGGCGAGCCCGAATTCATGTCGATTCATAAACGAGTGGCCGACGTTGTCGTAGATGAGGAGTTCGTGTTCGACGCCGAGCTCTTCGAGGTGTCGGGCGAGACGCTTGGCGTGCGGCAAGAACACGCTGTCCATTTCGCCGTACTGCGCGATGGTAGGGCAGAGGTTCTGTAGGCGGGAAGCTTTGTAGGGAACCGTGCCATAGAACGGAGCTGCGACGGCATACGATTGGTCGGCTGCCGCGAGGAGGGCAAAGCCGCCGCCCATGCAAAACCCTGCGACCGCGATGCGCTTCGCGTCGACGTCGTCTCTCGCGGCCAAGGCCTGGCGCGTCGCTTCGATGACTTCGTAGGCAAAGCCTTTGCCGGTGGTCATCGACCGGAGTGTCTTGACGACGCAAGCCGGGTTGCGGCCACGATAAAGGTCCGGAGCAATTGCAACGTACCCCGCGTCGGCGAATCGCTGGCAGTGCCGCTGGAGATCGGCGCTGAATCCGTAGATATCGTGGATGATCACGACGCCGGGGAAGGGGGCCGTGCCCGTCGTTGGAAGCGCCAGGGCCGCGTCGTGCGTCCGCCCAGCGGTGACGGAGATGGAAACAGACTCGACCATGCGACCCGCATCATGTGCCAGCGAAGCCGCGTGGTCGATGCAAAGCATCGACTTTATGGGGTGTCAGCGTCAGCGGCAGGGTTAGTCGTCGAGCCTTGGCGCGGCGAAGCTGACGCTGATTCGGCCACGACCCTTGGTCTTGGCTTCGTGCGCGGCCCGGTCGGTGTTCTCCAAGAGGAGCTTCCACTCTCCACTCTGCTTCGGCGCCAAGGAGATGCCGATGCTGGCGTCGAGGCGGAAGCGAGTCCCGGTGACCGTGACCGGGCTCTGCAGCCGTTCGATGAGCTGTTCGGCGATTCGGTTTGCGCTTGCCATCTCGTCGACGCCTCGGACGAAGACCGCGAACTGATGGTCTCCGCTCCGCGTCACGAGATCGCCCGGTTTGAGCTGTTCGCGCAGCCGCGCGCCGACCTCGAACAAGAGAAGATCGGTCACGTTGGCTTCGAAGCGCGCGCTCACACCCTTGAACCCGTCGAGATTCACCAACATGAGGGCAAAGGGTTCGCCGGCCCGGCAGCGAGCGAGAAGGATTCGCTCGAACCTTTTGCGTGGCGACTTATCGAGGAGATCGGTTGAATCGAACACGGTCGGTCTCTCGACAGGATATCGGGCTGCGTCAGGCGATGGCAAGCCGCAGCGGCGATTCGCCGGCAGAGCGGCCGTGTTGCGCTTCGTCTATGGCCGTGGCGTCACCGTGGGCTCGCGTCGCGTATCTTGATGCGCTGTGCGACCGGGTCCCTCAGCGGCGTCCTTCGCAATCGATTCGTTTCCTCTTCGGTGTACGGCGGATTCGGACTCTGTCCGGTGAACCGCTGCACCAGCCAATTCAGGAGCGCGGCCAGTCGTGCGTCTGTGAGCGGCGCTTGGGCAGCCCCAGGCACCTGCGCCCAGTACGCTCGCGCGCCGGGCTTTCCGCGGAGCTCTGCCATGGCGAGCAGCGACGGCACGTTTTTGGACCCCGTGCCATCCATTCGGTGGCAGCCCGAACAATTCAAAATGTAGTCGTGTTCTTCGTACGAGTCCGCCCGGGCGGGCAGCGCCAGGAGCAGGAGCCCCATCGTTAGCAGCAGGCCTTTCATTTCTCCGGCTGCGCTTCTTTCGCAGCCTTCACGACGACGGCGGTCGAGCAGCTGTAGGTTTGCGTCTTGGCCCCCCCGCACCAGTTGATGTCGTTGTTGCGATACCAGTGGTAAAGGGGACGCTCGCCTTCATTGCGATTGCACATGCAGCGCCCGCAGAACGTTTTTCCGCAGCAGTCGTTGTACGAAATGATGTAGTCGATGCCGTCGGCAGGGTTTCGGCAGGTGCCTATCCAGGTGACGGGGGACATTTCGGTTCCCGGCGGGCAGGCTGTGTGCGAGCCGCCGCAGCAGCTGCACAAAAAGCCGTCGATGGCGCAGTGGCGCCAATACTCGCAGCGCCTCGGGTCACCTTCGCGGCCTTTGACGCCGTCTTCGCCAACTTGGTGTTTCTCGGCCGCGCGCGCCACCGGGAGCAAGGGAAGGGCGGCGCCACCCACGAGCACGCCCCCGAAACGCGACAGCCAGCTCCGGCGGGACACTCGCCGCGCCGATTGACGGCTCATGCCTTCGAACCAACGGTCCAGTCGACTCATTTGGCATTCTCCTCGAGATACTCCTGGATTGAGGCAACCCCGAGGCGCTGCGCTTCGAATAGGCTTTCGAGGTGCTCGCGGGTGTTCACCAAGCCCTGTGCCGCGACGATGCCGTTTTCGTCGATCAGCACTGCGTAGGGGAGCTTGGCCACCCCGTAGCTCATGCCGAGCGGCGCGGAAAGGATATATGGCAAGTGCGAAATGCGTTTCTTCGCCACGAACGCGCGATGCTCTTCGAGCGCGCCGTCGCTCGCCAGGATGACCCGAACGCGAGGCACCTCGGTTCGTGCCACGCGCTCGACCGTCGGTAGCAGCGTCTCGCAGACGGGACAGGTGGGCGAAAGGAAGAACAGCAAAGTTCGAGATTCGTCGTTCGATGGGCCGCCGATTTGAAGCGGTCGATCGTGGAGGTCGAGCAGGGCGAGCTCCGGGGCGGGGTCGCCGACCTTGACCTTCGACTGCGCGCTGAGCGCGCCCACCGGGGAGATTCGTTCGTGGAGCAAGCCGATCTGGCGCGTGAGCGCGAGCACCGTCAGTGCCAGACCGAGGACCAGCAGCCAGAGGAGCAGGTTCGAAACCAGAAGAGCGTCGATCATCGCCGGCCTCCCAGGTGTTGTAATGCGGGGCCGGTCTGCGCCAAGCGCTGCGCTGCGCCCCAGAGAAGCCAAAGGACGAGGACGGCTGTCACGACGGTGAACTGGTCGACCCAAAGGATCGCGCGAACCCGCACCGGGGCGACGAGGAGAGCCGCAGCGCCGATCAAGCCCAGATTGCGGACGACCAGCCAAGGGGTCAGCGGAACGCGAACAGACGAAGCGAAGCAGCCACAGTCGATTTCGCGCTGTCCTCGTGCGAGATTTGCGGCAATCGCGCCGGTGTAGAGCGTCAGCAGCGCCATCGAGGCGGTGGCTGCCGGCTCGCGAGTGGGTGCGTAGAGAAGGCCAATGGCCACAAAGCATTCGAGCGCAGGCAGCAGCCAGGAGATGGATAAGACGAGCCGTGCCGGCACTAACGCGTAGGCTTCGAGGGAAGCGGCGAAGCGAGGACGATCTGAAACCTTGTGCCACGCGGCGGCCGCGAAGAGGAGCGAAAGCACCGCGCGCAGGGTGAGATCAATGACGGGATCGATCATGGGACCACCAGGAGTGCGCCCGAGAGGCCGGTTTCGTCGATATCGCGAAGATGCTCGCCGCTGAGTGCGTCGAGCACGCCTACCGCCCCGAGGTCTGCATGTCGCATGAAGAGCAGCGGCTTGCTGTCTTGCGTGACCGCGATGCTGTGCACGCCCATGTTGGGCAGGACGAAGCTCAAAATACTTCCGACGGTGCCCTCGGCGTCGAAGCCGGCCTGCGGGCCGAGGAATGGAGCGATGAGATTGGGCGCCGAGAACTCGTCGATCTTTCTTTTCCCAGGCAGGTCGTAGACCCAGATTTCCTCACCCGGGTCTTTATGTGACCCCGGCCCGCCCTGGTGGGTCACCGAATAGAGGCGCTTGGTGCGCGGGTGATACGCTAGGTGCTGCGCGCCACCGATGCGCCAGCCCGCTTCGAGCTCTTCATCGGCGAAGAGCGACCATGGCGCCTTCGCCGTGGGAGCGTCGCTTGCGAAGCTGACTTCGTAGAGCAGACCCTCGAACGAAGCGAACCACCAGGTCGAGCCCTCGCGAACGCCTTTCTCGGTGATGGGATCGCTGACCACATCGAAGAACGGAGCGCTGCGCCGGATTCGATCTAGCTCGCCGTTGGGCTTTAGATGGACGTTGATCGCAGTCCCGTCGCCGCACAGCATTCCGAACCGGGACGGGCCTGCTGGAAACACAGCCGCGCAGCCAGCAGTCTGGACTTCGGCGACCATTTTCTTCGTTTCGAGATCGACGACCGACACCGAGGATCCGGGGGACTGGTTGAGCACGACCATGAATCGATCGCCGTCGAGCATCCCGACCAGAGCGATGCCGGTCCCCGTGTCAGCCGCCTTCGGGGGCAGCTCGACCTCGCCCTTCACCGCCAGGCTGCGTGAGTCGTAGATGACCAGATAGTCGTGCCGCTCACCGCGATGGCCGCGGGAGTAGGTCGTGTCGACGTTGTAGATCTCGTTGCGCGCGCGTGACCAAAGCGGGGCCCGGGGGCTCACCTGCAGGCCGCTGTCGATCGCGCCCAGCATTCGCCCGCTGTCCCCGTCGAAAAGAACCGAATGACGAAACAATCGATCGGGAACCCAGAGCCAATGCTCTCCCGCTGCGTCGGGGAGTCGCATGACCTGGCCGACGTCTTCGGGCGGGAGCTCGGCCCCTGCGCGAACCGCTAAGGCAAGCAGCCCGGTACCCAAGACCATCGACCCGAAAAGCTTCGCGCTTCGGAGCATGAAAGGGTGGTACTCGATTTGCCGGCATCCTGGCAACAGCCACGGTGCCAGCGCCAGCGCCCCCGTCAGAACCCGGCGTCTCTATGGAACTCCAGGCACTGCTTGCTTCCCCGCTCGAAGTCTCGGCAGGTCGTTCCGCGAATTTCGTAGATCCGGCATGCGTTCCTGCTCTCGGCGGTCCCCAGATGCACACACGAGCCGTCTTTCCGTGTGGCAAACCCAAGCATTCCAAAATGACCGGATTGTACGGCTTCGGCGATGTCGTCGCGGCCGAGCGCTCGCCAACGCAGCAAGTCCTCGGGCGGAATCAAGATGCGGCCGTCGGTCCCTGTTCGGCAGCACGCGCCGCAGCTCAGGCAGTCGAGAGCATCGTCCATCGATGAGGGAGTATGACGCGGTCGACCTCAGGTGCACGCGGTGGACTTTGCGTCGGAAGCGTGATCTAGTTGTTCGAATGCGGACTTGGATCCTCTGCGTAGCGATGCTGCTGAGCTGCAAGCCGAGCCAGCCGAAGGACGAGGTCGTACTTCCGAAGGTCTCGCCCGACACGGTCGTCGTCTCCTGGAGCGTGATCAGCCGCAGTGCGGAGCGGCGAAGTACCCACGCCGTGCTCGAGGCGAGTCGCGAGCTGATCACGACGACGCGGTCGTCCGACGGTACGATGATGACCGTGAGCCGCACGGTAACCAAGGAAGCCTATGCGAAGCTCGTAGGGAAGCTGCGGGCGCTGGACTGCTGCTCGCTCCCATCGACATCCGCGGATCGCGCCTACCCGGACGAGGCCAAACCGCAGCTCGAGATCAATTTCGGTGACACCCGTTGCGAAATCGAGCGATGGGATCGAGAGTGGCGCCAAGGCAGGGCCCAGGGGTGTGGCTTTGCATTCGCGCGGCTTCACGGAAGCGGCTTCGTGCCTGACCCGCCGGTCGACGAGCCCGTACCCTAGCCGTATGCTCGCGCCCGATGTCCTCGATGTATTACTGCGCACACTGCAACAAGGAGTTCGTCCCCGAAGGGGCCGACACAAAACCACGGTGCCCGCAGTGCATGCGAAGAGGTGGCGTCGAGCGGGCGCAGGAAGCAGCGGCCACGGGCCGGGCGAGACGTCCATGGGTTCTGATCGTCGCGCTGCTGATCGTCGTTGCGGGCGTTGGATACGGCTTTTACCTCGCTACAACCGTGGCGCTCGAGGAAACCCCGCCCCTAAGGCCGCTGACGGCGAAGGAGCTCGCTGCATATCTAGACCGCGATGAAATTCGAGTCGGTCCCTACGGGGCCTTGATGATGCTGAGCGGCGACGCAGAGGGCTGGCCCGACGGCGCCGCCGAGATCTCGGCCAAGATGCAGGCAGCGTCGTCGCGCTGGTCGCTCGAGCGGCCGCTTCCGCGCGAGGTGCTCGGCGCCGACGAGACTCTCGCGAGGATCGACGCGGGGCAGGGGCGTGTGGACCTCTACCCGCTCGAGTTGGCAACGGCCATGACTGCGCTCTTGCGTTCGCGCGGTGCCAAAGCGATGGTGGCGGAGGCGTGGGAGCTCGAGCGGAGGGGTACGCCGGCCGATCCCTCCGGCATGTTGGGCTACTTCGTGGTGGCGGTTTACGATTCGGCTAGTGTAAACGAGCCGTCGGCGTTTCTCGATCCATGGGGAGGCGGCGAGGTCGACCCCGCGTCGGTTCGTGTCCTTCGGGATACTGAAGTTTTGGCGGCCGCCCTGGGGACCGAGGCGGTGCGCATCTTCGCCCGCTCGGGGGACGGTACCAAAGCGCTTCCGATGATCGAGACCGCGCTCCTTCTCGACCCTGTCTCGCCGTCGCTTCGAGGGGTGAACGCGACGATCCTTTTGGAATCGGGGGGCGTCGATCAGGCGGTGAAAGAGTTCGAAGCCGCTGCTCAGCTTCGACCAGACGGTCCACGCCAGCTCAACACGGTGCAGCTTCATCTCGCGCAAGCGAGTATTCTCGAGATGAACGGCCAAAGAGACGCCGCCGAGGCAGAGTTCAATCGGGGGAGCCGCATCGTCGGGGAAGTCATCGAGCGCTGGCCTCGCTACGCTCGCGCACACGTCTTGTTGGCGTCGGTCTATCTCGGGAACGACGAACCGGAGCGGGCGAAGCTGGAGCTCGACGCTGCGGAGGCTCTCAGCCCCGACGCGCCGCTGCTCTGGTCGATCTGGGCCCAGTATCATTTGTCCGCGAACGATCCGATCGCGGCTGCGGCCAATATGAAGCGTGCGGTGAGTCTCGATCCCGACAACTGGCAGCTTCGGCTTCAAGCTGCGCAGGTCCTGCAAGGCGCGGACGATGACGAAGGCGCGAAGGAGAACCTCTCGGCTGCCATGCAGATGGTACCTCCGGAGAAACGGTCGGACATTCAGCGTTTCATCGAACGAATGCGGGGGCCCGGGGCCTTGGGCGATGCGCCCCCGCAAGCCGAGGAGGAGGCGCCAGCCGACCCGGCCCCGATGCTTGGCGATCCGACGAACTTGCGGCTTCGTGATCCGGGCGAGAGCTTGACGCTCGAGCTCGACGAATAGAAGCTCAAGTCGGGCTAGCCACATCGGGCTGGTCTATGCTGCTCACGGACAAGATGCGGCTCCACACCGCTACGCGCCCGTCCCCCGTGACCGAGCTGTACCCGATCAGCGGGCGGTCGAGCTCGCGCCGGACGGCCGCTACGGCGAGCTTTCGTTTGCTGGCTGGCAGCTTGTCTATTTTGGTCGCGACGAGAATTGGGGTGACCTCGATGCTGTCGAGAAACTCGAGCAGCTGCAGGTCGTCGTCCTGTGCGCCGCGCCGAATGTCGATGATGACGACGGCGCCACGAAGGCCTGGCCGCTCCCGCAGGAAGCCTTCGATGAGCGGGCCCCAGGATCGGCGTTCCACCTTGCTCCGCTGCGCATAGCCGTAGCCGGGCAAGTCGACCAAATCCAAATGGGCTTCGTCGTCATTGGTCCGGATGCGCACGCGAAAAATGTTGATCGCGCGCGTGCAGCCCGGTGCGCCGCTCGTGCGGACGAGCTTCTTGCGACGGACGAGATTGTTGATCAGGCTCGACTTTCCGACGTTCGAACGCCCGGCGAAGGCGACCTCTGCGAAGGTCGGCGCAGGCAACTGTCCGAGCGCGGTGGCTCCTGCGACGAATTCAGCGTCGAGCACGTCCATGGCGGGCGTTGTAGCGCCACTTGGAGGTCACGCACGCACGCGGCGACGAATCGCCGCTCGAAGGTCACGAAGCTCCGGCGAGCCCAGGGCGGCAGCGACCGCGACATAGGTGAGAAGCCCCGCCACGGCAGTCGTTGCGAAGATGGCGAGGTTTCGCGGATCATTGCCGCCCATCTCCCATCGGCCGACGCTGGCGCAAGCCCAGACGACCACGCCCATGACCGCGCTGGCGACCAGCGCGCGAAGGACACTGGCGCTGACCTCGGACATGCCGAGCTTTCCGGATCGCCGCCGCAGGAGCCACAGGAGCGCGACGAGCTGAGTGATGGCCGCCGCAGTCGTAGCGGCGGCGAGGCCGGCGTGCTGCATCGGGCCCATCAAGACCAGGCTGAGGCTCATGAAAGCCACGAGATTGAGCGCGCTGGCGATCACGGGAGTCCGCGTGTCGTTGTGTGCGTGAAACATCGGAACGATGGTGCGCACCGAGGCGACCGCCCAAATGCCGGCTGCCTGCCATACGAGCGACCGAGTGGTTTCGTGGATGGCTGCAGCGTCATATCGTCCGCGTCCGAAAAACACGGTCACCGCCGGCTCGGCCAGGACCACCAGCGCAACCGTCGCGGGGATTGCGACGAAGAGCGACAGCCGGAATGCGTGCCGGAAGAGGCGCTTGGCTTCGTCTTCATCGCCGTGCGCAACCGCCTGGCTCAAGGAGGGCAGGGCGGCCGATGCGATCGCCAGTGCGAACATGCCTTGGGGGATCTCCGCCAAGCGTTGGCCGTAGTACAGATAGCTAACGCTCCCGGTGGGCAGAAAAGAGGCGAAGAGTCGCGAGAGCAGCACGTTGACCTGATAGACCCCCAGACCTGCAAGCAGCGGGACCATCAGGCGCACGCACTTGCGCACATAGACGTCATCGAAGCCGATCTTCGGTCGGACGAACAGTCCTTCTTTTCGGAGCGACGGAAGTTGCGCAAGAACCTGAAGCCCGCCGCCGACCAGTGCGCCGAAAGCGAGTGAAAAGATCGCGGGCCAACCTAGATCCCGGAGCATCGGCGCGAGGAGCAGCGCGGCGGCGATGAACGAGATGTTGAGGAGCGCTGGCGCGAATGCCGGTGCGGCAAATCGCTTGCTCGCATACAGTGCGCCCATCACTAAGGCGGAAATGCCCATCAGAAAGATGTAAGGAAAGAGCATCCGAGTCAGCGACACCGTGGTTTCGAAGAGCGCATCGTCACGCTGAAAGCCCCAGGCATAGGCTTTGACGATCCACGGAGCACCTAGGACGCCGATCAAGGTCACCAAAAAGAGGACGACCGCCATGGCGCCGACCAGGTTCCGGAAGAACTCCTTCGCACGGTCCATGCCCTCGCGTTCACGGACTTCGGTGAACACCGGAACGAATGCCGCAGAGACCGCTCCTTCGCCGAGCAGGACGCGAAGGGCATTGGGGATTGTAAAGGCCAGCCAGAACGCGTCCGTCGCCGCCAGTGCGAAGACCGCAGCGACGATCGCGTCGCGAACTGCGCCCAAGATCCGGGACAAAAGAGTGCCCGTCGCCAAGACCCCGGCACGGCGAACGATCTCGCCTCCGGACGTTTTAGCGCGGCTTGCAGACATCGGCGGAAGGATGCGCACGGGGCGCCCATCCCGGCAAGAAAGCAGGACCGGTCAGCTCGCGCTCAACAGGCCTTGAAGTTGGGCGATTTCGACGGTGTACGAGGTGCCGCAATAGTCGCAGCCGACGCTCAGCGGCTCGCCCTCGTCGACGAGCTCTTGAATGTCCGTTCGATTCAGGACGCTGAGGGTCGTCATCACTCTGACCTGGCTGCAGTGACAGCCGAAGCGAATGTCGCTGCTCTGTAACCACGTGAACGGCATCCCCTCGAAGATTTGCTCGACCAACTGGGAAGGTGAGGCGTTTGATGCCTGCAGGCGATTGCGAATCTCGACGAAATTTTCGAGGCGCTTGGTCATGGTCTCCATGGCGGCCTCTGCCTCCGCTGCCTCTGGAAGGAGCTGCACGACGTAGCCCCCGGCAGCCGGATCCTGTCCTCCGACAACCGAACCCAGGGAAATCATCGATACTATCTGCTCCGATAACTGCATGTAACGCATGAACCCCTCGGAGAGATTCCCCGATTTGGGCAATTGGACGACCCCGCGGTGCAGTTCGGAGTTTGGGAGCGTTCTCATCATTTGAAGGGTCGCTTGCGTCTTTCGGATGTCGGCGGGGGCTTCTCCGGAGCCCCTTTGGAAGAGCCCGCGTGTCCAGCCGTCTGGGTGCGAGTCGGCCACCAGCTGTCCCGCGTTGTCGTCGAAGCGCACGATGCACTGCACGCGGAGCGAGGGCGCCATCGTTTCCCGGTACAGCACCGCTGCGGTCAGCAAATCGGCCATATCGTGCGCGTCGAGCCCGGACAACTCTTGCGCTGAAATCACGGCTTGGGCGGTGTCGGTCGTACGGGCGGCGACTATCCGAAAAGCCCCGTCGTTGGTCATGGCTCGCACTACGGAGTCAGTTTCGGGCATGTTTCCTGTTGAAGCGCATTGGCGATTGTTTGGCAAGCGCTACTCTTGGGCCGGGAGTAGCACATGACAACGCACCAAATCGTTCTCATCCCGGGCGACGGAATCGGCCCGGAAGTAGCGGCAGCAACAACCCGCGTTCTTCAGGCGGCCGAGGCCCCGCTCGCATGGGTGGAGCATCACGCCGGCGTGGCCGCGCTCGAGACGCTCGGCGAGGTGCTGCCCGAGGGGACGCTCGACGCGGTTCGTGAACACGGGCTCGCGCTCAAGGGGCCGTGCACGACGCCGGTCGGGAAGGGCTTCACCTCCGTCAATGTGCAGCTTCGCAAGCGGCTCGACCTCTACGCTGCCGTTCGTCCGGTTCGCAACCTGCCCGGCATCGAGACGCGATACCAAGACGTTGACCTCGTCGTCATTCGAGAGAACACTGAGGGGCTCTACAGCGGCATCGAAAACGAAGTCACCAAGGGCGTCGTGACGAGCCTCAAGGTCGCGACCGAGGCCGCGTCTCGCCGGATCGCGCATTGGGCTTTTCAATACGCGCGTGACCGAGGCCGCAAGAAGGTCACGGTGATGCACAAAGCAAACATCATGAAGTTGACCGATGGGATGTTTATTCGCTGCGCGCGCGAGATTCGAGAGGAAGAAGGATTCACCGACATCGAGTATCAAGAGCTCATCATCGACGCTGGCTGCATGAAGTTGGTGCAAGACCCAACGCAGTTCGACATGCTTTTGCTGGAGAACCTCTATGGCGACGTCCTGAGCGACCTCTGCGCGGGTTTCGTCGGCGGCTTAGGTGTGATCCCGGGCGCGAACATCGGTGACCAGTACGCGGTGTTTGAGGCGGTTCATGGCTCTGCGCCGGACATTGCGGGGAAGGGCGTTGCAAACCCGCTTGCCCTCATCATGTCGGCGGTGATGTTGCTCAACCACATCGCCGATACGCGCGGCGACGAGGCCTGCCGGGCGTCCGCAGTGCGAATTCGGGAGGCCTACAACCAGGCCTTGGCCGACGGTCAAAAGACCGCAGACCTCGGCGGCACGCTCGACACCGAGGGATTTGCCTCGGCGCTCATCGAGCGAATCGCCGGCTAGTCGTCCGTCTCTCGAACCCCGCCGCTTCCCCCAGCGACGCGAAGGAGTGGCGGGAGCACGACGAGGGTGGCCACGAGGCAGCCGCCGATCGTGACTGCGATGAGCTCGCCGAAGTTACGGACGGGGACGAACGAGCTCAACAGCAGGACCGAAAAGCCAGCCATCAAGGTCACGCAAGAGATCACGATGGCGCGGCCGGTACCGCGGGCAGCGCGCACCAACGCAGCTTCTCGCCCGATGCCGTGATGCATTTCTTCGCGGAATCGTGCCAAAACGTGAATGGTCCCGTTGACCGCGAGGCCGAGGCTGATCGAGAAGATGATCACGGTAGACACGTTCAGGGGGATCTCGCGCCAGACCATATAAGCCATGGTCGCCACCAGTGGAATCAAGTTCGGCGGAATACTGAGCAAGCCGAGCCGAATGCTTCGGAAGAAGAACGCGAGCAACAAGAAGATGATCACGACAGCGACGAAGAGGCTCCCGAGAAGGTCATTGACGACGGCCGCTTGCCCGCGCGAGCCCGTGTAGGCTTCTCCGGTGTACGAGACCGACACCGTGTCGTCGCCCCTGAGGCTGCCTTCGATGACGTTCTCGAGGACGTCGAGAAATCGCATCGTCGCTTGCGCCCCGACGTCGCGCAGCTTGAACTGGATGCGGGCCTTATTGCCGTCTTCGGTGAGCCACTCGCTGAGCGGGCTTGGCTGACGCTGGCTCATCATCGTGACGAGGCCCTTCACCTGCTTCTTGCTTTTGAAGAACTCCGAACGAACCGTCGGGTCATCGGTGAGGAGCGCGTACGACTCGCGCAGCATGTCGCCATAGCTCAAGCTTCGGATGACTTCCGGGCGAAGCGCCGCCCAGTTCCGGATGCGCTGGATCTTCTGCACCATCTTCGGGTCCATGAAATGGTCTTCTTCGGTGCTGACCAGCACGACTTCGAGCGGACGGACGCCTGCGAGCTTCTCTTCGATCAAGAGCGTGGTCGTGTAGACGGGGTCAGTTTCGTCGAACTGGTCGAGCAAGGCGTGGTCGACTGTGATCTGGCTCGCCACGTACGCTGCACCGACCGTGAACAACGCGGTCACGCCAAGGACGGCCCAGCGCCAACGAAGCAGCCTCGCGACGAGCCCAGTAGTCACGGTGGTGAACATGCTCGTTCGTTCTCTGCGGACGTCGGAGCGCTTTGGCGGGGTGACCCAGGTGAGGATTGCGGGTACGAAGGTGATGATGACGACGTACGAGACCATCACGCCGAGACCGGATGTGACGCCGAAGTGTCGAAGCATCACCGTCTTCGAGACGACGAGTGAGCCGAGGCCGGCTGCGGTGGTCGCAGAGGTGAGCATGCAGGCCACGGCGATCGCGCGAACCGTACGTCGACCCGCGGCTTTTCGGTCGGGGTCGTCGTCTGCGTGCACCTCGTCGCGATACCGTTGAATTAAATGCGTCGCGTCGCTGATCCCGATGATGATCAGCAGCGGCACGATGACGTTGTTCAGGATGTTCATCGACTCGCCGAAGAGCGCCATCCCTCCGACCGTCACCAGTGCCGTGATGGCCACAGCCCCGAGCGGGAGCAAGACCCCTGGCGCCCATCGAAACGACACGGTCAAGAGAATCAAGCAAACCAAGACCGTTAGAGGAATCAGGCGCAGGTTGTCGGCGCGCATCTTGCTGACGATGACACTCCGAAGATAGGGGAGGCCCCCGACGTGTACATCGATGTCTTGGAACTCCGGCCGCTCTAGCGAGTCGCGGAGGTCGTCCATCGCGACGCGCATCTCCTTGGGATCGAGCTTGCGCAGTTGAAGGGCAATGCCCGCCACCGTGTGGTCCTCATCGATCAGCCGGCCGACTAAAAGAGGGTTGCTCGAAATGGCGCCCGCCAGCTCGACGGCCTCTTCTTCCGTGACTTCCGTCCCGTAGACAATCGGATTGGTTCGAAGCTCTGCCGACAAGGCGGGACCGACCTTGGCAATACCGCCCGGGAAACGATCGGGGTCGCTCTCGATGATGTCGAGGAGCGCATTGAACGAGGCGTCTTGGAGATTTCCCTGCGCATCGGACTTGTCTTCCGAATCGTCGAGGGAATCGAGATCGTCCAGGTCGTCGAGATCATCGAGGTCGCCTTCATCGCCCGGCCCGCCGACCTCCTGGAGGCCGTCGAGCTCATCCAGCTCGCCGGAAGCGTCGTCGGGCGCGGCTTTGACGCGGCGAGGGATGTTGAGGGTCGTGATCCCGGCGACCTTCTCGACCCAGGGCTTCTCTGCAAAGTAGAGCGAAATGTCGTGGATCTGTTGAAGGCTGTCCCGGGAGAGGACGTCGTCCGCCTCGACCAGGATTAGGACGGCCTCCCGTCGTTTCCCGAACCATTGCTCGAAGCGCTGCTGGATCAGCGCGTATTCTTCACCCTCGAACGAGGACAGCAGGCTTTCCGGCGCCGGATCGGCGGTCAACTTCGGGATTTGAGTCGCAAAAGCGACCGTCACCAAGACCGCGACCCAGACGACCAGCTTACTTCGCTCCGTGACGAGCTTGGCAAGCCAATCCAAGGTTTGCTGGCGTCGGGACACGGGCCTGTATGCCTGGTAGAAGCGGGTCTCGCAAGGTTCTTGCGACCGGCTTGACAGCCCCCCGGGGCAGGGCTACCACCCGCGTCCCTACGGGGAGGATATACGAGTGGCCAACCACGCCTCAGCAAAAAAAAGAGTCCGCCAGACGATCAAGCGAACCGCGCGCAATCGTCACATTCGCACCAACGTGCGCACCTCTGTGAAGCGGGTTCGTGCCGCGATCGAGACCGGCGATGCCTCAGCCGCGAAGAAGGCGCTCTTCGACGCCGTGAGCAGTATCGATGGCGCGGTGTCGAAGGGCATCTACCATCGCAAGACCGGCTCGCGGTACATCGCCAGGCTGACCCACCAGGTCAACGCCCTCAAGAGCTGACCGCCAGCTCCGCGTCCATCACGTTCCGACTGGTTCTGAACCGGGCTAATCGATCAAGGCGCGTCGGCACAAAGCTCGAGAACCGCGTTCTCGAGGATCAAGTCGGGCGGGCGCTTGCTGCTCTTGAGCGCGCGATCCGTTTCCGCGATCAGCGTGAAGGCTCTCCCGAGGCTGTCGGCGGTGAATCGCCGGGCCGACTCGGTGAGGTCGCTCGCCTTGAAGGGTGGGGCGCCCGCGCGCTTGGCCGCCTCTTGGGGGCGAAGGCCCTCCGAGAGCGCTTCGCGCATGCGAGCGACGATCCGCAGTTGTCGAGCAACCATGGCGAGAAGCCGAAGCGGCGGCTCCCGATCGTCGAGAAGTGACTGCGCGGCCGCAATGCCCTTGCGACGGTCCTTGAGCCCAATCGCATCGACGAGGCTCCAAATCGACTCGACGCGAACTCGGGTGACACAAGTCATCACGGCGTCGGCGTCGATGCGCTGGCCCGCGCCGACGAAAAGCGAGAGGCGTTCCATTGCGTCATCGATCGCAGCAAGGTCGTCACCAACCGCATCGAGAAGGGCCTCGATCGCTTGCGGCGCGATGGCGTGCTCGCGAGCCTTCGCCTCGGTGCGGATGAACTCCCGAAGCGCGGCGCCGCGAAGAGGCTTGGCGTCGATGAGATAGCCTTTCTTTTTCGCAGCCTTGGCGAGCTTGGCGCGCCCGTCGAGCTTGGTTGCCGTCATGAGAAAGCACGTCGACTCGTTCGGATCGTCGAGATACGCAGCGAGATTCGTTTGCTCCGTAGGCGTCATCGCGTCGACGTGGCGCAGCAAAACGAGGCGTGTATCGGCCATCATCGGAAGGGTCCGTGCTGCGGCGATCACCCGCGCAGCATCGAGACCCTTGCCGTCGAACACCTCGATGTTGAAGCCCGGCGCGCCCATCGTGTCGACGGCTTTGCGCACGGCATCGACCGCGCGCTCGATCAGCAGGCGTTCGGTCCCGACCAGAACATAGACCGGGTCGAGGGAGCCTTTCGAGGCTCTCTTTGAGACATCATTGAGGCTTGGCACTGTTCAGCGAGCTTCGTCATCCGAGAAAGTGACTTCGCCGCCGTGTTGTACCTTGTCTCCGAGAATTTGAAAGCGGTAACGGCCGACCTCCTGTCGACGCACGGTCACCACCATTTCGAGCCGTCGATTGGGCTCGAACTGCGGGCGCTTGAGCCTGAGCTTGTGCACGATCGTCCGCTGATTGCTGTCATTGACGAAAACCGTCATGGCAGGGGCGATGAACTTCCGTTCGGCCGTTTGGATATCGTAGAAAAGCACTTCGAACTCCGAGTCGCCCAGCGGAGCGTTGAAGTTTGCGACCAAAGTGGCCTTCCACTGGCGTTCTTCGACCGGAGCATCGGGATTCTCCCGCAGGCGAGTCGCCTTGTTCGACTTGGCAAAGCGAATGACGCCCGACTCCGAAAGGGTGCGCGGTACACCCTTCTGCGTGAGGAAAATCTTCGCGCGAAGGCCCGCTGCGGCGTCGGCTCCGTGCCAGGGGGTCACCGAAGAAACGATGGCGGCCAATGCAGTGGTGACGAGTGCGAGGCGTGGATTCACAGCTTGCTCCTGGCTTGGGGTCCTCGATCAAACTAACAACTGGAACTTTGCAGTGACAGGGTGATAAGGTGCTCAAATGTAGGTTTTAGGCCTTCATGTTTGATACTGCCGGCCGAAAAGTTGTGCCCCAAGGCGGTGACGGCTAACTCCGACCCAGGAACGGAGCTCGATGACGACGGTCAGTGGGGGTGTGAAAGGACTGGTCGCCCGCGCGCAGCGCGAGGCCCAAAGGCGCGCGCAGAGCCCTTCAACGGCGTATCTGCTGCTGGTCATGCTGCAGACCGGGGGCCCGATGGGAAGGCTTCTCTCCGGGCTTGGGGTCAAAGAAGGCGATCTGCTGAGCGCGATCCGCGAGGTGGACACCGAGCCGCTGAGTGCGCTCGAACGAGCGGTCGAGCGTGCCTATCGGCTGGCCAAAGCAGCCGAAGCGCCGCAGGTCCTGCCGGCCCATCTGCTCTTGGCCATCGCGCGCGACACACGAAGCGCTGCGCACCGAAGCCTCGAGGTGATCGGGACCGGATCCCGACGCGTCCAGGAAGCGGTGCACGAGGTGCTCCGGCCCGGCGATGCGCAGGCGGGGTCCAGCTCGACCTACGTCTCCCCGGCGGCTTCGTTCTCGGCACAGCCGCCTACCAAACCCTCGCGTCCTTCCGCACGGCGACCAGCCCAGCCAGCTCCGTTGATCGAGCTGCACGTCGAACCGCTCGAAGATGAAGTTGACGAGATTCTCATCGAGGCGCCGATCAACGCACCGATGGCAAGACCCGTCGCGGACGCGGAAGACGAGATCATCGTGCCTTCGTCATCGCCCTTCAGCCTCGACGCACGTAAGTATCCGACGCTGGCCAAGCTCGGACGCAACTTGACGGAGATGGCGTCGCTCGGACGGATCGACGAAGTGATCGGCCGCGACGACGAAATCGAACGACTTTTGGACGTCTTGGCCCGCAGGCGATCGAACAATCCGATTCTGATCGGCGCGCCGGGCGTGGGCAAGACCGCCATCGTCGAAGGCCTCGCCAGGAGGCTCGCCGGCGGCGGAGAAGGTGTGCGCGGTCTCGAGGGCACGATCCTGATCGAGCTCTCCGCCGGCGGCCTGGTCTCGGGCACCGGGGTTCGAGGCGCGCTCTCGGAGCGTATGCACCGCCTGCAGTTCGAGGTGAAGCGAGCAAACGGGAAGATCGTCCTGTTCATCGATGAAGTGCACACGCTCTTCATTGGGGGTGAATCCCCCGATGACCTGGCGCACGAGCTCAAAGCATCTCTGGCGCGTGGAGAGCTTCCGTGCATCGGGGCAACGACCGACGTCGAGTACCGCAAGTACGTAGAGCGGGATGCTGCGCTAGCCCGGAGGTTCTCTCCGATCCACGTGTCCGAGCCGACCGCCGAGGATGCGATCGAGATTCTCATGGGCATCACGCCGCGCTACGAGGTGCATCACGGCATCGCCTACGAGCCGTCGGCGGTCGAGTCCGCGGTCGAGCTGTCCGTGCGATACCTGGCGGAGCAAGCGCTTCCTGACAAGGCGATCGGCATTCTCGACCTAGCGGGCGCGCGGACACGTCGCCGGGGAGGGGCCATCGTCGATCGCGAAGCGGTTGCTCAGGTGGTGGCAGAAAAAGTGCGCGTGCCGGTCGAGCGCCTCTTGGTGAGCGATTCGCAGAAGCTGCTCGAGCTCGAGGCGCATCTCGGCGAGCACGTCGTCGGCCACGCCGAGGTGATGAGGCGTATCTCTGACGCCCTTCGCAAAGGTGCCGCGGGCTTTCACGGTCAGCGTCCGCTGGCCACGTTCCTGTTCTTGGGACCGACCGGCGTCGGAAAGACCGAAACCGCTCGCGCGCTGAACGAGCTCTTCTTCATGGGTTGTCCGATGACCCGCATCGACATGAGCGAGCTGAGTGAATCCCATGCCATCGCGAAGCTGGTGGGCGCGCCTCCCGGCTACATCGGCCACGACACCGGAGGCCAACTCACCGAAGCGATCCGGCACCGCCCCTACCAGCTCGTCCTTCTCGACGAGATCGAAAAGGCACACATGGACGTGCTCCAGTCGCTCTTGCCGCTGCTCGAGGACGGACGGCTCACCGACGGAAAGGGAAGGACGGTCGATTGCACGCACACGATCGTCGTCATGACATCGAACCTCGGTGCTCAGACCTCGCAGCGCAGCCAAAGCTCGATTGGCTTCAAGGGAGCATCCACAGGTGCGGGAGACGACCACTCCGCCGCGCTGACAGAAGCGAGGCGTGCGCTCCCGCCCGAGCTTTGGAACCGCATCGACGAGCCGCTGTTCTTCGGTTCCCTCAGCCGCGACGAGGTTCGCGAAATCGCACGCCGGATGGCGGCCGGTGTCATCCAGCAACTGCGGGAGCGACAGGGTGTCGTTCTAGGCATCGACGAAAGCGCGATCGACGCGTTGGTCGCACTCGGCGGATACGACGCGGAGCTCGGGGCGCGCCCAATGCGTCGCGCGATCGGTCGGATGGTGGAAGCACCCTTGGCGGCCGCCATCCTTGGCGGCGAGTTCGAGCGCGGCGATCGCGTCGTCGTACGGGGCGACGCGGAGGGCATTTGCTTCGAGCGTACCGAAGGCTCCGTCGAAGCCGCGGAGTGAAGCCGTTCGTCAGCGTTTGGTCGTGCGCAGAATTTCCGACGCCTTTGCCCGCCCGAGACCTGCGGCTCGCGCGCAGCGCACGATGACGGGGACGAGCGCGTCATAGGCCGACAGCGCATCGGGATTCAAACGGCGGAGCGCGGTTCGATGATTTGCCACGGCCTCAGCTTCGCCCCGTGCGATCGGACCCGTGAGGGCGCCGGGAATGCCGAGGCTCTGCACGTTTTCGCCGACGCTTTGCAGCAGGCCACCGATCGCGCGTTCTGCGGCGCGGTGCTCGAACCCAAGCCGTTCGAGCAGGCCGACCGAAACGAAGGCCAACGCCGCAGCGCCGTTTGCGGCGAGGGCGGCTGCGGCGTGGTATCCCGCTCCGCCGGTCTGGGCTAGCACCACGCGGGCGCCGCAGGCTTTCGCGATGCGCCGGCTGGCGGCGATGGCGCGCCGAGAGCCATTCACCGTGAACGTCGCCCCTCGAAGGCTCGGACTCCGTTGCTTGCTAGCGAACGAGACCAGCGGGTGCATCACCCCGACCGCGGCTCCGCTCGCTCTGCATGCCTCCAGCTCGTCGGTGCCCCGTGCGCCAGCGCAGTGAACAACGGCGGCCCCTCGCTTGAGGTTCGGGGCGATCGCGCTGGCGACCGTCGAGATCGAGTCATCGGAGACCGCGAGGACGATTGCGTCCGCCGCGGCCACGCTCGAGGGTCTGCAGTTCCGGCCCGTGGCAACGACCTCGAGCATGCCGCTTGCTTCCAGCGACCGCCGCAGTCCATTCCCGACTCGGCCGCGGCCGATGATCAGGAGGTTCATCCTTCGCCTCGATAGAGCTCGCGAGCTCGGATGTGATCGACGACGGCGCTCGGCACCAGTCCGCCAATGTCGGCCGCGTTTGATAGGCCGGTGCGGATGTCGGTGGAGTTGATGTTTGGAATTGAGATCGGGCAGCCCTCTGGTACCGGGTAACCCTGGCGACCAATTACGAGTGGTGGCGCGACTCTCACGACCTCATCCCAGCGGTACCAGCGATCGGTCGTTGGAAGGACGTCCGCGCCGATGAGTAGTCGAAAAAGCGCGTCCGGATTCTCTTTTTCGAGCGCGTCCAGGGTTTCGAGCATTCGGCTGACCCCGCCGAGACGCTGCTCGATGTCGGAGACCTGGACGTTTCGGAACGGGGCGAAGGCGAGCTCGCACATCGTTCGACGCTCTTCGAACGGTGCGCCGTGTTGTTTGTCGAACACGTGTTTCCAAGTCGGGACAATCCAAAGCGCGTCGAGATCGGCTGCCGAGAGCGCCCAGGCCACCGAAAGTACGTGGCCCAGATGAGGCGGGTCAAAGCTGCCGCCATAGATCGCGACCCGCTGCGAGGTCATGGCGCCACCATCACCTTCGCGCCCCGACCTTGAATGGGCTCGCTCCAGCACACCTCGCCGCTCACCGTGATCGCCGCCAAGACGACGCCTCCGGTTTCGGATTGGTCGTCCAGCAGGCCCAGATGCCCTGTCGCGAGAGGGCCCGGGCTAAAAAAGCAACGCGGCCCGAACCGCTTGAACATCAGCTCTTTGGCATCCCCATACACGACGATGTTCGAGTTGATCACGTCTTCCTCTCCGATGGTCGATTTGTTTCGCACGATGAGGGCGATGCGGTCGTCGAGCATTTCCATTGCGCGGCGAGGCGGCGGCGGTGCGATGCGCAACTTTCCAAGGTAACGTGCACCGCGCAGCTTGCGCAGCACCTCTTCAATCTGGTCCGACGTTCCGCGTGCTGCGACCTCGGCGACCTGCTGTTCGAGCGGGGCGTCGCCGGCATTCGATTCGTGCTTCGCCGTAAACGCACGGATTGCCTCGTCTTCTGCGAGATAGATGACGTTGTCGACCTCGAGGTCGCAGATCAAGAGCTTGGCTGCCTCCTCGAGGGCAGCGACGTCGCTTTTTGCCGGACCGATGAAACCCAACCGCATGGTTCTAGGGATCTACACCAGCTTGGGCCCGAGCTTCAAAATGTGTGTCACTCATCGCAAATCGCACCATGGCCCAGGCCTCTGGGGTCTCCTGAATGACGCTCAAGCGCTGGTCGTCGCCCGCGGGGACGTCGTGCCCCGCGATCTTGAGCAAGGCGCTCACCGCCGAGGGCACGTCCCCGGTGAGCGTCAACGCCGCGCGGTTGCCGAGCTCGGCGATCGCAAAGGGCACCGCGCTCGTGGAAAACCTGACATTGCCCTTCAGCTCCAGGGCCAAGCTATCGACCTCGTCGCGCCAGCGACGTGGCACCGCCTTGAGCAGCTTCTTGCGCAGGTTCAGCATTTGGGGCCTCGTTGCTTCGTTTCCCGCGCTCGCTCCGTGTTCCTGGAGCAGCGCCGAGAGAGCCAGGTCCAGGTCCTGGGGACGCGCGCGGAGCGCAGGGGCCAGATGATTGGCGGCGATTTTGAGCGCACGCGCAAACAGAAACAGACGCTCCCTGGGGTTGGTGATTTGGTGGAGGTTGCCTCCGACCACGATCGTGGGCGGGTCGCCGGAAACCGGCATGCACGCCGCAGGGGCTACGTAGGTGATCCGTACGCGCGGCTCACTGATCCCCAACATTTCGGCGACAGCGCCCGCCTCCTCGACGAGAATCCGATGCTCGCCGCTTGGCTTGCGTAAGCGCCAGGCGCCGGCATCGAAGGGCAACACCTTGTCGAAGGAGTGCTCGCACAGCGCGAAAAGCCGGCGGGCGGTCTCTGGTAGGCCGTCCGGAGCGACGACGGCATCGACCAGGCCCGGCAATGGAACCTTGGCCTCGCCCAAGGCTTCGCCATGGGCGGTGACATCTCCCTCGAAGAGAGAGTCAGGATGGCCGGCCGCGATCGCCCCGCTGGCCGCGCAGGAGGCTGGGCCCGGACCGTGCCTGCGGTTGAGCACGCGAACCAGGGTCGTCCAAAGGGACTCATCGCCGGGTTCGCGTTCGATGGCGGTTCGCAAGTCGCTGAGGGCCCGGTTCAGGTGCATCGCCTCAGCGCGGTCAGCGCCCTGACGTTGGTAGTAGTCGGCGAGGGCAAGAATCACGTCGGGATCGGTTGGCTGCTCCGCACGCAGTGTCTCCAAAATTTGCTCGGCTTGCCGCACCTGACCGGCCGATTCGACGGCCCCCGCCAGCCGAATTCGGTAGTCGCGCTTTTCGGATTCACCGCCGGCGCGTCGAACCAGCTCTTCGAGCAATTGCCCAGCTTCGTGGGCCTTGCCTTGCCGACTGACGACCGATGCGAGGCGATCCAAGGATTCCAAATTTGCGGGCGAAAGTTGCGCGGCCCTCCGGAGGGACGCTTCGGCGCGCCCAAGGTCGTGCAGATGTACGTCGTAGAGCTCAGCGAGCTGCGTAAACGCCCAGACCTGCTCCTCGTTGCTGCGCTGCAGGCGCGCGATGCGAATCAGCGCTTCGGCGGCACCTTGCCAATTCGCCGCGGCGCGGTGGGTGTCGACCAGCTCTTTGAGCGCGGCGAAGTTGAGGGGATCGAGCTCGAGGCACTCGTGCAATGCATCGCTGACGGCTTCGAGATCGCCCCGCTCACGACTTTGACGCGCCTTGTGCACCAGCAAACCAACCAGGGTCGGTGTGTCGGCTCCTGCATCGATGCGGGCATCGGTGAGCTCCGCGAGCTCGGCGAGTCGCCCCTGACTCTGGTAGAGCGCCGCGAGTCGGCGGTACACATCGAGGTATCGGATGTCACACTTCGAAGCGGCCACCCAGGCGCTGACGGCGCGATGCTGGTCTCCAAGCTGCTGCTCGAAGATGCACGCGGCCTCCCGCCAGAGCGACGCGGCGCGCTGGCTGTCCTTGGCCGTGCCGGCGGCGTCTTGATAGACGGCAGCCGCGTCTTCCCAACGCTTGGCCGCATGCAAGAGGCCCGCTTCGACTTCGCGCGCGAGGGGATGACTTCTCGCTTCGTCCAAGCGCTCTAGCGCGTTTTCTGGAGCACCCATCAGCTGGAGCACGTGAGCGGCGTCGAGCGCGAATGCGCCCCGTTCGAGGTCGTCATCGACGGCGGCCTGTAGAGCGAGGAGCGCTTGGAGGCTGAGCAGGTTCTCGCCCGTCGCGTACGCCGCGCCCAGCACTTGTCTGGCCAAGCCTGGGTCCGCCTCGAGCGCGTCGTCGATCCCGCGCAGCCATCGATCCAGATCGGATTGCAGGATGTCGGGATCGGCCCTGAGCAGCTCGAGATGGAGCCGATGTCTGGCCAAGCGGTCGGGCGAGTCCTCCGGAAGGGCCTTCGAAAGTCGCCGAGCGCTCGAACGTACGCGCTCGGTGTCGTTCTCTCGAAGCGCGTCCCATTCGAGGGCGCGCGCGGTGGGGATGTGATCGGGGCGAAGCTCCGCGATCGATTGGAGCGACAGGCGCGCGCTTTGCATGTCGTGACGTGCGAGTCGATCGAGTTCTGCCATCGCGGCCAACGCGCCGAGCCGATCGGCCTCGCCAGTGGCCTCGCGCAGGCGGCTCATCGGACCGTCGGACAGTCGCGCGAACTCCGATGCCTCCAGCTCTGCTACCTCTCGCTGGACGCGAATCATTTCGTTGTCTGGATTGTCGGTCGAGGCCTCACGGAGCACCCGCGCGGCTCGGGCCGCGAGCCCGGCCGCCCGATACGACGCCGCGGCGCGCTCCAAATCCGCGGACGTCCCCAAACGACGCGCCGCCAGCTCCATCAGCTCACCGGCGGTTTCGGTGTCGCGTCCGGCCGCCTCGATGAGGTGCTCGATAAGGAGTGGATCCGGACCGGCTCGGTCCAACGCCGATTCCGCGTACGCCAGGCGGTCGCCGCATGACGGAGCCCACAACGAAGCACGCAGCCAGCTCGCCGCTTGATCTCTTGAACCGAGCGCCGCTTGCCTTGCCGCGCTGGTCGCGCGGGCTTCGTCTCCGCCCAGCCGGTCCTCCAGCTCCCAGAGGGCGGGCAGGTAGTCCACTTCTTCGGCCAATGCGGCCTCGCACGCGGTCTTTGCTTCCTCGGACCCGGGCTCCGCCAGCCTCGCGGCCATGGTGAAAGCAAAGGCGCTGCGCGTGCCACTGGCGGCGTTCCCCTCGTCGATCCAGCGCCGACTGCTCCGCCCGTGGTCATCGTCTTCGAGCAGGAGCACTCGGCCGATCATCGGGTCGCCCGGCACCCGTTCCTCGGCGCGAATCAGAGCGCGGCCGCGGTCGACTAGGCCGCAGGTCGCTCCCATTTCAGCGACGGCGAGCGCAGCACCTGCCGCCAGCTCTTCGGGTGCGCCGTCGAGCTCCGCTTCGAGAGCCGCAAAGAACGCCTCGCCATCATGGATGTGCGCCGCCTCGTCCGCCTGAAGCAACCTCGAAGCGACGCTCGTTTGCGCACCCGGCATCGATTGCTGCCATTGGAGTACCTCGGCTTCCTCGCCGGAATCTGCTGCGACGAGACGCTTCCAGGCTCCCAGGTAGGGTTTCAAGCGAGGGTCCGCCTGCGCATCCACGGAAGCGAGCTCGAAACCTTCTCGCTCACCGCGCTCCGCGTGAAGCCGCGCGCGCCGCGCGGATCCGACGGCCCGAATTTCCGGAGTGTCATCGGATGCGCTCGCGACGAGTCCGTCGATCATGCTCCGGGTGTCGCCGCAAAGCGCGGCCGACTCGGCGTGCGTCCAGAGAGACGCCGTGTCTTTTGCGCCGTCGAGCAATGCGACCGCCGCTTCTGGAGAGGCGCTGCGCTTGCGGAGGCTCGCCGCCGTTCGACGAAGGGCGGGGGAGAACCGCCCCGAGACCTGGGCTGCAGCGGCGAGCAGCGCTTCGCTTGCCGAGTCATCCTGGCCAAGCCCGCGGCTGGTTCGAACGACGCCGAGATGCGCCGCAAGCAGGTTCGGCTGAAGCTCGACCACGCGGCCGTATCGGCTCCTCGCCTCTTCGAGAGCGCCCGCTTTTTCTTTGAGCTCCGCCGCATGCAACAGCAGCACCGCCTCGGCTTCGGCGCGTGGCCAGCACTCGGCGGCGCTCGTCAGAGCGTCTGCTGCGCGCCCTGAATCGGAGCGTGCAAGCCTAGCTGAGGCCACGAGCATGCACGCGACGAAGTCGTCCTTTCGAAGCTCGGCCGCGTGTGCCGCGGCCTGCTCGGCGGCTGCCGGGTCGTGGAGCTTCGAGAGCTGGATACGAGCAAGCAGGTTGAGCGCCGATGCTCGATCGGCGGGGCTGAGCTCCAGCGCGGCCTCCTTTTCGAGGGCGTCCGCCGCGGCGCCCCAGTCGCCGTTGCGCAGGGAGAGCCGCCGAAGCGCTCGCAGAACGACGACGTCGCGCGCGTCCGCAGACAGAGCCTCGCCGTAGTGGCGCCTCGCGGACTCGTCGTCTCCGAGTCGCTCGCAGAGCTCCCCCGCCGACGTGAAAAGCCGTGCGCGCGCCGAGCCAACCGTGCGTTGTCCGAGCGCTTCGAGGAGTGCGATGCGCCGTTTCATGGCGTCAGGCGTGTCGCCGACCAGCGGCAGCGCCTGGTGTCGCGGGTTGTGCTCGAAAACCGTCCGTTGCGCCGCGATCGCGCCGGAGTCCGAGGGGTCCGGCGGGTGGCTCGTGTGCTTCGTCGGACTTCCAGCCTCGGTTTCGACGAAGGAGTCGAGCAGGGCTGCGATCGCCTCGTCATCGATGTCGAACGAGGCAGGCTCCGACTCGCGGCTCGCCGGCGACACGTCGTCCTCAGCCATGGCTTCCCCACAGCGGTGAGTCGGCGTCGAGCCAGAAGCGCAGAAGATCGAGGCCGCGCGAAGACACCCTCAGCGCTTCGGGATTCGGCTTTTGGTTCAGCAGCACCGCGAGCCCGGCGCCGATCTCTCCGCATGCAAGCAATCCCGCTCGGTCCGCGCTGCGCTGCAGGCTCCGGGCATACGTGAGCAGGGACGAGAAGTGCAGCTTGGCGCCTCCGACCGCTTGGTGGACGGCTTTGCGCGCGGCCCGCCTCAGCTTGACGTCCGTCGCAGGAAGGGGGGGATCTCCGGCCTCGACCTTGCAGCGCGCGACGCGAAGAACGGCCAGCAGTGTCCCGGCGGCCTGTTCTGGAGACCCATCGATGAGCTGGGCGCCACCGTGTGGCGCGGCCCAGGCGAGTCGGCCTGCGACGAAACGCGCCTTCGGATCGAGACCGCCGCGCGCGCGCCGGGGGACGACCCAGCGGATTTCGCCGTCGCGGCCAGTCCGAGCCACCAGCGTGGCGAGCTCGTCCGAGATCTCGATGGAGCCCGTCCGGGCGCCGAAGCGCTGGGACACGCGCTCGAGCTCGGTGACGACTGGATCGTTCGGGTCGGCCTTCTTCGCGCGCGGGCGATCGCTGCCGAGGGCTGGGCCTGCGCGAAGCACGAGCTCCTGAAGCACCGGCTCGGCTTTCGGATCCCAGAGCGCAGCGACCGAGACCTGGCCAAGGTCTACGCTTTGGTCGTCGGCCGGCGCGGCGAGTCCCAGCGCCCGCTGGACGGCCACCGCCGCGGCTGCTCGTCCTTGGTGGCCTCGCCATTCGGCCGCGCTTCGCAGTGCTTCGAGATGCGACGCGGCGAGCTCGCCGGCGTCGATCTGCGACCAAACGGCTGCCTCGTAGCTTGCGACGGCGGTGTCGACCTCCGTACCGTCGACGAGCTCGACCAGGCCGGAGATCGCGGTCGCGCTGGCCGGATCCGCCTGGAGGGCGCGTCTGTAGGCATCGGTCGCCGCTTCCGGGCGCCCGAGCTCGGTTTCGAGGGCGGCGATTCGCGTCCAGTTTCCCGAGTCTGCGAGCCCTAGCGCTTCGACGGCACGCAGTTCCTCGAGGGCCTCGGCTTTGGCGCCAAGCTGGGTTTCGAGGAAGCCTGCGGCCCCCAAGTGCGCGACGCGCCGCTGCTCGTCGGGAATGTTCGCCCTCGATAGGCGTTGCAAGCAGTCGACCGCCTCGGCCCATCGTTCTAGAGAGACATGCACCTCGGCGGCCAAGGCCAAGGCGCCTGCATGGTCCGGATCCGTCGTGAACAGCTCGTCGAGCACTTCGAGCGCGCCCGGGCGATCGCTGAAGCCGCGGAGAAGGCGAGCGCGTTCGTAGAGTAGAGCCGGTCGATCCTTCGGGCCGCCGAGGGCAAGCCGCTCCGCGACGAGCACTTCGAGCGCCTCGGCGTCTTCACGGGCGACGAGCAGATCGCGAAGGCTCCGAAAGGCGAGGTCCCGCGTAGGGTCCTCCTCGAGCGCACGTCGAAAAAGATCTTCGGCTTGTTGGTACTGCTGGAGGCATTCCATTCGCACCACGCCGGCTTCTTCCAAGAGGTCGCCCCGGAGCGAGTCTTCGACGAATGGCGCGAGCCGTTCGCAGGCCTGTGCAACCATCGGCCACTCACCGGCCTGCCGAGCCGCACTTCGAAGCGTTTCCCACAGGGCCAAATCGTCGGGTCGTTCGTCGATGGCGTTGCTGAGAAGCGCGACGGCCTCCGCGCCCCGATCGGCTTCGACCAGGGCCCGACAATGCGCCGCTTCGAGCGCGCCGCGCCCCAGGGCTTCGCTGTGGTGCAACTTCTGCGCTAGCGCATGGACGCGCAACGCGGCTTCGTCAGTTGGTGCGAGCGCCTCGTCGATCGCGACGGCCGCGTCTGGATGGAGCGCCGAGAGCGCCTCGGCTTCCTGAGCACGCATGAATAGCTCGTCCGCGCCTTCTGTGCCTCGTGCAATCCCCAAGGCGCGCAGCCCCTGAAGGAGCGTCGCCGCCCGTAAACCTTCGGTGGGCGCTGCAGCCGATAGCTGGAGCCAGGCGTCGCCTGCGGACGAGCCCAGTTCGCCTAGCGACGCGCGAAGCGCACCATAGCCGGCGGTGAACCCATTCGCGTCTGCCGGTGCTCTGGCCCCTGCGTCCGACAGGAGCTCCTCTGCCGCCGCCCGTTGGTCCGCATTGCTGAGCTTCACCGGCAGGGACAGGATCGCGATCGCGGCAGCCGTGGCGGTGCAGGGGTGGTCGAGCGCGAGCTCGTAGGCCCGGCACGCATCGACGCCAACATCAGAGCCCAGACTGTCACCCAAAAGCAGTGCGAAGAGCTCGGGCACGCCTCCAGCGAGGTCGCTGTTCGAAAGCGAGCTGTACGCGCGCCGCATCGCGCTCTCATCCGCCTGACGGCGGGATACGTCGAGAAGGGCGAGCGCGGCGGACGTCGAGCCGGGCGCATCCGCGAGGGCCTGCTCATAGGCCTGGCGAGCGGCGGCTATATTGCCGCTCCGCTCGGCGGTTGCACCCGCAAGCAGCAGCGAGCGCTCCCCGAGCGCCGTCCGCGAATCTGCGCTGGACCGTTCGCGCGCCAAAGATACGACGTCTTCGGGGTGGCCTCCTTCACGCAGAACCGCATCCAGAAGCGAGATCGCGTTGCCATCGTCGGGAGCCGTGGCCAGCGCAGACCGAAGGACGCGCTCCGCTGCGTCCCAGTCGCGGTTTCGCGCGTGCGCCTGCCCCGCAGCGCAAAGGTGTCCGAGGCGACGATCCCCCGACGCGTGCTCTGCGCCCTCCTCGTGAGCGCGGGCCAGCAAACCCAGGTCGCCTTTCCATGCCGACTGCGCTCGTGCGAGTGCCGGTGCCCAGGCACGGTTGTTGGCGTCGCCCAGGGCGTCGCGAAGGAACTGCTCGGCGTCTTGTTCCGCGTGAAGGGCGTGCCGCGTGAGGTCGTGCTTGAAGTACGCGAGGGTCCCTCGTTCATCCGGCTCGATCTCGCTTTGCATCAGCTCGTCGCAACGCGCCAGCATGGCCTCCGGCCGTTGGGCGCGCATCGCCGCGCCCAACGCTTCTCGGATGATCGCAGTCTTCGACGTCGTGGCCGCTTCGATGGCCAAGCTGTAGAGCGATTGCGCTTCGTCCGAGCGGTCCGCGTCGGCGCTGTATAGCTGAGCAGCTCTCCAGGCGAGTTGGGCCTGCGTCTCTCCCTCCGCGCGCTCCGCCTGCTCCTTGAACGCGTCGGCGCGCTCGGTGTGGCGCGCGGCGCGGATCAGCGCGACGTCGAACGCCCCCCGGGCGTAGCCGGAATCTGGGAACCGCGCTGCCAGGTCGCGAAGTGTTTCCAAAGCGCCGTGGAAATCGTCGCTCGACCTCGCGAGCCGCAGCTCGTGTGCAACGAAGGCCGGGTCCTCTGGGGCCGTCGTTCGGAACCACTCCGATGCGTTCTCGATCGCGGTAGCGTCGCCACGATGCTCGGCGAGCAGCAGGGATTGCAATCGGGTTAGCCGACTGTCCGGCGTCCATCGAAGGGCCGATTCGAGGTAGCCTGCCGCGGCGTCGGCGTCGTCGAGATGCGTGGCGCTGCAAGTCGCCGCTTCCTGCCACAGGTGCGCCGCTCTCGGTCGAAGTGCACCCTCTGGGATCGAGAGACTCAGCGGATCGGGCGAACCGCCCGCTTCGATCGTCGCTTCGAGCAATCCTGCCATCGAGGTTACCGCGCGCACGAACACATCCCAGCGCTCGTGCTCACGGGCCGTACGAGCTTGCAGTGACCGGGCCTGCCAAACGAGCGCATCGCACTCACAGGCACGTTCGAGCGCTGCAATCGCATCATCGGGGTTGCCAGCGCTGAGCTCGTGCAGCCCGAGGTCGACCCAAAGAGCGGCGCGCAGAGTCGGGTCGGCGGCGTGCTTCGCCTGTGCGAGCAGGGCATCCCGAACGGCGCCATCGTCACCGCGCGCCTCGGCCAGCCACTCGAGAATGAGCGCCGGCACAGCCGGCTGCAAAGAGCGCGAAATCGCTTCGCGCAGGAGCGATGCCCAATCTTCGGAGTGCATCGCCAAATCCAGGAGCGCAGCGCCGCTCACCGCAGGGCTCGTCGATCGCGCGACCTGCTCCGAACGAAGCGCCGCCAGGTCGTAACCGATCTCCGCGCGTTCCGCGATTCGCAGGCGGGCAATGAGTGCCGGCTGGAAACCCGGAGCGGCGGCGCACGCTCGCTCATATTGCTCGACGGCCTCCGAAGTCTGCTCCAGCTCGTGCTCGTAGAGCGCTCCGACTTGATAAAGGATCGCTGCGTGAGCCCGCGGCTCGGTCTCTGCGTCGAGCTCGCGGCGCAGGTTGGCAATGCGCAACTCCACCAAGTCGCGCCTGCGCGCACTCTCCGCTAGGCCCATGTGCGCCCTTTCGATCATTTTCCGCCCACGACTAGGTAATGGTCCAACCGCCGTCGATGACCATGACATCTCCCGTCAGGTAGTCCGATTCGTCCGAAGCCAAGAAGACGGCGCCTCCCGCGATGTCCCTCGGCTGACCGACCCTGCCCAAGGCCGTTTTGTTGACGATGCTGGATCGAATCTCATCGTTGTCGACCAGCACCTGCGCGAACTTGGTTTCGATCAGCCCGGGTGCGATCGCATTGACTCGAATCCCGTTCGCGCCGAGCTCCATCGCCAAGGTTCTCGTCATCGAGATCACCGCAGATTTGGTCATGGCGTAGACGCCTTGCATCGGCGCACCCATCAGGCCGACGACGCTCGCGATGTTGACGATCGACCCTTTCGCTTTGCGCTGCTGCAAGTGGCCGGCAACGAGCTGGATCATTCCAAAGTAGCCCTTCACGTTCACCTCGAAGGTTTTGTCCCAGGCCGCCTCGTCGATGCTGAGCATCGGACCAAAGTGCGGGTTCGTAGCCGCGTTGTTGACCAGGATGTCGACCTTGCCATAGGCCTCGAGCGCCTGTTCGAGCATCTCTTCCCGCTGATTTCGGTGGCCGACGTGGCACGCGATCGCCGTTGCGTCGCCGCCCTGGGCTCGGATCTCGTCGGCCGCGCCCTGCAGGCTGTCGATCTTTCGCGAGACGAGAATCACCTTGGCTCCCTCTTCGGCCATGCAGCTCGCAATGGCCGCTCCGATCCCCCGGCTTGCTCCGGTCACGATCGCGACCTTGTCTCGTAGGCGCTCACCCATGCTGTCCCCTCCTCTGGTCCGACACGTATAGCGCTCCGCGGGGTGGTTTTGCCAGCGCGATCTGCACGAGGCTTGCACGCTTGCGCTCCTGAGCGAAACTAGGCCGCTGTTCGTTTCGCCGAAGAGGTCATCCTGACGCTGTTCCAAGCCATAGCCGCCATCCTCGTGGGTTTCATCGCCGTGGTCTGGGGCGCCGATCGTTTCGTCTACGGTGCGGCAGGGCTGGCGAGCAACCTCGGCGTAAGCCGGTTGGTCATCGGGCTGACAATCGTGGCCTTCGGGACTTCGGCTCCCGAAATGTTGGTCTCTGGCATGGCCGCGATGGCCGGCAGCCGCGAGATGGGCGTCGGAAACGCCGTCGGCTCCAACATCACCAACGTGACGCTCGTTCTCGGCGCAGCCGCGCTCGTTCAACCGCTCAGCATCCACTCCCGCTTGCTAATCCGAGAGATCCCGATTTTGTTTCTTTGCATGGCCGTCGCCTGGGCGTTTCTCTGGGACGGAGAGCTCAGCCGCGTAGAAGGCCTCCTCCTGCTCTTTGGGATGTTCCTCCTGGTCGCCTGGATCGGCACGCAGGGCCGCAAAGCGGACCCGGGCTACAGCGATCCTCCCCCCGGCGCCTTCGACCACGATGACATCCCCGACGCGCTGCCCACCGCCAAGGCGATTGTCCTGTTCTCCGTTGGTCTGCTCCTTCTCTTGGCTGGCTCTCGTGTGCTGGTCTGGGGCGCGCTCGAGATCGCCCGCGACCTCGGCGTAAGCGAGCTGGTGATCGGTCTGACGCTGGTCGCGCTCGGGACGAGCCTTCCCGAGCTCGCAGCTTCGGTGGCGGCCGCGCGCAGCGGGGAACAAGATATCGCCGTCGGCAACGTAGTCGGGTCCAACATGTTCAACCTGCTTGGCGTGCTCGCGCTGCCGGGCATCATCGCGCCCGGCGAGGTAAACCGCTCGATCATCCTCCGTGACTTCCCGATCATGGTGGGCGTCACATTGCTGCTTCTATTGATGGCGGTGAACGAGCGCAGTCACATCGGCCGCAAACGAGGGATCGCGCTCATCCTCGTTTTTGTGATCTATTTCGTGATGCTCTTCTGGAATCCGTCCTTGCCCGCGCTACCGGGCTAAGCGATGCGGGTCCAGACCAGTGTCATGTTGTTGGCCGGCATCGGCACACGCTCCTGCAGCTCGAACCCAGTGCGCTCGGCGAGCTCCACGAGCGCATCGATGTCCCGAACGCCCCAGAGCGGGTTGCGCGACCGAAGGCTTTCGTCGAAGGCCAGGTTGCTTTGCGCGCTGTGGGCGCCGTGGAGCCTGTACGGGCCGTAGGTGATCAGCGGCGAGCCGCCTGCAAGCAGCGCGCCTGCGCCGCGGAACAGGCTCTCGGTGGTTTCCCACGGCGAGATGTGGATCATGTTGACGCACAGCAGGGCGTTGGCGCTTGCGATAGGCCATCGAGGCGAGCGCACGTCGAGCTCGATCGGGGGCAAGAGATTCTCCAGATCCGATTCCTCCACCCAAGCCTGGATGTTGCGCAAGGCGTCCACCGATGCGTCGCTCGGCTGCCAGAGCAGGCCCGACAGATGCTCCGAAAAAAAGACCGCGTGCTGTCCGGTTCCGCTGGCGACTTCGAGCACGAGGCCGGTGCCCGGCAGCACACGCCGAAGGACGTCGAGGATCGGTTGCCGATTGCGTTCGGCGGCCGGTGCGAAACCCTTTGCCATCACGCTTGCATAGCCCATAACTTCCCGTCATCGAAGCCAACCACGACGATTGGAGGGGAAAGCTCGGCTGGGGGCTGATCGTGTCGCTGTGTATTGCCACGCCTTGGCTCACGCGCGCTCTGCTCCTCTACGAGAAGCGCCTGGCCTTGGCGCCGATCGACCTCCGCGGCGCTCTTGCCGACGCTTCGGTCGCTTTGCCGATGGTCGGACTCTTGGGGCTCCTGCTGGCGACCCAGCGTCTCTGGGGGCGGGTCCTCGCATTGCTGCTCCTCGTCGCGTTCGTTTTCGCGAGCTTCGCGATGTACGAGTTCATTTCGGTTTTCGATTCTCTGTACGCGTTTAGTCACGCCGGCTTCCTGGGTGATTCGACGTTTCTCGGCGGCTCGGTCCGGCACGCACGCCACCCGCTTCTGGTCCTGTCGATCACGGCCCTGTCGATCCTCGGGGTGGTTTGGGCGCGCCTTCCGGCCTCGCTCTGGTGGAGATGGTGGGGCCTCGGGTTTGCGGTTTCGGTGTTCGGGCAAGTGGTCATCCCGACTTCGTATACCCACGACGAGTGGCGCGAACGTCACGCGATTCAGGCCAATCTCGAGATTTTCCCGCGCTCGGCCCGCCCGTACGGAGTCACGATCAGCGCCGAGGTGCGAGACGTGTTCCGCGCTGATCTCGACGGCGAGCGCTGGGTCGGGCCGCTGACCACCCGGCCGAACGTACTCATGATTTTGATCGAAGCTGCGTCAGGCGCGCACCTGCCTTCGGTCGCAGCCGCCGAAGGCGTCCGGAGCACCATCGAAATGCCCAAGCTCGACTCGCTAGCAGGTCGGCATGTTTTGCTCACTCACGTGGTTTCGCATCAACGGCAGACAAACCGCGGGGAGTACGGAATCCTGTGCGGGGACTACCCGAAGCTTCTCAGCGACCAGTCTAAGATGAGCGAGCAGGTCTATGCCCCGGCGCGCCGCTGTCTTCCCGAGGTCTTGCGCGAGCACGGGTACGCGACGGCCTACATTCAATCTGCGCCTCTTGGATTCATGCTCAAGGACCAATTCATGAAGAAGGCCGGCTTCGAGGAGCTCATCGGCGACGCTTGGTTCGAGCGAAGCTATGCGCGCACCGACTGGGGCGTCGACGACAAGGCGTTCTTCGAGCAGTCACTTGGGCGCGTGCTCCAGCTTCATGACGCGGAGCGGCCGTTCTTCGCGACGCTCTTGACGGTCGGCACGCACCATCCGTTTACCATTCCGGACAGCGCAGCCGCCGAAGGCGCTCGGACCCGGCAAGAGCGGGCATTTCGTTGGGCCGACGACGCGCTCGCTGACTTCCTTGCAGAGCTCGAGCGGCGCGGAGTACTAGACGACACGCTCGTGGTCATCACCTCCGATGAATCGACCGGGCTGGCGCAGGCCGCGAGCGCCACGCACCGGCTGCTCTCCCAAAGTTGGTCCTTCGCCATCGTCATGCTTCCCGAGCCCATGGCGAAACGCATCGATACGCTCTTCGCGCACGTCGACACCGCGCTTTCGGTCACGGACCTCGTCGGCTTGGAGCATGAGGCGGAGGGATTCGTCGGGCGGAGCTGGTTCCGAGATTACAAATCACCGCGTCCCGTTTTTTCCGGGAACACCTATGCCCGGCGCGTGATGATGTTCGAACCCTCCGGCAGCGCGTTGGTCTGCAACGAATCGTTTCAGAATTGTTCGCGCTCGATTCCGCTGGCAGGTTTGCCGTTCGGTCCGAATCGCAAGCAAGAGCCGGCGCCGGATCGAGCGCGGCAGCTGCTCACCGAGGTGGCTCGTCTCTCCCGCTCGGGGCGTGCCGACATGACAGAGGCCGGGGGGATCGACCTTCTCGTCGAAGAGCGGGTGCCGGTGCGAGCCGCGGATGGCAAAAAGCTGCTGATCGGCGGCCAGTATCTCCGGGTTCCCGGCGGCACGACCTTGCGGGTTGATTTGGATCTCGAAGTCCTGGGCGAGGAATCGGCGATGGAGCTCCATCAAGACGTATTTTTGGGAGGCTATGTGAAGTTCAAGCGAAAAGCCTTCGAGCTTCGCGGCGGGGAGCGCTGGCGCTTGAGCTACGAGATCGGCGTTCCACACGACGCCAGCCAACTTGTGGTACAGCTCTACGCGAAGACGGTCTCAGGTGACGCAGCGACGATCCGCTTTCACGACGCCCGGCTCTCGATGATCGCCGGCAACGTGACCTACGATGTCACGGTCGTCATCGAGGACGAGGTGTCTAGGGGCGATTCCCGCTGAGCTGCAGTCGGCACCGGATGCGTCTGAGCTGCGCCTGCTCCCAGCGATCAAGCTCGGTTTCGAGAAGCCGCCGGGCGTCCGGGTTGGCGGATCGAATGCCGGGGTCCTCGCCCGGATTGGTTTCGTGGTCGAAGAAAAACGCCGTGCCCGCGCCGCGATGATGAATGAGCCGATAACCGTCGAGGCTAATCGCGCCCTTGGGCTCGTACCCTTTGCTGGACACGCGAATGCTTTGCAGGCGCGCGCGAATCGTCGCGTCGTCGAGCGCAGGGAGGCGAAAGCTGTCGAAAAGCTCGCGGCCGCGGACAGGAAAGGCTTCGGAGAAGGTCGCGCGCTTGGGCAGGTTCGGGTCGAGCGTGAAGAGGCTCTGCGCCGCGATGTCGGACGGCAGGGGTAACCCCAGAAAATGCAGGACGGTCGGCGCGACATCGGCGATGCTGACGCCAACGCGGGGCTCGGCTGGCGCGAGGGCCGCGTGCCAGAGGACGAGCGGGACGTCCACCATCCAGCCGTTCAAATACACGTGGTGTCCCCAGTAGGACTTCTCGCCCAGGGCTTCTCCGTGATCGGAAAAGAAGATCACGAGACTGTCATCGAGCCAGCGGTCGCGTTCTAGGTACTCCATCAACCGGCCGAGCTCCCGATCGAAGTAAGCGACCTCGCTGAGGTATGCGTTCTTTTTTCCGTCTCCGAAGGGAAACGCCGCATGTGGCTCGTAGGGGTCGTGCGGAGCGTAGTAGTGGACCCAGGCCATCACCGAAGCATCGCTTCGGCGTGCCCGGCGGAGGCGAGCCACGAGTGCATCGGTCGTGTCGGCGTCGGTGGACGCGAACTCGGTTTCGACACCAGGGGCAAGAAATTGCTGCACGATCGGAAGACGAAACCAGGTCACATCCGGTAGGACCGCGATCTGCCGGTCGATGTGGGCGCGGGCGCGCGTGAAGATCGTTTCCGGCAAGGACGGGGAGAGGTAGAGCTCTGCGGGGCTCATCCCCGTAAACGCGCTGCCTACCGAAAAAAGGGTCGCAGGATAGGTCGAGGTGGCGCGCGCAAAAGATACCCCCTTAGCCGCCAGTCGCGACAGCTGCGGAGTGACCGCGCGTCCATCTTGCTTCAGGCCCACGATGTCTTTTCGCAGCGCGTCGACGGTGATCAGGATCACGTTGCGTCGCCTGGCGGGTAGAATACCCATCCGGGAGGTCTCGACGATGGGTTTGGGTTCCGGGCAACCCGCTTCGTTGCTCCCTAAGCTGGTCTCTGTGCTCAGGTGGGGGAGCACGTACAGTGTTGCCAGCGCACCGGCTCGGCTTTGGCCGATAACCTCCCGCTGACCGGTCGCCACGAGCGCAGGCGCGAAGCGCGAGCCGACGCCAAAAAGCAGGCAGACCGCCGCCAAACCCGCGGCCATGAATCGCCGCGGCGAATTTCGAATTATGAGGTAGAGAACCGCGCCGCTCAGGAGCCCGGCAGGAAAGACGAGTCGGGCCATCGAATAATCGTAAGATCGGTAGCGCAGGATCGCGGCGGTAAGCAGGCCGACGGCGACGATGCTGAGGGCGATCCAAATCGCCTCCCATGGACCCCTCCGAAGTCGGACCCCGAGAATCAGCCAGAGCCATCCGGCTCCGGCGAGCAAGCCGAGCAGGGACAGCACTGCGACTTGGAGGACCAATCGGCGAGGATGATCGAGCCAGCGTGGGCCGGAGAGCAAAAAGTCGATGTGCTCCCAGCCCACGGCCATCGTCAGTGCGACTATCACGAGCGTGGACGCGACGACGATGGGTCGCGTCGCACCCGCCACTCGTGACGCCGCGGCCAAGGCGAGGGTGGTCGGTATCGAGCCAATGAGCGCTAGCCAAGACAGCTGCGCGAGCAAGCCAATCGAAACCGTTCCATGCGGGAGCAGACTCGCCATCAGGAAGAAGGCAGCGCCGAGGTAGGCGCCCGACCAGAGCATGAGAATCGAGTCGAATGGCTTAGCGGGCATCGAACTCTGCCACCTTCTGATTGAGGGACTGCTCGAGCCCTATCATGCGCGTTGCTCTCATGGGCGGCTCGAACGCGCTGTGCAATAGGCGCCATCGGGGACTGAACTGAACCGGCGTGAGGCCCCAAACTTCGATGTCGCGAGCCTCGCGCCGCAGGTCCAGCATGAAGTAGTCGCCGTACTGCCGGTACGGATGGCGCGAAGCGAACGCAGCCCGTTGCTCTTCGGAGAAGGCGTCGACCGCAGCGACGAACACCCAGCCGGTCGCTCCCTCTTCGTTGGAGATTTCTGGGCGTGGGTTTTGTACCCAGCGATGGGTCACGCGGTCGAGGGTGATGTCGAACCGAGGTTCGAGCCGAAACTGCTTGAGGCTCGTGTGGAGTTGGACGCCGGTGCTGCGATCGGTCCAGGCCTTGACCCGCCTTGCGAAACGAAGCTCGGGCCGGCCCGAATCGTACCGGTCGATCGTGCCTCGCACCGGAGTGAAGAACCACATCGAGCCGCCCACGTATCGGCCAGTGGGGACGAGTTCAACGTCCCGTATCGCCAAAGGAACTAGAAGGAGCAGCACGCTGACACCGGCCAAGCGACCTGCGCGCACGCGTACCCAGCGTGCCGTTTCAAAGAGCGAGGTGGTGACGGCGATGGCGACGGCCGGAAGCATCGGCCAGGCCCAGTAAGAATGAACGATCGCGCTCCAGCGGAAGGTCCAGTAGTGAACCATGCCGGCGAAGAAAAACGCGATGGGGAGCAAATCGCGGGGCCTTGCCGTTCGGCGAACGACGCGGCGAAGCCAGAGTGCGACCCAGGCAATACAGAGCCCCAGCACCGGCGCTGTGAACATCAGCTCCGGTACCACGAGCAAATGGGTTCGAAACCGAGTCCAGGACAGGGCCCGCCGGGAGTTGAACGCGCCTTGGAGCTCGTCGAGATTCCCAGCGACGATCTCCACCAAGACGAAGTGTCCTACGAACAGGAGCAGCACCCAGGCGCAATACACGACTAGCTGCCGTCCAGACCCACTCGCGCAATCCGCGCTTTGTGGACGGTAGAGCGCCCAAGCCCAGTGCAGCGCGATGGCGAAGGCAATGTAGTACGCAGGCCAGTCCCAGGTGGTCGCGATGCCGATGCTGGCGAGAAAGAGCGCGAAGTCGAGAGACCGCCAGGGTGGGGCACGGCTGGCGCGGACGTAGAGATAAAGTGCGAGCAGGCTCCAAAAAATGAAACCAGCCGAATGATTCGCCATGTTGGTGTAGATCGCGTTGATCGGCAGCGCGACGTAGATCGCCGAGGCGGTGAGGGCGTGTGCGTCGTCCCAGAGGCGCCTCACGACCATGAAGAGCATGCAGAGCGCGGCCACACTCCAAAAACCCGCAACGAGTCGGATCGAAAGCTCGCGGTCGCCGAGTAGCTTCACGCTTGCGACGTTGTTGAGATGCAGGGCGAGCGGCGCGTGCGTGTAGAGCCGCTCCGGGTTTGGCGGCCGGTTGGCCGTGTCGTACTGGAGCGGGAAAAGGACGTTCCAGCGCAAGGTGTTCCGCGCGGCGTTTTGATACGCCGCTCCGTTCCAACCGTTGTGGCCCCGTGTCCATTGATCGGCGACGCCCCACACGGCCAAAAAGACCTGCGCAGCGAGCACCATGGCAAAGGCGATACGTACGAGCTTTCGCCCCTCGCCGACGCGATCAGGCTTCATGTCGGGCCAGTATGGCCGTTCGGGCAGCGCGCGTCAGCTCTCGAGAAGCCGTCGCGCGACGACGTGCGCCTGAATCTCGTTGGCGCCCTCGAAGATGCTGAGCACTCTGGAGTCGACCAGGAGCCGGGAAGCGGTGTACTCTTCAGCGTAGCCGTTTCCGCCGTGAATCTGAACGTTGGCGTCGGAAGACTCCCAGGCACAGCGGGTCGCCAAGAGCTTGGCCATGCCTGCTTCGAGGTCGCAGCGCTTCTCTTGGTCCTTCTCACGTGCGCTGAAGTACGTGAGCTGGCGGCCGGCCTCGATGCGACAGATCATGCGGCCGATCTTTCGCGCGACGCGCGGGAACTGGAAGATGGGCCCGCCGAACTGCTCGCGCTCGGTGGCGTATAGGATGGCGTCTTCGAGCGCCGCTTGCGCTAGCCCAACGCCGCGTGCAGCGGTTTGAATGCGCGCGCTTTCGAACGTCTTCATGAGCTGCTTGAAGCCGGCGCCCTCCGCGCCGCCGAGCAATGAGTCGGCCGGGATCTGGAAGTCTTCAAAGCTCAGCTCGTATTCCTTCATCCCGCGGTATCCGAGCACTTTGATCTCGGTGCCGGTGAGCCCATCATCGACGAACTCGGGCTCACCTTCTTCGCCTGTCAAGCGTGTCTTTTCTGCGAGGAACATCGAGAGCCCTTTGTATCCGGGTTCATCCGAGTTCGTTCGCGCGAGCAGGGTCATGAGGTCGGCACGCACGGCGTGCGTGATCCAGGTTTTTGCACCGTTGACGACGTAGCTTCCGTCTGCCTGCTTCACCGCGCGCGTTCCGAGGTGAGCGAGGTCCGAGCCCGTATTCGGCTCCGTGAAGACCGCGGTAGACAGCACCTCTCCAGCGGAGATCTTGGGCAGCCATTTCTGTTTTTGCTCTTCAGTCCCGCCGCCGAGGATGAGCTCTGCAGCGATTTCGGCACGTGTCCCGAGGGAGCCCACGCCGATGTAACCGCGCGAAAGCTCCTCGGTGACGACGCACATGGCGACTTTGGTCATCCCGAGGCCACCGTACTCCTCGGGGATGGTCAGTCCGAAAACGCCCAGCTCGCTCATTTGATCGAGGATCTCCATGGGGATCAAGACGTCGTTGCGGTGGATGTCCTGTGCCTTTGGAATGACCTCGGCATCCACGAACTTCGAGAACTGCGAGCGGATTTCGTCGAGCATCTCGTCGCCAAAGCCGCGGTTGGGGTAGCCGTGGTCCCGCGCATGCGCAGCAAGCTCGAGATAGACCTGGCCGCTTGCGTGCTCTTGCGAAAAGGCAGTGACTTCGGGCCGAAGCAGGGTTTCGCGCAGATCGCCCTCGCTGATGCCAACCTCTGCGAGGCTGATGTTCTCGCAGGCCCCGAGATCGACGCCGCCGACGATCGAACGTGCAACCTCACCAATGTAGGCGCGCGCAACTTTGGCCTCGTATTCTCCCCCGACCCGGTCGGCCCAGGCGGCCAACTGTCGGCAGGCTTCGAGCTCGGTGGCGAGATAGGCGACCGCGTGTGCGGCCAGTTGATTCGAGTTCAGCTTCTTCGCACTGATTCGATCCCCTTCGGAGACGAGAGCTTTGACGTTGTCGTGCGCGCGCTGGTAGACGGCCTCGATCGCTTCGATGACTTTCTGCATGACCTTTTCCTAACCGTTCGCGATCGCGGCGCGGGTTTCTTCGAGGTTCTTGAGACCGGGCCGCGGCGCGCCGACCAGGCACGAAACGGTTCCGTGAAGCTTGTTCTCGTACATGAGCTGGTGCGCCTCGGGAATCTCGTCCCAAGTAAACAGGCGCGTCATCACAGGCTTGATTTTGCCTTGAATGACGAGGCGATTGGCCCGGCTCGCGGAGTCGGCATCCGCGAAGTGCGAGCCGATGATCTGCTTCTGGCGCATCCAAAGGTGACGCACGTCGAAGTTGAGGTTGTAGCCTGTGGTTGCGCCACAGATCACGATGCGGCCGAACTTCGCCGCGAGAAACACGCTGGCAGGGAAGGTGGCCTTGCCGACGTGCTCGAAGACCACTTCGGGACCCTTTCGTTCCCCGAGAATCTCCCAAATACGCTTGCCGAAGCCCTTGAGGTCGGCGCTATGCGCTTTCTGTTCCTCCGGCGTCATGTTGTCCTTGTACTGAACGCCCGGGAACTCCCTGCGGTTGATGACGCCGTGGGCGCCAAGCTGCATGCAGAGCTCGGCCTTGTCATCGCTCGACACCACCGCGATGGCGCGTGCGCCCGCGACCGCACAGAGCTGCACCGCGAACACGCCGAGGCCGCCGCCGGCGCCCCAGATCAGCACGTCCTCGCCAGGCTGGATCTTGGCGCGGTCGATGAGCATTCGGTGCGCCGTGTAATAGGTGAGCCCGTAGCTGGCGGCCTCTTCCCAGCTGAGCTGCGGCGGCTTCGGGAGCACCTGTTGCCCCTGCACCTTCGTGAACTGCGCAAACGAGCCGTCGGGTGTTTCGTAGCCCCAAATCGTCTGGAGGTCGTTCGTGCCCGGGTACACCAAATGGTTGCAATGGAGCACCACCTCGTCGCCGACCTTGTGGTCGTCGACACCCGGTCCAACGGCCCAAACGACGCCGGACGCATCGGAGCCGGCGATGTGGAAGTCGAGGCCGTGGCTTTTGAGGATGTTGACCGGCTGGCCGAGCCCCGCCCAGATGCCATTGAAGTTGACGCCGGCAGCCATGACCTGAACCAAAACCTCGCCGGGACCGAGCTCCCATACGGGCAGCGCTTCGGGCTGGAACGATTGCTTGGGCTCGCCGAAGCGTTCAGGGCGAATCACGTAGGCGTGCATCTCTTCCGGGATGACGCCTAGCTCTGGGATGTGGCCAACGGGTACGATGTCAGGACGTTCGCTCATGTCTTCCTCATGGGGTCTTGCCGAGCGCTGCTACATAGTCTCGGCTCAAATGTTCGCAAAGGGCCAAGGGCGTTTCACCGCCATCGAGCTCTCGTTTGGCGAGTGCTTCCAACCGCTCCGAACCACCTAGGGTCGAAACGCCGTGATCGCCATGTTTACGGCTGAAAAGGTCGAGGACCCAGCGCACCTCTCCCTGCCGACGCCGCGCCGCGAGGGACGATTGGATGTGCATCCGATGCTGTTCGAGCGCCTCGATCAGCGCGTCGATTCCCGTACCCTGGGTCGCGCTCGTGGCAATGATCGGGGTCTGCCAGTCGGCGTCCTGTCCGCCCGCGGCCCCGACAGCCTGGGCGGTTTGAATCGCGCCCTGCAAATCGGCCACGGCGCGCCGCGCCAGCTCCTCCTGATCCGCCTTGTTGACGACGAGGAGGTCCGGGATTTCCATGATTCCAGCTTTCAAGAACTGAAGGACGTCGCCGCTCCCGGGCTGGATCACGAGCACGACCGTATCTGCCACGTCGACCACGTCGACCTCGGACTGGCCAACCCCCGTCGTTTCGATGACGACCATGTCATACGCGGCCGCCAGGACACGCACCGCAGAATTGACCGCGTAGGCGAGGCCGCCGACCTCGCCTGCGGTCGCGAGTGAACGCACGAAAAGACCGGCGTCTGTAGGGTCAAAGCTCATGCGGGCGCGGTCGCCGAGGAGTGAACCGCCCGACCGTATGCTCGAAGGGTCGACGGCCACGACGCCCACGGTGCGACCGTGCCGCCGCACAGATCGAGCGAGTGCCGAGGTCAGGGTGCTCTTGCCGACGCCGGGCGGACCTGTGAGCCCGACTCGATGCCCGCCGGCCGCCTTCGAGGCGCCCTTGAGCGCGGCCAGGAGCTCCGCCACCCGTGTTTGCGACTCGAGCCTCCGATCTTCGACGAGATTCAAGGCGCGCGAGACGGCCGCCTTGTCGGACGACATCACCTGCCGCGCGTCCTCGCTAGGGTCATTCGGCGGCATGCTGGCGGTCCACCAGATCGATCAGGTCGCTCATGATGTTGTCGAGCTCGAAGTCCTTCGGTGTGTAGACGGCCGCAACCCCTTCGGCGCGCAGCCGCTCTGCGTCCGCCTCGGGAATGATGCCGCCGGCGACGACTGGAATGTCGCCGAGCCCTGCGTCGCGAAGCCGGTGCACGACCTCGGGAACCAGGGCGAGATGGGAGCCGCTCAGGATGCTCAGGCCGATGAGATGCACGCCTTCTTCGAGTGCCGATGCCACGATTTGCTCGGGAGAGACGCGAATTCCCTCGTACACCACGTCAAAGCCGACGTCGCGGGCTTTGATCGCGATTTGCTCGGCGCCATTCGAATGCCCGTCGAGGCCTGGCTTACCGACCAGCAGCTTCGCGCGCCGTCCCATTCGCTCCTCGAGTGCGTCGAGTCGTTTTCGAAGACGGTTGATTGTCTCTGCGGCGGCTCCCGAGCGGGAGGCCTTCACCGTCGCGCCCGCAACGCCCGTCGGCGCGCGGTACTCCCCCCAGACTTGCCGAAGCGCGTTGGCCCATTCGCCAGTGGTCACGCCTGCATGCGCAGCGGCGATCGACGCTGCCATCAGGTTGTCGTCGGTCCTTGCGACCCGCCCGACTTCCGCGAGCGCCGCCTCAGCGGCCGCGCTGTTTCGCGTTTCCTTCCAGCGGGCGAGCGCAGCGCGTTGGCTGGCATCGACCTCGGGATCGACGGTGAGAATAGCGTCGTCGAGATTCTCGGTGAGCGGGGAGTCTGCGCCCTCGACGTACTTGTTGACGCCAACGACGATCTGCTCACCGGCCTCAATCGCGCGAAGACGCGCCGCATTCGACTCGACGAGCCTCTGCTTGATGTAACCCGTCTCGACCGCTTCGACGGCCCCGCCACGCTTCAAGACTTCCTGCACTTCGGCCCAGGCCGAGTCGACCAGCTGCTGCGTCTTCGCCTGAACCACCGGGCTGCCGTTGAAGAGGTCGTCGTACTCGAGAAGGTCGGTTTCGTAGGCGAGAATCTGCTGTGCGCGAAGAGACCACTGCTGATCCCAGGGCCGTGGAAGCCCGAGGGCCTCGTTCCAGGCCGGGAGCTGAATCGCGCGAGCCCTGGCGTCCTTGCTCAGCGTCACCGCCAGCATTTCGAGCACGATCCGGATGACGTTGTTCTCGGGTTGCTGCTCGGTCAGGCCGAGGGAATTCACCTGAACCCCGTATCGAAACCGCCGCTGCTTGGCATCGGTAACCCCGTATCGCTCCCGGGTGACCCGATCCCAGAGCTCGACGAAGGCGCGCATCTTGCAGAGCTCTTCGACGAAGCGAATGCCCGCATTGACGAAGAAGCTCATGCGCCCGACGACCTTGCCGAACTCGTTCTCCGGCACCCGACCCGTGGCCTTCACCGCATCGAGCACGCCGATCGCAGTGACCAGCGCATAGGCGAGCTCTTGCGTCGGCGTCGCGCCGGCTTCCTGCAAGTGGTAGCTGCAGATGTTGATCGGGTTCCACTTTGGAACCTCTTCGACGGTGTAGGTGATCAGATCGGTGATCAAGCGCATCGAAGCGGCCGGTGGAAAGATGTGCGTGCCGCGCGATAGGTACTCTTTGATGATGTCGTTTTGCGTCGTCCCGCGAAGAACGTGGTGGTCGACGCCCTGGTCCTCCGCCGCGGCGACGTAGAGCGACAGCAACCAGACGGCAGTCGCGTTGATCGTCATCGACGTGTTCATCTGATCGAGGGGCAGCCCGTTGAAAAGCGCGCGCATGTCGCCGAGGTGCGAAACTGGAACGCCGACTTTGCCGACCTCACCGCGAGCGAGCGCATCATCGGCGTCGTAGCCGGTCTGGGTAGGCAAATCGAAGGCCACACTGAGCCCGGTCTGGCCTTTCGCGAGGTTGGTTCGGTAGAGCTCGTTCGATGCAGTGGCCGTGCTGTGGCCCGAGTAGGTCCGCATGATCCACGGTTTGTCGCGCTCTCGCTTGCCGTACTCCGCCATTGGCCGGTCCTTTCCTCTGCGATTCGCACGAGGAGGCCGAAGCCTACCTCGTTTTGACCTTGCTTGCGTTCGAAGCCCTTGCGGCCGTTGCGGTGCTCTTTACAGCTTCACACGGCCAAGCCCGAACGCTCTGTGACTATCATACGCCCGGGACGGGTCAAGCCCCCGGGATCAAGGCTTTTATGGGTCTATCGGCTCTGGCAGATCTTGTAAATTTGCGGTAAACGGCTGCAATGGCCGAGACGAACGCCGCCATGGGACAGCGACTGCGAGAGCTTCGGCTTCGTCGCGGCCTTCAGCAAAGCGAAGTTGCTCGACGTCTCAAGATCTCACCCGCCTATTTGAGCCTCATCGAGAAGGGCAAGCGCGTCGTTCAGCTGCCGCTGCTCTTTCAGGCGCTGGAGCTCTACGGCGTGCCCGTGGAGGACTTCATGTCGAGTCTTGGTGAGCGCCGGGTCGACGACGGCCTGGCGCGACTGCTCGACGACCCGCTGCTTCGCTCGCTCGACCTCAGCCAGGAGGATCTCGCCAGCATGACCGCCGAGCCGCGGATGATGGCCACGATCACCGCTCTTTTCAACCTCTACAAGAACACCCGAAGCCAGCTCGACCACGTGATGACCAGCCTTGCGGAACGGGAGCAGCAGGCCGACGAAGGGTCCGTTCGCTTCGACTACAATCCCTACGACGAGGTGACGGACTTTCTCGAGCAGAACCACAACTGGTTCGGGCAGCTCGAGGAACGCGCGCAGCAGTTTCGGCGCGATTGCGCGTTTGGTCGCCGTGTGACGAGCGACGATCTCGAGCGGGGACTCCTCGATCAGGTCGGCGTGCGTGTGCTGCGCACTCCCGAGCGGTCCGACAGCTCCGTCATTCGAACCTGGAATGCGGAGGAGCGAATCCTCACGGTTTCCGGCGATCTCTTCGAGCAGCGGCTGAAGTTCCAGCTCGCACACACGATTGCCCTCAGCCTGTTCGACGAGGAGAAGCTGCACAAACCGATCCTCGAGGGATACCAGGGCCAGCATGCCGAGACACGAACGCTGATCAAGATCCACCTCGCAAACTACTTTGCGGGCGCCTTGTTGCTTCCGTACCCGGAGTTCTATCGGGACGTGACCAAGACAAGGTACGACGTCGAGCTCCTCGCGCAGCTGTTTGAATCCTCGTACGAGACGGTTGCCCACCGCATGTGCAATCTGTCCGATCCGCGTCGTCGCGGGGTGCCCATGCACTTTTTGAGAGTCGATGTCGCGGGCAACATCTCGAAACGTTACTCGGGCGACGGCATTCGGTTCCCGCACCAGGGCGGATCCTGTCCAAAAATGGCGGTGCACTTGGCTTTTCTCACCCCTAGCGTAATCAGTAAACAGTACTCCGCGTTTCCGGACGGATCGACGTATTTCTGCTTTGCCAAGGTGGTCAGCGAACCTGATCAGGGGTCGCTGGTGAAGGGGACTACCTACAGCATCGGCCTCGGGACTCACGCGGACAACGCACGGCACTTCGTCTATGCCGACGACCTGCCCTTTGCGGACCCCAAGAAGATGGCCGTGTCGGTTGGAACGACCTGCAGGTTCTGTGAGCGAACCGATTGCAACATGCGGTCTGCACCCAGCTACAAATTCGCGTTTCGCGTCGACGAGTACATCAAGAAAGACAACTTCTTCTCGCCGCTGGTGCGGGGGGATGCGGTTGTGGACGTGCAGAAGCCTGCTCGCCGTAAGCCATCCACGTGATATGTTCCTGCTTCGGAGGTGAAGATGCCGTCGTTCGATGTCGTTTCCAAGATCGAGCAGCATGAAGTCGACAATGCGCGCAACCAGGCGAGCAAAGAGATCGCTCAGCGATACGATTTCAAGGGCACTGAGAGCACGATCGAGCAAACCGAAGAGGGGATCGTGATCCGTTCCAATAGCGAGGGCCGAGCCGACGCGGCGCGGGACGTGCTCGAAAGCAAGATGGTCCGCCGGCAGGTGTCGTTGAAGTCGCTCGACCCGCAGCAGCCGCAGCAGGCGGGCGGCCAGATGTGGCGGCAACTGATCAAGCTCAAAGAGGGAGTCTCCAAGGAAAAAGCCAAGGAAATCGTCAAGGCCATCAAGGACAGCAAGCTCAAAGTCCAAGCCTCGATTCAGGGCGACTCGGTCCGCGTCTCAGGCAAGAAACGCGATGACCTGCAGGAGACGATCGCGTTCCTCAAAGAGCAGGACTTCGATCTGCCGCTTCAATACGTGAACTTCCGGGACTGAGGCGGAGCGCATTGAAGCAGACGAAAAAGGAGTTGCGCGTCGGCTATCAGGGCAGCGAAGGAGCGTACAGTGAGCTTGCCGCAAAGCACCATTTCACGGGCGCAGGCAAGCCGTTTCGCTGCGTTGGCCACCACAGCTTTCGCCAAATGCTCGAGGCGCTTGAGGCCGGAGAGCTCGACTATGCGGTGCTTCCGATCGAGAATTCGATCGCAGGTTCGATCAACGAAAGCTACGATCTGCTGGCGAAGATGGGGCTCTCCCTCGTTGGGGAAGAGTTTCAGCCCATCGCGCACTGCCTCATTGGCGCCGCGGATGTAGCCGTCAGTGACATCCGACGCGTGTACTCTCATCCGGTGGCGCTGGCGCAGTGCGGGCGGTTCCTAGAGGGACTCGAAGACTGTCACGTCGAAGCCTTCGCGGACACCGCGATGTCCGTGGCGAAAGTGAAACACGACGCCGACCCGACGCAGGCGGCCATTGCCAGCGAGCAGGCCGCTGCGTTGCACGGCCTGCCCATCTTGCGAAGGGACATCGCGGATCACCCCGAGAACTACACTCGGATGGTGATGGTCGCTTCGGAGCCGGCGCACTACGAGCACGGCGTTGCCTGCAAAACCTCGTTGATCTTTTCGACTATTCACGAGCAGGGTGCGCTCGCTCGCTGCATTGCCATCTTCGCCGAACGGGGCTTGAACCTCACCAAGATCGAATCACGACCCAAGCCGGACACGCCGTTCGAGTACGTCTTCTACCTCGACTTCGAGGGGAACATCGATCGCGAAACAACCCAGGCGGCTCTGCGTGAGCTCGAAAAAGTCACGACCTTTTTGACCGTGCTCGGTTCGTATCCTACGCGCCGAGCCGGCGTCAGCTAGCGAGCGCCGCGGCGACTCCCGCGATCCGGTCGGCATCGCTGTTCAGCCCGGCCGCCAGGCAGGTCGTCGACACCATCTTCAAGGCGGCCGCTTCTCCAGGGCCGTCCTCTTGGGCCCGCGCCTCAGCCAGCGCTTCGAGCGCGTCGATCATCGCGTCGTGCCGGCGGCCGCGTGCGAGCTGCAGGCAGGCGGACGCAATCGAAACTCGAATCGCCGCGCCCGGCTTTCGCTTGGGACTCTTCCTCGCAGCCTCGAGTGCTCCCATTGCTGATGGGACGTCCTCGCGACTGATGTACGAGACGACGCGCAGACAATGGGCCGCGGCGAGATCTCCACCTGCCGCGATCGCAGACTCGATCAAGGCATCGAACTGCTGATGGTCACGGTCTTTGAGGACTTGGACGACAGCTTCGGTCGTGTTTTCGAGGGCCGCCTCGGGAACGGGAATCGTCGGTCGGTCATCATCGAGATCAGGCGGCGGAATGCTCGGCAGTCGGACCGCCTTGCTAATTTCCGAGGCCGCCGAACGCGTATCGACGTCGGGCTGGTACTGAACGGCGGCGGCAGCGAGCCGAACCGCGGCGGCCGTGTAACCGAGGTCCGCGGCGAGAGACCCTGCCTCTAGAATCGCCTGCGCACCTCGTTCGAGGTCGCCGCCCTCGCAGAGATACGCGCCGACCGTCGCCGCCATCGCAGGCCCGACCAAGGGTTCTGCAGTGTGAAGGGCTTCCGCCACGAAACGGTAGACCTCGCTGCGACGGGCCGGCGGCATTCGTTGAAGAACCGCCCTGCGTAGAAGCTCGGAGTTTGGTTTGCCCTGCGGTGTCAACAGACCGTCATTGACGAGCGCTTCGAGGCAGCGCGGCCGCGTGCTCTTTGGGATGCCATCTAGGCCGACCGCTGCATCGATGACCTGCCCAGAGGAAGCGGGGAGTGCGGTGCACGCGACTTCGAGGTAGCGCATCGACGAGGTATCGAGCGTTGCAAATCGTTCCTCGAGCAGCGCGCGCGGCCCGAGATATTGACGCCGCTCTCCAGCCTTTTCTCGCCAGACGAAGCCTCTGCCATCGTGAACCAAATCGCCAGTGGCGACCATCGTGCGCGCCGCTTCCTCGATGCCGAGAACCGTCGTGCCGCCCGCGATTACGAGCTGCTTGGCGATTCCGGTGTCGGCGTCCGAGCCGAGGACGCCATCGGCGACCAGAAGCGCTTCGCTTGGATCCATCGCGGGAAGCTCGATGCGAACGGACTCCCGGAGCGAGCGGAGCCCAGCCGGAACGGTCGACTCCGTCGTTCGAATGCAGAGTAGTGCGGACACGCTCTCGTCCGACAGGGTGGGACCGAGGACCCATAGCGTTGCCGGATCGAGCGCCGAGATGCGATCGACGTAAATCCACGGAATCCCCTGCTCATTCCGAAGCGCTCGGAGCAGCGCCTTCAGCGCATGAATCGTCGCTTCCCGGCGCGGAGGCGTCGCACAGGCGATGGCCTTGATCGCATCGGCTACTCCGGGCTCCGTCTGTTTGAGCCTCTGCCGAGCGGATTCGAGTGTCCGCCACGCTTTCAGGAGCGCGAGACGAAGCCCGCCAAGCGGCTCGAGGCCTCCGGGCACCGCGCCGATCTCGAGAAAGGCCGGAGGACGAAGCTCCTCGCGAAGTGTGAAAATTCCGTCGCGTGCGCCGATGCCAAGCGGACCCTTCAAATAGAAGGTGGCCGACTTCGAGCCCGCCGCGGCCTTTTTGATCGGCTCGAACGCGTGCCGAATGCTCGCCGGAACGGGAGCGGGCGCGAGTAGGCCCACTGCCTGTCGGCATTGCTCGAGAAGCGGACGACTCCGATCGACCGCCTCGCCTTGCAATGCGAAGGAGCTGGTCGAAACAGAGCGTCCGAACAGGTACGTCCTCGACGCCGCCTCGCGCGACTCGACGTCCAAAACCACTTCCCCGGCGTGTGCCTGGTTGGCCAGTAGCTGTGCGCGATCGATAGCGCCGCCGCTGTTCGTGGGTTGGCCTCCGTCCTCCTTCGCTCTTTGAATTTCACCGGTGGCGATGCCGAACGCGATAGGGAGCCCCCCGGCCGGGACAGGCTGCGATTCGGCCTCTGCGAGCAAGCGCAGGGCCAGATTGATCGCGGACTTGAGGTCGTGGAGGCCAAAATTCGCGACGACCGTGCCGGCAAGAGAGGACATCACCTCGCCACCGCTGTTCTTCACTTCATTGGTGACGTAGCGCGCCCACTGGCCGGCCGCCGCAGTCGTCTCCTCCTCTTCGAAGGCGGGCGGGAGGATTCTGTGCCAGAGGACGAAACGTTCCATGACGGTGAACGGCTAGCCGCCGAGCTTGGCCTTGAGAGCAGCAAGCTCGTCGTCGACGTCGTCGACTCCTTCTTCGGACTCGAGGGCCCGGAATCGCGCGTCCATCACCTCACGCTTTGGATTTTCCAACACTTCGTGGGCTTCCACTTCGGCGTCTAGCTGGTCGATCTGGTCCGCCATGCGTTCGAGATCCGTGAACGCGCCGCCGCCGAGGCGGTCGCCGCTCGTGAGCTCCGGGTCGGGCTGCTGAGTCCGCGCTTGCCGCACCTGAGCCGCGAGCGTCTTCTGCCTCGCCTTGAGATCGTCGAGCTTCTCCTCGATGCGCTCGAGTTGGGCCTTCATCGCGTCGGCCGCGGTTGCCTGCGCAGCTGCTTGCGCTCGGACGCTTTTCGCCTCTCTGGTCGCGCGGGCTTTTCGCCTGAGCGCCTCTCGCGCGAGATCGTCGTCGTCCTGTTCGAGTGCGAGGATCGCCTTTTGCTCCCAGTCAACCGCCTCTTGCTCGAGGTCCCGCTCCTTTTTGTCGAGCCGTTTGGCGCTGCCCAGCGCCTCGATCAGGTCCTTGCGGGCGCGCTTGAGTGCGGATTTCATGTCGGTCACGGTTTGACCGATCATTTTGTCCGGGTCCTCCGCCTGGTCGATCAGCGCGTTCAGATTCGATTTGATCACCCGGTTGAGCCGACTGAAGATGCCCATACCCCCCCTTAGTAGGGTCACGGTCCCACGAGGCGAGCCCTGTGTAAAGGGACTGAGGTTTCTCGACTTCCGACTTCCGTCTATGCTAGCTGAGGGATTATGTTGAAGGGGGCACACGTCCTGATTACAGGGGGTGCGGGGTTCATCGGAACCGCGCTGACTGCACGTCTGGCGGACAACAACCGCATTCGCGTGCTCGATATCCTGCGCCGCAACGCGCTATCGAAGGCTGGCCTCGACCGTCATCCAAACGTAGAGCTCGTCGTCGGAGATGTCCGCGACATGACGGCCGTACGCCGTGCGGTGACGGGCTGCGACTATGTGATTCACATGGCCTCGATCGCCGGCGTCGACACGGTTTTGAAGAACCCCGTCATGACGATGGAGATTTCGCTCGAAGGGACGATGAACGTGCTCCGCGCAGCCAACGACTGCACCGGGATCAAGCGGGTCATCGATTTCTCCACCAGTGAAGTCTTCGGCTCCTATGCGTTTCGCGTCCGAGAGGCCGACGTGACCAGCCTCGGCGCCGTTGGCGAAGCCCGTTGGACCTACGCGGTCAGCAAGCTCGCGACCGAGCATCTTGCCCACAACTATTGGAAGCAGTTCAACCTGCCAACCGTTTCGATTCGGCCCTTCAACATCTTCGGCCCCGGGCAGGTCGGGGAGGGAGCAGTACATGCCTTCGTGGTGCGCGCCCTCCAGGACGAGAAGATCCTCATCCACAACGAGGGGGACCAGATTCGATCCTGGTGTTACATCGACGACATCGTCGACGCCATCGAGCTTGCGATGGAGCGCGACGAGGCAATAGGCGAGAGCTTCAACATCGGAAATCCTCGAAGCACCGTCACGATCTACCAACTCGCGCGGCTCATCGTCCGCCTGACGGAGAGCAAGTCCCCCATCGAGTTCGTCAACTGGGACTTTCCCGACGTCGAGCTTCGCATCCCGGACGTGAAAAAGGCTGAGAAACTCCTCGGCTTTCGTGCACATGTCGAGCTCGAACAGGGGCTGCTCGACACCATCGAATGGTACCGGCGCAAGCTCAGCGGCGAGGGCTGAGATGTCCGATCGTCCTCCGCAAGTCTACGACTTGTCTGCAGCGCGTCCCGACGGCTGGTTCGACGAAGTGCTCAAACAGTCCAAGGACTTCGACGCGGCCTGTCAGATCATCGGCCGCAACACCCTCGGCCTCGCGCTCATAGCGGGCGCGCGCATCCTCAGCCTCACCGCCAACCCACACACGCAGAACCTGACCACGGTCGAATTCTCGATCGGTCAAGATCCGACGGTGCGGCAGGTCCCTCTCCCTGAGTTTCGCGAGGCCGTTGCACGAGCGCTGCTGAACCCGCTGCAGAATCAGGGACTTCCCGAGGAGGCGGACCTAGAAGCGCTTCAGGCCCACATTGGCGGGCGGTATATGCTCGAAGCCAGTTTGTTCCTCGTGACGCCGCTCGAGCTGCGACACGATCTTGGCCTTTCCGAAATCGAGGTTCAGTTCAATGATGCCCAGCACGTCTTGAGCCTCGAGGATTTCAGGGAAGTTCTTGACGAGCGGGTGCGCTCGGAGCTCGGGCTCGACCAACCAAGCCAGCCGTCCATCGACCTCGCAGTCGTGGATCAGGCGGAGACGGCCAACGCACACGGCAATTGGGGCGCGACGATCGCCATGCTCAATCCCTGGCTGACCCCGATTGCGATGCTCATGCGCACGGGCGAGGCGGAGAGTCTGCCCGAGGACGTCCATCAGCGCCTTTCGATGAGCCTCGACCTTCTCGGCACGGCCTACGCCAAGATCGGCGAGCTCGAAGCGGCCAACGAAGTCCTGCGTCTCGGGGTCCAGTGGGCCGGCGAATCCGGTCAGGCGGCAACCCTGTTTCTCGCCCTGGGTCGCGCTTCGGCGGCAAGCGGGAAACACGGTGAGTCAATCGGCCTGCTGCGGCGAGCGATCCGGCTAGGTGCGGAAGAGCGCGACGCCCTGCCGATCCTGGCGCGGTCTTTGGCGGCTCGTGACCAGATTTTGGCGGCCATGGTCTGCGCGGAGCGCGCCTCCGAGCTGGGTGCAGATGACGCGGATGTGGAGGCGCTTCGCGAAGAGCTCGAGGCGCGGCTCGGCGACTCTTGGCCTCGGTTTCGGGCGATGATGACCGCCACCGAGTAGTCGCTTTACATTGCCTCTGAGGCTTCGTACCGTAGCCGTTCGAATGTCGGGCTTTCTTTTGTCTATCGATCAGGGAACCACCGGTTCCACGGCCATGCTTCTGTCTCCCGAAGGGGAGGTCTTAGGGCGCGCAAACCACGAATTCCCGCAGCATTTTCCGCGCCCAGGCTGGGTCGAGCACGACCTCGAAGAGATTTGGAAGAGCGTTGGAGATGCGGTTCGCGACGCGATCGCACTCGCCCGCGTTCCGGCCGCCGACTGTTTGGGAATCGGCATCACAAACCAGCGCGAGACGACCGTGCTTTGGGACCGAAACACCGGCAAAGCGGTCCACAAGGCCATCGTTTGGCAAGATCGCCGCACGGCCGACCGCTGCCAAGAGCTCAAGGACGCCGGGAAGGAGCAGATGTTCCGCCAGCGAACCGGCCTGGTCCTCGATCCGTACTTGGCGGGCACCAAGCTAGAATGGCTGCTCGACCACGTCGATGGCGCGCGGGCCCGTGCGGCAAAGGGCGAGCTTGCTTTTGGAACGATCGACTCCTGGCTGGTCTACCGCTTGTCCGGCGGGAAGGTCCATGTGACCGACGCGAGCAATGCGTCGCGCACGCTCTTCTACGACATCGGGAAGGAACAATGGGACGAGGAGCTGGCCGCGGTGCTCCGCGTGCCGATGGCGCTCTTGCCCGAAGTCCGCAGTTGCTCCGAAGTCTACGCGCACACCTCCGGGGTCCCCGGCCTGCCGGATGGGATTCCAATCGCTGGCATGGCGGGCGATCAACAAGCGGCCCTGTTTGGCCAGACCTGTTTCGAGGTAGGTGATGCGAAGTGCACGTACGGCACGGGCGCGTTTCTGCTGATGAACACCGGTACGAGCTTGGTACACTCTGACAACGGACTCCTCACGACGATTGCCTGGCGGATCGGCGACCAGACCGTGTATGCGCTCGAAGGGAGCGCTTTCATTGCCGGTGCCGCCGTCCAGTGGCTGCGCGATGGGCTCGGACTGATTTCGTCTTCCGACGAGATCGAATCCAAAGCCATGGAGGTCGACGAAACGGGCGACGTGGTTTTCGTCCCGGCTTTGGCTGGTTTGGGGGCTCCTTACTGGGATCCGCATGCACGGGGCCTCATTTATGGGCTTACCAGGGACACGACGGCAGCACACCTGGCGCGCGCGACCCTCGAAGGAATTGCTTTTCAAATCGTAGACTTGGTGGACGCCATGCAGGCAGATGCCGGTCGCCCTATAAAACGTTTGAGGGTCGACGGTGGTGCGGCCCGCAATGACTTACTCATGCAATTTGAAGCCGACATGCTCGGGGTGACGATCGACCGTCCCGAGAATGTCGAAACGACTGCTTTAGGAGCTGCTTACTTAGCTGGCATGGCCGTTGG
>RCNF010000029.1_pt1 | contig 54628 bp, 50 predicted proteins | sample 2041311 | NCBI WGS metagenome assembly RCNF01 (sample SAMN09708228, study PRJNA481090) | Marine sediment metagenome, whole genome shotgun sequencing project. | biome: marine sediment; feature: ocean; material: sediment; isolation source: Sewage treatment plant 2 marine sediment (STP2) ...
CATCCATGAAGTTGAATGCATCAACCATCTGCTGACCGTTCCACAACTGGCTCTCTAACGACGGATACAGAAAATCCCCACCGTGCAGAATACGAACATCGCGATCGTCCTGCTGTGCTTCCCGGATAACGGTTACCACGCGGCCAAAGCCACCAGCAGTGCCATCCTCGACCGCACCAACGCGGTAGGTGTCGTTCAAATGAATGAACGTCAACCCGTTCGCTGCTGCAGCATCGTGGTCTTCCGTCGTCTTGGCACAAGCGCTGAACGCAAGTGCAGTGATTGCAATGGCCAGTCCGTATCGATTCATGGTCTATTTCCGAGATTTCAACAGGTAAGCAGATTCTGCCCAATGACGGGGTCATTTACGATTGTTAATTCCACTTACGTTTCTGTGGCCGCAGGGTTTGAACGCATGCTAATCTGGCCAACATCTCTCCAATCACGGACTCTCATGACGACTCTTCGCTGTATTTTCATCACTTTCATCAGCTTGCTGCTGTTTGCTTGCTCGTCAACGCCGCCCGGGCATTCACCTGCGACCGGACATTCACCGGATAGAGATCTTGGCTTGCTATGGGTAAAACACGCAGCCGAATACAACGCGATCACCCGGCAAACATATGGCGCCGCGCAACGAGATCTGCAGCGCTTTATCGAAGATACGTCCTGGAGTGCGATGCCCGAACAGTCGGGTGCAGAAAACCTGCCACCTGCGATCATTTTCGACGTGGACGAAACCGTCTTGAGCAATGTCGAATTTCAACTGAGCTTTGAGCGGCCATTTGAAAACCACAAACTCAACACGTGGAGCAAGGCTGGGGTTGCAGAACCCGTGGCTGGCTTTCTTGAATTCGCGACCACAGCACGCGATGCTGGAGTAGAGTTGTTTTTCATAACCAATCGCCCCTGCCAGCCAATCACCGGCAACAGTGATCCGTGTCCGCAAAAACAAACAACCATAGCCGATGTGATTGAACTGGGTATCGCTACCGATGCCGACCATGTCATGTTGTCGGACGAGCGGCCAGACTGGACGCGTGAAAAAATCTCCCGCCGTTTGGTCGTTGCAGAATCACACCGGGTCATCATGCTAATGGGGGACGACCTGAGTGATTTTGTTTCCTGCGTTCGCGAGAAAGCTGCGACGCCTTGTGCCGAAGCCGGGACTCACGCAAGTCGCGAAGCATCGCTGGACATCTATAGCAAGTACTGGGGCGCCGGCTGGTACATCCTCCCGAACCCGATGCACGGCTCCTGGACAACGCATATTGAAGCAGGTCATTAGCCGCTTCAATTCAGCTCTCCAGCCGATGATTTTACGTCTGAATAGGCGTATGCTGGCATTAGCAATATTCACTGATAACACCTTGAAAAGAAAAGGAACTGTCGCTAAACATCGCAGCGACACGGCAGACCGATGGGGGTTTTATGGCAAAGCTAAAATGTGGACTTATTCAAATGGCGCTCAAGGGCGATGGCTCGATGGAACCGGACGAAATCCGCGACCGCATGATCGAGGCGCACATTCCATACATTGAAGAAGCCGGAAAGCAGAACGTACAAGTCCTTTGTTTTCAGGAAGTCTTCACGCAACCGTACTTTTGCCCCAGCCAGGACAAGAAATGGTATGCGGCTGCCGAGCATATACCAGACGGACCCACGACCGTGCTCATGCAGGAGTATGCCAAAAAGTACAACATGGTCATTGTCGTGCCAATTTATGAAGAAACGATGGCGGGCGTGTACTACAACACTGCAGCTGTGATCGATGCCGACGGCACGTTCCTCGGCAAGTATCGCAAGACTCATATTCCGCAAGTCGACCCGGGCTTCTACGAGAAGTTCTTCTTCAAGCCGGGCAATCTCGGTTATCCGGTATTCGACACCGCCTACTGCAAGCTCGGCGTTTACATTTGTTACGACCGTCATTTCCCCGAGGGTTGGCGTGCACTGGCGTTAAACGGTGCCGAATACATCGTTAATCCGTCGGCAACTGTCGCGGGTCTCAGCAAATATCTTTGGGAACTCGAACAACCCGCTTCGGCGGCCGCTAACGGCGTATTTATCGGCGCGATCAATCGTGTCGGCAAAGAAGAGCCGTGGGCCGATAAAATGGGCGAGTTTTACGGTTCGTCCTACATCGTGAATCCGCGTGGTGAGATCGAGGCACAAGCCAGCTACGGAGATGATGAATTGCTGGTTCACGAAATCGATCTCGATATGGTCAGGCAGGTTCGTGACACCTGGCAATTCTTCCGCGACCGTCGGCCCGATATGTATTCCCGACTTACTGACGACTAAGAGTCGCGAATGTCGGAATCCCTGGCGGTCAGCAAGCTTCGAACAGTCGGCGAACACGTCGAGCTTGACGTTGGCGACGATATCGCCAACAGCCCGCGCTATAACGAAGACATCGCGCCGACACGAGCGGCGCAACGGACGTGGACCCGCTGGAATGTTGCGTCACTTTGGGTCGGTATGGCGATCTGCGTACCGACTTACACCTTGGGCGGCGTGCTGACTTCCTATTTCGGTCTTTCCGTATCCGAAGCGTTGTGGACGATTTTAATTGCCAATGTTGTCGTCCTGATTCCACTGACCTTGAATGCGTTTCCAGGTACACGCTACGGCATTCCCTGCCCGGTTGTGCTGCGCGCATCATTCGGCATCATCGGCTCCAATGTGCCATCTCTGATCCGGGCGATTGTCGCCTGCGGCTGGTTCGGCGTGCAGACCTTGTTTGGGGGAATCGCTATCCACCTGATGCTGTCCGCCTTATTTGACAGTTGGGCTGCACTAGGCGGCACAGGCGAGGTCATCGGCTTTTTCATTTTCTGGGTCGCGAATATCTGGGTCGTTATACGCGGCTCCGAGTCAATCAAGCATCTTGAAGCGCTTGCAGCGCCGCTGCTGCTGCTCGTCGCGTTCGGCTTGATCGCTTGGGCGCTGCCGAAAGTTTCTCTCCCTGAGGTACTGGCAACGCCGGCAACTCGTCCGGAAAACTCATCATTTCTGCCCTACTTCATGGCGGCATTAACTGCGATGGTCGGTTTTTGGGCAACACTGTCGCTGAACATACCTGACTTCAGTCGCTTCGCCCGAACGCAGCGGAGTCAGGTCATCGGTCAGATCATCGGCCTGCCACTGACCATGTTTCTGTTCTCGGGGCTCGGTGTATTGCTAACGGCCGCATCAGTGGAGCTTGTTGGCGAGACGGTTTCAGACCCGATCAACCTCATCGGTCATATCGACAGTCCCATTTGGGTGATTCTTTCGATGTCGATGATTATTCTCGCGACGATATCGACCAACACTGCCGCGAATATCGTGTCCCCGACCAACAGTTTTCAGAATATTGCGCCCAAGTACATCAACGAGACCAAAGGTGTCATCGTGACCGGCGTGATCGGCATCCTGTTGATGAGCTGGGAGCTGCTGAAGAAGCTGGGTTGGCTGGAGTCTGATGTCAGTGTCGAGAGCCTGTATTCAAACTGGCTGCTCGGTTACTCAAGCTTGCTTGGGCCGATCGCAGGCATCATGATCGTCGACTATTTTGCGATCAAGAAACAATCCTATAACCTGTTGGCACTCTATCAGGACAACGCGGGCTACCCCGCCTGGAACGTTGCCGGCATGACCGCTTTTCTGGTTCCGGTCTCGTTGACAATTATAGCGATCACGACCGGCAAGTTAGGTTGGTTCTATAATTACGGCTGGTTTACCGGGTCTATTTTGGGCGGTCTGATTTATTACGTCGCTGCGCGCGGCGAAATTGGGAAAGCATCATGACAGTACTTATCAAGGGCGGCACCGTTGTTAATGCCGATCAGTCCATTCGTGCCGACGTACTTTGTCAGGACGGCGTGATTACCGCCGTCGGCGAAAATCTCGATGCGCCGTCAAAAGCGACAATCATTGACGCCGGCGGCCAGTACGTCATGCCCGGCGGCATCGACCCACACACCCACATGCAGCTGCCATTCATGGGCACCGTTGCGAGCGAGGACTTTGAGTCCGGTACCGCCGCGGGACTGGTTGGTGGTACAACGATGATCATCGACTTCGTGATTCCAAATCCGCAGCAAAACCTCATGGAGGCGTATCAGCAATGGCGCGAGTGGGCCGAGAAATCGGTTGCTGACTACTCATTTCATGTTGCGATCACCTGGTGGGACGAAACCGTCAGCGCGGATATGGGCACACTGGTCCGCGACCATGGCGTGAATAGCTTCAAACACTTTATGGCGTACAAAGGCGCCATCATGGCTGACGACGAAATACTGGTTAACAGCTTCGCCCGTTCCCTTGAGCTCGGTGCCATTCCGACAGTGCACGCCGAGAATGGTGAGCTGGTCTTCCGCCTGCAGAAAGAACTGTACGAGAAAGGACTAACGGGACCCGAAGCGCATCCGCTATCTCGCCCGCCCGAGTGTGAAGGTGAAGCAGCGAATCGTGCTATTCGCATTGCCGAAGTTCTGCGTGTACCTCTTTATGTCGTGCACAATTCCTGTCGCCAGTCGCTCGAAGCGATTACCCGGGCACGCAATGAAGGCCAGCGCGTTTTCGGCGAAGTGCTCGCCGGCCATCTGCTCATCGACGATTCTGTCTATCGTCATAAGGATTTCGACGTGGCCGCAGCGCACGTCATGAGTCCGCCATTTCGATCCAAGGAAAATCAGGAAGCGCTATGGCGCGGACTGCAATCTGGCAACCTGCAAACCACCGCAACCGATCATTGCTGTTTTTGTGCGGACCAAAAGGCGGCCGGCAAAGATGATTTCAGGCTGATCCCGAACGGTACCGGTGGCGTCGAAAATCGCATGGAAGTGCTCTGGCACCATGGAGTCAGCACCGGACGTCTGACAATGAACGAGTTCGTTCGGGTGACCTCCAGCAATGCCGCACAGATATTCAATGTCTATCCACGCAAGGGTAGCGTGGCGGTCGGTGCCGATGCCGACATCGTCGTCTGGGATCCAGAAGCCAGCAAGACGATCTCTGCCAAGACGCATCACCAGAAAGTCGACTACAATATTTTTGAAGGCATGACCGTCAAGGGTTGTCCCTCACATACACTTAGCCAGGGGAAAGTCGTTTACAAGGACGGTAAACTGGATGTCGAGCGAGGCGCTGGTCGTTACGTTAATCGACCCCCGTTCGCCCCCTACTACGACGCTTTGCTAAAACAGGCGCAGCAGGCCGAACCATCGGCCGTCAAACGATAGTCCGGAGAAGGCCCCATGACTGACAATAAAAGCAGCCCGGACATACGTTCCAAGCGACTCAAAAAGTCCGAAATTGACAATAACTTCAGTGACTTACACCCTGCCCTGACCCGCCCTGAAGCGCTAATCGAAGCAGATCGCTGCTATTTTTGCTACGACGCGCCGTGCACGACGGCATGCCCGACCGGCATCGATATTCCAGCATTCATACAGAAGATCCGCAGTGATAATTTGCGCGGCTCGGCACACACGATTCTCAAAGAAAACATCATGGGTGGCATGTGTGCCCGCGTGTGCCCTACTGAAATACTCTGCGAAGAAGCCTGCGTCAGAAATACGCATGAGGAAAAGCCGGTCAACATTGGTCTTCTGCAACGCCACGCAACGGACGGGGTATTTGACAGCCAACCGGCCCTGTTCGAGCGTGCCGAAGCCAGTGGCAAGCGAATTGTCGTGATCGGCGCCGGCCCTGCCGGCCTGTCCTGCGCTCATCGTCTCGCCATGCTTGGCCATGAGGTTCTGGTGCTGGACCGAGCCCCGAAGTCTGGCGGGCTGAACGAATATGGGATTGCGGCCTACAAGACTGTCGATGATTTTGCACAAAGGGAAGTTGAGTTTATCTTGTCGATAGGCGGCATCACGATCCGCAACGATGCCGAGCTTGGCGTCGATTACTCACTGCAGAAACTGCGTGACGAGTACGATGCAGTATTTGTGGGCATTGGTCTTGGCTCGGTCAATGCACTCGGCGTTGATAACGAAAACTTACCCGGCATTGAGAACGCGATCGACTACATCGCCAGCTTGCGACAGGCCAGGGACAAGAGTGAACTCCCTGTTGGCAAGCGCGTAGTGGTAATCGGTGGTGGCATGACGGCAATTGATATCGCCGTGCAAAGCAAACGCCTGGGTGCGGTGCATGTCGATCTTGTTTATCGCCGTGGCCCTGATCAAATGGGTGCCAGTCAGTTCGAACAGCAACTGGCACAGAAGAACGGCGTGAGCATTCATCACTGGGCGCAGCCGTACAAACTGCATGCTGGCGAGAGCGTGAGCGCCATCGAATTCGAGAAGACGGCGCTTGATTCCAACGGCCAACTCAAGGCAACTGGAGAAACCTTTGTGCTGGTAACTGACGTGCTTTTCAAAGCGATCGGCCAGCGACTTGTTGAAGATGTCCTGGGTGGTGAATCTGCGCCGATGGAAACCGCACACGGCAGGATCGTGGTTGACGCGAAGCAGCAAACCTCGCTGGAGGATGTGTGGGCAGGCGGTGATTGCGTCAATGACGGCGACGATCTCACGGTCACCGCGGTGCAACACGGAAAAGTCGCCGCAATCGCTATTGACCAGTTCTTACGCGCTTAGATGGTAAAGGAATAAAAATCATGGCAGATCTGACATCTGAGTTTTTGGGCATACGTTCGCCGAATCCTTTTTGGCTTGCTTCCGCACCACCGACTGACAAGGCCTACAACGTCAACCGCGCGTTTGAAGCTGGCTGGGGCGGTGTCGTCTGGAAGACGCTGGGCGAAGACCCACCGATTGTTAACGTAAATGGTCCTCGCTACAGTGCACTGCACAGCAACGAACGGCGCGTCGTCGGTTTCAACAATATCGAGCTCATTACCGATCGCCCACTGCAAACCAACCTCGATGAAATGCGGCAGATCAAGCGTGACTGGCCGGATCGTGCCCTGATCGCGTCGGTCATGCTGCCGATGAATGAAGAGTCATGGGCAAAGTACGTACCGATGATCGAGGATACCGGTGTCGATGGGTTCGAACTCAACTTCGGTTGCCCGCATGGGATGTCCGAACGCGGTATGGGTGCGGCGGTCGGACAAGTCCCTGAGTACATTCAGATGGCGACCGAGTGGTGCAAGAAAGTTGCAACGGTTCCGGTCATCGTAAAGCTCACACCGAATGTCACCAACATCGTATTGCCGGCGAAAGCCGCGAAGGATGGCGGCGGCGATGCCGTATCGCTGATCAACACGATTAACTCCATAATGCGGGTCAACTACGACACGCTGACCATGTATCCAACCACCGACGGCATGGGCACGCATGGCGGCTATTGCGGCGAAGCAGTGAAACCGATAGCGCTGAATATGGTTGCAGAAATTGCTCGTAACCAGGAAACCCGCGGTATTCCCATCTCTGGAATCGGCGGCATAAGCGACTGGCGTGACGCCGTGGACTTTTTTGCCCTGGGGGCATCGAACGTACAGGTGTGCACGGCGGCGATGGTGTATGGATTCAAGATCATTGATGATCTGACCGATGGCTTAAGCACGTTTCTCGACAGCAAGGGCATGCGCTCGGTAACTGACCTCGTTGGCGTCGCTGTACCCTCGGTAACCGACTGGCAGTACTTGAATCTCAATTACGTTGAGAAAGCCAGCATTGACCAGGAGCTGTGCATCAAATGCGGTCGCTGCCATATTGTTTGTGAAGACACATCGCATCAGGCGATTACTCACACCGTCAACGGCGAGCGACGATTCGAAGTCATTGACGCCGAATGTGTTGGCTGTAATCTGTGCGTCAGCGTCTGCCCGGTCGACAGTTGCATCACGATGCAGCAAGTCACCGATGGCATCGATGCGCGAACCGGCCAACCGATCAAGCAAGACAAGGCCAACTGGACCACACACCCGAACAACCCAATGCGCAAGCAGGGATAGATAATGACGGTGTCAGATCAGGATCTGGTTGACGCGGCAAATGCCGTGCGTGTGAATGCCTATTGCCCCTACTCTGGCTACAAAGTTGGCGCAGCCCTCGTCGATGATCTTGGCAATATCCATTTCGGCTGCAATGTTGAAAACTCCGCTTTCCCGGAAGGCACCTGCGCCGAGGCGAATGCGATAGCCGCCATGATCGCAACGGGCGGAAAATCGATACAGTCAATTGTCGTCGTTGGTGGCAAGAATGCTCCTGAAGATTGCACACCTTGCGGCGGCTGCCGGCAGAAAATTGCTGAGTTTGCGGACAATAGTGCACGCATCATGCTGCTTGGCGTTGACGAGAAACTGACGACCTATACGATCGACGACCTGTTACCCAAGTCTTTTCATTTTCCTGACTAGCTCGAATAATTGGGCTAGAGCAGCGCCTGTACTTCAGCCCGTGTCGGCAATGATGGCTGAGCACCCTTGCGGGTCGTCGCGCAGGCACCTGCAGCACACGCAAACTGCAACGCTTCGTTCGGCTGCATGCCCTCAACCAGTCCGACCGTTAGTGCTGCGGTAAACGTATCCCCGGCACCCGTAGTATCAATAGCATCGATGACCGGAGACTGGGCTCGAGCGATCGAAGCACCGTCTTTGCTAAGTTCGGCACCATCTGCGCCGTAGGTCGTCGCGATCATCCCGCTACACGCGCCCAACGTATCGCCGTACCACGCAGATTCTGTCTCATTCACAACCACAAGATCAGCACGCTGCAGGATAGTCACGTCAACACGTTTTGCCGGTGCAAGATTGACGCAAAAGAAACCCGAAAACTGACTCGCTGCCAACGCAATCGTCGATTCAGGAATTTCAAGTTGGCAGATCAGTGCATCGGCCTCCGGAAGCTGCAGAAACTCCGGCAATAACGCCGCATTCGCGCCCGGCGCAACGACGATATGGTTCTCACCGGAAGGTGCTACGCAGATCAGCGCAATGCCCGTCGGGTTTTCGGTATCTCGATCACAGCCAGACAAATCAACACCGCCCGCGCGCAACAGGGCCAGCGCTTCATCGGCTGTAGCATCATCACCTGTTCGAGCAATCAACTTAACGTCGGCGCCCAGACGGCGAGCCGCAAGAGCCTGATTGGCTCCCTTGCCGCCGGGGAATCGATTCAGTTCCGCTCCGGTCACCGTCTCACCGGGTTCTGGCAAGCGCGAAACCGTGGCCGCCAGATCCAGGTTCACAGAACCTATTACGACGATTGACGTCATCGCTTGATCACCGCGGCTCAAACACGATCAAACCTCGCCAGTCTTTCGGTCAGCAGGTCGTAAAAGCCGTCCGCGTCGACTGAGTGAATCCAGTTCGCATTGACCGGACGATCGGTTACATGCCAGAAGTCTACCGCTGTATGGCCGAGGGTTAGCTCGGATTCTGTTTCAACGGAGACGTTGCACATTTTCCCTGCAAACAACTCCGGCTTTAATAGCCACGCAACCGTGCAGGGATCGTGTAGTGGCGTACCCTGCGATGAATATTTTTCAGTATCGTAGCGATGGAAAAAACTGAGCATGCCCGCCGTCGCCGCGGCAACCGGATTGGTCAGCGCCTCGATTCGAGCGACACGATCTTCGGTCGACAAAACCTGATGTGTGACGTCGAGACCCATAACCGTTATCGGCCTGCCGCAACGAAATACAATATCCGCTGCATCCGGATCAACCAGAATATTGAATTCAGCAGATGGTGTTCGATTGCCGCCCTCACGCATCGCGCCACCCATAAGCACAATCTCGTCAATGGCTTGAAGAATCGCCGGTTCTTTTTCTATCGCCGTCGCGATATTCGTTAGCGGACCCATCGGGACCAGCGTGACCGAACCGGCATCCGCTGCCAGCAAGGTCGCAATGATGAAATCAACAGCATGTTCTGATTGCAATGGAGTATCGGGGTCGATCGCATCGATGCCGTTGATACCTGTCTCGCCATGAATGTACTCTGCTGTCACCAGCGGTCGCGACATGGGTTGCTCGCAGCCGGCGAATACCCGTGTCTCGGGTTTACCGACGATATCGCACATCTGGCGGGCATTGCGTTGCGTGAGTTCGAGGGGCACGTTACCGGCCACGGTGGTAATGCCCAGCAACTCGAGCTCGTCCGGCGACGCCATGGCGAGAAACAAGGCAACTGCGTCATCCTGGCCCGGATCGCAATCGATAATAATTTTGCGAGCAATCATTCAGGCCACTAGAACGTCAGCATCAAACCGGCAAGCGCAGCACTCATCAGATTAGAAAGCGATGCCGCAAGCACGGCTTTCATGCCGAAGCGACCGATGAGCTCGCGCTTCTCCGGCACCAGCACACCAAGACCGCCGAGCAGGATTGCGATGGACGAGAGATTTGCAAAGCCGCACAGCGAGAACGTAGTGATAGCAATAGTTCTTGGGCTCAAGTCAGCGATCTGTCCGCTTAGCTCTGCGAATGCGACAAATTCGTTAAGAACTATTTTGATGCCAAATAACCCGCCCGCGGCTTCGGCCTCGGCCCACGGCACGCTCAGCAGGTACATCAGCGGTTGAAATACCTTGCCGAGTATTCCCTGCAAGGTAACGCCGTCAATGCCAACCAGACTGAACAACCCGCCAATAAGACCGTTGAATAGTGCAATCAGGGCGACAAACGCTATCAACATCGCGCCAATGTTGGCAGCGAGACGCAGTCCATCAGTGGTGCCCGAAGCAGCGGCAAGAATTACGTTGCCGTGATGACTACGCTCCATTTCTAGTTTTTCATGCCCGCCCGCTGGAACGGCCTCTGTGTCCGGCATGATCATTTTGGCCATGAGCAGGCCACCCGGAGCTGCCATGAACGCCGCTGCCAAAAGGTATTCAATATTTGCGCCCATGAGCACATATCCTGCAAGGACGGTACCGGCGATAGAGGCCAGGCCCGACACCATGACGGCAAAAAACTGTGGCTCCGTCAGGTTTTTGAGATACGGCTTGACGACCAGCGGCGCCTCGGTCTGGCCCACGAAGATGTTGGCCGCCGCATTCATTGATTCGACCGCACCGGTGCCAATGATCTTGCGCAACCCGCCTCCAACAATCTTGACAAGCCACTCCATAATACGGAGGTGGTACAGGACGGACATCAGAGCCGCGAAAAAGATGATTATCGGCAGAACATTGATCGCAAAACTGAATGCGACGCCCATGTCCGCGCCTTCGGGGGGCACCAGGCCGTACTCACCGTCAAGCATGCCGCGCGTTGGAATGAAGATGTCGGCCAATGGTCCGAACAACATATCGATGCCGGCTCTGGAGTAGCCGATTATGGCGAGGACACCGTTGCTAAGAAACTCGATCGCGCCGCGGCCAGCGTCAAAATACAACACGAACGCCGCAATCGCCGCCTGCAGGACAAGTGCCGCACCAACAACGCGAAAATTGATCGCCTTGCGGTTGCTGGAGAAAGCATATGCGATACCCAACAAGACCACGATGCCTAGAATTCCAATGTAATTACCCATACTGTCCCCCACCTTATGTTGTTCTTATTGTTGCGACAGACGTCAAGTCTACCGTATCGGGACACCGCGCTGCTTAGCTGTTTCCGGTCAGAATCTCGGCGACCACAGGCCTTGGCCCAGGCGCCGAATCGGCCAGTTTGCAGGCGGCGCGGAGATTTGACTCGGCGCGTTCCGCATCTGCTTCACTGGCCGCGTGAATAACAGCGAGCGGTATATGTTGGTCCAGTTGCGTACCAATCGCCGCGACGTCACTGAAGCCCACGGACAGGTCGAGTTTTTGGCCAACTTCACGACGGCCGCCGCCAAGCCCGATAATCGCAGTACCCACAGCGAACGCATTGACCTCGGACAGTATGCCGTTGGCATGCACGGCCCGCTGCACCGGTGCGCGAGCAAGGTGTCGTTCGAAATTGTCCACGAAGTCTGTCGGGCCGCCTAATTCCGCTGTCATCTTCGCGAACACTTCAGCAGCGCGGCCACTGGTCACCGCCTCGTCACATTTTTTGCGGGCCGCGTCCCGATCCGGCTCCAGCCCGGTAATGACCAGCATCTCGCCGGTCAACGCCAGGGTTGCCTCATCCAGCCGCGGTTCCCTGAATTCATTGCGCAGATAACGCATGGATTCGGCGATCTCGAGTGCATTGCCGGCGGTTGTACCCAGAACTTCGTTCATGTCAGTGATGATCGCGTGCGTTTTAAGATTGGCTTTCGCTGCTGTGCCGATAATACTCATCGCAAGCTCAACGGCCTTTTCGTGTGAGTCCATGAACGCACCAGAGCCAACTTTGACATCCATGACCAGCGCATCAAGGCCCGCTGCGATTTTCTTCGACAAGATTGATGCTGTAATCAATGGCACCGATTCAACCGTGCTGGTCACATCACGAATCGAATAGAAACGACGGTCTGCTGGTGCAAGATCAGACGTTTGTCCAATAACAGCACATCCCGCGGATTTAACGACCTTCCTGAAGGTCGCAAAATCAGGTGCGGTCGTATAGCCCGGAATGGCTTCGGCTTTGTCCGTGGTTCCGCCGGTGTGCCCCAAGCCGCGTCCTGAGATCATTGGCACATAGCAACCGCAAGCCGCAGCGATCGGCGCCAGCAGAAAACTCACTTTGTCACCCACGCCACCGGTCGAATGCTTGTCCACAACCGGACCATCAAGGCCAGCGTCCGACCAATCAAGGACGGTTCCCGAGTTGGCCATCGCGAGCGTTAGCTTGCCGGCCTCATCAAACGACATGGAATTAAGAAATATCGCCATCGCAAGTGCCGATACCTGTTCGGCAGGAATGCTGCTGTCGGTCAGACCGTCTACGAGGAACTGAATCTCCTGATCAGATAATTCACCCCCATCGCGCTTGTTGCGAATAATGTCAGTTACCAGCATCAGAGTTCCTGCTCAAAGCCACGCAGCGGCAAATCCGCCCTTCTTTGCAGCCAATTCTCGGCCGGGTAATGTGCTGTCTTATCTATGACGTGCAGTGTGTATGCAAGCCGGGATTTGTCTGATTTATTCGGCCCACTGAGGTGTGGCGCCCGACCATCGAAGATGACCATCGTCCCGGCACGTGCTTCGGCCGGGAGCCGCATTTCTTCAGGATAGGGTGTGTCATCCAGCGTCTCAAAAATCAGCTTGCCGTCGGGCCCGCGGTGCTGTCGCTCACGCAGCGGCCGTTTGTGCTCGCCCGGAATGAACTGCATGCAACCGTTCTCGAGTGTTGCATCTTCCAGCGCGAACCAGAACCCGACACAAGACTGGGGTTCGGTATAGACGAAGGTCGAGTCCTGATGGCAGTGAACCTCCCCACCAATACGCGGTGGCTTGAAAATAACCATCGACTGAATGATACCGGGGTCTGTATAACCAAGGCTTTTTACTGCCGCGGCAAGTTCGGGTGTCCGGGAGAACGCGTCAAACACCGGATCAAGGTCGTGCATTGCATGCCCCATCTTGTTGAGGCTTTGATGCTTGTCCTGACGAAGACAACCTGCTTCGTCGAACGCATCACCCTCAAAAAAGAAACGAATCTTGTCACCAGACTCCTCGAAGTAGCTGTCGTCAAGCTGTGTCTGATCCAAGGCCGAGAACACGCTTTTGACTTCACCCGGGTCAAATTCATCGACCAACTCGAGAGTTCGCTCGCGCAGCTGGCGACATTTATCGACAGAGACAAAGTCTTCCAGAATCAGAACGCCCGCTTCCTGATAGGAGGCCAGCATGTCCGGCGTCAACTCGCCACCTGCAGGTGCTTGATACTTCGGTAACTCATTCATCTCTATAACCAGGAGCCTCAGCTGATATCTATTCGAAAGCATTCCGCCAGCAAGTACAATTAGACCCGAAACAGCGCGTTCGATGCAAAAAAACAACATCTGCATCAAAATTCACAATTAGCTCATGATGGATGTCGCTGGCTAGGCTATACTTCAAACAACAATAGTTATTCTACCTGAGGATGTCATGAATAGACTCTTAGCTCAAACATGTTGGAAACGTACCACAACACCTGTATGTGGTGCCGTTTTGGGCATCTTGCTGGCAACGCTGCCGCTATCTGGCGTGCATGCACAAGGTGTACTCGAAGAAATTACCGTTACTGCGCAAAAGCGCGTGGAGAACGTGCAGGACGTACCTATTTCAATCAGCGTCATGTCGGGAGAAGCGATGAACGCCGTTCGAGCAGGCGGCAAAGACATTCGTTTCATGTCGGGCAAGGTGCCCAGCCTCATCGTTGAGTCAGATTTTGGACGAATTTTTCCGCGCTTTTATATCCGCGGTATTGGCAATACTGACTTCGATCAGAATGCTTCTCAGCCTGTCTCGTTGATTTACGACGAAGTCGTCTTTGAAAATCCAATGCTCAAAGGCTTCCCGGTATTCGATTCGGAACGCGTCGAAGTATTGCGTGGCCCGCAAGGCACTCTGTTTGGTCGCAACACGCCCGCCGGCATCGTCAAAATTGACTCCGTGAAACCCAGTCAGGAGTTTGAAGGATACGTTAAATTTGGCGTCGGCAATCTGGACGTAACCGACTTCGAAGCCGCAGTCGGTGGTGCTCTAAACGAGAACTGGTCAGCACGCGCATCCGTGTTGCATCAGACGCGTGGCGATTTCGTCGCCAACAGCGGCTCGGACATTGATCCAATCTACGCGGATCTGGATGACTCAAGCTTTCTGGAAGGTCACACCGAAATTGCTTATCGCATTCAGTTAGCCTACGACTCGGCCAATTTCTCGGCATTACTAAATGTGCATGGTCGTGATCTTGATGGTACAGCGACCTTGTTCCGCGCCAACATCATCGAACCAGGCACCAACGATTTCGTTGCTGGTTTTGATCCCGATGTCGTCAACTTCGATGGCAAGAATGAGCAGGACGCAGAATCGACCGGCGGCATGCTCAAACTGGAATGGGCATTGAGCGACTACACACTGACCTCAATTACCGGCTATGAAACAGTGGAAACCTTTAGTCGAGCCGACGTTGAAGGCGGAATTGGTTCACAGTTCGCACCGCCTTACGGACCTGGCTGGATTCAGTTCGACGCTCAGACCGCTGACGGTATTCCTGACCACTCCCAGTTCACTCAGGAATTTCGTTTGAATAATGATACGAGCGGCAAGTTCCGCTGGCAGGCAGGTTTGTTCTACTTTGACGAACACCTCGTAGTCGATACATTTAACTACCCCGACAGAACGGATGTTTTCAACGGTTTCGCCCAGCAGGTACAGGACACCACCGCCTATGCGGTCTTCGGCCAGTTTGATTATGACCTGACCGACCGGCTGATACTGACGGCTGGATTGCGTTATTCCGATGACAGCAAAGACTATACGGCTGAACGAACGACCACTCCATTTGGCGGCGCGAATCTGGACCTGCAGACTGTGTCTGTATCGGATGCGCAACCAAGCGGCAACATCAGTCTGAATTACTCTATCAGTGATGAAGTCAGTATTTACGGCAAAGTTGCTACCGGCTTTCGAGCCCCCAGCATTCAAGGTCGCGTATTATTCAGCGATGCAGTCACCGTCGCAGACTCCGAGACTCTCACCTCAGTCGAGTTCGGCATTAAGAGTCAATTACTCGATAACCGCTTGCGTTTGAATGCTGCGGTTTACATGCTTGAGATGAAAGATCAGCAACTGACGGCAGGTAGCGGCACAGCCAACGCCAACGTATTGATCAACGCCGACACGACCAAAGGTCACGGCGTTGAGGTCGATGCGGACTGGCTCGCTACGGACAACCTGATGTTAACGCTGGGCGCCAGCTATAACTTCACGGAAATCGATGATTCAGAACTCTCTGTATTGCCCTGTGGCGCGCAAACCTCGAATGATGGCGGTGTAACTGTAGAAAATTGCACCCAGCTGGATCCGCCGGGTTCTTTTGACGGCAGCGTATTGATCGACGGCAATTCATTACCCAGAGCACCTGAGTATATGTACAACTTCGTCTTGCGATACACGAGGCCAATGGCCAGTGGCGAGTTTTTCTTTCAAACCGACTGGGCTTATCGCAGCGACTTCAGCTTCTTCCTGTATGACTCAGTCGAGTTTCACGGTGATTCGTTTCTCGAAGGTGGTTTGAATATCGGCTACGCCACTGATCGCTGGGACGTTGCGGTTTACGGTAGAAACATCACTGACGAACTCAAGTTGGTCGCTGCTATCGACTTCAATAATTTTGAGGGAATCATCAACGAGCCGCAGACCTACGGCATTGAGGCTACTTTCAGATTCTAGTCGTTAGCTGTAGTTTGCAGATACCTCATTAAGTAATGAGTTCAAAAGCCCCGAGCGGCAACGCTCGGGGCTTTTTTTGTGTCACCCGTGTTCGTACTCATGCTGCTACGGCGCGGAAAGCCTGAATGTTCGAGGCGCCTGATGGGCCGCTCACGACACCCTTTTTGTGGCAAAATGCGGCCATGATAAATATTAGAAGATACCTCGCACTCGCCGCCGTCCTTACTATAATTACGGCCTGCGGGCCCAGGGTTGATACCAACCTTGAAGCTGCCAAGACACCGACAGATGGCCAGATTGATCTCATCATCGATGGCCGATACCTGGTCACGATGGATGCTGATAATCGCGTCATCGAAAACGGCTCTGTTGCTGTCGATGACGGCGTTATTCTTGCGCTGGGCTCCAATGCCGAAATCCATAGCAAGTACTCCGCAGCAGAAACGCTCAGCGGTGATACCCGCGTTGTGATGCCCGGCCTCGTCAATGGCCACTCGCACGCGGCGATGACACTGACGCGCGGTGTCGCAGACGATCTCGACTTGATGGACTGGCTGACCAACTACATTTTTCCGGCAGAGGTCGAATTCGTCGATGCAGACTTTGTCCGTATCGGTACTGAGCTGGCATGCTGGGAAATGATCCGCGGCGGCACGACGACGTTTGTGGATATGTATTACTACCCGGATGTTATTGCGGACGTTGTCGACAAATGCGGAATGCGCGCAATGATATCGGCGACTGTCATTGATCAGCGTAGTCCCGACGCTGAGAATGCCGCCGATTCAATACGCAAGGGCAGCGAATTCATAGAACGCTGGCAAGGCAGGAACAGCCGTATAACGCCGATATTTGGTCCGCATGCGAACTACACCTTGAATGCGGAGCAGCTGAAGGCAACTCGGCAAGCTGCGAATGAGCACAATGCACCGATCAGCATCCACGTATCCGAGTCTCCGTTTGAATTGCAGTATTCGAAGGACACTTTTGGCAAGACCAGCATTGAATTCTATGAGTCCATCGGCTTTTTCGACGGCCCCACAATCGCCGCGCACGTTGTCTGGCCCACGGCTGCGGAAATCAAAATTCTCGCCGATCGCAAAGTTGGTGTGATTCACAATCCAACGTCGAATATGAAAATTGCCTCTGGCATCTCGCCGGTTACAGACATGCTTAAGGCGGGTGTGCGTGTTGGGCTCGGCACCGACGGTGCGGCCAGCAATAATGACCTCGATCTTTGGGAGGAAATGCGACTCGCCGCGCTCCTGCAAAAAGTGGAGCAGATGGATCCGAAAGTTCTGCCTGCAATTACAGTCCTGAGCATGGCGACGAGCGGTGGTGCGACAGCTATTGGGCTGGGCGAATCAATCGGCTCACTGGAGATCGGAAAACGTGCTGACATTATCCAGGTAGCGTTCGACGATGTGCATCATGTACCAACCTACGACGTTATCTCTCACCTCGTTTATGTCACCGATGAACAGGATGTTGTCTCGGTTGTTGTTGACGGCAAAATCTTGATGCGTGAGCGTGACCTGATAACGATCGATACGGAACGTGTTCGATCAGAGGCAACGGCACTGGCTGCCACGATGCAGAGCTGGCTGGCTGAACGAAACAAATCGCGATAGGCGCGCCTGATGACCGCTATTCAGGACCTGATTCCGGGTAACCACTGTTTCGGCTGCGGACCGGACAACCCGGCAGGTATGCAGATCAAGAGCTACTGGGACGGCAAAGTTTCTGTCTGCGAATACATGCCGCGTCCTGAGCAGTGTGCCGGCCCAACGCAATACGTGTACGGCGGCACCATCGCAAGCCTGATCGACTGTCACAGCGTCTGCACGGCTATTGCGAACTATTACGAGGTTGCTGGGCGTGCGATCGGTGAGGGTCCACAGATCTGGTGCGTCACGGGCCGCCTTACGGTCAACTATATAAAACCAACGCAGATCGATAAACCGGTTGAGCTGCGTGCGTCGATCAGCGAGTGCGGCGAGAAGAAGACTATCCTCACTTGCACGGTTCATTCCGACGGCAAGCTCGTGGCCGAGGGTGAGGTCATCGCGATTCGAGTAGCCGATTCCTGGCGCAAATAAGACGTGGCCCGTTCTGACTACAGAAAATTAGTCCCGTAATCCATCGGCGGCAGGTCAAAAAACGCCGCCAGACTTTGACCAATATCCGCAAATGTTTCGCGCTTACCCAGCGAGCCGGGCGTCACGCTATGGCCATAGACCAGCACAGGAATGTGCTCACGCGTGTGATCACTGCCCGGCCACGTCGGATCGCAACCGTGGTCGGCGCAGAGAATCATGATGTCGTCTTCCTTCATCAAGGCCTGCAACTCCGGCAGGCGTTCGTCAAAATATTCCAATGCTGCTGCATACCCGGAAACGTCGCGGCGATGGCCGTACAGCATGTCGAAATCGACAAAGTTGGTGAAGACGATCGATCGGTCCGGAGCCTCCTGCAGTACCTCCAGCGTTGCATCGAACAGCGCCGCATTGCCGGATGCCTTGACCTTTTTCGTGATGCCCATGTGCGCATAGATATCCGATATCTTGCCGATACTGATGACGTCGCCTCCCGCGGCCGCCAGCTTGTCGAGCAAGGTCGGTGCATGCGGTGGCGTCGTGAGGTCGCGTCGATTACCCGTTCTCGCATAGCTGTCCGGACCATCGCCAACGAAGGGCCGCGCGATCACCCGACCAATGTCGTATTCATCAACGAGTTCGCGTGCGATATCACAAAGGTCGTACAAGCGCTGTAATCCGAATGACTCCTCATGGCAGGCGATCTGAAAGACGCTGTCGGCCGAGGTGTAAACGATCGGCTTGCCAGATTCGCGATGCTCGTCGCCCAGCTCGGCAATAATGGTTGTCCCTGACGAATGACAGTTACCCAACACACCCGGCAAACCTGCTCGTTCAATCAGTTTTGTGAGTAGCTCTTCAGGAAAGGTATTGGTGCGTTCGGTGAAATAGCCCCAATCAAATAATACCGGTACACCTGCGATCTCCCAGTGTCCGCTGGGCGTATCTTTACCGCTGCTCAACTCCTCGGCGAAACCGTACGCGCCAATAATGTCCACATCACTGGGTGCGCCCGGCGGCATTTTGCCCGTGCTTTCCTCGCTGGCGGCGAACAAGCCGAGTTGTGCCAGGTTGGGAAGGCGCAATGCCCCTTCGGCGGACTCGGCCCGACGTTCTGCGATATGACCGAAAGTATCAGCACCAACATCACCAAACCGGTCAGCGTCGGCTGTTGCGCCCACTCCAAAAGAATCCAGAACCAGGATCATTGCCCTACCCATGCCATCTCCTCACGCATTTTCCGGCGTGGCTATATTGTAAAATTGAACTCGGACCAGTGTACAACCAAAAAGATGGCGAAGACCACGCCCGGCCAAATCAGCGGCAAACAAAAAGGGCCCGGTCATCCGGGCCCTTTTTAATTTTCTGGCTGGTGAATTTATAAGCTGCTGAAATTACTCTCTGGCAAACACTACCAACGGGTGAAACTTCGCCACACGATCAGTGCTCGGGCGCAGCTCCCTCCCCGTGATGTGGCGTGACAGGCTCGAAGGTGCTCTCGCCGTAATACTCGAGCCGAGTATCCTCGATATAGCTACCCTCCACGGACATTAGCCAAATCAGCACCAGAATAGCCACAGGCGGGCCCAAAATAGCGAGCTTTAACGCCGGTCGCTCCCAGCCCATGTGCATGAAAATCAATACAATGCCGCCCGCTTTCAACATCATGAATGTCAATATGGCCCCTGTACGCAATGGCCCGTCATCCCAGAAGTCGGTCCAGTACGAAAAGCCACTCAACACGAAGAGCGCAATCCACATGATGTAGTAGATTTTTAGTGGATGTTGTTGTCCTTCCTCAGCTGCCATCTAGACGTCCCCTACCAAAGATAGAAAAATGCGAAAATAAAGACCCAGACGAGATCGACGAAATGCCAGTACAGGCCAGTGATCTCCACGATTTCATAGTTGCTGCCGCGCTTCTCATAGAACCCATTTCGAACGCGATTGGCAATGACCAACAGGTAAATAACGCCTGCTGATACGTGCATTCCGTGGAAGCCCGTGATCATGAAAAAACTGGAACCGAACTGTGCAGCACCAAACGGATTTTCCCAGGGCCTGACTCCTTCCGAAATCAATTTGGTCCACTCGAATGCCTGCATGCCGACGAAGGATGCGCCTAGTAAGGCAGTAGCCACCATCAACCAAAACGTCGCCTTGCGATTCTTGCGATAACCCATATTGACTGCGAGCGCCATCGTGCCTGACGACGTAATCAGGATGAAGGTCATGATCGCGATCAGAATCAGGGGAACGCTGTGGCCGAATACTTCCAGCGCAAACACTTCACTCGGATTAGGCCAGGGATCCGTCGCCGCGAGGCGCACGGACATGTAGCCGACCAGGAAACAGCTGAAGATGAAGGTGTCACTAAGCAGGAAGATCCACATCATCGCCTTGCCCCAGGGCACGCCGAATACCTGCTTATCCCTGGAGAAGTCTTCTACAACAGCGTTTGAACTCTGTGGTTCAGCCGCCGCGTTATCCAGTACTGCTTCTGACATAGGTCAAAATCCCTTAATGAACTTAACGATTAGGTCGCTAACAACAAACCAAAAAGCACAAACCAAACGATCAACAGGTAATGCCAGTACATCGTGCAGAGCTCGACACTTTCCTTGACGGAATCAGCGTCGCTGCCGCCAAATACTCGGATCGTTGCCCGCAGCCAGACGTACATGCCGCCGAGAATGTGCAGCGCATGCATGCCCGTCAGCAGAAAGAAAAATGCGTTTGCCGGATTAGTCGTAATGAACTGGCCGGATGCATTGAGTTGCTGCCAGACCAGCAGTTGGCCGGCAAGAAACCCACCGGTCAACAATCCCGTCAGCAACAAACCAGGCTTGAGCTTCGATGTCTGACCTTTGTTGGCGGCATTACGTGTCCAGTGAAACGCAATGCTGGCCAATGCAAGAATGCCGGTGTTGATCCACAGCTCCTGCGGTTCAGTCAGTGGATACCAGTCGCCCAACTCCATGCGCAACGAGTAGGCACTCATCATCAGCCCGAAGAACGACGTAACAACCGCGAGCAACGTGATCAGCGCGATAACCTTGCCGCTTGCCCCCATGGGCGATTCGGTGAGTGACTCGCTCACGTCTCCCGCTACCCAGGGCTGCGTATTGAAGGTTTGCTTCAATATCCAGCCGAGCAAGGCGGCCATGATGCCCGCCAGCAGGATGAGGGATATTGCCACTAGTGCTCTCCCCCATGATCTCGGCCGGCCGGCGCAACGTCAGCCGACACATCCTGCGGTATGAAATCATCTTCATAGCCCGGAACGCTGTAGTCGTAAGCCCAGCGATGAACCACAGGCAGGTCGTGGCCCCAGTTACCGTGTTTTGGTGGCGTATCCGGAGTGAGCCACTCGAGCGTAGTTGCATCCCAGGGGTTCGGGTCTGCCTTCTTGCCGCTCTTCAGGCTCCAGATGACATTGATGAAGAACAGTAGTTGCGTTGCGGCAACAAAGATCGCAGCCATCGTGATAGCGGCATTCAAAGACTGCGCCGAATCAGGCAGGAAGTCCGTATTACCCATCGCAAAATAACGTCTTGGCACGCCCTGGAAGCCGAGGTAATGCATCGGCAGGTAGATGGCGTAAGTACCGAGGAAAGTCATCCAGAAATGCCACTTGCCGAGCGTCTCGTTATACATCTTGCCGGTGATCTTCGGGAACCAGTGATAGATCGCGCCAAACACAACCAGAATCGGTGACACGCCCATGACCATATGGAAATGCGCGACCACAAAATAGGTGTCGGACAATGGCAGATCGATCGTGACGTTGCCAAGGAACAAGCCGGTCAGGCCACCGTGAATAAACGTAAAGATGAAGCCGATCGCGAACAACATCGGTACCCTGAGATGGATGTTCCCCTCCCACAGGGTGAGGACCCAGTTATAGACCTTGATCGCCGTCGGCACCGCGATAATCAGTGTCGTCGTCGCAAAGAAAAATCCGAAGTATGGGTTCATGCCACTGACGTACATGTGATGAGCCCAAACAACAAAGCTCAGCCCACCAATCGCGATAATTGCCCAGACCATCATTCGATAGCCAAAAATATTCTTACGCGCATGCACACTCAGCAAATCCGAAACGATACCGAATGCAGGCAGAGCAACAATGTAAACCTCGGGGTGGCCAAAGAACCAGAACAGATGCTGGAACAATATCGGGCTACCGCCGTTGTAACCGGGGTCCGTTCCCATCGAACTGATCGCCGGCATGAAAAAGCTCGTGTGCAGCGTCTTGTCGAACAACATCATGATGGCGCTAACAAGCAATGCGGGGAACGCCAACAAACCAAGAATCGTTGCAATGAAAATTCCCCAGACCGACAGCGGCATGCGCATCAGCGTCATACCTTTGCATCGAGCCTGCAGCACCGTCGTGACGTAGTTCAGTCCACCCATGGTGAATGCCACGATAAAGACGGCCAACGACGCCAGCATCAGCAAAATACCCATATCGACACCCGGTGTACCGGGCAGGATTGCCTGCGGCGGATACAGCGTCCAACCAGCACCAGTTGAACCGCCGGCCACGAAGAAACTGGCGATCAGGATAATGACCGACACCAGATAGACCCAATAACTCAGCATATTCAGATAGGGGAATACCATATCTCGAGAGCCGATCATCAATGGAATCAGGTAGTTACCGAAGCCGCCCAGGAACAGGGCCGTCAACAGGTAGATCACCATGATCATGCCGTGCATGGTGACAAACTGGTAATAACTCTCTGGATTTATGAAGTCGAACGAGTTTGGAAAGCCCAGCTGCAGGCGCATCATCACAGACAGTCCGAGCGCGATCAGACCCACGAAAATCGCTGTCAGTCCATATTGAATCGCAATGACTTTGTGATCCTGACTCCAGACGTATTTGCTAATAAACGTTTGCGGATCGTGGTGTTCAACCTCGTGATCACGATCAGCTATTGCAACGTACGACATCCAGTTCCCCTTAGTTCGGTCAAATGATCAGAGTAGACTTTTTTTCCTGATCAGTTCTAAAGCGTATTTATGTAAGCGACGAGGTCATTGATAGCCTGGTCATCATGTAAGACGTCGGACATCAATGCCATTTGCCGGCCGTAGTGATCGGTCGGGTGCGCGCCGCGAACGCCCGTCTGGAAATTTTTCAATTGACGCGCGAGGTACCAGTCGTCGATACCGGCCGCTCGTGGTGCCTTCATCGCCTGAACCCCTTGTCCGTCGCCACCGTGGCAATAAGCGCATACAACGTAGGCCTTCGCGCCGCGAACAACATCGCCTTCGATGGTCGCGACTGACGGCGTATCTGATAGCGTTTGAATGTGTGCGATGACGTTGTCGATAGCCGCCTCGTTGACCAGTGTCGCAGCCATCGGCGCCATCTGCCTGCCGTACATATCGTCCTCGTGGGAACCGCGCACGCCGGTCTTGAAGTGCATGATCTGCCGCTTCAGGTATTGGCCATTCTGGCCAGCGAGTTTCGGCGCGTTCAGTGCCTGCAAACCCTCGCCCTGTTGTCCATGGCAAGCAGCGCAGACAGCGTACTGTGCTGCCCCGATCGACGCATTGCCGGCCGCCCTGCTGGAGAGTTCGCTGTAGGTTGGCTGTTGTGCCATCCAACTATCGTAGTCATCAGCGGTTTCAACAATGACCGCCCCGCGCATCGTGTAATGCGCTACGCCACACAGTTCCTCACAAAGGATTTCGAAACGTCCGATTTTTGTTGGCGTCAGCCACAGGTAGGTCTGCATGCCAGGCACCAGGTCCATCTTGACCCGAAATTCGGCGACCGCGAAATCATGCAGCACATCTTTAGAGCGCAGCAGGAACTTGACCGGCTTATCGATCGGAACACGCACATCCGACGCCGCAATTAATACATCGTCCTGGCCATTTGGATCATCCGGGTCCATGCCGAACGGGTTGTCATCTGTAATTCGTTCAGCATCAACTTCGCCGAACTTTTCGTCTTCGCCCGGATACCGGAAACTCCAGTGCCATTGCTGGCCAACGGCCTCAACAACATGAGCTTCTTCGGGAACGTTGACGAAGTCAGCCCAGACAAACAGCCCTGGTGTTAACAAGGCGGCTACGCCAACTGCAGTCAGTCCGGTTAGCCAGGCCTCAAGCTTCTTGTTTTCGGGCTCGTATGTCGCGCGCGCATCTTTCTTATAGCGGAACTTGATGATGCAATACGCCATGAACAGATTGACGGCGACAAATACTGCGCCGGTAACCAGAAACGTCAGGTCAATCGTGAAATCGATCATGCCCCAGTTGGACGCCAGCGGTACAAACCACCAGGGACTGAGTAGATGAAATACAACGGAACCGACGACGAGTAAAATCAGAACAACAGCTAAAGGCATACAACCAGCATCCTTATTATTGATCTTTGCGAATTTTAAGTTACCAGCGATCAGGCCGTTGGTAGTTTCTTATGCAAAATCAGCTCGCTATAACTGCTTCCGCGACCCCTATCGCGGTGGTTTTTTTAGGCTCCAGAATCAACTTGTAGCTCGTTTCTGGTGCGGCGAACTGTTCCCCAACTTCGAGGATAGAGGAATCAACAGGTGATTTCCACAGCTTGTGAGCCTGTCACAAGTCCTGTAGCGGTTGCCGATCGTGGCCGGCAGGCGTTTACTCGTGCTGACGAAGCGATTTAAAGGCCGATATCTTCCTTCAAAACCTTCTCAGCTTTCTTCAGATCTGCCTGCAGGTTCTCGTATTCCTGCTGCAGCGGGCTGATTAACACCGCCGACTTCGCATTCCAGTCAACCGCGGGCAGCACCATGGGGTTGCTCGGGGGCTGTGTGACCGACCTGGGCTCCGGTTGCTGCGTATTGAAGATCGCGATCATCGAGACGACAGCGGCTATGCCGGTAATGCTGCTCGCCCACCACATTGAGATGGGCCGCGCAGCGGCTTTCGGCGCTACCGCGGGTTCTGACGAAATTGCGTGCAAGGATGCCCGGAGCCGCTCATCGAGCTCCGGCGAAATGGTCACTTCGATATTGCCTGCATCATCTTGCAAGCGCTTGGACAGCTTATCCATAGGCCTCACTCTCTTGCTCATTCGGTTTGTCGTCGGTCAGCTCTCGATTGAGTTCCGCATCGAGTGCTTTTCGCCCTCTTAACAGGTTTACTTTGGTCCAGGACGCCGTCCGCTCAAGCAGCGCCGAGATGTCGTTAACGGACATGTCTTCGACGTAGCGCAACCACATGGCGGAATAAACCTCGTTGCTTAGCAGTCTGCGCGCAGCGAGCCACAGGTTATTGCGGTCAGATGCCGCAATACACTGACTCAGTGGGCCGTCCTCATCGCTACTGAGCTCATCCAGTTCCGCAGATGTCGACGGGGTAACATTCGCGGCATTGCGCAGCGCGATGCGATACAACCAGGTGCTGAACCGCCATCTGGGGTTGTAGGAATGCAAATATCGATAAGCGCTCATTAATGTGTCCTGCAAAGCATCCTCTGCATCGGCGTAGCTCGAACAACGCGTCAGCAGGAATCTCAACAGGCGCTCGCGATGAGCACTCACCAACGCCGTAAAGGCTTCAACTGAGCCCTTTTTTGCTGCAGCAATTAGTTCTTGCTCACTGTTCACGATTGCAATCGACCCCCTAACATCGATTTTCGAACCCTCTGCTATCCGGCCAACTACGCTTGCGGCGGTTAGTCCCAGTCGCTGTTTACAATGATATCCGGGTCCAGCGCCACCTTGATGTTCAGCATGCTGCCATCGACGTTCACGGTGGTGCCACTGAGCGCGCCCTTCAGCTCATCATCAAGGTCATCACTGAATACCTGCAGACTGATCAGGCCGCGAGCGATGCTTGCCAATGACGACGCGATCTTGGGCTCAGACGCGACCAACTGAGCCTCAATAGTAATTTTTTCACCCTCATCGGATACCAGCAGCGCAATCTGTTTGGTGTTCTGCAGAATGTTGGAATCCCAGTCGCCGTCGTAAGCACCGAACTCGTCCGCAAGAACACCGGCCTGCATCAGGCTGCGATCTGCACTGAGAACGAGCAAGGCTCCTGCCTCGTTGGACGGGTTCGTCGCGCTACCGTTGTTATCGAGTAACGATCTCATCTTATCCTGCGAGGATGCCACGATGACTTTGTTTTTGATGGCAAAACTGACATAGGCAGAGTCATCAAGTGAATCAATATCCATATCATCGGATTCATTGTCCGCACCGCCGTTTTCGGAGAAGAAGTAGTACTGCTTGCCATCCGCTTCGAGCAAGTCCATATCACCCGATAGCATGCCCATCGCCAGCATCTTGTCTTCGGATTCCTGACTGATATCGCCGTCAATAACGATGACGATGCCGTGGTCCGGCTCGGCATATGCGGTTATTTGCGTGGTCTCTTTGCCAAGGTCGACACCGGACTCGTCTCGAATCTCTTCGAATACCTCAGCATCGAGCCACGTGTACAGGCGTTGCCCTGCCTCGCCGCTACGCATCGCTTCGAAATCGGCATGAAAATACCAGACTGCACCGGCCGGCACGTTGCCGGGTGAAACTTCCGCGGGCGTCGTTAACGGTGCTGCCGCCAATAAGAAAAACAGCACAATTTTCAGTGTGCGCATGTTTGTGTCCTCAATGATTCGTCGTAATACCCGCTTATAGTGCCGGCTGAACAAAAAGGTTACACGCTGGCTGTGTTTTTCTCCGCAATTTCACCGGGCTGGGTCAGGTTGCTGACGACGATGGTCAGCACAATGCCAACAATGAACCCGGGCACAGCCTCGTACAGCTCGTACGTGTGCTCTTTGAAAACCAGCACCCACACGACACTCGTCAGGAAACCGCCCAGCATGCCTGCCAGAACGCCTGTACGCGTCGTCTTCTTGTAGTACAGCAGACAGAGAATCACCGGCCCGAATGCTGAACCCAGTCCTGCCCATGCGAACAACACGAAATAGAAGATGAACTGAGCCTCGGGAATAGCAAAGGCGATGCCGACCACACCAATAATAAGTGTGACCAGTTTTCCGTAACTCGCCAGTTGGCCGTCGCTTTTGCGACTGCCCAGGATTTTCTGCATCGTGTCCCGCACGATCGCCGATGAGGCCAGCAATAGCAGCGAGTCCGCAGTCGACATGATCGCCGACAAGACAACCACCATTAGCACGCCAGATATAATTGGATGAAACAGCTCATTGGACAGCAACGGAAAGATCGTCTCGGGGTCCGCCAGACCAGGCATCAATGCACGTCCTGCAATTCCGGCGGTGACCGCGCCGAGGCCAAACAGCAACATGACAACCACGGATACGATTCTGGCCTTCTTCAACTCATTGTCATCTCGTGCTGACATGAAACGAACCAGTAGCTGTGGCACGCCGAGAAACGGCAAACCGATCGCGACGAAGCTGGCAATAGCGACCCAAGCACCGATGCCACCATCGCCAAGCGAGAACATGTTTAGAAAATCAGGATTGTCCACCAACAGAGTTGTCGAAATAGCGCCCCATCCGCCCGCGGCGCTAACCGCAACAATCGGCATGATAATAAGCCCTGCCAGCATCAGCACACCTTGCAGTACGTCGGTATACGACACCGCCTTGTAGCCGCCAACCAGGGTGTAGGCAATAATAATGACTGAGCCGAGCACGACACCGGTTTTGTAGTCCATGCCGAGGAAACTGCTGAAGGCCTTGCCCGAAGCGACCAATTGGGCCGTGATATAGGTGGTAACCATCACCAGGATGATCGCCACGGCGATCGAGCGAACCAAATTCCTTTTGTCATCAAAGCGCGCCACCAGAACGTCTGGCACGGTTATCGCGTCGGTCGTGTCGCTGAGTCGCTTGAGACGACGGGAAACGAGTCCCCAGGCCAGCGCGATACCGATCACCTCGCCCACGACTACCCAGTAGGCTTGCGCACCTACCGTATATCCCATGCCGGTCAGACCCAGCAGCAGCCAACCGCTTTCACCGGTCGCATTGGTACTGAACGCAACCACCCAGTACGGCAGTTTCTTGCCAGCGAGATAGTAGCCACTCAGCGTTTTGGTCTCGCTGCGGCTCCAGATCGCGAACGCTGCGAGAAACCCCAGATAAATAACAAGTACGGCAATCGTGATAGTCATTAGTAAGCCTCCTGGCCTATCGGCCCGCCCGGCGGCGGTGACACGGCACTCAACTCTGCAACACTAGCCGGATCAGCGCGCATGCGTTCAATCTGGAAAAGCGCAAGTGCATAGTGGCCGCGCGTTGTGCGCCCAGGCAATGATTGCTCTGCCAGCCACTCGTCCAACTGATTCACAGCATCCATTGCAGTTGAGCGAACGGCAATATCGGCATCGCTATCGACGGCCATTTGCAACATGCGTTGCAGAACGAGGAAATTCGTTTGCCGCTGAATGGCCCCCTGCTCACCGCTGAGCGCCTCTGCATACCAGCCTGCCGCAAGCAGGCTGTCAAGCAAAGCACTGAAGTCTGGAGCCGCATTTCGCTGCATGCGTGCCGCCCGAGCAGGCTCTAACAGTACATTGAGCGTCAAGGCCACCGCAGCAGCGGCTGGTGCCAGCGGATCAAATACAACGCCTGTCGCGCTGCCAAAAGTTTCTCTGGACTTCGGATAGCCCGGCGGCCGGGGTGGAATTTTGCCGGCCAGACCTTCTGGTAGCTGCAATACAGACGGGGCCAGTGTTGCAATAACTGCGTCGATGGCCTGCTGCTGACGCCCTGCAGAAACCGGTGCTACGACATCCTGACCGTCGCCCCGCATCGCATAGGAGAAATCGCTGCCGCCGATAAGCTTCGCGACGGCCTGAATCTGAAATCGATGCAGCAAGTAGATCGGTACCAGCACTTCTTCGATCGTTGCCAACGGCCGATCAAAGCGGACATTGCGCTCCGAGAATCGCTGCAACGCTTTTGTCCTGACCTGCATCAGGTGTTCAAGCTCAGCGATAGCGTCACTGCCGTTGTCCCACAGATTCCCATCGGGATGTGCGGTCGAAATCGAACGCGAGTCGCTGTCGGCGACATAGGCATATCCCAGCGCCAGGGTCTGATCGATAATTTCACGGCGCGCCGCAGTGTCATCGATACCGTCCGCAAAATCCTGATACGCGTACATGACCGTGCGCTTGTCCCAGGAACCGATGCCGTCGCCATACGCATCGCTCAAATCAAATCCCCCATTGTCCGAGAACTTGATCAGTGGCACCGGATAGTCCATGACCGATGCACGATCTTGCGTGCTCGCCGCAAAATTGTGTTCAAAACCGATGGTATGGCCCACTTCATGGGCCGATAGCTGGCGGATTCTGGCGAGCGACATCTGCAACATTTCCTCAGGTACAGCTTCGCTGTCATACGGCGCCAGCAATCCTTCAGCGATCAGATAGTCCTGACGTACGCGCAGCGAACCCAATGACACATGACCCTTAAGAATCTCGCCGGTTCGCGGGTCGATGATCGAATCCCCGTAAGACCAGCCGCGGGTTGAACGATGCACCCACTGAATCACGTTGTAGCGAACATCCATCGGGTCCGCATCCACGGGAAGAAGCTGCACCTGGAACGCATCCTTGTAGCCAGCGGCTTCGAAAGCCTGATTCCACCATCTTGCGCCATCGAGCAAGGCGGACCTGACTGGCTCGGGAGCGCCGGGATCAAGGTAATAGATGATCGGCTCAACGGCTTCGCTGACCTCAGCTTCTGGATTCACTTTTTCAAGCCGATGCCTGCGCCCAAAGCGAATATTTAGCTCGTCCCCAATCGGCGTCGCGTAGTCGGCGAATGAGGCATCCTCGAAGTCAAAGCCAATCATGCCTGCACGCGGGTGATACGGCAGCGGCACATAGTTGTCATCCGGAAGCCGGATAAATGAGTGATGCAGATGAACCGTGATTGATGTCGGGTCCGGCACAACCGTCGGCAAGTGCGGCCCGGTCGGTCGACCTGCATAGGTCACAATGGCTTCAACCTCGGTGTTGTCGGGAAATGCCCTGGTTCGGGGCAAGTAAATTGCCGAGCGAGATGCATCAACGGAATAGGAGCCTTCCCCGGCACGCTCCAGTCGCGCCGAAATGCTGACGGCATCGCGAGTAAAAAACGCAGTCCCGTCCAGCAGCACGCCAGCATCGGATTCTTCGATGACATTGAATCCCCAAATAACTGAACGCGCGAATGATTCTTCGACAGCCTTACGCTCGGCTGAATCATCGGTGTTTGCCCGGTAGGTCGTGTTGTCCTGTACCAGCAGCACTTTAGGGCCGCTTTTTAGGAATCTCACGACCTTGCCGCTACCAAGCTGCCCTCTGTCCAGTCCCAGATCATTTGAGCCGACACCGCGCGCCATCGACGGCTGGTACAGGAAAGGTGTATCGAGCTCCGCAACATTTATCAGCAGCCGACCCGCTGCGCTGTCCCAGTACATATCAATAAATCCGTCGTACGCCTCGTAGTCCGCTACTGCAGGCGATGACGAGGCTGGGGCGTCAACGGAATTGTCCGCACTGCACGCGGCCAGCGAAGCCAGCACGAGAATCGCCACGAACGGTTTAGCCATAACACGAGAAACCATATAACCCCCTGTTAAAAACGATGTTTCGCACCAGTGTCGACTCTTTTTTCCGGCACCCGCCGGCACCCCGCGCAAGCACGCTGCAGCACGGCAATACGACGACTTCTTAGGTGTTTATCCGGCCGCGTTTTTGGTCAGACGTCCGGCGATGGTGCCTGATACCAGCAAAAACACACCGATACCGAACAGATACTCCGGGTAAACGCGGAATATGCCACAGTAGAAGATCGCGGCGATGGTGACCAACTGAAAACCGTTGATGAGCTTGCTCTTGCGCATTGTCGCTTTTGGGAATCGCACTCGCGACACCATCAAAATAGCCAGAAAAAACATGAGTACCGGCAAATACAGCTGCAAAGGCAAGACGCTGGACGTATCCTCATAATGAATCATGACGATGACCATCGATGAAAGCAGTCCGCCACCGGCCGCAGTTATCGGCACACCGGTAAACCAGCCAGGAATTGATATTGCCGTCGACAGGTTGAAGCGGGCAAGACGCATGGCTCCCGCAAGGACGAACACGCCGACCGAAACCAGCAACACCCAGAACTGTCCGGTACCGACCGTAATGCCGCCGATTTGCAGGCCCGCATTAAATATCAGGATGGCGGGCGCGACACCGAACGCAACCAGATCCGCCATCGAATCGAATTCTGCCCCGAAGCTCGACGTTGCCTTGAGCAGTCGCGCCGCCACACCGTCCATCGTATCCAGCAGTCCACACCACACAATCAGCCAGGCCGCGAGCTCAAGTTCGCCGACCTGAGTGGTAACAATAGAAGTGACGCCCAGCAGCAAACTCAGGGCTGTGAAACTGTTCGGGATTGAATAGCGAATAATACTCAAGAGTTGCTAGCGCCTCAGGACCGGAGTGAATTGCGCTCCATATTGCATGTGAGGCCGACTATTATCTAGTCACGCGATCACAATCGCATCAGCGTCCGCCAATGCTGATTCCCAAAGGGCCGCGTGGCAGCACAACCTGCATCGGAACACCCTCGCGCTCAATCTCCACCAAAACGTTCTGGCCGGGCGTGCCCTGCATCGTCTGCGCATTCAGATCGCGATTGCTGAATACACGTTCACCGCCGTACCTGATAATGCGATCACCTGCTTGCAGCCCCGCCGTCTGAGCCGGCGACGAATGCATCACGCTGCCGACAGCAACTGATGTAGGCTGGCCATAAGCATCCCGGTACATAACATATTCTGCTTCAGCGAGCTCTGCCCGCAGAGCAGCATCCGGATTAATTGCCAGGCTCCCTGGCTCCGGACGTGTACCGGATTGACGCGCGTCGTATCTCGCCTGCAGCGCTCCCATCTGCAACTCGGCTTCTCTTTGCACGATGGATGCAGCGCGGTCCGCACTGAAGCCTGCAGCAATCAATGCTTGAGTTCGACCCTCCGGTGAGGAGAGCTCATTGCGAGGCCGTTGTCTTGACGTTTGGCGGGCTTCGACCACCCGCACGTCTTCAGGGTCTGCGGTATTTTCCTGGCGGCGCCTGGTTTCTTCACTCCGGACTTGCTCCAGCTCATCAAGGACAAAGCGCAGCTCCTCTTCTATTAGCTGTCGTGCATTGCGCTCTTCACCGACAGCGATTTCCAGCGCTCGAATACGCTCTTCGGTGGCGGCACCGGAATCGAAATGGGCATCAGACCGAGTCGTATCCGCGGCCTCATCAGACGGGCCGGTGCTGTTCAGGACGATGGCCGCTAGCGCAAGGCCGCCGATGAGCACTGCCCCTGCTACTACGGTCTGAATGCGTATCGCCATCAGTTCAACTACCTGCCTCTATAGTGCCGTGAAATGCGATACAACACCTCTTCCGGTGGCGCTCGCCTACCAACAAAACATCATCTGTGGTGTCATACAGCCTTGCAAAATACTATCAGGTAACTGACGTGACCCATAAAATTTGGATTAGTGCACTATTTGCTATTGCTATAGTGGCCTGCTCAGACTCACCGGACGACTCCGCTGCGCAGCGCGTAAACACAATTGCGCAGGAATTTACTGACGGCTACTACGCACAGTTCCCGGAGGAGATCTATGAGGTCGGCTATCCCGAGGAATCGCCAGACCATTTCGGTGATCATAGTGCGGAACAGCTGAAGATATGGAACAGCGAAATCGACATCTGGGCTGCCGCGCTGGACCGAATTGATGTTGCCCAGCTGGCCGGGACGCCGGAGCAAATTACCTACGTTTTCACCCGCGATCGATTGCAAGCCATTATTGATCGCCGGGTTTGCCGCACCGAGCTCTGGAATGCCAGTCCAGCGTGGACGGGCTGGCAATACATGTTCGCATCAACCCTCGCGGTACAGCCAATTGCTACCGAGGCAGATCGTCAAGCTGCGCTTCGCCGCGTTGCCGACATTCCGCGCTACCTGCAGACAGAAATCAGCAACCTGCGTCAGGGCCAGGACGCGGGCTATACCGCGCCGGCCAGCAATGTTGTTGTGGTCGTGGAGAAGACGACATCGCTGATCAACTCAGCAACTGACGAATCACCGTTTTTCAGCCCGGCAGCGCGCTCGGATGATGCTGCTTTCAGCGCGCAGTATCGCGAGATCCTGGAAACGGAGGTCATTCCGGCGCTGGTCAGGTATCGCGACTTTCTGGCAAACGACTACGACGGCCACGACGGCATTGGTGTGAGTGCCAATGTCGATGGCGAGGCCTGCTACGCGGCATCGGCCCGTTTCTGGTCCTCGATCTCAATGGATCCGCTGGACATTCATCGGGCCGGACTGTCTCAAATGTCCCGAATTCAGAGCGAAATGCTGCAGATTGCCAAGACATCTTTTGGCACCAGCGACGTCAAAGGGCTGCTGGCGGAGTTACGCACCAATAGTGAGTACACGTTTAAAGACGAAGCAGAGATGATGCAATACATCACAGCTGCCGTAGCTCGCGGTGAAGCAGCTGTAGGCGACTGGTTTGGGAATGTACCCGATGCAGAAATGATCATTATCGCGTCGCCGCCTTATGACAAGGATTCTGGTGGCGGATTCTACGCCGCAGGCTCGGCTGACGGCAGTCGGCCAGGCAGCTACACAGTCGGCACGTACAACCCACAAGGCATCAGCCGGGCCGGCCAGGAATCCACCGCCTTTCATGAAAGCTATCCCGGGCACCATTTGCAGGTGTCCGTCGCCATGAACAACGAATTTCTGCATCCAATTCTCAGATTCATGTACGTATCAGGTTCGGCTGAGGGCTGGGCTCTCTACACCGAACGGCTTGCCGACGAAATGGGGCTCTACTCGGATGACGTTGCCCGCATGGGGATGCTATCCAATGAAGCCTACAGGGCCGCTCGCCTTGTCATTGACCCCGGCATGCACGTGATGGGCTGGTCGCGCCAGCAAGCCACGGACTACATGCTGGAAAATACGGCGGAGAGCGTTGCTGGGGTCACTCAGCAGGTGAATCGCTACGCCGCCGTGCCCGGCCAGGCAACCTCATACTTGCTCGGCAGCCTGGAGATCCAGCGGCTCCGCAAACATGCCGAAGACGCACTCGGCGAGCGCTTCGATATTCGCGAATTCCATGACCGAATGCTTATCAATGGCGGCATCACGCTGCCAATGCTGGGTACGGAAATCGACCGGTGGATTGCCGAGGTAAACACGGAAAACAACTAGTATTAGGCCTGATTGCAGGGAACTGCCGCTGCAAATAGTGTCAAACAATAGAACATTTCAGGGGACTATCATGACTCGTCAATTCCGCTTGCTGGCAACAGCAACTATTGCTGTGCTCGCCTTTCAGCCTTTGTTTGCTCAGGACGAAGCGCCAGTCGATCCAGCGCACACGTGGGATCTCACAGAACTCTATCCAACCGTTGATGACTGGAACACCGCTCGCGAAGAGGTCATGGCCGACTTCGACAAAATCGAAGCTCGCCGCGGCACCCTTGGCGACAGCGCCGACACCTTGTACCAGACCTATCGACTTGTCTCTGACACGCTGAAAAAGGCGGGTCGCGTCTATGTATACGCTTCACTCAATGCCGATGAAGATGTGCGCATAACCGACACGCAGGAACGAAACCAGCTGGCGGGCATCATGTTTTCGCGATTCGGCGAGGCAACTGCCTGGATGCAGCCCGAATTGATCGAAGTGGGCGCTGAAGTGATCGAGTCTTACGTGCACGAAGATGAACGTCTGGCACCGTTTGCATTCCAGATTGATGACAGTCTGCGCAATGCGCCGCACACTCTGAGCGAGGAAACCGAGCAAACTCTGTCCTATTTCTCACAGACTTTCGGTGCGGCTTCGGACACCTATAATCTGATCGCCAACTCCGATATCCCTTGGCCGACCATTACGCTTTCAACCGGCGAAGAGGTCACCGTCGATTCGCAAGGCTATGGTCGTGCGCGTGGCAGCGAGAACCGTGACGACCGCAGGCTGGTCTTCGATACCTTCTGGAACAAGTGGCTCGAATATCGCAGCTCCGTAGGCATGGTACTGAATTCCCACGTGCAAACTCAGGTGGCCCTCGCCAAGTCCAGAAATTTCGACAGTGTGCTACAGCGTGAATTATTCCAGGACAACATCCCGCCCGCGGTCTATCACACGCTGGTTGCAGAGGTAAACAAAGCGCTGCCGACGTTGCATCGCTACTTCAAACTGCGCGCACGCATGCTCGGCGTAGAACAATTGCATTACTACGATATCTACCCGCCACTGGTCTCTCTGGATCGGAAGTTCGACATTGAGACCAGCAAGACGATCACGCTTGAAGCGATGTCAATTCTCGGTGACGACTGGGTCAGCATGCAGAAAGAAGCGATGGATGAACGCTGGATGCACGTCTACCCACAACGTGGCAAACGATCTGGCGCGTACATGCAAGGCTTCGCCTACGATGTCCACCCTTACCTGTTGCTGAACCACAACGATAATTATCCCGCTCTTTCCACCTTCGCGCATGAATGGGGTCATGCGATGCACACGCTGTACGCGAGACAGGAGCAACCGTTCGAAACAGCAAGCTACGCGACCTTCATTGCCGAAATTCCTTCGACATCGCTTGAGTTGATCCTGCAGGACTACATGTCGCAGAACGCTGAGACCATTGACGAGCAGCTGTACTACCTCGGCAACGGTCTGGAAGGAATGCGCGGCACATTCTTCCGTCAAACGATGTTCGCCGAATTCGAGCTTGCACTCTACGAAGCCGCAGAACGCGGTGAAGCGTTATCGGGAGAAGGCATCTCAAAACTCTATGCTGATATCGTGCGGCGCTACCATGGCCACGACGACAAGGTCGTGATTGTCGATGACCTGTATACGAACGAGTGGATGTTCATACCGCACTTCTACCGCAATATGTATGTATTCCAGTACGCGACCTCCAAGACCGCAGGCGCGGCGCTTTACGAAAAAATCGTCAACGAAGGCGAAGCCGGTGTGGAAAACTACAAAGATCTGTTGCGCGCTGGTGGCTCCAACTACCCGTATCTTCTTCTGGTTGAAGCGGGTGTTGATCTCGCGACACCGGAACCGTATCAGGCAATCGTCAACAAGATGAACGCGGTGATGGATGAGATGGAACGTCTGCTCGACGAAAAAGGTATGTAGTCCGTCGATTTGAATCGCGGGGTCATAGGAATACAGCGGGTGCCCGTTGAAATCAGTGAGGTTCGACGGGGTGGGCCAGCTCCTACGGCGAATCAGCCGGCCTGGATCGCGGGCATGGCCCGCTCCTACAACGAACCGCCCGGCCTGGATTGCGGGCATGGCCCGCTCCTACAATAATCCGGCCGGCCTGAATCGCGGGCATGGCCCGCTCCTACAACGATCCGCCCTGCCTGGATTGCGGGCATGGCCCGCTCCTGCAACGATCCGGCCGGCCTGAATCGCGGGCATGGCCCGCTCCTACAATGGACCGTCTGGCTGAATCGCGGGCATGGCCCGCTCCTGCAATGGACCGCCTGGCTGAATCGCGGGCATGGGCTGCTCCTACAATGGACCGCATTGTCTGAATCGCGGGGTCATGGGAACACAGCGGGTGCCAGTTGAAATCGCTTAGGTTCGACAGGGTGGCCTGCTCCTACAGGATGCGTTGTTCTTGTAGGAGCGGGCCATGCCCGCGATCGTTCCTCGCGAATTTCGCTCAATCTGTCGTTGAACCAGTCAATCGCCAGGTGCGGCTCATCCTCACCGCAATGTATTTCATAGGGCTTGCCGGACCACGAACTCTTGCTCGCAATACGCTCGATGAACTCTTCAGTGCTATCAAAGTAACGGCCACCTCGTTCACGCTTCATCTGCAAATGTGCTACCGCATCATCCACGTCGTACTCTTTTCCATTCCTTACAAACACACACTCACTGCTTGTAACAGCGTCGAGTAACGCATCAATTTCCTCATCCATCGTCGCGCTGCTCGCAATGAGCGGCAAGATGACAATCGTGAGCGTAGCAAGAACCCTATTCAACGATGCGCGCATTGCTGACCTCCGCCGCGCAACGACTTCCGGCCGAGAACGCCTGGCTGGTACCTGCACTATCGATTTCGCCCGGCTTAAGCTGCCCGGAAAATCTCTGCGTCAGATTACGCTGGCTGCCACCACTGTCGACGTAAGTCACTCTGACCTCGATACTCTGGATGACGACCTGGGTGTCGTTTCGAACTGAAACCCCTAGTCTGCCGTTACCGTCATCGCCGCAGGCCGACGCAACGTACGCACCAGGATTTGTCGGCAACTCCAGCTTCACCAGTTGCGCCGTTGCGGCTGCGCCGATATCGCCACCGGTTTCCGCAACCACCTTGTAGTGTTCAATCGCCTTCGCGGTATCGCCGCGGTTCGCTGCAATTTCGCCAAGTATATAGTGCGCAGGTGCTGTCGGTAGAATGCGGAGACTTCGCTCCAGATCCGCTTCGGCGGCGTCCGCTTGGCCCAGTTCATTTTTGGCGATGCCACGCTGCAAGTAGTAGTAGAAGAAATTTCCGCGTCGATCAACGGCTCGATCGTAGTTGGTCACCGCCATGTCGTACTTGTCCTGAATGAGCCGGACATCTCCTCGCAGCGCATGAAAATTTGCCTCATCCGAAAACAGGTCCAGCGCGGTATTGGCAGACGCCAGCGCTTGCTCTATATCCTCATCCGCAAGCGCCTTGCGGCCTTCATCGTAGGCATCATAGGCGGGTTTTACGGCATTCGTTTTCTGCATAGCTGCTCGAAAACTGTCGACCCCCAATATTCCGCCCTGCGGCAGATTTGAAGCGGTCTTGATGTTCGCCTGCACGCGCTCTTCTGACGGTGGGTGACTGGAGAATAGGCCACTAATCCAGTCCTGTTGATGGCCCTCACTAAGACGTAAGAAGGTTCGTTGCAGCGATACCGCGCCTTGCGGGTCATACCCCACTTTCGACATGTATCGCATGCCGTACTTGTCCGACTCAAGCTCAGCGCCACGACCGTATCTCATAGTGACCAGTTGCGCGGCAGCACCAGCGCCACCGACCGCCATGTTGCCATAGTCGCTATCGCTGGTGACAACAGCCGTTGCGACGACGAGCCCTTGCATCCACATTCCACGCGTCATCTGCTGCGCAGTATGCCGCGCTGCTGCATGTACGATCTCGTGACCCAGCACGGCGGCAAGCTCAGCCTCGGACCCGAGCTCAGTCAGCAGACCACGATTGATAGCAATCTTACCGCCCGGCAATGCCCAGGCATTCGGCACAGAATTATTAAGTACAACAAACTCATAGGGCAACGGACTGTCGCTTACCGCAGCCAGCTTGTTGCCTATACTTTTGACGTACTGGGTGAGTTGCGGATCGACATCGTACTGACCACCTTGCGACTGCTGCATGGGCGCATAGTTTTGCTCACCCATTTGTACCTCTTCGCTACCGCTCATCAGTACGATTTCGCGGTCGCCGGTAACCGGGTTGACCGAACACCCGGCCAGGAAAATCAGGATGGGTATGATGATTTTGCTTATGTTGAGCATTGTTCGTCCTTTCTGACAGCCAACCTTCGGCTGTGTGCCCGCTGTGGCGTCCAGGGCTTGCAAGTATAGCGCCTCTGTAAAATGGTGGAATGGTGGAATCCCAAATAATCCCAGTAGCCGAAACACAGATTGGAGTTTTGATTTGGGTTATGAATAGTACCGAGCTAATAGTCCCGCGCAGGCCCTGCAATGAACGGTGAACTCGAGTATTGGCGCCTGGCTGCCGGCCTTGGTCTGTGATTCTTTGGCATGCACCAGCTCGAGCATGCACTGACTCAGCTGGCCGGTCGATCTTTCAAGAAGTTCCTGCGGCAATACACCGCCCGCCCTAGCCACGGTGTGATCGCCGGCGCACTTACGACAGCAGCCCTGCAGAGCAGCTCAGTCGTTGGCCTGATGTCGGCCCTCGCTGAGGCGATGCTGAGTCCGGATTCTGCGAGCAACTTCGAGAGCATTCCTACGACGAGGTAGGTGATATCCCGAATAACGCCATGTCCGGTCAAAAGGCAGGATAACGCTCTGGATTTTTATCTGAGCGAATGGCGTGACACACAAAATTGCACAGATCCTCGAACAACTTCGGGAAGATCACCGCAATATGGCGATAATGCTGACCCTGCTTGAGTCAGAGGGCAGTCGAATACATGCCGGTAACGAGCCGGATTTCGAGTTATTGCACGACATACTCAGCTACCTGACGGTCTATTCTGATGCGGTGCATCACCCAAAAGAAGACCTGATCTACGCCAAATTGTGGTCGCGGGGACCACGGCTCTCTTCGGGACTCGAACGAATTGAAGATGAGCATCGCGAACTGGCTGAGCTCGGACAGATTCTGCGGCGCGACTTCGAGGCGATTGTGGCTGGGGCGGCAGTGACTCGCGACCGGGTCATTGCCGATACATTCACCTACGCAGATCGCCTTCGCAATCATATGCGCTGGGAAGAAGAAGATCTTTTCCTGCGTGCCGACAAAGTGGCGGCGGGCGGAGAGGATGTAACCGTGGATGCATCACATCTGAGCACTGATGATCCGGTATTCGGCGAAGCTCCGGAAGCCATCTTCGATAATCTATTGCGCAGCATTAAGGAAGCGGCGGCGCAACGAGATACTAAATCGGACTAGAAATAGACCGCAAACTGGGCGAATAGCCCGGCGTCTCTGGAAAGGTAGAGACCGGGTATGCCGACTTCAATGCCGCCGAATTCCGTGCCGTCGTCGCCCAGGGGAATATTGAGACTCCCCAGCAAGGTCATGTTGTCACCAAGGCTGTATTGGGTAATTAACTGGAACAGACCGCTCGGGTCACCGACATTGGCAAGCAGCGTCGGTGTCACGGTCCAAAGGGGCGTCATTTCTATTGTCAGGCTGCCTGCAAGGTAGTTTCGACCCAACGTATATAACTCGCCCCGAGACAGACGTCGCAATAAATCAGGATTGTTTGCCAGACTTTCAGGATCGTACTCGCCAGCATGTTGACCGAAGCCATTGAAGTAAACTTCAAGCGCACCGCTGGCGTTCTTGCTGCCCCAAATCCACGAGTAACTGACGTTGGCAACGAACTGCAGGTAGGTATCCACGCTTGTATCAGTGATAACGATGTCACCACTTGCCAGTGCTCCGCCAATGCTGCGCATTACGCCTAGTCCAACCACCGGGTCGTCGTAACTCGTTGCCACGAGCAGGTCGTACTCGGTCTCTCCGGCAAAGCCGTGATACTTAAGCGCCACGGTTGCTTCGCTTGACTCCACATCGCCGCTATCGAGTTCGCGACGAAATACGGCAGCGCCCTGCACGTCGTCACCGCTATCACGAAGATACTGCACGTACAGCATGTCATCGCCAGTTTTGAATTCGGTATCAATGGCTGCTGGATCAAATGGATTTACAAGATCCATCGGCGCATAGAACAAACCGTTGCCCCAGGACAAGGCCTGCCTGCCAAATCGTACTACGGCCTTCTCGCTTGTGTACCCCAGCCAAAGACGATCAAGGCGCTGCACGACAGCCGTTTTATCCTCGTCGTAAATCGTATGCGTAAGGTCAAACAGGCGCCGATCATCATTGGGCAAGCGATCGACATTTAGACCGCCCAACCCCGGCAGATCTCTGGTGTACTCAACCGTGTCACCGTACAGAACAAGAAACTGGTACGCCGTATCGAATGTCCAGCCGCCTTTACGTGCCTTGAAATTCAGCCGCAGATTGCTTTGCAGATCCACAGCGCTCGAACCGGCGATAGCATTGAAAATGCTGTCGCTCGGAAAAGATTCTCCAAGCAACCGGACTTTCGCATGCCCGCCAAATTCGTACTTGCTGTCATCGGCGCATACAGCCGCAGACAACAGTAGAAGGACCAGCGATAGACTAGGTTTGTTGCTGCTTGATGTCATCGACAATTCGGCCATCCAACATTTTCACCAGGCGCTTCGCGTAGTTCATGACTCTCTGGTCATGGGTAGCGATGACAAAGGTGGTGTTGTGTCGCTCGTTAAGTTCGCTGAATAATTCCATGAGTTCGTCGGACGTTTTAGAATCGAGATTCGCTGTGGGCTCATCGGCCAGCACCAGTGCTGGTTTGGACACAATCGCCCGGGCGACCGCAACACGTTGTTGCTGGCCCCCCGACATTTCCGCAGGCAGCCGATCGCCAAGCCCGGCCAGACCAACCTCTTCCAGTATTTGCAGTGACTTCTGCTCCCTTTGGTTTGCCCCAACCCCCTGCACCTGCATGACAAACTCCACGTTTTCCTTCGCAGTCAGAACCGGAATAAGATTGAAGGCTTGAAAAACAAATCCGATTTGCCGCAATCGCAAATCGGCCAGGTCGCCCTTGCTCAGATTATCGATACGCGTGCCGGCAACGTAGATCTCGCCACTATCCGGCTTATCCAGGCCGCCGATAGCATTCAGCAAGGTCGTCTTGCCACCACCCGATGGCGCAGAAAGACAGACAAATCCTCCCGCATCAATCTCAATACTGACGTGATCGAGCGCCTTTATATCCTGATCGCCCTGACGGTAAGTCCTGCACAAATCAATACAACGAACAGCTGTCATCATCAGACCTTTGTAATCGCTTCAATGGGTTCATAGTGAGCGGCACGCCACGCAGGCGACAGGCTCGCCAGGAAGCCGAGTACCAGCACAACGACGTTGGCGAGAACGATATCGCTCACCAGTAACTCCGGTGTCAGGGTGCTGGATCCACCAAACATTTCCATACCTTCGGCAACGATCGATAGATCAACGCCGTCTTTCATTGGTTGCACGCTGGCCCACGCCAGCGCAGTGCCCATCACTAACCCGAGTGCAAGTAACATCAGTGACTCGACGATGATCTGGCCAAGTATCATTATCGGCCGCATACCCAACGCGAGCATCAAGCCGATCTCGCGCACGCGTTCAAAGACCGCCATAACCAATGTATTCACCAGCCCGAATGACAACGCCAGGAAGATTACGATGATCCAGACGAGCACGAAGCCATCCATCACCTTGAGCATTGCGCCCAGGTACGCATCGATCTCGTACCAGCGCCGCACTTCAGCACGGCTGTCAATCAACACCGAGACTTTATCGAACAGGGGTTCGACATTGCGATAATTATCACCGACGACAACCAGTTCTGATACCTGGTCTTCGATGTGCAGCATCTTTTGCAGCGTTGATTTGCCCGCGAATACGTACGCTTCCTCGAACGCCTCAATATTGGCGTCAAACAAGCCTACGACGCGAAAACCCCGATCGGCGATTTCATTACTCGGATCCTGACTCATGATGACGATGCGCTTGCCAACACGCGTGTCGAGTGTCTCTGCCAGTTTGCGACCGATGACAATGCCGCTGTCGTCAGAATCCTCCAGAAACCGACCCTCGACGTCGTCATAGGAAACGAAAGTGAGATTACGTTCGGAAGCGGGGTCGACGCCGAGCAAGGTCACGCCGCGTGACTCCCGCTCGCTTGAAATAACAGCCGGTACACGCACTCTGGACGCCCAGAGTCGAAACCCAGCCGCATTAAATTCCGCGGTGATTTCCGCATCACTGATATCGATCAGGTTCGCGATACTTGGGTCGTCGCGATACGCAGGATGATGTACTTGAATGTGTCCCGGCATCGCACTGATACCGTCCTTAATCATTTCAGTGACCATGCCTCGCATCAGGGCTGTCATGAAAATCATCGCCCAGGTACCGAGTACGATTGCCGCGAGCATGATGATCGTGCGACGATGATTGCGCCAGAGGTTCCGCCATGCAAGCTGAAAGAGGAGACCAATCTGGTTCATCAGACGGCCCTCATCGCTTCGACCGGGTGCAAGCGGTTCAGGCGCAGGGCCGGATAGATGGCAGCGATAAGCGTGAAGATGAACACGACGACAGGGCCGATCAAGACTGAAGCCGCAGTGACCTGCGGATGAAAGCGGGATGGCAGGTTGAACTTCGCGCCCATTTCTTCCATACCCGGGTAAGAAAATCCGTTGACGCTGAACCACCAGGTAACAAGCGCGCCAAGCAGTGCCCCTAGTATGAGGCCCATCAGACCCATGATTGCGGTCTCAAGCAACACAAGGCGACCCAGCCTGCCCGGCGTCAATCCGAGCGCCATAACGATGCCGAACTCGCGTGTGCGCTCAAGCACCGACATCAGCTGAGTGTTGAGTACGCTAAACGCAACGAGCACAACAAGAATGCCGTACATGAAGAACGCACTGCTCATGTCGGCTTTGATTGCCTGTTGCAAGCCGGGTTGCAGCGCGTCCCAATCGTGAACGACCAGATCCTCGCCAGCTGGCAATACTGCGGCGACCTGCTGTTGTACTTGCGCTACCAAATCCGTATTTGTCGTATTGACGACGATCTGATGCCCACTTCCATTCATATAGAACGCATCCTGAAAATACGCGAGCGGTACTTCTGCAATATTTCGATCGAAGTCTGTGATGCCACTGTCGAACACGCCAACAATCGTGACGACAGCGGCGGCAAACGAGCCATCCAGACCGGACCCCAATATCGTGAGCTCATCACCGACTTCAACCCGAAGGTTCCGCGCCAGCGCAGCGCCGATGACAATCTCGGCGGCGTTCGGATCTGCTAAAAACCGGCCTTGTCGAATCAGGCCCGGAATCGTCGACACGGCAGGCTCGAACTCCGTCTCCACGCCAAACACGGCAATGCCATAACTACGCTCTTCGCTTGAGGCCAACGCAAATGCGGTAGCTCTTGCAGCAACCGCAAGCGCGTCCGTGTTCTCGCGCAGGGAATTGGCGAGTGGGATGATATCCGCCACAGTCTGGCGCATTTTCTGATCGTCTTTGTAGCCCGGCGCCTGAACCTGCATGTGGCCCGTAAAGGTTTGCAACGTGTTATCGATCATCAGGCCATACATACCAAACTGCAGCGAGATCATGAATACGAGCAACAAATTTGAAAACATCATCGCCCCGGTCGTTAACCAGGTACGCCGCGGGTGTCTCCAGATATTTCGCCAGGCCAGACGAAGTACGAGGTTCACGGCAGTTAGTCTCTCGGGTTGCGCAGGTTTGACTGAGTGAATAGCGAGTCCTTCAACTCCACCTCGTATTCCGCAGATTCAACAATAATCTCGGTCCACTCGTCGGGCGACTCAGTCTTGCTCATTCGTTGCTGCAGAGCGGCAGTTCGGCCGCCCATCTCACCGACTTCCAGTGACACCAAAGTCTTGACCAGCTCACCATCCTGATCGAAGAAACTGTGCTGCATGATGATCTGGTCACCGCGAATTCGCAGGACTTCCTTACCCCATACGACAGCGGCATCTTCGTGCGGTATCGCTTCAATCTCATAGACCGTCATTCCGTCAATGACTTCGGTACTCAGAAAAAAATGGTCGTATTGATCGATAATAGTGTCAGCACGTGCGATGTCCTTGTTTGAAAAATCCGAACCCATCCAGCTCTGGTTCATCATCGACGACGGAATCTTGATGACACGATTCACCTTGGGCGAGTACGACCACATGTTGTCGCCATCGGTCAGCGTCCCGTTGCCGCGATCCTTCTTGGGCTCCAGAACACGTACCAACGACTGATCATCGCCTTTGGTCCATGCCCGCATGGTCATCGACCGCTCCCAGTCCGGGCGATGAATGACCATCGTCATAACCGTATCGGACGTCAGACCACGCCAGTGGTCAATGGCATCTTTAACGACTTGCGATGCGTCTCGATCGTCGGCATATACGTTGGCGGGCATCGCAAGAACCGCGGCCAGAAAGAGTGTGCGCATAATCATGGGCAGGTAGTCATGCATCCTATTCAGTGACTGAGTATTTCATATCAACGCACGCCGGGCCACATCACTTATGTCTTGTTTTGTAAGTCTGCTAAGCTTGCTTATTGACCAAGCGGTAACGTAATGCACGAATTACTGGAAGAAATAGAGCGTTCTGGTGCCGGTGTAAACATTCTTAACATTCTATCCGCCTTGCTTTGCACAGAATATTAAGAATGTTTACACCGGCACCATTACTCTTGTTGAGAGCAAGCCTATGAGCGCACGTGACGCTACGTTCTCCCCTGACAGCAGCGAGTCTTTTTTTGGTCACCCGAAGGGCCTCTTCTACCTCGCATTCACCGAAGCATGGGAACGTTTCTCTTATTATGGAATGACAGCGCTGCTGGTTCTTTACATGGTCAACCAGGTGTTGTTGCCAGGCCATGTCGAAAACATAGCGGGCTTCGCGGGGTTTCGTAGTGCTATAGAGTCTGTTGTCGGACCCTTATCGCCGCTCGCACTCGCCTCGCAACTGTTCGGACTTTACACAGGATTCGTCTATTTCACGCCGGTCCTGGGTGGAATAATTGCAGATCGCTGGATCGGGCAGCGGAATGCCGTAATCATCGGTGCGCTGTCAATGAGCGCCGGCCATATTGCGATGGCTTTCGACCAGACCTTCCTCTTGGCCCTGTTGCTTCTCATCATCGGTTCGGGATTCCTGAAGGGCAATATCTCCGCACAGGTCGGCGCTTTGTATCCCTTGGATGACGAGGCGCGCCGCACTCGTGGATTCGCAATATTCAGCATTGCGATTAATTTCGGTGCTGTCTGCGGACCGCTGTTATGCGGATTTCTTGCGCAGTACTACGGTTGGCACTACGGATTCGGGGTCGCCGCAATTTTCATGCTTGCCGGACTCGTTACATACCTGTCGGGCTATCGACATCTCCCGGCAAGAGTGAAGCGACGTGAAAGGGCTTCTGTGAAGCTCTCGTCTTCCGATTGGCGCATAATTCGTGTGCTTTTCGTTGTAATGCTGATTACCGTTTTTCAATCTGTCAGCTACTATCAACTCGCCAACGTGTTTCAGATATGGGTGCAGCAACATGTCGATCTCAGCGTAGGCAGCCTCAGCATCCCGATCGCCTGGTATCAGTCGATTGACCCATTGGTGAGCATTCTTGCGGTTCCGCTGCTCTTCGGAATTTGGCAGTTACAGGCGTCTCGCCGCGGTGAGCCCAGCGATCTCGGAAAAATAGGAGTGGGTGCGTGGATCGCCGCAACCGCGAACTTGATTCTCGTCGTCGCTATCGTTTCGTCCGGGGGCGAGCCAATCCATCCGTTATGGCCCGCACTTTACTGCGCGGGGTTGGGAGTGGCATTCCTGTATTACTGGCCGACTTTGCTCGCTTTAGTTTCGCGTGCCGCACCCGCTTCAGCAAATGCAACCATGATGGGAATCGCATTTCTCACGCTCTTCATATCGAACAATCTTATTGGTTGGGTTGGACGATTCTACGAACAAATGAGCCCTACATCATTCTGGATTATGCACGCCGCAATCGCTGCAACCGGGGGCCTTTTGGTCATGGTGTTCGGCGGCCGGCTCACTCGGGCGCTCCGCATTGAGGAAGCACAGTCGATGCGGCCTTCTGCTATGACGCTAGAAGTAGAACGCTAGCCGCCGAGTATCGTGGTGCCGGTGTAAACATTCTTAACATTCTGTCCGCCTTGCTTTGCGCCGAATGTTAAGAATGTTTACACCGGCACCATTTCTTCACTGGCCAGCCCGTAGTTCCTCGGCTCCCAGCAGTCGACTGCGATTCGTCACCATACGATCGTGCAGTTCCGTGATCGCCACGCTGCCCTTCTTCTCACAGCAAAACGGCAGAACCGCGTGCACCGCGCAAAAGAATGCGGCACGAAGCATCGTCAGGCTGAAGCCCATTGCTGACACGAAATGCTGGCCGTAGTCTTCGCCGACTGATGCCGGGTGATCATTGAATTTACTCGCAAGCGACATTGACCTTCTCCTTTGCGGGTCATTTTGGGTCAGATCGGTGAGCATTTTGTTGCTTTTTATCCCGCTATTTGCCAGAATTGATGAACGTTTATTCCGTTTTTGCACAAGTTATGAAACAAATGGACAAAAAGGATCTGCAAATACTGCGCGTTCTACAAGGTAACGCCGACTTATCCATGGCCGAGGTTGCTGAGCGCTGCGCGTTATCCAAGACCGCCGTTTGGCGGCGGGTACGCGATCTGGAAGAAAAAGGTGTCATCCGCGGCCGCGTGACCCTGCTCGACGCAGACGTTATGGGTTTCGGCCTGACCATTTTTGCGCTCGTGCGCACCAATCAGCATAGCGACGAATGGTTCTCAAAATTCGAGCGCGCCGTCGCGTCAATCCCTGAAATTCTCGATTTTCATCGCACCAGCGGCAATATCGATTACCTGCTGCGAGTCGTTGCCAAGGACATGCGCCACTACGACGAAGTTTACAAACGTCTTATCCGCGAAGTCGATTTCGCTGACGTAAGCTCGACATTCGTCATGGAAACCTTCAAATCGGACACGCGCCTGCCGATCTAGCTGGACGCAGCAAGCCTCTGGAGTGCGCGTTCGAAATAAAGGCCACTCGCGTCTTCTTCTGTTCGCAACATGCTGTACGTGTTTCTCGCAATAGCGCCTGACTTTTGATTGGATAAACTGAATGCAGTCGCCACAAAGAGGACACGATCATGTTCAGCATCGATGCAATCATGAGTACCAACCTGATTACGATTAAGCCTGAGACCAGCCTCGCCGAGGCTCGTTCGTTGATGCAGGAAAATCGTATCCACCATCTGCCAGTGCTAGACGATGAAGGCGAACTGGTCGGCCTGGTCACACTGACGAACCTTCTGGCCGCTACAGACTCTATCTTGCGCGATGCCGAAAACCGGATTCACGCAGTGGATATTTCAATTGCGGATGTCATGGTGACCGACCTGGCGACCGTCGATCGAAATGCCAGCCTCAGGCAGGCTGCGCTATTTCTCGAGAAACACCGGATTGGCTGTCTTCCAGTCACTGACGACGGCAAACTGCACGGCATAATCACCGACACAGACTTCGTCGGAGTAGCGATCAATTTGCTGGAGCAAATAGAAGATACCGAACCCCTTGACGATGAAGTGGCGGAAGCCAACCTCTGATCAGGGCTGTTCTGGCAGGGCTAAGGGTTGTTCTTCCAAGGCGTGCTGTGCGTCGCGTTCAGAACCGAGCAAGATGGCAACCCATCGCGTTCGCTCATCGCTTTCGAGCGCAAGTTTCAGCGTCATCGACAATGGCACCGATAGCAACATTCCGACCGGCCCGAAGACCCAACCCCAAAAGAACAGGCCGATGAAGACGACGAGCGGCGAGATTCCGACGCCATAACCCATCAGTCGTGGTTCCAGAAAATTGCCGAAGACCACGTTGATCGAAGCAAACCCAATCGCCGTCGCGCTTGCCGCGCCAGGACCTAACTGTACGAGGGCAAGCAAAACCGCCGGAACCGCTGCGATTATTGATCCGATTGTCGGAACGTAGTTGAGCAAGAACGCCAGCATCGCCCACAACAACGGAAAATCCACTCCAACAGACCACGTCAGCAACCCTGCCAGGAGGCCAGTCGCGAAGCTGACCACGGTCTTAATACCCAGATAGCGTCCAAGATCAGCGAGGAATTTTCGCGGGCCTTCCAATGAGTCGGCGCTACGGCCGAATGCCACTCGAATCTTTGTTGACGCACTGGATGCTTCGAGCAACATGAAAATGATCGTAAAGAAGATCAGAAAAATATTGGTCAGGACACCCTTCAAACCATTGAGAATGCTTGCAGCAAGACCCATCGCCCATCCCGGGTCGATCATGTCGCCCAGGTTTTCGATGGACTCATCAAAATTGAAGTTCTTGATTATGAAATCGACGACACCGTCAACTATGATATCAAGGCCCGCCTGATAAGCAGGCAGAGCGGCGGTAAATTCGGCAATCGACGTGCCAACGATTGTGCCGACAACGGCCAGAATCAGCATGATCACGGTAACAATGATCAGCGCGCCGAGTATCGCTGGCACACGCTTGCGTTGCATCCACAGCATAGGCCGAACAGATATCAATGCCAGAAATGCCGCGACCAGAAACGGTACCAACAGATCCTGCGCCATTTGCATGCCGAGAATTAAGATGACAACCGCAGCGGCGCTGATAACTGCACTGCCCTTGTTATGCGTAACCTGATTCAAACTGCTGGTAACCATGGATGCCGGAAGCCTGAATCATCGCACACCTCAGACTGCGATTTTGTACCAATTGCTCACGCGGGCCCGGCATGAAGCATGGGGTCGCTCCTGAGATTCTGCTCGCTACCCACGTGGTAGAATATCGGGCGACAAGCCGCGGCCAGACCGCTGGTCTCTTGCATGGGCTAACGATAAGGACAGAAAAAATGCTCGTATCCATTATCAGATTTCAAATGGGTGTATTGCTGGTCGTTACCCTTCTGCTTACGCCGTTTGGCGTTGCTCCAGCTGATGAGGGTTGTGAGCCCGCCGGCGACTATCAGTTTGTTTGTGGCATGCAGAACGCCGAAGATATTGTGCAGATATCAGGCTCGAAGTGGTTGGTCGCCAGTAGCCTGGCACCAAATTCGGCGCTATATCTGATCAACTCGCAGGAGAAATCCTGGTCAATGATGTACGACCCGGCAGAACCGCGTGTTCAACAGGACATGGAAACCTATGTCGACTGCCCTGGGGCCCCAGGTCCGGACCCATTCGTCACTCACGGGCTGAATATTCGCACCAAGACGGACTCTCGTTCGACTCTCTATGTTGTAGGGCACGGCGGCCGCGAGGCAATTGAAGTATTTGAGATTGATTCCAGTGGCGCACAGCCGATTCTCACGTGGGTTGGTTGCGTCATGACCCCTGATGGAATGGCAGCTAACAGTGTTACGTCCCTTGAAGACGGGTCGTTGTTGGTGACGATCCCTCTACATGCAGGCATCCCTATCGGTGCCGCGTTGGCAGGTGAGGATACCGGCGCCGTGTACGCCTGGTCGCCCGGGGATAGCGGCTTTACAATAGTAGAGGGCACATTGATGCCGTATCCGAATGGCATTGAAGTATCTGCGGATGGCGAGGAATTCTACATCGCTTCATCGGGACGCCAGACTGTTGAAGCGTACTCAAATACGGATCCTGCAGAGCAGTTGAGAGTCAGTTCTGAGCTTGAATTCGTACCAGACAACATACACATGACAAACGGCGGGCGGCTGCTTACTGCAGGGCTACATCTCGATGACCCGGTTTGTGGCAAGGTCTTGCTTTCACATGACTTCAGTCTCGAGGAATTTGCGGCCTGTCCGCGTGCATTTACGGTCTTGTCTTTCGACCCCGGGTCTCTGCAAAGCGAGGCCATAGCATCCGGCCCAGCCAACAAGAGCTTCAGCAACATCACGATGGCTGTGCCTGCCGGCGATGAACTCTGGATTGGAACGTTCTCGGGAGACCGGGTTGCGTATCGTAAGCTTGACCCGTAACAAAGAGCGACAGATCGCATGCCATTCCTGGATACAAGACGATGACTGAACAGGCAAGTGCGCCTAATAAGAACATTGCGAAGACCAGGCAATGCTACCTGGCATTCGTACTGGCTTGCGCTCTGTTTCCTGGCCCGCAGACTGATATCGCCATGGCTGATACCAGCCCCAATGTTGTCGATATAGGTGTGGACGAACCGCGAGCGTTCTTGTTCGTCGGCAATAGCTACATGTACTACAACAACAGCATGCACCAGGCTTTCTTGTCTATTGCGCAATACGCCGACCCGGACAACCGCGAATCGTACCGCGCTACATCCGCTACCGTTAGCGGTGCCGGACTTAACTGGCACGATATGGAGTCGTATTTTAGACCGGACGGATTGGCCGAATACTCATTCATTGCCGGCAATGAAGTCCAGTTTAATAGTTTTGAAAAGCTGTTTGATGTCGTCATTATGATGGATTGCAGCCAGTGTCCGATTAACCCCAGGCTGCGGGATCGTTTTCATGAGTACGCTGCCAGACACAGCGACACGATTGTGCAGAACGATGCACGACCAGCACTGTTCATGACCTGGGCTTACGCAGACAAACCGGGCATGACAGCGGAACTCGTCGAGCAGTACACAATAGCCGGCAACAAGAATAACGCCCTGGTCATTCCAGCGGGTCTTGCTTTTGCCAGCGCAATAAACAAGCGACCCGAACTCGCACTTCACCAGCCCGACAACAGTCATCCCAGCGTGGCCGGCACTTATCTTGCGGCGTTGACATGTTACGCCGCAGTGTTCAGGAAGCCGCCGACCGTTGCTTGGGCGCCCGATGGTATCTCTGACGAAATCGCAAAATTCCTGCAGGCTGTCGCATGGGAAACAGTGCAAAACTACTACGGCGACTAGATCGATGAGCAAGACAAGGAAAACAGTACAAGACGGCGAAACGAGTCGCGACCCTTCGTGCAGATGTTAGACTGACAATCAGCTGCTTGTAAGAAAAAGCAGATATCCCATCGCTACCAAACGGACTCCGTCAAACAGACCCGGCGAGATTCAAGGTCTGTTGACGATCTCTGTCGAATCGGAAAAGGATCAGGAATGACAACGCTTGTAGTTGGAGCCAGCGGCGCGACCGGACGACTGCTCGTGCAGCAGCTGCTCGAGCGCGGGGAGCACGTGAAAATCATCGTTCGATCAGCGGAAAACCTCCCCGCCGAAATCACAGGGCACAGTAATCTGAGCATCACTCTCGCAAGCGTTCTGGACCTTAGCGATGACCAGATGGCCAAACATGTCAGCGGTTGTGACGCCGTGGCCTCCTGTCTTGGTCATAACCTGAGGTTCAGGGCGTTATTCGGACCTCCGTACAGGCTGGTTACTGACGCCGTTCGACGACTGTGCAGTGGCGTCAGCGCCAGCAGGCCAACCGCGCCGGTCAAGTTCGTGCTCATGAATACCACCGGAAACAGCAATCGCGATCTGGACGAGCAAATATCATTGGGTCAGAAGTGCGTCATCGGACTACTTCGTCTGTTGCTGCCGCCACATGCGGACAACGAAAATGCGGCGGACTATCTGCGCACTGAGATTGGTCAGAACGACGGGACCGTCGAATGGGCGGTGGTACGTCCTGACACCTTGACCGATGCAACAGAACCAACGAACTTCACGGTGCACGATTCGCCAATCAGAAGCGCTATCTTTGACGCCGGTGTAACGAGCCGAATTAACGTGGCTGTTTTCATGGCTGACCTTATCGTCGACAATCGAACATGGACACAGTGGCAGGGAAAAATGCCGGTAATCTATAATAAGGAACTGCAGGCGACCAGCGTGGTGGAGAATTGAATGAATATCGTATTTGACCTTGGCGGTGTGGTCTTCAACTGGCAGCCGCGGAAATTGATCAGCAGCGTCTTTGCTGACGAAGAAACTCAGAATCTGATCATGTCAGACATTATTGAGCACCCTGACTGGCAGGAGCTCGACAGGGGTACTCTCGAACGAGAGCAGGCGATCGTCAGGGGCACCAAACGCTCCGGACTTGCCGAAGACGATATCCGGGCGCTATTCGACGCAGTGCCAGGATCCCTTACACCGATTCAGGGAACGATTGACCTGATCAAGGTACTGGCACTCACCGATCATCGACTATTCGTTCTTTCGAACATGCCCATTGAACTCATGCAACATCTTGAAGCGGCACATGACTTTTGGGACATATTCGACGGCAAGACTATTTCGTCTCGTATCAAGCTGGTCAAGCCGGAAATCGAGATCTACGAGCACTTGCTGGCCACGCACGGTTTGGTCGCGACAGAGACCGTCTTTATCGATGATCTGGAAAAGAACGTTGCCGCTGCATCGACGCTCGGCATTCACACCATCCGATTTATCAGCCCGGAGCAATGCAGGCAGGACCTGGCCCGGTTGAATTGCTTGTGACATTACGCATACTGACTGCCGTCCGTCGCGGACATGGAACCCTGTAATTATCGAGGAGTAGAACCCTTGTCTAAACTGTTACCCATTACTGGCAAGCGAATAACACTCAGGCGACTCACAACCGCCGACCTGCCCGACTTCCAGGCCTACCGAACTGATGCAAGTGTCGGCCTGTATCAGGGGTGGCAGCCGCAGTCTGATGAGCAAGCTTCTGCGTATCTGGACATGGCGAGCACAGCTGAACCGTTTCAGCCAGGGGTCTGGTTTCAGTTAGGCATCGCAGATTACGATTCTGGAAGGTTGATTGGCGACATCGGAATTCGCCTTGCTTCGAGTGCTCGTGAAGCCGAAATCGGTTTCTCGCTGCACCCCCAATCGCAAGGTCGCGGCTTCGCGTCTGAAGCGGTCAGCGAAGCGATTTCCTTTATCTTCGGCAACACGCATTGCGATCAGATCAAAGGCGTAGTCGATGCTCGAAATCATGCCGCTATCCGGTTACTGGAACGCCTTGGAATGCGCCATGTTGAAACCGTTGACGCAACTTTTGAAGGGCAGCCCTGCAAAGAACATGTGTTCGTACTGCAACGGACGACCAACTGAGCAACGGCTTCGGTCAGAAATCGACGAACTCGGCGTCTTCTGAATTTACGTCGCCGGCATATCTGCTATGCTTTTATTTTTGCCAACAACCACTTAGGAACTCGTATGGCCGTTGAATCTCAGATGTTGCCGCTTGGCACGTCGGCACCAACATTTTCGCTCCCGGATCCGGATGGCCAGCTGCATGCGCTAAGAGACGGTGCGGATGCCTATCTCATCATGTTTATCTGTAACCACTGCCCTTACGTTAAACATATGCGCGAGGAGTTAGCGATAATTGGTCGGGAGTATGGTGCCAGGAACGTCGCGGTCTACGCAATCAACAGTAATGATGCCAGCAACTATCCGGATGACGGCCCGGAACACATGCAGAGAGAAGCGGCGACCTGGGGCTACACGTTTCCCTATCTTGTCGATGAGGATCAGTCGGTAGCGCAAGCGTATCGTGCCGCCTGCACACCCGATTTTTTCGCTTTCAATGCTGATCAGACACTGATCTACCGCGGCCAGCTGGACAGCAGCCGGCCTGCGAACGGTGAACCCGTTACAGGACGAGACTTGCGTGCAGCGCTGGACAATGTGTTGCTGGGCTTGCCGGTCAGCGATCAGCAGACACCAAGCATTGGCTGCGGTATCAAGTGGAAGCCCGGCAACGCCCCGGGTTAGTGGGCCGCTTGATTAATAAGGTAACGCTCAGCAGGCCTGACAGCTGTCGGAGCAAGGCGGTTAAGTGCGGGCATAGCACCGCTATGGCCGCGCTTGAGCAACGCTGCACTGGCGGCTGTCCTGCGGGTCTGTACGGCCGCGCCGTCACCGGCGTTGCGCAGCTTGCCAAGGACTGGGCCATTGGCTTCGCACCGCGCCTTGTTGACGGCGCGGCCGTACAGACTGAGTGTCACCTTATT
>RCNF010000123.1_pt1 | contig 54514 bp, 43 predicted proteins | sample 2041311 | NCBI WGS metagenome assembly RCNF01 (sample SAMN09708228, study PRJNA481090) | Marine sediment metagenome, whole genome shotgun sequencing project. | biome: marine sediment; feature: ocean; material: sediment; isolation source: Sewage treatment plant 2 marine sediment (STP2) ...
GGTGGTCACCGGTGGGCCGCGGACGATCTACCACCGTGGTGAGCTCGAACCCCTCGAAATTCCGTTCAACCATGCCCTCGAGCCGGAGTTCGAAGTCGCTCGACCGCGGGGCTATCTCGTCCATGCCGGGTGGCCGCAGATCGACGAAGTAGTGAGTCGCCACGGCCTCATCGCAATCCCGCTCGCCGAGCCTCTGGAGCTCGAAGTCGAGACGATCCGGGTCGCCGAACCAGTGGTCGGAACATCGCCGTACCAGGGCGCGGTGACCGTCAACGACTTCACCGTCACCCGAGCCCTCGAAACCCGTGAGATCCCGGCTGGCAGCCTGTGGATTCCGGCCGACCAACCCGATTTCGAGATCGCGGTCCAACTCTTCGAACCCGAAGCCCCGGACTCATTGCTTCGCTGGGGCGAACTCTCCTCGATCTTCGAGATGAAAACCTACATCGGGATCGACAAGCTCGAGGAACTCGTCGGCCCGATGCTGGAAGACGAGACCGTTCGCGCCGCGTGGGAGAGCGCCCTCGAAGACCCCAAATTCGCGAGCGACTGGCGCGCCCGATACATGTGGTGGTATCGCCAGACCCCGTACTGGGACGAACAGGTCGGTCTCCTGCCCATCTTTCGCGTCATGCATGCACCCCTGCCCACCAAGGTCCACTGACGTGACCCGACCCCATCCGGATCACGCCGCAGGGTGGCGTCCACTCGGGGCGGCTCTGCTCGATTTCCACCGCGGTGACGCCTCGGCCGAGATCGTGGTCATGAGTGATCTCTGGGAGGAAGAGTCCACCCCGGTGGCGGCCTATTACCGACCCGATGATCAGGTGCTTCCCGCACTCGAACGCAAAGCCCTGGGGCTCTGCCGCGGCCGGGTGCTCGATCTCGGCGCCGGCGCCGGCCGCCATGCCGTCGAGCTCCAAAGAGCCGGCCACGATGTCGTCGCCGTCGATCCGCTGCCCGAGGCAGTGGAGATCATGAGGGACCGCGGCGTCGCAAACGTTCTTCAGGGCGATCTCAGCGCCGTCCGAGGCGAGCGTTTCGACACCATCCTGATGCTCATGCACGGTCTCGGGGTCGTCGGAGATCTCCACGGCATGGGTCGCCTCTTCGAAGAGCTTCCAAGGGTGCTCAAGCCGGGGGGACGGCTGGTCTGCGATTCAGCCGATCTGGCTGCGGTGCTCGGCGACGAGTCGCCCGAGGTCCTCGAAGATCTCTTGAGCCCCGACACCTACCTCGGCGAGGTGGAATTCGGTCTCCGATACGGATCCGTCGAAGGCCCGCGGTACCCGTGGATCTTCGTCGACCCGGAGACCTTGGAGATCATCGCCAACGCGGCCGGGCTCGCGGTCGAGATCCCCGTCGAAGGTGAGCGCGGTTCCTATGTCGCGGTCCTCACCGTCTCCTGAGACCCACGCCGGAAGATGAGTGTTTTTTACAATACCTTGAACTTCGGGGCTTCGGTTTGATGCTAGTCTATGACCATTGCGCACGGCACTTTGGCCGTCGCGCGGAAACGGAAGTGACTCCATGCGAACGACATCAACGATACTGACCATCGCGTGTCTTTTCTTTGGCGGCGCACCCTCTTTTGGCCAACAACCGGCCGGAGCTGAGCAGGACCAGGGCCTCACCACCCAGCAGGACCCCATGGCCGCGCCCGCGCCGTCAGCGGTGGCGCCCGCCCCGAATCCCGTCGTACTCCGGGTCAACGGCGATCCCATCCATGCGGTCGAGATCAGCATGGTCATGCAGACCCTCCAGACGCAGCTCACCGCGCGTGGGGAGCAGGTCGACCAGCGCGAACTCGCCAAAGTGGCGACCCAGCGCGCCATCGAGCAGAAGCTTCTCGTCCAGGAAGCGCGTCGTTTCGGTGTCGAGGCGGATGAACTCGAGGTGGCGCGGTCAGCCCAAATGGCCGAGGAGCAGGCCGGCGGACGCCCCGCGCTGGAAGCCAAACTCAAGGCGACCGGCTCAGATTACGAACAGTTCCTCAACATCATCCGAGAATTCGAGGTCCTCAGTGCCTTTGTCGAGAAACAAATCAAACCTAACGTGATCGTCGCCGAAGAAGAGGTCGGCACCTATTACAAGGACAATCCCGAGGTTTTTGAAGCCGAGGATCGCGCCCACGCATTCCATATGATCTTTGTCGTCGGCGAGGACGCCGATCCTGCAGCGCTCGCATCCACCCGAGCCAAGGCCGAAGCCGCCCGCAAACGCGCGATGACCGGGGAGGAAGACTTCACCGCCGTCGCACGAGATCTTTCCGAAGGCCCATCGGCGCCCAGCGGAGGCGAACTGGGCTGGGTGACCCGGGGTGCTCTCGTCAGCCCGTTGTCGGAGACGATCTTCTCGCTCCAGCCCGGCGACATCTCCGAGGTCGTCCAATCGCGATTCGGATTCCACGTCCTCACGATCAATGATCGTCGCCCGGCCGAGACCATCAGCCTCGAGCTCGCCACCCCTCAGATCGAAGATCTCCTGCGAACCGACAGAGCGACCGAGCAGATGGGTCAACTCCTGGAAACCCTCATGGCCACTGCCAAGGTGGAGAATCTTCTCGGGGGATCAGGCCCGGTCGTCGGTCCGAGCAGCGGGACGAATTGACGACGAACTCGAGAATTATGAATTGTGAACTATGAATTATGAATGTCATCGCAGATGCCCACGATGGCTTCGTGGTGATTCTACAATTCCCAATTCCTGATTCACAATCGAGCCTCTTGCAATATTCAAGAACTGGCCATTGAGGTTCCCCGACCCTCGTCACCATCTGGCCGGCGAGACGCCAGCCCTACAATGAATCTCAGCTCTTTGTAGTGCTGGCGTCTCGCCGGCACAGAGACCACTCACCATCAAAAAACGACGGTTTTTGCAAGAGGCTCAATTCATAATTCATAACTCATAATTCATAATTCTGAATTGTCGTCACTCCTCAGCCAGCGTCGTGGTGACCTTGATCTCGGAATGTAGCGTCCGGTGCACCGGGCAGCGATCGGCGATCTCAAGCAGCCGCTGCCGCTGGGCATCATCGAGGGGTCCCTCGAGCACGAGTTCACGACTGATGTGATCGATCTTCGGCCGGCCCTTCGACGCCTCCGCGCAGTCGACGCAGTGGATCTTTTCGTGTTCGAGACGCACTTCCGCCGCCTCCAGGGGCCAACCCTTGCGATCGGCGTACATCCGAAGGGTCATGCTGGTGCAGGCCCCGAGCGCCGCGGTCAGAAGCTCGTAAGGACTCGGCCCCGTATTGGTGCCGCCAACCGAAATCGGTTCATCGGCGATCAGCGGGTGGCCGTTGGCCAGCACCTCGGTGCGGAAGCCGCCGGCGCCGGTACGGACCACCACCCGATTGTCCTCGGAGGTTGCCAGTTTGACCTCCTCCTGGATCGCCGGGATGTACTTCTTTGACCAGTTGGCGATGACCCCCGCCGCGTAGCGCGAATCCACCGGTTTGGTCAGGAGGTGATCGGCCAGGTCGAGAGAAACAAAGCTCTTGGGGTGTTTGGCGGCGCGAAAGATGGTCGACGCGTTGTTGATCCCCACCACCGTGTCGACGGGAGAGTGCATCACGAGAAGGGCGCGCCCGAGATCCGCAATTGCGTCACCCATCTTGATCTCGTCGAGATCGTCCATCAGCGCTCGTCCGATCCGGATCCGGCGCCCAGCAAGGTCGATCTCGGCCGAACCGGCTCGAGTGACCTCAGACCGCGCCGGTTGGAGGATCTCGGCGAGATGGCCCAGGCTCGCCGGAGCCGCGATGGTCACCACGGCCGTGGCCGATGGAACCCGCGATGCCGCCACCATCACCGCCGCGCCTCCGAGTGAGTGGCCGATGAGGACGGACGGCCCGCCGTGGTTCTCGGTGAGGAACTCGGCCGCCGCCACCACATCATCCACATTGGATGTGAACGAGGTTTCGGCGAACTCGCCCTCGCTGTCGCCCAGACCGGTGAAGTCAAAGCTCAGAACGGCGAATCCTTCGGCCGCCAGCGCCCGGGAGATGTGCCGTACTGCCTTATAGGTCTTCGAACAGGTAAAACAGTGGGCGAAAACCGCATAAGCGATGGGGCTGTCATCCACGGGTCGATCGAGAATGGCCGAGAGCCGCTGCCCCCGCCCGTTGTCAAATGCGGTCTTGATGGTATGCATAGCACTAATTATGAATTAGGAATGATGAATTATGAATTGCAGAAGCTCCTCAACGCCTTCCTGAGCATCTGCGATGTCAATTCTGTCCATGCTGAACCACAACGGCTCCCGGAACCGCTACTGAGCATCTGCGACGGAATTCATAATTCATAACTCATAATTCATAACTATTCGTTGACTTCCATCTCAACGAACTCGAGAGCCACCGAGTTGATGCAATAGCGCTTCCCGGTTGGTTTCGGCCCGTCGTCAAAAACGTGGCCGAGATGGGCGCCGCACCGCTCGCAATGGACCTCGACGCGGACCATGCCCAAGCTGGAGTCTCGCTCGGCTCCGATGTTGGCGTCGTGGACCGGCTGAAAAAAGCTCGGCCAGCCTGTTCCGGATGTGTACTTGGTGGATGAAACAAAGAGATCGTTTGCGCAGACGGCGCAGCGGTACACGCCCTCGCGGTCGTTCTTCCAGTGGGCGCCGGAGCACGACATTTCGGTGCCCTTTCGTTGGGTGATCTTGTAGACCTCCGGAGAAAGTTCCTGCCTCCACTCTTCGTCACTCTTCTCGACCTTGGTGGTCGAGATCATCTTTCCTTGTTCCACCGACCACACTTCAATGGGCTCACCCATTACCTTCTTCCTCCCGTCATCCGCGACAGAAATCCCGAATACCCCGAGACCCATGAGCACCATCGCCAAAATCATTTTATGTTTCATCATCATTTTATGTTTCATCGTCGGCCTCTCATTCTTCTTCGTCACGAGTACTTGGCCGCAACCATCAAAATGGTTTCACCGGGGAGGAAAACCAATGGCGGCGGGCGGCCCTTCCGGTGGTCACGTCGGTGGTATGCTTTCCCGGCCTTTTTGAAAAACCGAATACGAGGGGGTGCCGCATGACCGCCGATCTGAGTTTCTTCGATCAAGTCAACAAGAATTTCGATCGCGCCGCCGAAATGACGGACCACCCGCCCGGTCTGCTCGAACAGATCAAGAGCGTCAACAGCGTGATTCATTTCACCTTTCCCTTGATCCGCGACGACAGTTCGCTCAAGGTCATCCATGCGTGGCGCGCCGAGCACAGCCAGCACAAATTGCCCACCAAGGGCGGCATCCGCTACGCCGCCAACGTCAACGAAGACGAGGTCATGGCGCTATCGGCCCTCATGACCTACAAATGCGCCATCGTCAATGTACCTTTTGGCGGTGCCAAGGGCGGTGTCAAGATCTCGGCCCATGAGTACTCAGTCGGTGAACTCGAACGGATCACCCGCAGATACACCTATGAGCTCAACAAGAAGAACTTCATCGGTCCCGGCCTTGATGTCCCGGCGCCGGATTTTGCCACCAGCGGACGCGAGATGGCATGGATTGCCGACACCTACATGACCCTCAACCCGCAAGAGATCGACGGATTGGGCTGCGTCACTGCGAAACCGGTGGGTCAGGGCGGGATCCGCGGCCGAACCGAGGCCACCGGCCGCGGCGTCTACTTCGGTCTGCGCGAAGCGAGCATCATAGCTGAGGACATGCGGGCCCTCGGATTGAGCCCGGGTCTCGAGGGTAAGAGAGTCGTGGTTCAGGGCTTGGGCAACGTGGGCTACCACGCCGCCAAGTTCATGCAGGAGGACGGCGGCGCGGTGATCGTCGGTGTCGTGGAATACGAAGGATCGATCTCCAAGCCCTCCGGTATCGATGTCGAGTCCCTGATGGCCCATCGCAAAGAGACCGGTTCAATCCTCGGCTTCCCCGGCGCTGAAGACCTCCCCACCCGCGACGAAGGACTCGAGATCGACTGCGACATCCTGATTCCGGCCGCTCTCGAAAACGCCATCACCATGGACAATGCCCCCCGGATCAAGGCCAAGATCATCGCCGAAGCGGCCAACGGGCCCATCAGCTCGGATGCATCGAGATCCCTCTTCGAACGAGGCACGTTGATCATCCCCGATGCGTTCATCAACGCCGGCGGTGTCACGGTGTCGTACTTCGAGTGGTTGAAGAACCTCCAGCACGTGCGCTTCGGCCGGATGGAAAAGCGTTTTGTCGAGAGTTCGAGCCGGCAGCTGTTGACGGCCATCGAAAACTCCACCGACCGGATCTTCTCCGACCGCGAGATCGCAGAGATCGCCAAGGGCCCCGACGAGATCGACCTCGTCAACTCGGGTTTGGAGGAGACCATGATCGAGGCGTACCATGAGGTCCGGAATATCAAGATGGCCAAGGGCGAGGATGTCGATCTCCGAACCGCTTCGATGATCGCTGCCATCGACAAGGTCGCAGTTTCGTACCGCGAACTCGGCGTGTTCCCCTAGCAGGAATGAAAAAAAGGGGCCCGGATGGGGGCCCCTGCGCATTTCCAAAAAACCGGCTACTCCGTAAAGGTGATTGGGATCTCGACCGTGCTCTCGTCGAGATCCATGGTGAGGACGTACCGACCCGGCTGAACACCGCCCGGGATATCGAACAGGAATCTACCCTCGCAGGCCCGAAAATCATTCACCGTGACCTCGTCGAACGAGACGCTGGTCCCGGGCTCCCTGAAGAAACGGATCTCACAGATGGACTTTCGGGGCGGCCAGTAGTTCATCGGATCGCGCGCCACATCGGCCGCCTGCAACATCGACTGGAGGGTGCCATAGGCTTCGTTGAATTCGCGCTGGGTGGCGAGGAGAACCGTTTCCCCGCCCGGCGTTGTCACCGAGATCTTCTCGCGTCTCATCACGGCGGTCTGGTTCGGGGGTGATGTCATTGCCACCTCGAGCACCAGCCACTCGGATCCCAGCGATCGCTGGGCATAGCGATAACCGATGGCCACCTCTGCCTGAGATCCCTTGTTCATGACAATGTACTTACCGACGCGATCGATCCCGGGATCCTCGGTCGTTGTTGTGGACGAGCAACCGACGAAACCGACAACGGCCGCCACTACGAGACCAAGGGTCGAGATCTTCTTCAGTTCGAACGAGTACATGGCGTCCCCTTTCCTCCTCGACTATTGCGATCAGAAATGCAATCAAGATGCCAACCGACACACCCGAGTCATACCATCCACTGCTGGCTCACAAGAGACATCCGGCGTTGACCCGTTCTCTAGAGAGGACACGCCGATCACTCAAGGCGACATCTCTTACTCTACGGTGACATCGGTCCGGGGTTTCGTTCGAGCTCATGACGGTTGGCGGAGGACCGGCTATACTGCCGGGGGTTTCGTCGATTCGCAGTGTCGCGACGGCAGATGCGGATCCGAGTGACCTCACCGAACGAGACAACGAAACGGAGGGGCTTATGAGCCTGCCGAGGTACTACTTTCCTGGGGACAGCAACAAGGTCAACTTCGATTTTGCCAACCTGGGCTTCGATTACACACCGTGCCCGTATCGTTTCGAAGCGGTGTACCAGCACGGCGTTTGGAGGGTTCGCGGCCTCATCGACGACCCCAACATGACCATCCCGGAGGGTAGCCAGTGCCTCCACTACGGACAACAGCTCTTTGAGGGGATGAAGGTCCAAAGCGGCGCCGACGGTCGCATCTATGCGTTTCGTCCCTACGACAACGCTCGACGGCTCAATTCCGGGGCCCGGTATCTCTGCGGCCCGGAGGTTCCGGAAGAGCTCTTTGTCCGCGGTATCGAGGAGGTTGCGGCCGCCAATTACCCCTACATCCCACCGCACGGCAGCGGCGCGGCTCTCTATGTTCGGCCGTTTTATCTCGGGATCGGCGACAACGTCGGGGTCCGTCCGGCGCGGTCGTATGTCTTCAGGATCTTCGTCACACCGGTTGGTCCGTATTTCAAGGGTGGATTCGGACCCGATCAGGGCAAGGCGTTCTTGGTCAGCCGGCTCGACCGCGCTGCACCTCAAGGATCAGGGCACGTCAAGACCGGCGGCAACTACGCCTGCTCTTTCACACCGGGGCAGGAGGCGAAGGACCGCGGTTTCGCAGAGGCCCTGTACCTCGATCCGCGCGAACACCGATATATCGAGGAGATCGGCGCCGCCAACTTCCTGGGATTCCGTGACGGCAAGCTCATCACCCCCGACTCAACCAGTGTTCTTCCCTCGGTCACTCGACTCTCGATCCTCGAGATCGCCTCGAAGACCTTTGGTTGGACCACCGAAGCGCGCAAGATCGCCCTCGACGAGCTCAGCGAGATGGAGTCTGCGGCATGTTGCGGGACCGCGGCGGTGATTTCGTGGATTTCGCGAATCGCGGACGGCGACCGCGAATGGACCTTTAAATTCGACGAGCGGTGGCAGCAGCTCTACGACGCGTTGGTCGGCATCCAGACCGGCAGCGACGATGATCCGTTCGGATGGAGACACGAGATACCGCTGAAGTAATCCGGACTTCTCGTCAGCTGTCGACTGCGGCCGCTCGCCGAGATGATCAGGTCAATTCGGAGATGGCCCGGGCGCGATCGTCATAGATGGGAACCACCTCGTCGAGGCGAGTCAGTTCAAAGAGCTTTCGAAGACGCCTGGCGGGATTGATGAACGCCAAGCGACGCCCCTGCTCCTCAAATCTCTGGAGATAGCCGACGAGTTCCCCGAGTCCCGTCGAGTCCACGTGATCGATGCCCTCGAGATCGATCAACACAGGGTTGGAGCCTTCTGCAAGAACCTCACCGAGAAACCGTGAAAAGGTCTTTGCCGATTCACCGAGCTTGATCACGCCACGGACGACCACGATCGTGACTTCGCCCTGCTCCATTCGTTCGATATCCATCTCGCCTCCCTGTGGCGTTCACCAAATCCTGCCGCCGGCGCATGGGGTGGACACCCGGGACCGACCGTGATTCATGGTAACACCCGCACGTCCGATTCTCAGCGAACCGACACGGCCCGCCGGAGATCCCCGACATGGGAGATCACGAGGTGCTAGAAGGGCCAGAATCTTCGTCGTGATTCGATCGGCTCCGGGTCCGGCGGCCGATCCGCTGCAGCGAGGGCTCGACTCCGCTCATCCGCATCACGCTCGACGAGGAGGCAGTCGGCATTCTCGACCTCGGAGAGGAGTTCCGGCACCGAGTTGAGGATCAATACGTCCAGGAACAGTTCCCCGGGCAGCGCCCTCGCCACCGCCTCGGAGACGAGGTTCAGCGCGGCGCGAAGGGAACCCACGGCCTCGGGGACCAGCCAGACAAAGAGACTGAGCTGCGGAGTCGTCTGCAGACCCACCACGGTGACCTGGGCGAGATGGGCAAAGGCGACATCGGGACACGAGGCGAGTTCGGCGCTGAGCCGACTCTCAACCTCGTCTCCGAGACCCGCGACGGGCGCCTCGATGATGATCTCCGGATCGCTTGGAACAGTCGTTTCGTTCACCCAATCGATCTTAGCCCGTTCCCATTCGGAAACCGAATGGGAACTGCGCAGTTCTCAATTTGGAAACGAGGGGATTTTGTGCAAGGTCAAGGAAGATAATGATTTGCGCGGAGGCGTACTCCTGTACGCCGCACAAGGAAATCCGCAATCTAACGCCGAGATTGCCAAAAAGCGCTGTTTTCGGACGAGAACTAGGAGCGTGTAGGGAATTGAGGGTGGATGGATTTCGGAGGGTCGTTTGAGGCTGATTTTCGTCGGATTCGTTATTCATACTGGTGGTATGGGTCAAGAATACGCCGAAAATCGGGCCAAACGACACCCGAAAGGCGCCGCCTCTTGCATTCCCTACACGCTCCTAGCCCGTTTCAACGATCTCAGGGAAGTGCTACCTTCGGGTATGATCAGGATCACAGCCATCGCCCTGGTCTTGTTGGCGGGCTGCTGTGCGGCCATGGCTCAGGACCTCGAGCCGGCACTCGAACGTGCTCGAGAGCTCGGTCAGGAGCACCGATACGAGGAGGTCATCGAGCTCCTGGCTCATTTTGAGGGGATGGAAGACCAGGAAGCCCAGTATGTCGTGTCGGCGGAGATCGGGCGCGCTCATTTCCACCTCGGCAACTACGGCGCCGCTAACACCACCTTCAGAAAAGCTGTCGCACTGCGGCCCCAAAGAGTCGAGACCGCTCTCTATTTCCAGGCGTCGTCCTACCTCATCGGTGATCGCGATCAGGCGTACGCCATCTTTCGCGAGATCGTCGCGAGTGGGGCCACGGACCTCTACCTGGCGGTGACTCTGCCGGGGGAACGGGCCTTTCTCTCCGATCCCGTCGTGTGGAGCATCCTCGAAGAGCTTGCGACCCCGGTCATCGTCGATCTCGATCGAGGCTCGGTACTCGGGGTTCGGTTGGGCCAATCGCGAGCAGAGGTCGAGATTCGTTTCGGGGCCGACTCCGCCACCACCGGTGACACCCTCACCGCGCGCGCCGGACCCTATCTGACATGGGCATTCGGTTTCGACGAGGAGGGGAAGCTCGATCAGGTCATGATGCACAACGAGCACCTCCTGAGGTACACGCCCTATCGTCTCCAATTGGGATCCACCATCGTTGCCCGCTCGACACCGGAAGCCGCGACCGCAGCGCTCGGTGCCCCGGCATCGACTTCCTCCGGCGGCGACGATCTCGTCGTGATGGTGTGGATCAGGGGTGAATTGCAGCTGACCTTCGAATTTGCAGCCCCCAGGGAATCGGCGCCGCCCGGGGTTCCCGCCGACCGGCCCATGCTGAGGGTGGTGAGGATGGAGAAAGTTAAACCGGAGGCGGAGGAAGCGAAGCCCTGAGCGACCACAACCCTCTCTGCTAGCATTGGTCAATGGAATCTCTCGTCGGCAAACTCCTGATCGCGATGCCCTCGTTGGGTGATCCGAATTTCCGCCGTTCGGTGGTTCTCCTGGGCGCCCACTCCCACGATGGCGGTGCGTTCGGTCTGATTGTCAATCGTCCCATCGATGTGGATCTCTCGGACATCCTCGACGAGTTGGGGCTCGAAACCCCACCGACCGAGCTTCCCCAGGTCCTCGCCGGCGGTCCGGTCGAGCCGAGCCACGGTTTTGTGCTTTCCGAGCCGGCGGACTACGAGGTCGAAAACGACGATCTGGCTCTCCCGGAGGGCCTGACCGTCTCGGGCAGCGCCGACACCCTAGCGGCATTCGTCGCCGGAAAGAACCCAGGGAGATTTCAACTGATCCTGGGGTACTCAGGCTGGTATCCGGGCCAGCTCGAGGTCGAGATCGAGGAAAACTCCTGGCTCGTGGCGCCCGTCACCACTTCGATCATCTTCGATATCCCCTACGACGACAGATGGGTCGCCGCCCTCAATTCGATCGGCGTCGATCCTGGAACCCTCGTCGATCTCGGCTCCTCGACACCCGTTTGAGCCCGCTCGGCGTTCCCACGGCCGACACTCGAGGCACGACCGATAGAACAGAGAACCGGGGGACGTAACGCGTAAAAAAACCGCCCGACAGAGCGCCGGGCGGTGAGCTGTAGGCGGGAGGGCCGGTTCAGCTCAGCAGGCAGGACCGTGACGAAAGGATATATAAGGTAGGCCGAATTAGGTTGGCCTGAATAATAGGTAGGCTCAAGGTGGAAAGCCTCTCCGGATCCCTCCCTTTTTCTGTTGGTAGATGATTATAGCCAATGGGCTGTGCAGTTGTCCAGCGGGTTCGGCAGAAACGACTCAATCTCGATTTGTTTCGTCCAGTTTACTCAGACCGGTGGCGAGGCCGGCGAGATAGTGGCCATCGAGAATTCGTCGGTAAATCCGATCATCGGCTGCACCGCTGAAGATCTCACCCACAACGATCCAGGCCCGGAGAAAGGGCCGCTCGATGAGCGTCAACCACGGTCTCCGCCCCACGCAAGGGACCCCGAGGAAGCCCTCGAGTTCGGGATGAAGAACCGAGAAAATCGCCGCCGAACGGCCGGAGGTCTCCTGTCGCGCGCAGAACGAGCCGACTCGAATTCGGTGGTGGTGAATGGTCCTCGCGCTTGGCAGGTACTTGATGAACATCCCTGATTCGAAAGCGCGGTAGGAAAACTCGATGTCCTCCCAGGCTGCCGCCGGAAAATCCTCACGAAAGCCGCCCAGCACCTCGAAGAACTGCCGAGAGAGGGAGATATTCGAGGTGTAGAAGAAGTTGAAAGGAACATCGATCGGGTCCTCGATCAGGGCGTAACCGAACTGCGCCCCGTACTCGTTGATCCAGCGCAGAAACGGGCTGTTGCTCTCCGGTGGGAAGGCGGTATATCCGAGGACCGCCATCGGCCGGCCCGAATTTTCGAGCCGATGAGCCTCGAGATGGGCCCGCAACCACCCGGGTTGCGGCACAGTGTCGTCACCGAGGAAGAGAATGATCTCGCCCGTAGAGGCCTTCACGCCTTTGTTTCTCGCCAGAGCCGGGCCTGCGTTTTTCTGGTGGACCACCGTGAGTCCGAAATCGGATGCGTGGTGATCGAGCCACCGGCCGGTCCCGTCGCTCGAACCATCATCCACGACCACGACCTCGCACTGAGACGAAAGAACCGAGACCTGATCGAAGATCGCCCGGATCACCCGCTGAAGATCGTTCAGCCGATCAAAGGTCGGAACAATAACGCTCGCAGACGGGAAATCACGGCTCTCCTTGTTCATTCGATCTCGAATCACGACCGAATAACCCGGGGAATGGCCCGAGAGAGTCGTGCCAGGAATTCGTAGTTGATTGAAGAACTCAACCCCGCCAGCTCCTCCGCGGTGACCGAAACCTCACCGTCCGAACCCACGATGGTCACCTCGTCTCCGATCTCCACATCGGGAATATCAGTCACATCGATCATGAAAATATTCATGCATACGCGACCGACAACCGGAGCAGCGCGACCCCGGATTCCGACCCGCGAACGACTGCCCAAGATCCGCGGATATCCATCGGCATATCCCACCGGGATCACCCCCAGTACGGTGTCCCGCAGCGCCGTCCACGTACGTCCATATCCCACGGATTCACCCTTGGCAACCGTCTGTAACTGACCGACGACCGCCCGCCAGCTGAGCACCGGACGGAGCTGAAATCCATCCCGTCCGTGCTCGATTGCCCATGACAGCTTGGTTTCTCGTGACGGCCAATGGCCATAGAGAGAAATACCCACTCTTGCAATGGTGAAATCCGTTTCCCTAAACAGCAGTGATGCAGCCGAACACGCTGCATGAACAAACGGCGGGACCTCTCCGAGCAGTCGAGTGGTCCGCTCCACCGCCTCGTGGAAACGATCGAGCTGGCTGCGAGCGAAATCATGCTCCAATGTGTCTTCGATATTGGCGAAATGGGTCGCCAAACCCACGATATCGAGCCCGTGCTTCGCCGCAAATGACGCCATCTCATCGATCCCGGCTATGGGGACACCCTGGCGTTTGGCGCCGGTGTCAACCTTGAGATGAATGGGAAGCGAAACACCGGACCGATCCCGATACTCGGCAGCGCTCTGCAGAGCCGGAATCGATGAGACCAAGAGATGAGTATCGGAATCGAGACCGGCCAAGTCTCCAGTGGGGACAAAACCCATGACGAGGACAGGGCGTTTGACACCGATTGAACGCAGCTGTCGCGCCTCCCCGGCATCGTGAACACCAAACCAATCCAATTGCGCCTCCGAGATGGAAGCGATCTCGTCGAGACCATGGCCATAGGCGTTTGCCTTCACCACTCCAAGGAGTAGGGTGTCAGGGGAGAGAATGGTTCGAAAAATGCTCACGTTATGAACCAGGGCATCAGCATCGAGTTCAATCCACTGGGTCGATGAGTGTTGAATTACCGACATCCATTGGAGTGTATCGTGGTTTTCGGCGAACGCCCTCAGCATCAGTTGAGTGGATCTATTCGGTCAGCAATAGCAGTAGCGGTTTTTGAAGAATTCGATTCAGCAGGCAATCGAATAGGCTTGTCTATCCCGGCGTCGCACTTACTGAATGCAGAGATCATCGGCTCACAATCCTGTCAAACATCGCTTTATTGTGACGAATCGCCAGCTTCCGGAATGTGATAATTCGGAATTCTCACAACGATATTTTTCAAACATTTCGAGGTAGTCTTTGTCAATTTCCATCGAATTTTCTTGACATAAGAATCATTTTTCTGTAGCTTAAAAAGTGATCCCTTTGGAGGTGATCGATGGCCTTTGAGAGATTTGTTCCTCCGCAAGCTGCTGGTACCCGCCCGAGAGCGACCATTCGTCCGAGTGGTCTGATCTCCTTCGATGCTGCATCTGTTGCTGCTTTTGGCCTCGATTCGGCCAAGTATGCAGTCTTGTTTTTTGACAAGACCCGGAAAATCATCGGCGTCAAAATCTCCAACAAAGCAGCCGAAGAGGGTTCTCTTCAGTTGTCGAGACGAAGGAGATCAGTGAGCCTCAAATCGCCGCAATTCTTTCACCAGTACGGTCTCACGGTGGATGAAAGCCAGCGAATGGAGGTCACGCGCGACAACGCTGACGACATGCTGATGATCAACGTCAAAGATGTGAAAAGGCGGCGTGGCCGGCGGCCCAAAAAGGCCTGATCAACAGCCCCGACCGCTCAACTCAACACTTCGGCCAATCATCCGGCAGTCTGAAGAGACGTCGAAAGACGTTTGTTGACGCCTGCGCGATCTCGGCATCCTCCATCTTCCAAAGTGCCGCCAGTCGGCGCCCGACCTCGACCACGTACGCAGGCTCATTGCGCTGACCTCGGTGAGGAACAGGAGCAAGGAATGGACTATCGGTCTCGACCATCACCTGATCGGGTTTGAGTACCGCAGCCATCTGCCGAATGTTGTCGGCTCGGTTGAAAGTCACCATTCCCGAGATCCCGACCACAAGCCCGAATTCAACCACCCTGAGAGCCCTGTCCTGGTTTTCGGTGAAGGAATGCGCCACCCCACGGAGACCTGGGCAACGCGCCCCGAGCGCCGAATCGAGATCCTCCCACGACTCCCGGTTGTGAAGCACCACCGGCAGATCCGCCTCGAGGGCGAGATCGAGCTGCCATTCCAAAGCTGCGATCTGATCCTCGCGTGGGGAGTTCATGTAGTGGTAGTCGAGTCCGATCTCCCCGACCGCAACCACATTGGGGTTGGCGATCGCCAGCTCGACCCGGCGTTTGAGCCCGTCATCCAGGGTGGTCGCGTCGTGGGGGTGGATCCCCGCTGCGGCAACCACCGTCTGGTACCGCTCGGCGATCTCCAACGTCGTCGCGAGATCGTCGGCGCTGGTTGCAGGCACCAGGACCCCTTCGACTCCCTGGTCGGCGGCGCGACCCAAAACACCAGAGAGCTCATCGCTCGAGAACATCGTGAGGTGGGCGTGCGAGTCGATCCAGACCAAATCGTCAATCATCGGTGGAGTTTAACCCGGAAGCTCACCAGTTCTCTATTGCGGCCGATGATGGAACCAACGAGAGGTGTATTGTCACCGATTGCTGTTCCAACCCAAGATGGCGGCGCCGGCAATGGCGGCTGTTTCCGCGCGAAGGACATGATTCCCAAGGCGGAGTCTCGGCCAGCCGGCGTTCTTGATGAGATCTTCCTCCTCGGGTGAGAACCCGCCCTCCGGGCCGATCAGCAGTACTCGCTCTCGGCCTCGAGGAAGGTCATCCAGTGTTCCCCCCCCGGGGTCAGCCACAACACCGCGGTCTGCATCGATGAGCCCGAGAAGATCGTCCAACGTCATCGGCGGTTCCAGCTCCATGGCCCAGGCTCGCCGGCATTGTTTGAGTGCCTGTCGGCTGATTCTCAGCCAATGATCGACACGGGTCGCCGCTCGTTTCAGGCTGATCTGGCTGCGGGTGCACCACACCGGCGTCATTCGCTCGACACCGAGTTCCACCGCCTTCTGGGCCACCACGTCCATGGCGGGACCCGCCAGCAGAGCAATCGCCAAACTGAGTCCCGTCTCAGGACGCGCCACACGGCTGACGGATTCGACGGCAACCTCTGCGGCGCCCCTCTTCTTGACGAAGAGATGGCCCGGAGCCACCGATCCCGCGCCGTCGGTGAGTACCACGCGGTCCCCCGTCTTCAGTCGAAGCGCTCCGCTGACGTGACGGGCCTCGACAGCATCCAGGGCCACCCGGCATCCCTCTTCGAGTTCACCCTCCGAAGCCAGCAACCACGGCGCCCGCTTCATGAGGTGGAACCGCTGCAAACCGCGAGAATGCTGGTCCACTCGCCGAGTTCTCGAAACCCCACCGCCGCCAACCCGGCTTTCTCCAGGATTCCCTCGACCTCGGGTCGTTCGACGACGAGGACTCCCGAGAAGACCGCCGTGCCGTTGCCGGCAAGAAGCCGGCGAATGTCCCCGAGAAGTGGACTGAAGTTGGACACGATCATGTTGCACAGAACGAGATCGAACTCGGTATTGCCGAGGCAGTCGGTCCCTCCTGCAATCACCGGTAGCCTCGATCTCCAGGACTGACGCCGCACCGTGGTCCGGGCTTCCCAGGCGGCGAGCGGGTCGATATCGAGGGCGACAACATAATCCGAATCGAGGCGCTCCGCAGCGATCGCCAGGACCCCGGAGCCGGTTCCGATATCCAGGACTCGGAGCGATCGGCAGTCCCGGTCCTCGAGCTCCATCAGGACGAGTCGGGTGGATTCGTGGGTCCCGCTGCCGAAGGCGGCGCAGGGCTCCACGGCAAGCCGATAGCGGTCATTCGGCGCAGCTGTCGACCGCTCAGGATGAGGGTCGATCCACCAGCGACGGCCGACCTTAAAAGCCGTTAACCCCTCCCGCCACTCGGCTGACCAGTCTCTGTCGGCCTGTTCCCGGACCCGGGTGGCGCCGGAGCCCAGGGCCGTCAGAATCGACTCAACCTCGTGTGCATCACAGGCGTTTCTCGCTTCGACCCAGACAGCGACCTCGCTTCGACCAGTACTGGCCGGATCGATCTGGACTCCCAGGATTGCTACGGATGCGAGTGCTTCGGCAAGCTGATCCTCGGCATCCTCGGGGAGGTCTGCGCGGATCTCGATGTAGTCCGACATGAGGTCGGATCAATCACCGGCAAAAGCTTGTTTGAGCCGTTCGAAGAGGCTTCGCTGATTTTCCGGTTCGAGTCCACCGCCGATACGGGCGACCTCTTCGACGAGTTGTCGTTGTTCCGAATCGAGCTTCTGCGGGACGACGACCTTGAAGTGAACGTGGAGATCGCCTCGCCGCCGGCCGTTGACGTTGGGCATTCCGCCACCTCGAACCCGGAAGACCTCACCCGGCTGCGTCCCGGCGGCAACCTCGATTTCGACATCTAGGTTCTGGATCGTCGTGGCCGCGATTTCCGCACCCAGCATGGCCTGGAAGACCGAGATCGGGAGCTCCATGTGGAGGTCGTCACCGTCTCTTTCAAAGACATCGTGGGGAATCACCGAGATCACGACGAAGAGGTCGCCGGACTGGCCGCCCCGGGGCCCGTCTTCCCCCTCTCCCGACAGTCTCAGACGCATTCCGTTGTCGACTCCGGCCGGAATACTGACCGTCAGGGTCGCTTCCTTCTCGACCCTTCCGTGGCCGCCGCAAGGCTCGCACGGATAGCGATTGACACGACCGGCGCCGGAACAAGTGGGACAGGTCTGAGCCACCGAGAGAAAACCGCGTCGAAACATGACCTGGCCGTTGCCGCCACAGGTACCGCACGACTCCGGAGTTGTCCCCGGTTTGGATCCGGATCCGTCACAGGTGGCGCATTGCTCGAGCCGCGGCACGCGAATCGGTCGCTCGACGCCCGCGGCCGCCTCATCGAGGGAGATTCGCAAGGTGTACTGAAGATCGTGACCGCGTTGGCGCTGGCGGCCGCCGCGTCCTCCCCGCCCGCTGAAGATGTCGCCAAAACCGAAAAGATCGCCGAGAATATCGGCGAAATCGCCGAAGGAACCGGGATCAAATCCCGTGAATGGCTGATCTCCGACTCCTTGATGGCCGAAGCGGTCGTACCGCGAGCGCTTCTCATCGTCGGACAAAACGGCGTACGCGGTCGCCGCTTCCTTGAATCGTTCCTCGGCCTCTGCATCACCAGGGTTTCGGTCCGGATGGTACTTCACCGCCAGGCCTCGGTAGGCCTTTTTGATTTCCCCGACCAAGGCATCGCGAGCGACACCAAGGACCTCATAGTAATCCCTTGTTTGGTCTGTACTCATGTTTCGGGTGTCAGCTTTCCTCGTCCGGGGTCTTTTCCGTGGCGCCCTTCATATCGATCCCAAGGGCGGCCATGGGGTCGACCATGATGACCTGAGTCAGGATCTGACCCGCGGTCTGAACCGCGAGGATCGCCTCCTCGAGCACCGATCGTTCTTCGTTGGCGACCGCCTTCCGAGCCCGATCAAGAGTTCCACGCACCTCGTCCTTTTCTACCTGGGCCAGAGCTGCACCAAACTCCTTGAATACGCGATCATTGGTGTGAATCAGGCCTTCGAGGCGGTTTTGCAGGAGCCTGATTTCGCGCCGATCGTGGTCATCGACCCGGTGCATGTCGGCCTCAGCGATGAGAGCGTCGATCTCCGCTTTGGAAAGCCCTCCCGCGGGACTCACGTCAACGCTCTGCTCCTTACCGGTGGCCATGTCGCGTGCACCGACGTTGACGATGCCGTTCGAGTCGATGGAGAAGGTCACTTCAATCTGCGGCACGCCTCGCGGCGATGGCGGGATTCCGACAAGGTCAAATCGCCCGAGGGACCGGTTCTCGACCGAAATACCGCGCTCACCCTGGAGGACGTGGACCGTCACACTGGTCTGATTATCGGCGACGGTGGTAAAGATCATGCTCTTCTTGGTCGGAATCGTCGAGTTCCGATCGATGATCTTGGTGAAGAGTCCGCCGTGGGTTTCAATTCCAAGCGACAGCGGGGTGACGTCCAACAGGATCAGGTCCTTGACCTCTCCCTGGAGGATGCCCGCCTGGATCGCCGCTCCAACGCCGACCACCTCGTCAGGGTTGATGTCCTGGCACGGAGGCCGACCGAAGAACTCGGTGACGATCTTGAGAACCAGCGGCATCCGCGTCTGGCCGCCGACCATGATCACCTGATCGATCTCTTCCGGCGAAACCCGTGCGGCCTCGAGGGCGTTCCGACACGGATCGAGGGTCCGCTCCACCAAATCCACGACCAACTCCTCGACCTGGCTTTGCGTCACCCGCATCTGGAGGTGCTTGGGCCCGGTATGGTCAGCTGCAATAAAGGGCAGCGAGATCTCGTGAACATCATTGCTCGAGAGGGCGCACTTGGCGGATTCGGCGGATTCCTTGATCCGCTGCATGGCCATCATGTCACCGGAGAGATCGATGCCGGTATCGACCTTGAACTGTTCGAGGATGAATTCCATGATCCGTGAATCGAAGTCTTCGCCACCGAGGAAGGTATCCCCGGCGGTGGACTTGACCTCATAGATACCGTCGCCGATCTCCAGCACCGAGATATCGAAGGTGCCGCCGCCGAGGTCATAGACCGCAATGGTCTCGTTGGTCTTTTTGCCGAATCCATACGCCAACGAGGCCGCGGTCGGCTCGTTGATGATCCGAAGAACCTCGAGACCGGCGATGGTCCCGGCGTCTTTGGTCGCCTGGCGCTGGCTGTCGTCGAAGTACGCCGGTACGGTAATGATCGCCTGTCCGACCTCTTCACCGAGAAACTCCTCGGCGAATTCCTTGATCTCGCGCAGCACAAAAGCGGAAATCTCCGGCGGAGAGTAGCTCCGGCCCTTGATCTCGACGCAGGCGTCGCCGTTCTCGGATTCTACGATGGCGTACGGAACCAGCGTCCGCGCCCATTTGACCTCTTCCGAATCGAATTTCCGACCAATGAGCCGTTTCACGGCATATGCGGTGTTCATGGGGTTGGTCATGGACTGCCGACGAGCGATCTGGCCGACCAAACGCGCATCGTCGGAGGTGAACGCGACAACGGACGGAGTTGTCCTCGCGCCCTCACGGTTGGGGATCACCGCGGGCTTGGTGACATCGACCACCGCCGCGCACGAGTTGGTGGTACCGAGGTCGATTCCGATGATCTTACTCATCGGTCTCTCCTATATTCGTCCCGGCCGGTGTCGACCCGTTGGCGGAACCGGTCTGACCCGGCGCATCGGCCACCACACCGACCATTGCCGGACGAATCAAACGCCCGTTGCAGAGATATCCCTTGGCGAGAACCGACGCGATGGTGCCCGGCTCCATTTCGCTGCTCTCGACCCGGTGAACCGCCTCATGAAACTCGGGTGAGAACGGCTCGCCCATGGGGTCGACTACTCGAATGCCCTGCCGTTCCAGAGTGCCCCAAAGCTGTTTTGCAATCATCTCGACACCTTCTTTGAAGGCGCCGGACTCCGTGTCGGCACTGTGTTCGAGTGCACGCTCGAAATTGTCGAGTACCGGCAGAAGATCCCGCAGTAAATCCTCGTTGGCGTGCCGTTTGATCTCGCCGCGTTCACGATCGGTGCGTTTGCGGAAGTTGTCGAACTCCGCCAGTTTCCTGAGGTGGATATCCCTCAGTTCGTCCAACTCGCTCTCGAGACGCTCGATCTCGATCTCCACCGAGGGTCCGAGGTCCACCGGCTCGACGCCTGAGACGACGGGCGGCGCATCTGCCTTATCGGGCGGCGTATCCGCCTTATCGGGCGGCGTATCCGCACCGCTGTCCTCATCGATGAACTCGATCTCGATGTCTTCGACCACGTCCGCGGGGAAGCCTGCGTGCGCTTCTCTTTTTTTACCCATTCATCGCTCCAGGTTCCTGCAACATTTTTGTCAGCGAATCTCCGATGAACTCGACAACCGGTACGATCCGTCTGTAGTCCATTCTCCTCGGACCGACAACACCCAACGCTCCGGCCCTTTCGCCGTCTTTGTAAAACAGCGTCGTCACCATACCAAGCTCGCCAGAGGCCGTCAGCGCTGACTCTCGACCGATAATCACCTGGGTCGATCCACTCGACAGCGCTTTCCGGATCTCTCGGACGATGCGTTGTTCGTCGTCCAATGTGGCGAACAATGACCGCACCCGTTCGATTTCAGCGAAGTCCTCGGTCTGAAGCAGGTTGTCGGTGCCCGCCACCTGAACCTCGACCCGCGAATCGATCCGTGGGACCAGATCGCGAATAATCTCCAGCGCCTGCCGCTCGAGCGCATCTCGGCGATCTTCTTCGTGATCGACGACCGACGACTGAACCGCCGCAGTCACCTCATCGAGATTCAATCCGCGGAACTCGGTGGTGAGATAGTTGGCAATCTCCTGGAGTCGATCGCGCGTAAGCTCCCGGTCGAGCTTCAGAAGTCGTTTCTCCACGGTCCCGTCGGCGCTCACCAACAGCCCGAGCACACGAGAACCCTCCATCGCCACGAGGGACACGGCCTCGAGGAACCGCCCGATCCCGAACGGGCGCACCGCGACGCCCGCCTCCTGGGTCACGTCAGCGGTGAGCCGAGCCACCCAGGCGAAGTCCTCGACCAGCTCGCGCCGAGCCTCTTGCATCTGGCCCGCCACCTTACGTTGGACTGCCGGGGAGAGTCGGCAGCCGCTCGAAACCGTATCGACATAGAGCCGCAAAGTGCGATCCGATGGAACCGTTCCTGCCGACGAGTGCGGCCGGCTGAGGTACCCAGATTCCTCGAGCTCCGACATGATGTTGCGAATGGTGGCCGACGACAGACCAAGACCGGAGACCCGAGCGACTTCGCCGGACGCAACCGGTCCGCCCGAGCGGATATACAACTCGACTATGGCGCAGAGCACCTTGAGCAATCGCCGGCTCAGGTTCACTCGTGGTTCCCCCGTCGCTGGGCCGCGCTAACGAGGTCCAGGCTCCAACTTCTCATCAAAATAATCTCAAACTCGAATTCACGCAAGCCTTGTTCATTGTAGCACTTCCGTCCGGTGCTGCCGACCCGGCTCTCCCCCGTATGCGGGCAGTTCGAGACCTTGTCCGCCGCCCGAACCCGCAACCAACCTCGGTCATCACAGCCATTGCGGGCACCACGGAGGAGGGCGGCGAAAAATGGACGATAAGTTGCTGTTATTGCTGGCAAAAACAGCTTTGAAACAAAATTGACCCCGTCAAACACGGTGTGTTAGCTTTGGACTGGCTGAAGAGGTTAACGACTCCTATATGGTTTTCTTTAATTGGGCAACGATGCAGATGGCCGCGAAGATCGTGTATTACGGTCCGGGCCTGTGTGGAAAAACATCAAACCTGTCGTACATCTACGCCAAGACCACACCGACATCTCGCGGTGAAATGGTCTCCCTAGAGACCGAGTCGGACCGAACTCTGTTCTTCGACCTTCTTCCCATCGAAGTCGGGACCATCGGCGGGTTCAAGACCCGACTTCAGCTTTATACCGTGCCGGGCCAGGTCTTTTACAACACCACACGGAAGCTCGTCCTCAAGGGTGTCGATGGGTTGGTCTTTGTCGCCGACTCTCAGCGTCCCATGAGAGAGGCGAACATCGAGAGCCTGTCGAGTCTGATTGAAAATCTCGAAGACCTCGGTCTCGAGATGTCCGATCTGCCCCTGGTTCTGCAGTTCAACAAACGCGACCTGAAGAACATTCTGACTGTCGACGAGCTCAATAGCGATCTCAATGCGAAGTCGTGGCACCCGCACTTCGAGGCATCTGCGATCAATGGCGATGGGGTCTTCGAAAGCCTCAAAGAGATCACCAAACTCACTCTGAAGAAGCTGCGCAAGCGAATGGCGTCGGCCCAACCCGGTGGAGTCTCGCCAGCCTCCGTACCGGTGCGGCCCGCCATGAGTCCGCAACGGCCGGAGTCGATATCAGCCGCATCGTTGGCGCGCGCGGCCGAGGAGGGCGTTGTTTCGGACATCGACCCCGAGCCGCCACGTCCGGCGCCGAGACCGGCGACCTCCGTGGCGCCACCCATGCCGGGCCCCGCGTCTTCCACGAGTGGTTCGGACGTGTTTTCCTCCCCTGCCGAGCAGGAGGAGCAACCTGCCGCCGAGGGTCCCCTTGGTGGAGGCTCGGTCCCGGAGACCGAGATCCCCGCCGTCGATTTCGTATCGGAGCCGGTCGTCGAGGCCGAGGTCGACACCAAAACCGCAAACGAGGATCAATTCTCTTCGACCGGGTTTGTCGACGAAACCCCCGCTGACATCGAAACCGGGAGCGAACCTAGGCGCGACAAAACGCCGCAGGTGGAAGCACCGTCCGAGAGCATGACGGTGGAGCCGGAGGCCGATCCCGCGGAAAACGTCGACTTCGGTCAACACGATGTCGACGCGCCTGCTGCTGTCCCCCCTCCGATCAAAAGAGTCCACGTCTCGAACCAACTCGACATCCTCGCCGAGCTCGAGGGCCTGAGATCAGGAAGCCTGTCGGGGGGCACCCGCAGTCAGAGTCGGTCTTCCGCAACCGAAATCGATATCGACTCCCTGATCTCAGGCGCCATGGGTGGGACCAAGGAAATCAGACGCAGAGTCGAAGGGAAACTCAGAACGGAAATATTCGACCGGATGCGCGGACTCGAAATCGCTATCCAGGTCAAAAACGCAAGCGGCGAGACGATCCAGACGCTGGATCCGGTGGTGTTGGAAGTCGATGGAAGCGGAGAACTGACCAAGCTCTCCGTCAAATTCGCGATTAATCTGGGTCACACCAGGTGAGATCGGACCACCCCGCCTCGAGATGATGCGACCCTTGAAAAAGGCTCGTTTCCGGACTCTCAAGAGGGTCATTGTCGGGAGCCGTGCGGCCCCGACAATGGTGGTAATCCTGGCACTCATTGTCGCCTCGACAATGGGCTGCAGATCCACCCAATCCACGCCGCCGGCCGTATCGACGGCGAGCCAATCGATGGATTCGGAATCGTATCTCGAGTGGCAGACCGCGACCCAGGCAACCACTGACGACCTCCTCGCAGAGGCCCGTCGTCTGGCCGAACTCGGCGAGGACTCCGCGGCCCTCGACCGCATCGATGAGGCTCTCTGCGCAGTCCTTGATCCACCCGACACCGTCGCCGAGGAACCGGCCTACCTCGACTTCGTCGCCGGCCTTCTGGCCGAAGCCGAGGAGTTGGAGCACAGCCTCTCACTCGGCAACGACGGGTTCGACGACGGGCGAGAAATGGTCGCTCTTCCACCGATCGAAATCCCCGAACTTCTCCCTGACGCCATCGAGATCGTCCGCCCGGACGGACTGCCTCCAAGTGACTACCCGTTGATCCTCAATCCGACCGTGGAGGGATTCCTCGACGCCATGATTGCCGAAGGAGAGTACCGAAACCGGATCTCCACCGGTCTGAGTCGGGCGGGCGACTATCTGCCCATGATCCGCGCTAAATTCCGCGCCGCCGGTCTGCCATCGGAGATCTCCTACCTGCCTTTGATCGAGAGCGCCTTCTCGGTGAAAGCCTACTCTCGTGCACGTGCACACGGGATGTGGCAATTCATGTCCGCAACCGGGCGGTCCTACGGTCTCGAGATCGGGTCTCTGGTCGACGAGCGGCGGGATCCCGTCCGTTCCACCGAAGCGGCGGTAGCCTACCTGGCCGACCTTTACCGAGAGTTCAATGACTGGTACCTCGCACTCGCCGCGTACAATTCCGGCAGTGGCAACGTCCGACGCGCGATCCGCAAATCGGGCAGTCGGGATTTCTGGACGCTGCAACGCTATCTCCCCCGTGAAACCCGGAGCTACGTACCGGCTTTCATCGCCTCGATCATCATTGCCAAGAACCCCGCGGACTGGGGTTTCCCTGTCCCCGCAGAACGCGAGTGGGACTATGACCGGGTGGATGTGCCGGATGCCCTCGACCTGCAATTCCTCGCCGATCAGACCAGTTTTTCGGTCGACGAGCTCCGTGATCTCAACCCCGCCATTCGGCGCGATCTGACCCCAGCCAACCGCGTCACGTGGCTATGGCTGCCCAAAGGTGAGGGTCAGGAAGTCATCACGGTCCTCGAGGAAACCCCTCGGTCGGATTGGGCGCCGAGGATGATCCACTCGGTCCGCCGGGGTGAGTCGCTCTCCACCATCGCGGCTCAGTACGGCTCGAGTGTCGGTGCGATCAAACAAGCCAACGGACTCCGCCGCACAATGATCCATCCCGGCCAGAGTCTCATCGTTCCTAGGTTCGCAGACTCTCCCAGGGGCCCCAACCAACGCCAGGCCGACAACGGAGGCTATGTCGTACAGAGCAACGACACCCTGTGGGACATCTCCCGGGCATTCGGCGTCTCATTGGATGCCCTCTGCGCGGCCAACGGACTCAGCCGACGCAGCGTCATCCAGCCCGGCCAACGGCTCCATCTTCCCTCGGGATCAAAATCAAAGGGAGTCTCTTCCAGCCCTTCGAGCCCAAACGCCGAATGGTCCGGTCGCTACACCGTCCGCTCGGGCGACACGCTATCGGGGATCGCATCCCGATACCGCGTGTCGGCGGCAGAGCTTCGGCGGGCCAACGGACTCGACACCTCGAGGATCTATCCCGGAAACACCCTGACCGTTCCGGGACCGGGCAAGATCGCAACCGAAAGCGGCGGATCATCGAACACCACCACCTATCGGGTGCGCAAGGGCGATACCCTCTCCGACATCGCACGGCAGTTCGGTGTCTCGGTGAGGGAACTGCGACGACTGAACGGACTCAACACCTCGAGGATCTACCCCGGTGATGTGCTGAAGATCCCAAAGCGGCAGGCGAAGAGCTGACTCTTCGAACCCAGTGGTATCAGGTATCGGCTTTGAGCGCGTCGTACCTACTCGATCGTGGAACCGGATCGGTCGAGGCTGATGGTCTCCGTAACGGCGCCGTCCTCATCGCGCACATAGCTCCGCTCCACGGTTCCATCCTCGCGAGCGGCGCGAAAGAGGCTTCGACCCACACGACCGTGCTGATCGAGTTCGTGGACCTCGTCCAGCACCCCGTCGCGACGCAACTCGACCCTGGACGGAACACCATCATCCCTCACCAGTGACCACTCGGCGAGGCCGTCGGGAAACACCTGCTGGGTCGCCGAAATCTCCGATGCCGGGTTGAGCGGCACCATGGCCTCGAGTTCAAAACCCGGCGCCACGGATGCGTCGGAAAGATCAACGTTCGGATACAGCAGCGCCGCGACCTCGATCATCTCATCCCCGCGCTGGACCCGAATACCGAGACGTTGCCCCCATTCGATCCCGGCAATCAGGAATCGAAGCTCGCCGAGACTCTCGGGCACGGCCCCGTTGACATCGAGGACCCGGTCGCCGGATTCGAATCCGACATCTTCGGCCAGGGTATCCGGCCAGACCATCGACACAACCGGATGATCGTCATCGTCCTGTTTGAGTTTCAGACCCACGGTCGGGAAGGCCTCGATGCCGCCGCGATCGTCGAATACCCCAACATAATCCGCCAGCGACAAGGCGAAAAGGGCCGGCGCGCCGGCGTCCTCGCCGGCCGCATGACCTCCACCCATGGGATGGCCGCTGGGCTCTCCCTCGGGGTCGGGCGCCGGGGCCGTGGCGGGACAGAATGTTGCGATCCGCAACCGGGGCAGCTCAGCCGCGTCACGCTCCTCATCGAGACGACGTGGGATGCCGAGATCATAGGCAATGTGCCCGGAACCCACCACCAACACCACCGTTTTGTTCGGGGCCACCTCGCCGAGAACCGACCTCGCCATGACGACATCCCACAAGCATTGGGCGGCATACATGTTGTCGAACCAGCCCGGGGGCAACATGGCCACGGTGTCACCGAAGTACCTCGAGATCAGATAGCGGTGCTGTGGTGAACCATCGGTTGCAACAACGCCGATTTCGGCGCGCTGGTCCTCCGACAGCCCATCCAGACCACTCCGGTTGACCGTTCTCGGGATCTCGCGGGGAACGTTGGCGCCCACAACGGTCATCCCGTGGGCCCGTGCAACCTCCATGACGGGCCGGTAATACTCCCAGCGATATCCGCCGCGGTCATACCAACCCGTCGCTTCGAGCAGCTCCCGCTCGTCGATCTCTCCCTGGACCCACTGTTTGAGAACAGCATCATCTCCGCGCTGGAAGAACTCCATCGCGAGGACGATGTCCCTTCCCGCCGCAGCCATGCCTTCCACAAGACGTGCTTGGAGGTTTTTCTGATCCATGGCGGTGTGTTCTTCACCCAGAAGGACGACATCGGCTCCCGCCATCCGGTTCACCAGTTCCTCGATCTCCACGATGCTTCGGCTTGTCGTGTCATAAACCGTCCCGGCCTCGGCAGATCCGAGCTCGTAGGCTCGGCCTTCCTCACCCAACGGGAGCTGGTCCAGTTCGGTCGCTCCCGCGATCGCGGGCAACACGAGAGCAAGCCCGAAAAAAACGTTACGCATCGTCACCTCCGATGGCCCTCACTCTAGCTCACCCCACAAAACAACCTGGTTCTTGCTACAATCTCTGTCCGTTGCGCACCCGGCCTCGATCCAGGAGATACCACATGCCCGACCGACCCGCCATCAGCCCAGCCTTCCAGGACGCTCTCGACAAACAGGACTTCGACCGCGTCGAAGAACTTTGGCTGGAATCCCTCGACCGTGACCGGATTCGCGCCGACGAACTGCTCGAGGTTCGCCGTCTCATCTTCCAGGCGGGGCGAAAGAACCTGGCCATGACGCTGCTCGATCTGCTCGTCGACACCCTCGAAGGGCGCGACGACCCGTTCCAGACCATGGCTGCTCTCAGAGAACAGGTTCGGCTCGTCGGCAAGCCCAACGCCGCTCTCCTCAAACGCCTTCAGAGCGCCCTGGCAGCAACCCGCGCAGATAGCCCTTCCCTCGATGCCGTCGTCTCCCGGTACCCCCTGACCTCGCAGAAGAAACCCGCAGAGGCAATCAAGAACATCGAGAACTGGCTCAACCACGACACCGGAACCATCGTCGAAGTGATGGGCCAGGGCGTCGGCAGGGTCATCGCACTCAACCTCCAACTCGACAACATCAAGGTCGATCTCGGCGGCCGGAAGCCGGTCTCGGTGCCGTTCGGCGCGGTCTCCCGATATCTCAAGCCCCTACCCGAGGGTGATTTTCGTCGTCGCAAGGTTGAAAACAGCGAGGAACTCACGACGTTTGCCCTTGAGAATCAGGGCCAGGCGCTCGTCGAGCTCATCGAGAGCCTCGGCCAGGATGTCAGCGTGTCGGCGATCAAAGCGGCTCTTGACGATGTCGTGCCGACCAAGGGATGGACCTCGTGGTGGAACAAGGCTCGCAAACACCCCAGGATCCTGACCTCCGGAACCGGCTCTCGACTCCGCTACTCGGTCAGCGACAGCGCGGAGAACGCGACCGGTGTGTTGCTGACCGAACTCGAGGAGGCCGATCCGCGACAGCGCCTGACCATCGCCAAACGGCTCGCTTCTCGGGGAGAAGAGGCCTCGGACGAAGCCAATCGAATTCTCGCTTCGTCCATCGAAACCTTCGACGACGAGCCCGGACTTGCGTGGGAAACCGCGACGGCTCTTGATGCGCTTCCCGGTGGACACGAAACTGCCGTCGCGGCCCAGGCAACGATCATCTCCGACGCCCAACCCCTCCATCTCCTGGGAGGAGTCCAGGACAGACAGGCCCGCATGGCGGCCCTCGAGGCCATCCGGAAGGCTCGGCCCGATGACTGGACATCCATTTGGGGTGAGTGGCTTCTGCACGAGAGCACACCGGCGATCCTCGACACCATCGCCGCCGCCCTTGACCGGGCCGGCGCAACCGACTCCCTTGACGCCGCCATCGAGGCGGTCTTTCGGAACCACGTCAAGCACGCCACGCAGTTCATCTGGGCGTGCGAACGCATGATCAACCCCGATTCACCGGAACCGCTCCGTCGTCGGATGACCCCCTCGCTGCTCGAGAAGATCCCCGACGGACTCAGCCGTCGAGAGTTTGCCTCGCTGCGTGGCCGGGTCAAGGCGCTCCTGGACGGCGGCAAGGTCGCGATTCGACTGCTGCTCGAAAGCGCCAACGAGGGCCAGGCGCAACGCTTCAGCCAGCGGATCGCTCGGCTTCCCGGTGTCGAACCCCAGAGAGTCAGCCTCGTCGAACAGGCGGCGCACCAGGCGCACGGCTCCAGTCAACCGGAGGACGAGGGCCCAATCCTCGTGGCGACCAAGGCGGCCATCGACGCCCAACGCGCCGAACTCAAAAAGCTGCTTGAGGTGGAAATCCCCAAGACCCTCAAGGGGATCAACGCCGCCGCCGCCGAGGGCGATCTCCGGGAGAATTTCGAGTACCACATGCTCCGCGATCGCCAGGAGCTTCAGTCTGCACGCGCCGCAAAGCTGCAGAGAGAACTCCGGGAGGTTCGCACCCTCGAACCCGGCAAGGCCGATACCGAACGGGTCAACATCGGCACCGTCGTCCACTTCGAAGGTGAGACCAAGCCGTTGACGATCCTCGGGGTGTGGGACGCGGATGTAGACAGGCGGGTCTTCGCCAACGGTTCCGGCCTCGCCGAGGCCCTCCTCGGGTGCATAGTCGGTGACGAGGCTGAGATCGAAGGTGCGGCCGTGACCATCGCGAAGATCGAGGCGTGGCAGGACTGAGCATCGCTCAGACAGGTATTAGGTATTGGCTCCATCGCATCGGTGGTTGCCGGCAGGATACGCATTCGGATCCACTTCGTGTCTTGGTGTCTTCGTGGTTGTGACGTTGCGATGTCTCGGCGTTCCCGAGTCATGTCGGGCCAGGCGAAGGTCCCGCTGAGAGGCTAGTCCCTCGTCTGAAGCAACTCGAGTTCCTCATCGGTGGGCTCGAAGACGATGCAGCCGACCGTACCGGGTCCGGCGTGGGCGCCGACGACGGGTCCGATCTCGCCCTCGAGCATCTCGACGATGTCGAAGGTGTCGGTGAGCAGTTCCTTGAGTCGTTCACCCCACTTGGGCGCCGACGCGTGTGCCACGGCGACAAAAACCGGTCGGCTTGTGTCGATCCTCTGGCTGAGGATCTCCATGAGCTTCGGCTGCGCCTTCTTTCCGCCGCGGACCTTGTCCACCGGAACCACCTCGCCATCCACTATCCCGAGGATCGGCTTGATCCCGAGCAGGGTGCCGATGAGCGCTTGCGCCTGACCGATCCGTCCACCCTTGCGAAGAAACTCGAGGGTGTCCACCAGGAAAAGGAACTCCATCCGGTCGCGAATGTCCTCTAAACGAGCGACAATCTCGTCGATCCCGAGACCGCGCTCGATCATGCGGCTCGCAAAGACGACGAGGAGACCCAGACCCACCGAGTCCGATTTGGAGTCGACGATTCGAATATTCGGTTCCCCGACGCCACCGGCCTCGAGACGCAGTTGAGCGAATTCGTTGGCGCCCTCCTTGGCCGCCTCCGCCGCGTGTTGCGAGGTCAGAGATTGTTTTGCCGAAACGTGAATCGACACCACATCGCCGGTTGCCACCAGCCGGCGGTACCTCTCGAGGAACTCGCCCTTCCCCGGCGGGCTCGTAGCGGGAAAAATATCTCCGCCCTCGAGCATCTGGTAGAACTCATCCGGCAGCAGGTCGACTCCGTCCTTGTACACGGTCTTGCCGAAGACTACGGACAGCGGCACGATGTCGATCGACTGGCGCCGGGCAAATGACGGTAGGAGGTCACAGGTTGAATCGGTGACCAGGTGCACCCGATTGGAGGGCTCTTTGATCTGCAGCACGCCCATGGTGGCCAGATGATCAATGGCCTGCACCGTCTCGAGATCGGTCATGGCAACCCGGTTGATGAGATCACCAAGATTTCGCGCCTCTTGAATCTGGGTCAACACCTCACGTTCGAGAGGTGTGAATTCAAGGGCGAAGAAGTCTTTGCCCATCTGAATATCGACCCTGGCGTTGAGCGATGGAAGCCGAGCGAAGAGATCCTCGAGTTGGAGGCGCTCTTCGATGGCGTCGCTCACGAGCACGCCGAGATCAACGTCGATGGCCGCTTCCACGTTCACGGGCACCAGATCGAGGACAAACGTCCCCTGGTGGAGACCGGCGATTCGGTTGAATGCCTTTCGGCCCTCCAAATTCCCCCAGTAGGCTTGGATCACCTTGCCTTCGGACAACCAGATCCCGGCGCCGGGTCCCACACGCAGCCGGACATGACCCGTAATGGCGTCTCTCTCCAGTACGCGAAGCAGATCTCCGACTGCGATTCTCGTGAGATCGCCGTACAGCGTTTCAAGAGACTCTCCAATCTCGGCGCCGATCTCACGGGCAAGCAGGAGTAATCGAACCTGGAGGACGAATCGCGCCGGTTCGAGTTCATCAGCGGTCAGGAAGTGGAATTCCCCACCTTCAACCACGTCGTGATCCGCGACGGTGTCATCGGTCAGGATCAGAAACGGCGGCAGGTCGAGACCGGTTCCGGCCAACCTCGAATAGAGGTCCATCGGCGAAATACCATCGAGATCCGAATGAATCACCACCAACGTGGGATTGAGTCCAGCCGTATACCGCAGCGCCTCTTCGGCATTGACCGCGTTGACAACCTCGATCCCATTTTCGTAGAGCGCAAGCCCCAGCTCACGGCGACGATCATCATCCGTGTCTGCTATCAACACACTCAAGGGTTCAGCCACGCTGATATCCTCCACGATCCATGAGTATACCTAAGATGAGCGATTCTCACTGGTGATCTGCACCAAGCTCTTGCGCTCTGGATGGTTGCGAAAATACTCAACATACCAACGGGTATGCCTCCGTTTTTCGCAACCACCAGCGCATCAAGATCTTGGCCCATCTCATCCAGCAGAATCGCTCATCTCAGGTATACAAGCGTTCAGTAGACTCTTGGCATTCGGTTGCGGATCGCAGGGGTAAAATCCCGGCTATTCGGCAACCCCGATCCGATCGCAGACCGAGCCCAACACACAGTCCTCGCAAACGGGGCATCGAGCGCTGCAGACACGGCGACCGTGGAGAACGAGACGCTTGGACAGGTCGACCCACCCATCCCGTGGAACCGCGGCTTCCAGATCGGCCGCGATCCGCTCGGGATCGCCGGCCGACGACAGACCCAACCGATTGGCAAGCCGCCGCACGTGAGTATCGACAGCAATCCCGGCAGCCACACCGAACGCCTCGCCGAGGACCACCTTGGCGGTCTTCCGACCGACTCCCGGGAGACCGATCAGTGTCTCGAGATCAGCAGGGACCTCACCCCGATGATCGAGGGTGAGGAGACGGGCCGTCCGCCTGAGGTTTCGGGCCTTGGTTCGGTGCAGCCCCGTGGACCGAATCACGGTCTCGAGGTCCTCCTGGGCGGCCTCGGCCAACTCGGCCGGTCCCGGCCACCGCGAGAAGATCTCCGGCGTCACCAGATTCACCCGCTGATCGGTGCATTGCGCCGAGAGCACGGTCGCGACCAGCAACTCCCATGGTGTCCGATAGTCGAGTTCGCATACGGCCTCGGGATAGGCGACAGCCAATCGCTCGGCCACGAACTCGGCCCGCATCCCACTCACCCGAATTGATCAAAGCTGCTGCCGCCGATGAACTCCCGCAGAATCGATGTCTGCGGGACCTCATCGGGGAAGACAGGGACAAAGAGGGAGAGGAACTTGAGCAACCGGAACGCCTCGGGATAGACCCGGCTTTCCCGCGGAACCTGAAGAAGGAACCGCTCTGCGAAGACCTTGAGCACCGCCGGCTCGTAGACCAGAGCCGAGTTGAACATCACATCGGCCTCCTCCTGGAAGGGGAAGATCCAGCGCCTTTCGCCGCGCCGAACCCGTTCCCAGAGATCAAGGGTCCGTTCGGCGGTGAAACCGCGGAAAAAGCGGTCCCGAACCAGCCGGCGCACGAGTCGGGCGTCGGAGGTGAAGATCCGGTTGTGATCGTCGATGGCAAGCTGAGACAGGGCCGACACATAGATTCGGTATTTTCGATTGCGCGGAACCGACGAGGTCAATCGATCGTTGAGCCCGTGGATGCCTTCGATGACGAGAATCTGGTTCTCCCCGATTTGCATGGTCTTCCACCGGTCGGCCGGGGTGCGAAGTCCAAGGAGAAAATCGAACTGCGGCGTGGCCACCGGTCGGCCATTCATGAGCTGCGAGAGGTGATCGTGAAAGAGCTCGAGGTCGATGGCCTCCAACGCTTCGAAGTCCGGCTTCCCATCCTCGTCGAGAGGCGTGTCCTCACGATTGACGTAGTAGTTGTCCAGCGACAGCGAGACCGGCTCCAATCCGTTGACCCTGAGTTGGACACCGAGGCGTTTGGCAAAGGTCGTCTTGCCTGATGAGGAGGGCCCGGCCACGGTGACCAGTCGGATCTCAGGAGATCGGCCGGTGATCTCGTCGGCGATTTGGGAGATCTTCTTCTCGTGCAGCCCTTCGGCGACTCGAACGATGGGGCGGATCCCTCCGTTGATGCACAGATGGTTGAGCCGACCAATGTTTTCGATCTCGAGAAGCTCCTGCCAACGCCGGGTTTCGGCATAGGTTGAAAAGAGCAGCGGGCGCCGGGCAAATTTCGGGAGCTGGCTCCGATCGCCGCGTCGCGGAAACCGCAGCAGAAGTCCGTCCTCGAACGCCATGACGCCGAAGGTCGGCAGACATCCCGTATCGGGCGCATACGGGCCATGGGCGATATCGACAAAACTTCCGCATGAAATGGTGTGAACCGTTGACGACCGACGGGTTCTGAGCAGCGCCAGTTTGTCCTCACGTCCGCGCTCACGGAAGAAGTTCTCGACCTCCTCGATGGTGACCGTTTGACGGAGGAATGGACGGCACTCCAGGTGGATCTCACCCATTTTCTCTTCGATCGCGGCCGCCATCTCAGCGAGGCCGGTCTTCTCGCCGCGAATCTGATAGTGATAGCAATTGCCGAGGGACTGACCGATCACCGTCCGGATGCCCGGAAAGAGCTCGTGACACGCCTCGTAGAACATCAAACTCACCGATCGCTTGTAGACCGACTCGCCGTCGCGATCGCCATAGCGGACGAGTTCCATCTCGGCGTCGCCCCGGATTGGAAAGTCGAGCATGACCTGGCGGCGATTGACGAGAGCCGACAGGACGGTATTCGGGATTTCGCCATCGATCTCGCGCACCACATCGGCCACCGTCGAACCCGACGAGACTCGGTGCGCCACACCGCGATAGACAACATTGACCTGTGAATGATTCATGATTCCCCACACCGAGCCGGCTCGGCGCCCGAGCAAGGATAGTCGCGCACGGGCCGGGGCTCAAGCTCACGCTAAAATGAAGGGAAGCACCGCAAACCAAAACACGACCGATGGGAGGCCCAATGCCTTTTTGACCTTCTTCGGCTCACAGACATCACTCTTCTTCTTGACCACCGCTCCGCAATCCTCGCAGCGGTATCGCCCCGGTTTGGGCTTCGCCTTTGATTTTCCTTTGCGGCAGCTCATCTCGAGCGAATGATACCCGGTCACAGGATCTTTCAGCAACTGTTTCCGACCCGGCCGTGGAATAATCCTCTCAATGGGAATCTCCACCGCAGTCGTGCTTGGCCTCATGGTTGTCGCCGTGGTGCTCTTCGTCAGCGACCGGCTCCGGTTGATCATCCTCGGCGCCCTGTTGGCGACCGGCATCATCACGCCGGAGGAAGGGTTTTCGGGCTTCGGCCACCCGGCCACGGTCGCCGTGGCGGCGATGTTCGTTCTCTCGGCGGGGCTGGAACGAACCGGAGCAGTGGCCGGCGTCGGCGAATTGCTCGGCCGGCTGGGCCAGCGGAGTCCACGAGGCGCGCTGGTTGCCATGATGGGCGCCATCGGCACCATTTCCGCATTCATCAACAACACGGCGGCCGTGGCCATCCTCCTGCCGCCGGTCCTCACCATGGCGCGCCGGATCAAGACCAGTCCTTCCAAGCTTCTCATCCCTCTGTCTTTCGCATCGCTCTTCGGAGGGTCATGCACCCTCATCGGCACCTCGACAAATCTGCTGGTGAGTTCCATGGCCGAAGTCCACGGCCAACAGCCCATAGGGATGTTCGAACTCTCGGGCGTGGGCATCGTCCTGGCTGCGGTTGGTCTGATCTATATGGCGACAGTCGGATATCGCCTGCTGCCCGACCGAGGCCACGGGGCCGATCTCACCGAAGAGTTCGATGTCGGAAGCTATCTCACCGAACTCGAGATCATCCCCGGGTCCATTCTCATCGATGCCACGGTCGGCCGAAGCGCTCTATCGGAAATCGATATCGATGTCATTGCAGTGGTCCGTCAGGGTGTGACCATGACCCTGCCGCAAGCCAACACGGTCTTCGAGGAGGGCGATGTACTGTGGGTCCGATCAGACCTCTCCGGCATGCGGACGCTGCGGGCGGCCGACTGGGTCCAGATTCGTCACGGCCGTCACTGGGGCGACCTCGGCCTCGAGGCCGATGACGCCACCATTATCGAAGCGGTGGTGGCTCCTGGGTCGATCCTCATCGGCAAGAGCCTCATCGAGAGCGATTTTCGCAATCGCTTCGGGGCGACTGTTCTGGCCATTCGCCACCACGACGAAATCCGCCACAGCCGTCTCGCCACCACACCCCTGGCGGCCGGGGACGCCCTGCTGATCGAGGCGCCGAAGAGCCAACTCGGTCGACTCAAGCGACGCCGTGAGTTCGTTGTTGTTTCCGATGTCGGTCCCCTCGACGAACAACCTCGCCACCGGTTCGGCGCCATCCTCATTGTCGCAGGCGTGGTTCTCGCAGCCGCCTCCGGTCTGCTCCACATCTCGGTGGCGGCGTTGGTCGGAGCGATCCTGCTGATCCTCACCGGCAGCCTGCGGATCGATGAGGCCTACCGGGCCATCGACTGGCAGGTGGTGTTCCTCCTCGGCGGGATTCTGCCCCTCGGCATCGCCCTGGAGAAGACCGGCGGTGCGGATCTTCTCGCGAACCTCCTCATCAACGGGGTTGGTGACCACGGTCCCATGGCGATTCTCGCCGCACTGTATCTGGTGACCACCGTCCTCACCGCGTTCATGTCAAACACCGCGACAGCGGCGCTCCTCGTTCCCATCGCCATCACCACCGCCGCCAGCCTCGGGATCGATCCGCGACCGCTGGTGGTCGCCATCGCTTTCGGCGCCTCAGCCAGCTTCATGACGCCGGTGGGATACCAGACGAATCTGCTCGTATATGGCCCAGGTTCGTACCGCTTCGGCGACTATATGAAGGTCGGCGTCCCGCTCACGATCATCTTCTGGGTGCTAACAACGCTGCTGATCCCGCTTGTGTGGCCGTTTTAGAAAATTATGAATTTTGAATTTTGAATTTTGAATTTCATCGCAGGGCAGCCCGGGAAGACAACGATGCCATCAAGCATGCATCACTGAAAATCTAAGACCTCGGGCGAGCATCACAGATGCTCACAATGGTGTTCATGAGCCGCTGTCATTCATAATTCATAACTCAAAATTCATAATTTCCGTCAGTTGACGACGCCAAGTTCCCCGAGATTCTGTTCCGCATACTCGAGGACTCGATCGAAATTCTCGTAGTCCTGGCAGTTGGCCTGGAGAAGATGGAAGACATCGGCGGCCTTGTCGTTCTCCCCGGCATTGCCGAACGCCACCATCAGCTGCTCCATCGACTCACAGTCACAGCGGCGGACATAGGCTGCGGCCTCGGAGAAAACCACGCTCGCGCTCGGCTGGTTGGTCCAACTCAGACAGAGGGCGAGGAAGGTGTGGATGTGACCGATATAGGTTTCATCGTAGACCTCGTTCATATAGGGCAGGCAACGCATGAAACACGGTATCGCCTCGTCATAGCGGCCGTCATCGAAGAGGATGACGCCCAGGGTGTAGCACGATTGGCAGTAGACGCTGAGAACCTCGTCAAAGGTGTCGAAATAGGCCTTGTAGCCGGATACGGATTCGGCGAGAAACTCACGCGCGCCTTCGGCTTCCTCGAGATCATAGAAAATGGTCCCGATCAGTCCCTGGAGAAAACTGCGCCAGTTGGGCTCCTCTTCGTAGGAGAGGAGCTTCTTCAGGAGTTCGGTGTCACCGTGGTCGGCGGTTCGGGCATCCATCCGTTCGATGACCGACTCGATCCCGGCGGCAACCCGACCCGAAGGGTCCGATCCCGTGTACCAATCAGGGTTCTCCATCTCACCGCTCCTCTTTGCATCATCCCCCGGCTCTACCGAACGAAGCCGACGAACGAACGACGAGTGTAACCGCGACGCCTTCGACGCTCAAGACTCGCCCGGCCTCGGGCCGAGCGAGATCAGGATCAGGTCAGATCCGCCGGCAGGTCGTCGTGCTCCAGGACATGAACATAGACACGCTCATCCGCCGTTGCGATTAGCTCTAACATACCGCCGAGCACTTCACCCATGACGACCGGGTGGGTGTGACACACCACCAAACGGAGTCGGCGAAAACCACGACGGTCGCGCTCGGTAAGCAAACGCTCGACGGTTTCAGGGAAGCTCTCGATGAGTCGGTCGACGCCTTCCGCCTCGAGCACCCTTACCAACAGGCGTCCACCGACATCGAGTCCGGATTCGCCCGCTTCGGATTCATCGAGGGAAATGCGGGCAAGCACCTCGTCGGGACAGCCGCAACCCAGCGTCTGCCGGACGAACCGGATCAGACCCCCGGAGGGGTCCTCCCGGTCTGTGCAGTCGAGGGGTCTCCCGCTCATTCGGAGGGCTCGTCCTCTCCAACCGGAACCTCATCCGAGGCCGCACCGCCGCCTCCAACCGCTGTTCCGCAACCGGCGCAGAAATTGGCCCCAGGCGGAACGACAGCTCCGCACTCGGCGCAGACCGGGATCACGGTCACCCCCGGTTCCTGATAACGAATATCCTGGATGACCCACTGTCCCTCCGACTTCTCGAGGCTGAAATGGGCTTCCACGGAGCCACCGTCACACGAACCCTGGTAGGTGAGCATGGCCACCGACCGACCCGACTCCCGGTTGAAGCTGGTGCCACTCATCCGCCAGGCGCCGCACGCCCCCATCTGTGCACGGGCCGCCTGTTCGAATGCGACAAATTCGGCGATCCCTCGATCTTCGGTGTAGGTTGACCCGAGCGTCTGAAACGCCTCTTCATATCGGCCGCCGTCCACCGACTCGAGATAGGAGTCGGCCGCCGCATGCGCCCCGGAGCCTCCCTTGTAGACATACGCGACGCAGCCGCCGATCCCGACGACCGACACGACCACCACGATGAGGCAGCCCCAGCCGAGACAGCTCATCCAGTTCCTTTTTTCTTCATCAGCCATCGCGGCACCTCTCAATCAACGATCCATCCGGATTTCCCGAACCCAAGAGTACTCGAATCGAGATTGGTTTTCTTCGCCACCCGGCTCACCCTCGAGACCCGAAACTGTCGGTTCAGCAAAACCCGTCTCCTCTGCACAATCCCGGCTTTTGGAACGGATTCGCCCCTCATTCCAACAAATCATTGTATTTTCAGTCCGACGGGCATCACAAAGCGCAGATCGGCCTGCGCCGATCGATGGTGACGTCCTGATGATCCTGGATTCTGTTGGGAGGATGGCGGTGGAGGTTCTGAAAAACATCAGCGAGAGTCTGCAGCGGGGCGATCATCATACGGTTGCCGAACTCACCAGGCAGGCCATCGATTCGGGATTGGGCGCCGCTGAGATCCTCGATCTAGGGCTACTCGCCGGGATGGATGTCATCGGCGAGCGCTTCGGCGCGCACGAGATCTTTCTTCCCGATGTCCTGCTCGCCGCCCGGGCCATGAAGGCGGGGATGGATCTCATCAAACCGCTGCTTGTGGCCTCCGAGGTCCCGGCCCGGGGCACGGTGGTGCTCGGCACGGTCAAGGGCGATGTTCACGACATCGGTAAGAACCTCGTTGGAATCATGCTCGAGGGCGCCGGTTTCTCGGTGGTCGATCTCGGTACCGGTGTCGACCCCGAGACCTTTGTCGACACCGCAATCGCCGAGGACGCTTCGGTGGTCGGACTGTCAGCCCTGCTCACCACCACCATGGGTGGAATGCGTGATGTGGTCGAACTCATCCGCCGGCGCGATCCCGACTCCAAAATCCGGATCATCGTCGGGGGCGCCCCGGTAACGCAGGATTTCGCCGACGAGATCGGGGCCGACGGTTACAGCTATGACGCCGGTTCCGCGGTGGATCTGGTCAAGCGTCTGATGGGGGCCGCATGACCACCGGTCTGCGAGCGCGCATCACCGACGGCGATACCCGGTGCGGCGACGGAGCATGGGGAACCCAACTCATGGCTCGCGGACTCAAACCCGGCGACAGCTTTGAGGAAATCAGCCTTACGAGACCCGAGATCCTCGCCGAAATCGCCGGGCTCTATGTCGAGTCGGGCGCCCAGCTCATCACCACCAATACCTTCGGTGGGTCACCCCTCAACCTGGCGACCCACGGACTCGCCGACCGCACCGAGGAGATCAACCAGGCCGCGGTCAAGGCCATCCAACCCGAGATCGAGGGCCGGGCGCTGATCTCGGGTTCGGTCGGGCCCACGGGCAAGATCCTCACCCCCTATGGCGACACCGATCCCGGTGTCATGGCCGAGGGATTCAGTCGCCAGATCGGTGCGCTCATCGAGGCCGGTGCCGATCTCATCTGCATCGAGACCATGATGGATCTCGAGGAGGCGCGGCTCGCGGTGGAGGCGGCCCGCAGGCGTTCACCTTCTGTCCCCATCATCGCCACCATGACCTTCAACGCCAACCCTCGCGGGTTCTTCACCACCATGGGCAACACCGTCGAGCAGGCGTGCTCGGTGCTGACCGACGCCGGCGCCGATCTCGTCGGTTCCAACTGCGGCAACGGGATGGACACCATGGTCGAACTCGCACGCGAATTCGCCTCCCACACCACGGCGCCGCTGGCCATCCAGTCCAATGCCGGACTGCCCGAGAACCGCGACGGCGAGCTCCACTACCCCGAGTCGCCCGACGATATGGCATCCAGGGTCGACGAACTCATGGATTTGGGCGTCGCAGTCATCGGCGGCTGTTGCGGCACCGGCCCCGACCACATCCGCGCCATCCGCGCGGCCATCGACCTCCTCCAGAGGCAGAAATCTTGAACGCCAACACCAGACTGGCGCTGCTCGGTGCCTGTTTCCTGTGGGCGATCTCCTTTGTCGCCACCAAGATCGCCCTTGAGGTGGTTCCGCCGCTCACGGTCGTATCGCTTCGACTTCTCATCGCCGCCGCGTGCTTCCTCCCGATTCTCTTGACCGGCGGGCGGTGGAGGACCATCGCCAACAGGGCGACTCTACTCAAACTCTTCGGCCTCAGCCTATTCGGTGCGGGTCTCCACTATGGCTTCCAAACCGTTGGACTCCAGACCACCAACGCCTCGAATGCCTCGGTCTATGTCGCCACCGGACCGATCACCATCCTTCTGCTGGCGGTGATCTTCCTCGGTGAGAAGCTCAACGCCCGCAAGATCCTCGGTATCGCCATCGCCATCGCCGGTGTGCTGGTGGTGATGGGCATGGACACCATCACCGGCTTCGAGCTCGACGGCAACCTCATGGGCGATCTCCTGGTCTTTGTCTCCATCGTCATGTGGGGCTGTTTCACTGTCTTCGGCAAAAAGGTCACCGATGAGCTTGGCGCCCTCACCGTCACCGCCGCGGTGACCCTCATCGGCGCCACGTGGATGACCCCCGTGGGCTGGCTGGAGATGCAGCGCGCCGGTTTCAGCCTCGTGGACCTCACCCCCACCGCTTGGGCGGCCGTCGCGTACCTCGGCTTCGCCTGCAACTTTCTCGCGGTGCTGCTCTACTTCACCGCGCTTCAGCGCACCGAATCTCAGAAGGTCGGGGTCTATCTCTACGCCATCCCGCCCATGACCGCCGTCGCCGCCGCGCTGGTGCTCTCGGAGCCCATCACCCTCGGCCTCGTCATCGGCACGGTTCTCGTGATCGCCGGGGTCGCACTGACCGAGCGAGGCTGATACCCGCGTCCGAGTCCGTTCCCGTTCCCGATCCCGTTCCCGATCCCGATCCCGATCCCGATCCCGATGGATTGTGCTCGAAGTGGATGCGCACAGTCGAACCCATGGCAGATCCGCGACTACTCCATCTCCTTCAGCTTGGCGATCAGCACCTTCCGTCGCTCGATACTCGCTTCCGGCCACTGTTCGGAAGTCCTGTAGTACTCCTCGAACATTGGCTCGCCCTCGGGCAGGATGACCCAGGGCTGCTTTGACGATGTGAAGATGTGAATGTCCGGCGGCACCCGGTCGGGATCGAGAAGGGTGCCGACGCGGACAAAGCGAACCGCGTCGCCACCACCGCCGTAGTTGCTCCACACCGCTACCCGGCAAACCGGGCACCGGCTGATTCGCTGGCCCTTGCCGCTTTGGGACGGGGTGTCGACAACCTCGACATCCCCGGAGAGGATCTCGACCCGATCGGCCTCGATGAGGGCGTTGAGGGCGAAAGCGGTCCCGCTCTCCCGTTGGCACCAGCGGCAGTGACAGCAGTGGACGAAGAGCGGGTCGCCGGTCATGCGGAAACGAACGTGACCGCAGGTGCACGCGCCTTCGTGAGTGGTTGCGCTCTCGCTATTCATAACCGGCCTCCGGGTTGCTCGATGCGATGAAGTTTCTCATGGATCGGTGCGCACCATCATCCGTGGCGCGCCGCCTCGAATTTTGTCACTTGTCGAAGAGGCCTCCCGCCCGTCCATGTCGCTGAACGCGTTCCCGGATCGTCATGAGGCTCTCGCCATCCACCGATCACACCCGGGGACACAGCTGGCACTCATTCAAAGACAAGCGCGTCGATCCAGCTCGGAGCCGGGTTGACCCGACCGTTGATCAGATCTGCCGCGCGCACCGGTTTGAAGACCGGGCCGGCATCATTCTCGCCCCCGGATCGGTTTGGGAATTCAATCTCCACAGGTGCCGTTGGTTCGCGAATATCGATGGCTCGAATACGACCCCTGTCGTCAATGATCCAGGCATTGGGACCCTCCACGACCACCCGTCTGACGGCGCCGATGGAGTCCACGACCGCAATCTCCAGCGGCGCCGCAGGCTCGTTCAGATCAATCACCCGCAGACCGGCCGCCCCGGCTGCCAGGTACGCGTAACGCCCGCTCACAGCAACATCATTGGCCCAGCCCGATTGGGACAGACAACCAATCTCGACGGGCGCGGCGGGATCGCCGATGTCAACGACTCGAAGACCCTGGTAGCCGTCTGCAATGAGGGCAGTCGTTCCCACCACAGCCACCGAACCGGCGAATCCGGGGGTGTCGAGCCGTCCCACTTCGGATGGGCGAAGGGGATCTCCGATGTCGAAGACACCGAGCCCGGCGTAGCCGTCAGCGATCAATGCGAACTTGTCCGTGACAGCGACTCCCGAGGCCCGGTCGAGGGCGGCGATGACAGCAACCAACTTTGGTCCTCTGGTTGACGTCAGATCGATGATCCAGACCCCGGAGGTGCCGCACACAACCAGAGCGAGACCATCGGAGACGCGCACTCCGTCGATCGGGGCCACCTGTGCCACACCTCCGACCACTCTTGAACCCTGCCAATAGGGAGCATCGATAAAGACCGGCGATCGCATTGTCTCGACGACCGCCGTTTCCGGACATCGCCCGGCGGAGCCTCCGGCGATCATCATGGATGCGAAAAGCAATGCCGACTCGCAGATCATCAATTTTGAACCTCGATCCGTTTACGGAGCGCGGTTCATTCACGTCATGCCGCGGTGTTTCGGGAGAGGGAGAGGGAGAGGGAGAGGGAGGGGATCATCACGGGGACGGGGACGGGGACGGGATCGGGATCGGGATCGGGATCGGGATTGGACACGGACACGGACACGGATACGGATACGGATACGGGATAAGGTACGCTCACCCCATCCCCACGGAGGTGGTCATGGACTTCGCCCTCGACGAACAGCAGCAGATGGTTCAGAAAATGGTTCGTTCCTTTGCCGAAGAGCGGGTTCAGCCGGGTGCGGCGGAGCGCGATCGCACGGGTGAGTTTCCGCACGAGATCTTCGCCGAGATGGGCGAACTCGGTCTGCTCGGGATGATGGTCCCGGAAGCCTACGGCGGCGCCGAGATGGATCTGCTGTCGTACCTCATCGCGGTGGAGGAACTGGCGCGGGTCGACGCCGCCGTCGCCGTCGGGATGACCGTCACCAACTCGGTGTGCTGCTGGCCCATCATGACCTTCGGCACCGAGGAGCAGAGGGCGGAGTTCCTGCCTCGACTCGCCTCGGGCGAAACGGTGGGCGGCTTCATGCTCACCGAACCCAACGCCGGGTCCGATGCCGCGAGCCTCACCACCCGCTATCGTGACGAGGGCGATCATTGGCGCCTCGACGGCGCCAAGGCGTGGATCACCAACGGCGAGGTCGGCCGGTTCTTTATCTGTCTCGCGACCAGGGACCCGGCTCTGGGACCCAAGGGGATCTCGTCCTTCATCCTCGACGCCGACCAGGACGGCGTCGTCTTCGACCCGCCCGAAGCCAAGATGGGGCTGCGCTCATCCAAGACCTGCATGGTCACTCTCGATGGCGCGCGGGTGCCCAAGAACGCCATGCTCGGCGGAGAGGGAAAGGGCTTTGCCATGGCCTTGGCGACCCTCGACCACAGCCGGCTCGGGATCGCCGCGCAATCGGTGGGGATCGCCACCGCCGCCCTCGAAGAGTCTCTGCGCTACGCCCGCGATCGAAAACAGTTCGGCAAGGCGATCATGGAGCACCAGGCCATCGCCTTCCAACTCGCCGACATGGACACCGAGATCGACGCCGCTCGTGGGCTCATGCAGCGTGCGGTCTGGGCCGCGGGTCAGCCCGGCCGCCATTCGCGCGAATCTGCGGCGGCCAAGCTCTTCGCCTCGGAAATGTGCAACCGTGTGGTCGGTCAGGCGATCCAGATCCACGGCGGCTATGGATTCTCGCAGGAGTACCCCGTCGAGAGGTTCTTCCGCGACGCCAGGGTTGTCACCATCTACGAGGGCACATCCGAGGTTCAGCGGCTGGTCATCGCACGCGCGCTGGCGGAACGCGCAAAGGGGCTCTGAGGTCTCAGCGGCCGGGGCTGAGGGATACCCTCAACGCGACACCGAAAATGGTGTCTACAGTCGCGATTGGCCGCGGGAGCCACCCGTAGCATTGTTCGGCATCGTCGACCCGCCGCTCCCGGAACAACTGCGGCCGAACAATGCAACAAGTGGCACCCCGTTCAAGGCCAATACCTCAAATCCTCAACAGTACGCGGGCTCGGTGCCTGGCTCTCTTTTCGCCGCGAAAAGGTGCCTGGCTCCGCTCCCATCGCGACACTACGGGCAGGGAATTGCTGTAACATCGCCGCCCGATGAGAAACCAAGACTATGCCACGCTCCTGAGCGAACTCTCCAACGAGCACTACCGTCGGTCGCCCCGTTCGGCGGCCATCCACGAGGAGGCGTGCCGCCACCTCGTGGATGGCGGCAGCCACGGGATCCGGATCGTCGAACCGTTCCCCCCGAGGATTCCCGAAGCGCTCGGCGGCTGGATGGTGGATGAGGACGGCCACCGCATCCTCGATCTCTGGCAGGGCCACATGGCCAACGTACTCGGTCACAACCCCGAGGTCGTGACCTCCGCCCTGAGCGAAGCCTTCGCCCGAGGATTCGGCACCCAGAACGGGATGGTGGATGCGCTCCAAGCCGATCTCGCCGAACTCGTCTGTCGTCTCACCGGCACCGAGTGCTTGCGCTTCACCACCAGCGGCAGCCTCTCGACCATGTACGCGGTGCTGATGGCGCGCTCGTTCACCGGCCGCGACATCGTCATGAAGGCCGGCGGCGGTTGGCACGGGGCCCAGCCGATGCTGCTCAAGGGAGTCGCCTACCGCGACGACGGCGTCGGTTTCGATGGCGTCGACTCCAAGGGCCTTCCCTCATCCCTCACCGACCGCATCATGGTCACCCGGTACAACGATCCCCAGCGCCTCGTTGAAGATTTCGCAACGGTCGGCGACGACCTGGCCTGCCTCATCCTCGAGCCCATGCTCGGTGCGGGTGGAACCATCGCCGCCACTACCGAGTACCTCAAACTCGCCCGCGAGCTCTGTACAAAGCACGGCGCGCTACTGATCTTTGACGAAATGATCACGGGCTTCAGATTCCACCCCGGCGGGCTCGGTGCACTCCACGGTGTGAAGCCCGATCTCGCCATCTACGGCAAGGCCCTCGGCGGCGGAATGCCTGTGGCGGCGGTGGCCGGTCGCGCCGAGGTCATGGCCGAGGCCGGACGAGCGACCGGACCGAGGGTCGCCTTCTCGGGCGGCACCTACTCCGCCCATCCCTCGTCGATGCTCGCGGCCAAGGTCTTTCTCGAGCACCTCGAGGATCACGCCGATGAAATCTATCCCCGGCTCGGTGAGATCGGATCGGCCATGCGGCGCGGTTTCGAGACCGCCTTTGCCGAGGGCGGCATCCTCGCACGCTGTACCGGCGCCATCGATGAGCTCGACTGCGGCAGCTCCATGGTCACTGTGCACTTCCCCCACGACGAATCGGTCGTCCTCGACAATCCGGAGGCGGTCTTTGATCCACAACGATGCGATATCGAGCTGCGGGAGAAGGTACTCGGTCTCGCCCTGCTGGTGGAGGATGTCCATCTGCTGCTCGCCCACGGCGCGGCATCAACGGCGCACACCGAGGACGACGTGGCGTTTCTCACCGAAGCCTGCCGGAGAGCAGCGGAGCGAATCGCGCGACACCGGTGAAGCGGAAGTTGCCGTTGGAGGCTCGATGATGAACCGTCGTCAGCTCTCAGCTCTCAGCTCTCAGCGACTAGCTTGAGTCCCCCCCTTCAAAACTCCTCCATCCGAAAAGAGACTTCCGGGTGGTGGGGGGAGCTGTCGGCTTACGGCTCATGGCTGATAGCTGACCGCTGATGGCTGATGGCTTTCGCGAGGTGCCTCAGTGCTTGTGCTCGCCTTCCTTGCCGAAATAGGCCTCGCGGAACATCGTGGTCATCTTGCGCAGGTTCTCGATCTCTTCGAGGTTCGTGCCCTGCTTGGCCTTCATGGCGTGGATCTGGATGGCATGCAGGATCGCGAGCTTGTGGATGTACTCGTTCATCGCCTTCTCGTCGTCGTGGTCCACGGCGGGTTTGATCCGCTGGGCCATGAAGTAGGCGGTGACGATGTCCTGGATCTCAGATGCGTGAGCTTCCTTGTTGTTCACCCAGCGAACGATCTGGTTGTAGTCCTCATCGTCCTCGGCCGAGAGCTCGATGATCTTCTTCATCGACTTCTCGACGGTACCGATGTGCTCCTCGATGAGCTGGACACGGAGTTCGTCGTCATAGATCCCACACGGAATCTGGCAGTGGGCCGATGCCGGAACGGCGGTGGCGATGAGGGCGAGTACGACGAGCGAAGCAAGTGCAAAGCGTTTCATGAAACCTCCTGAGTACGGTCGCTGACTGCAACCCATGCGGACCCGTTCGTATTTCGGCCATCCAACCGAAGCGGTGAGACCCCGGATCTCGCGAACAGGATGAGAACGGGCGGTTCGAACCAAGCCCCGGCGATCTCTGACTCAGCTGATCGGGGTTGAATAGCGGACCGTCTTCAGTTATTCCCACACGAGGGGGGCCTTGTTATAGATGTTCATAGTCAGCTTGTGCCCCTGGACCTTGCACTCCAGCCTGACATAGCGGTTGAGCACATCGTCGCCGTCAACGAGCTCGCTGGAAATGAACTCGTAGGACCCGTTCTTCTTGCTGAGGCCCTTCTCGTTCAAGAACTCCAAGAAAGCCTTTTCTGAGTCCTGGGACGCTGGAGCGGGGTGGCCGACGAAAAAGTAGGCAATCGCCACCTCCTCATCCGAGATCGAACCGCTTTCGAGGTTCACAAAGACGTTCTCCACCCGATCCACCGAGAACTCGTGAAAGGCCCGCTGGTCGGTTTCCTTGAAGTACTTGACGCCATAAATGAGTAAACCGATGACCACACCAACCATGACGAGCTTCTTGAGACTCATATCCACCCCTTTCTCGCGCTGAACCAAACAACGGTCTTTCTTCAATACTACCGAAGGATGCCTCAGTCCCCCATCACCTCCAGCCGGTGCCCCGCCGAGTAGGCCGTGAACTCGGGTGCGTACATGCTCTGCAGGGTGGCGGGTCCGACCTTGAAGGCGCCGGCCATGTTGGCCCTGAGTCGATACTTGAAGGTGTATTCGCCCGCGGGGAGCCACTCGAAGAAGAAGTTGGTTCCCGAATCGCGGACCTCCTCGTACCAGCCGATCCCAAGATCCCACTTGTACTGCGAGTGCAGGGTCTCGGGCTCGAAGCCGGCGCCCCTCGGATCCCGCAGATGGACGTACTCGGCGGCGTGCTTGGCGCTGATGGAGAGGTGGACCTCGACCTGGTCGCCGGGGGCGAGTTCCTCGCCATCGGTCAGCGGCCGCAGAACCCAGTGCGTGCCGTCGTTGAATCTCCGGAAGTACTGCCGGGTCACGGCGAAGAGATCGCCGCGCGCCTCGTCGGGGAGCCTCTCGGTGGAGAAGTGCCAGGTGGCCGAGGCAAAGGCGAAGCCCTTGGCATCCTTCTCGACGACGATGGTCGACATGGTCTTCGAGTCGACCTCGGGCCCGGGGACGATGACCTGGTTATGAGCGCCGGTGTACTCGTCGGGTTCGAAGACCATCTCGGTGGTCCGCGGACCGATGATGACGGTGGCGTCCTCGCGCACGCCGAGGCCGTCTTCCTGCTCGAGATAGTGGACCATGGAGGAGATCACCTCGGCGGTGGCGCGGGTCGATTTCCAGTGACCGAGCTTTTTGTTGAGCATCAGCCACTGGACCAGCCCGTGCCGACGCTCGTCGGTGGGATCGAGTTCTGAGAGAACTCTGAGCGCAAACGCGTGGGTCTCGATGGTGTCGTTGTACCAGCGCCAGGCGCGGTCCTCGGGCGCCCAGTAGGTGCCGAGATCGCGCTCGGTCTTGGCCGAATCCATAACGGCGTCGAAGACCAGCACCGCATCGTCGTGACGACCGGCCCGCTCCAGGGTCAGGGCGAGGTAGCCCTTGAGCAGCGGTGAGTGGTCACGCCAGTGGCGAAAGCTGAAGTCGAGCATGGTCTGCCGATCGTCGGCGGTGAATACGCCGCCGGTCCAGCTCTCATCCGGGTAGTTCGAGATCACAAAATTGAGGTAGGTGATGAACTCCCAACAGCAGTCGAGACCCACCATCATGTCGACGAGCTCATCGATGTAGTGGCGGTGCATGTAGGCCCACGCCCGGACCACGACATCTTTCGGCACCTCGACCCCGAACTCGAGGCCCTTGGAGAAGCCGTAAAGGATGTAGAGGGTCATGTAGGGCGACGGCGGCCCACCCGGCCACCAGGGGAAGGCGCCCAGCGAGGTCTGGGCCTTGACCAGCTTGGCCAGGGCGGCATCGCGTTCAGCCCGAGCCACCCTCGGGTCGAGGACCTTGATCAAATCATCGGTATCTTCGGCTCCACCCCGCGAGGTCTGCAACCAGGGCGTCTCCTCGAGGGTCATCTTGCGGTTGGGGTCGGTGGCGTCCCAGGTCTCGAAGCGGACATCGCGCTCGGCGAGCTTGGCTGCCATCTGAGCCACCGAAGGGTAGTCGTCGAAGACGCCGGTCACGATGCCCGTCGACAGGAATCGGTTGAGGGTCTGCTCGGTGCACTCGTAGGGATAGTCGATGAGATACGGCAGCGCACCCAGCACCGAGTAGAAGAGCTGGGCGTCGACGGTGACCACGAGCTGGTCGTGGATCAGGCTCGGGTCGTCATCGGCGGCCATATCGGCGAAGGTCAATTCTCGCCGATCCCGGTCCCTGAGGGTCACGAACTTCGACTGGGCCAGGTGCATGCGCCCGGGGAGCACCGGCAGCGGCCGCAACTCGCCATCCGAGAACGCGCCGGCGCGCGCCGTGACCTTGAACGCTACAGTACCGATGCGGGCCGGGACTTCAACGGGGAAGGCCAGGTTGGCGCCGCCACCCGGTTCGACGTCGAAGGGCACGCCCGTGGTGTCATCGGCGGTCAGGCCGAAGAGGGCTCGGAGATCCTCGTCGGTCTCGGGGTCGCGGATCTCGAAATCGAGGGTGCCCGAGAGGGCCTCTTCGCCCGCATTGTTGACGACGACCTTGATGTCCGCCTCATCTCCCTCGCGCAGGAAGCGCGGGAGGTAGGGCCGGACCATGAGTTCCTTGACGCTCTGGGTCGTCCGTTGGGCCGAACCGCCCTTGAGATCGGTGGTGACGGCGTGGAGCCAGACATTCCACTCGGTGACCGAGTCGGGCACCTCGAACTCGATGACGGCGGCGCCGTCATCGTCGAGGAGCAGATGCGGTTCCCAGAAAGCAGTCTCGGAGAAGTTCGAGCGAAGCTCCACGGGAGCTTCCCCAACTCCGCCGCCGGAGGCATCCTTGTCCTCGACGCCCATACCCAGAGGCGATCCGGTGCTCGCAACTTCACCTTCGTCTCGACTGATCGAATCGGCCACGACGGACTCTTCCAACGCCGCCATGGGCGCCGCCTGGGCCATCATCTCGCGCCCGTCCGCCATTCCCATCTTGGCGGCATAGAACCGCCCACGACGACCCGGTCCTCCGACGCCATAACCGGAGATCCCCTTGAGACGATCGCCGCGAAGACCGGGGTATCCCGGAAGGCCCGAGAATCCCCATCCCCCTTGCCACACCGGCGAGGCCGTACCGAGGCTCGACCAGGCGGTCGCGACCGCCGTTCGGGTGGGATAGAGCGAGAGCGGACTCGGCGGTGAGTGCGGGGCGAAGATATCGAGGGAGCGGTCGTACATATATGCCAACAGCTCGGCCGACGCGGAATCGACCACCGATTCGTCGTGACCGCGAACGGTGACCCGGAAGGTCTCCGTGGTTCCCGGCCGCAGCCGGTCGCGGAAGGTGGCGAACTCCAGATCGAGTTCACGATCGGTCCACGGCACCATCACCGCAGCACTCTGTTGCATGAGTTGGAAGTCTTGGACGAGCTTGAGGGTGACTCCGAAACCTCCGCGATCGGCCATGGTCACGGGAAACTCGACCACTCCACTGCGACCGGGCCCGATTTCGCGCTGTTCGAGTCGGTTGCCGTCACGGTAGATCTCGAGGACCATCTGCTGGGCTTTGAGTCCGGTGTGGATCAGCAATCGCGCGGTGCCGCCCACCTCGACTGATGAAGTCTCGAATCCGATCAACATGGGCAGGTTCACCGGCGTCCGACGTTCGCCGACCACCACGAGCTGTTGCGCGGTCTCGAATGTCGCGCCGAAGTCATCCTCGGTGGTGTAGAGCAGTCGGTAGGCACCCGCTGCGACCCCAGGCAGGTCAATCTCGGCGGCACCGTCCTCTCCGTGACTCAGAGTCCCGGCGGCGACCTCCGGCCCTTCAGGCCAGGCGGCCATCACCGCACGGTAGTCGTAGGATGTATCCCACCGCGCACGGAGCGCATCGCCTTTGCTGGCGTAGTCTTCATAACCCGGTCGAGTCGGCCGGGTCAGTTCCGCCGGCATCGGAGTGTCTTCCGGCTGTTCGAGCCGCACCAACCGCCAGGCGCCGACGCCGGCGCGTGGGCTTCCGTCGAGATCGGAGCGGACGACCCGGAATGTCGCCGGATCACCCTTCGACAGAAAGCCGTAATCCGAAGTGATGGAGGCTTCCACCGCGACAAAACCGAGGCGGAAGCTGCGTTCGGCCGAGCGAGTCTCGCCACCCTCGTCGGTCACATCCACCGACAACCGGTAGCGGTAGGTCACCCCATCGGCGGCCTCGCGTTCGTCGGCTTCGGGAGTGAATCCGATCTCGAAATCCCCTTCATCACCGAGTTCGCTCTCACCCGAGGCGACAAGCTGACTTTCGCTCTGCGGGGATGGATACCACCATCCCCACCACCAGGGATAGACCGGTTCACGTGTCACCCGCCATCGCACATCGCCGGTGACCACCGGCAGACCGAAGTAGTACTGGACACTCCCGGCCAATGTCGCCGGCCGGTTGAGCCGAAGCGCCTCGGGAGGGTCTCCGATACTGACCTCGAAGGTGGGGCGTTTGTACTCTTCTACCCGCACCAGGGTGTCACCGCCAAATGAAGTTCGAAGTCGCCACTGACCGAGCAGGCGTCCCGCGGGGATATCGAAACTCGCCGACGCCGAGCCGTATGAGTTGGTTTCGAGCGTTGTCTCGGCCACGACCTCGTGGTTGGCGTCGAGGAGGCTCACCGAGATCGAAGCATCGGACAGAGTCCGATAGCTGAGATCCTCGCCGCCGCCCCTGAATGCCACCACCTTGAAGTGGAGTTGCTGCTGCGGTCGGTACACCGAACGATCGGTGTAGACCAGCGCCGAGGATATGACGTTGCGTTCGCCGTTTTCGAAACGCCAAAGGCCCCTGAGGTCATACGCCAAGTTCTTTCCGTCCCGAGCGAGCAGAAAGTGGCGCTCGTGCTTCCATCCGCCCTGGCCGAACTGAACCCGGCCGTCGGGACCGGTTTTCCGGGTCGCCATCGCCCGGTGGCCGTTGCGCCAATCAAATCGAAAGAGCTCGACCGCAACGCCGCCGAGCGCGTTCCCACTCGAACCCGAACGTGCGGTGACTTCGTAGCCACCGTGGGCCTGCTCAGTCACCAGCACCAGATCCGTGAGGAGAAAATTGCACGCCAGGATGAGGTTCTGGGCTTCAGAAAAGTCCTTCCGCGGCGAGGCGACGATGAGATAGGCGCCCGGTTCAGAGATCGGCGGCACGGTGTAACTGAAGTGGGACCGGTAGTCCGGGGTCGACGGCAGGGTGTGCATCCACTCCGCGACCGGTTGGGACTCGGCCATGATCTTGGGAACCTCGCGGTGGCCCGGTAGGAGCTGATTGTCCTGGGCCGACGTAATGGCGTCGATCAGATCGTAGGGATAGGCGCGGAAGTAGAGAGTGTCGAGGTTTGTCGAGTTGATCTGGATCGATCTCCGACCTTCGCCATCGGCCTTCATGGTCTGGATGGCGTAATTCGGCGCCTCGATGCTCGCAACCGTGTGGTCGCAGCGCTTCCCGCCGATGGACCCCGGGTGTCGGTCGCGACCGGCGAGGGCAGCCTCGCGGGCCCGGATCAACGCGTCGGGTGTGTCCTCGGCGCGAATGAACTCGGCGAGCAGCGATTGGCCCATGGACCACCACTCGAAGCTCGGGTCGAAGGATGCCAGGGTTGCTTCGAGATTCTCTCGGATGGCCAGTCGATCGTGCCTATTGCTGAACCCGGTATTAAAGCGTCGAAGTCGCTCGAGCCGAGCTTCCAGCGCGGCCTCGGGCCGACCTTCCCCGTCGTGCCACGCCTCGAGATCGTCGAGCACGGCGCCGATCTTGACCAGTGGGTGGATCTCCGGATTCGCCAAATCGAGATCACCGGATTCCGCCGGGTTCCCGTCCAAGAGGATCCCAAAATCGATCCTGAAGATGTCGTTGCTCTGGTCCGGCCGCCACAATGACGTATCGGCGAGCAACTCGGTCCAGAGATAGCTCACGGCGTCGCGGAGGGTTCCGCGGATGCGCGGCGGATAGTCGTTCTGCTCGATGTATCGAGCCAGCACGCCGATGCCCTCGTCGGCCCAGGCCTCGCGTCTCGCCCAAAGCTCACCGAAGGCGCGGTTGGACTCTTCGACAATCTGATCCACATCCCACTTCTTGAGATCGAGCTCGGCCGTGGTCTCAACCCGTTCGCGTTGGCGGATCTCCCACGAATAGGCGTGGACATAGGTGGCGAGCGCGTGGGCGTAGTAGAGATCGAGCACCGCTCGCGAGATCTCGTCATCAGGCCACGGCGTTTCCTTCAGAAAGCGCACCGCGGTCTCATAGCCGTGCAGGGCGCTGCGCAGCTTGACCTGCTCGACGATGGCGCGGGTCCACTCCTCGGCTTCTCCGGCAACTTCGGCCCGCTGGCGGATCGCCTCGACAACATCAAACGCCGCTTCGAACTTCTGATCGTTCTGCAGGCGCTGGACTTCTTCCCAGTTCAGTTTTTCCTCCTCGATCGCGATCTGACCCGCTGGGGCCTCCCCATTGTCGCCTGGCCCCGCAGAAACCTGGAGACCGACAACGCCGAATGCAACGGCGATGGAGAGGAAAACGAGGATGATCGGGGCCAAACGACGAAGGGGTAGCATTTTCTGCATAGCACCATTTTAGACACAGCCGAGGCCGGGAAGTTCCCTCAAGCAGGATATTCGGGTGGCGGCTGGGGCGATGGTCCAAATTGTGACGCATACGTAAAGGTATTAGGTATAAGGTATTAGGTATTAGTCCATCGCAGGTTGTGGCTGCCGGTTTGCTCCGCCGCCGGATGGTAGGAGCCGGTCACTTCGCCAGTTTCCCACCACAAATAACACGAAACACACAAAGGTCGCGACAAAGACTGATCCGACGCTTGTTCAGCTCGTGTTGTTGAGGTGCGGCTATTCGTAGGGAGATTCCGTTGAAATGTCTTCATAAGAGCTTGTGGACCTCTTTGCGATGGTTGATCTTCGTGCTCTTTGCGATGCAACCCACGAACGTGTGACATGTCATCTACGCCCATCAGCGTCATCAGCGTCATCAGCGGGCAATCTTCGATGGGGATGGAGTTAACGGCTTAAGAGCTCAGCTCTCACGAAACCCAGGTTTGATGCTCGCTTGGGGTTTCCGTCGTACTATATTCAGAGACATGCGGTTTTTGATTGCCCTCCTCGTCGCCATGGTGGCGTTCCCGGTCGCAGCCGATGACGGTTTCGGCCTCGGGCTGGCCGAGATGGACTTCTCCGCGAAGACGACCGATGAGGCAACCGACGATTTGACCGTCCTGGCAGCGCAGGACATCCCCTCCGAGCGGGCCGAGGTCCTGGCGTTCCAGGCCTCCCTCAGGCCCACGACCGGTGCCGAACGCACCCAGGCTCTCTGGAACTCGGACATGGCTCGGGTCCACTACGCCCTGGCCGCCCAACACGCCATGCTGGGTCGAGAAGGCCTGGTCAACGGCGGCCGGATGGCCGGGGTCGGGCTGGCCACCGCGGGGATCGGTGACGGCGACCCCAACGGCGCGCTGGGGATGGCCCTCGGTCGCGGAAAATGGGCCGAGATGAACGCCAACCAGAGGGTTCAGGCCGGGGTCGAGGCGACGATTCTGGGCGCACTGCTCGCCTTCATGATCTCCAACGCCGACTGAAGACAGCCGGGTCGCCCTGGCCGGATTCCCATGTCAACGAAACGCCATCCGAACTTCGTTCAACGATCGCGTCTCCGCAACTCGCTGGCAGGCTCATGAGTCCGATCTCAGCCTGCTCTGCCTCCACCAGACCGTGGAGGTGTCGTGGCCAAGAAAACCCGGTCGTAAGTCTTGATGCACCTCGCGCGACTGCGCGCATTGGTCCGAGTTTCTTCATCGGCAATTTGGATTTCCAGGGGCCCATCACAGTTTTACCGCAAAGACCGCGATGATCGCAAAGACCATCGCAAAGGGCATCGCATTATTGACTCATCACACCATCGCGGGAGCTCATCGAGGGTCGAGCACTCAGGTTCGCTGAAATGATGATCACCCGGTGAGGTCGTCCTTCAAGCCGG